>ERZ808028.585-NODE-585-length-28991-cov-57.142872_pt1 | contig 28991 bp, 23 predicted proteins | sample MGYA00380184_ERZ808028 | MGnify/ENA primary metagenome ERZ808028 (study PRJEB31490, sample SAMN06133397) | mouse gut metagenome | isolation source: J8_1 | host: mice | place: China: Chengdu | collected 2015-05 ...
ACGACTTCCTATAATTCTCCATAATATTCACCTCAAGTTTTAGTATCTCTATTTTCTTTTTTTCTAAACTTGAAGCTATGGGGTTGACCTAAAGGTTTCGCCTCAAGGCGAGGGTTTTAACCCCATTATACAGACAATAAGAGAACGCAGCAAATACTGGTCTGCTATAACCGCAGCCAGATATCCGCCCAGTATCCATAAAAATTTTACCACGAAGCCCCTAAACCGCCCGATGTCCATTGTTATTGCCGTGTCAATCAATTCCTGAAGCAAGTCAATCAAGATAAGCCCTGCCAGCGTACTTCCCATAAATGCAATGAAAAATAAAATGCGCCTCCTGCGGAATTGTAAATATACTGTTTTGAGTTTTTCCATGATCTACCACCTTTTAACCAATCGTTAAAACTTTGCTGCCAAACGCTTCAAAGTCTTTTTTATGGCTGATTGCAATGACGGTCATTTTATGCTTTCTGGCAAATGCAAGAATATTGCCCGCCACATTCTTTGCAGTATCCGCATCTAATGCACTTGTCACTTCATCTAAAATCAGAAGCTCTGGCTTGCGGACTAGCATTCGCGCGATGCCAATCCGCTGCCGTTCACCGCCGCTGACATTTTCGCCCGCCAGTGCAATCATATAATCCAAACCATAGCGTGTCACAAACTCCCGTAATCCGCAGATCTCTATTGCTTCTTCCAGCTCTTTTTCCTTTACTTTCTGTTCCATCAGGATATTGTCACGCAAAGTCCCTTCAAAAAGAACGATATCCTGCCCTGCATACAGTACATGCTTGTGATATTCCTTGATGGACAGCCTGTCAATCCCGATGCCATTATATTGAATACAATTTGCGCCTTCTAGGCTGAGCAGGCCTGCAATTAATTTTGCAAGCGTTGATTTTCCGCCGCCGCTGGTTCCCTTTATGACGCAGATGTCCCCTTTTGTCAATTCTATATCAGTACTTTTTAAGACTGTTTTTCCTGCCTGTGCAAAACGGTATCCGTCAATATGGATATTCATACGCTCAAAACTTTCCACTGGCAGTTTCGTTGCAGTGTCTTTGCTTTCTCCCTCCTCCAACATGGCTTCAATTCGTTTTCCAACCGCTAACGACAAACTTCTCAGGGGAAATAAATCTGCGATTGACTGGACTGCTCCAGAGAGTTTTATGGTTAAATCCATCATAATAACCGCCGTCCCAATCGTCGATTTGCCAAGAATGGTTAAAATAATACCAGCAAACAGCATCATAAAAGGGAGGATTTCTTGTGAAAAAATAAGCTGTGTGATAAAAAGCGCATTACTTTTAATCACTTTATTTATAACAGGAAGATAGGAATTTTTCATATAAGCATCATATTTTTGAATGAAATAACCAGATTTGTCAAGCTGCTTGATTGTATTTCTGCAACGCCCTACGCTTAGCATGTATTGATTCAGTTCACTGTTTCGCTCCTGCTGTGCATTTCTTGCCATTCCCAGCTTGCCGCTGAGTCTATTTGCCCACAAAAGGCTCAGCACAACAAGCACCAGTGCAGTCAGGGACAAAATGCGGTCTATGCAGAACATATAGACGGAAAGACAAGCTAAATAAATTGCCTCTAGTACGAATTGAAGTACGCCATATGTATACCATGCCATGCTTTGATACAGATCTTCTGTCATACTATACAAAATACTGCCAGCCTCATTTGCCTCAAAAAAACTGTACTCTTTAGACAGCACACGTTTTACCAGTTGTGCCTGTCCTTCAAAATTACCATTTTTCGCAAGCCTTGTAAGAAAATATTGTCTGCTATACCGAAAAACCGCTAACACGATGTACAATGCGATTAACCCGCAAAAAACGGATATTTCAAATGTCATAGCATCTACAAAGCGCTGTGTGGACTCCTCCATAACCAAAGTAGCAATCGTTATAAATACGGATATAATTGCCAGCAGACACCGGTCTGTGTGAATTTTTTTCGAGAATTTTATTTTCATTGTGTTCTAAACTGAAAAACCAGTACCCCTTTCATTGTTCTTTATAAAATCCTTCTTGATTTACGTTCTGGATTTCATCTCGCTGCTGTAAAAAAATCTGTACTTAAACGCATCAGATTCAAAGTTTTTTCCTCAAAACTGCTATAAATCATACTATAAAATTTTCATTTTTTAGTAAAATATTCACAGTTATTTATATCTCAAAAAAAGAATTTTTTTATTTTCTAAATCCAGAAAATAACGCTCAAACTATTATTTTATTACAGCTTTTAAAAAGATTTTTCTTCTATTTTACTAGTAAAAATTACATGCGTTTTTAATAAAATTTATCCCATTTTCAGCAACTTATATGAGAACTTTTACTGGAAAAAAATCATGACAAAACAGAACTCACATGTCTTTTTCCAGTCTCTGTATTTCACAAAATAAAACAAATTTCCCAGAATATCATGCACAAATAAGTTGAAATCGCATCACATTTTTACTGCTAAATTATTAATCCTCTGCAACGCCAATATTACTTCTGCTATTTACATGATAACACATATTGACATAGAATTCTATCCCGACAACCGTCCTGTCTTTTTATGTAAGAGCATTCCATCGTATACATGGTAACTCTGTTAATCTCACTTTTTACCTTATCGAGAACCTTGATCTTGAAGTTTGAAAACTCTTGGTAGCAGGACGAAACAAAAGCGGAGGCGGTAACAAAACGTTAGATACATAGGCGTATAGCATTCATATTCCCCCATACAGCCGTTTTTTTATCCAATATAGGAATCCTTATCTATTATCTTTAAAAACGGTCAGAATCGGCTTGTATGAGGTTAGAGAGGGTGTTTGTAAAAGCTACGTTTTGATAGTTTTAAAATCCTATAATGATAGATATAAATATATATACTTTAATACTTTAAATACTTAGGGGGATTTTTCGAGGTGATTCAACATGGAAAAAATGCAGTAAATATAAGGCTTTCCAGAGTTATCCACAATCGGCTAAAAGCTACGTTTTGATAGTCAAAAGCTACGTTTTGATAGTTTTACGGCTACGTTTTGATAGTTTTGGATTTTTCAAAAAAGGGCGCAAAAGCTACGTTTTGATAGTTTTGAAATTTAAAGCTACATATCTTGAAAATATGTAGCTTTAATGATAGAATAGCAATAATGACACGAAAGGAAGTGAAGCAATGGCAAGAGGAAAGAAGCAGATCGAGGGGCAGTTGTCCTTTAATTTCTCCCTTGATACTGGAAAGTATGTTGTGCAAGCGAATGACCTTGTGGGGGGCAAACAGTCCTTAAAGCTGAATAGCGCAAAGCTGATAAGGGCGGCTATTATGCAGATTGTTCCAGATGATGATGAACTAAAGCCCTATGTGATAACCATTAAGGAATTGTCTGAACTTTTGAAAGTGTCTGAAAGTAACCTATACAGAGATATTGACGATATAACGGACGATATAATAAAGAATCCTGTTTTTATAAGGGAAATCAGCAGGAGGCAGATAAAGTGGGTTAAAATTCCGTGGGTAAGTCGTTGTGAATACAACTCTGATGTCGGCGTGGCTATAAAGCTGAATGATGATCTAAAACCGTTTCTTATAAAGCTAAAGGAACATTATACACAATATAGCCTTGATAGCATCCTCACAATGAAATCAACCTATTCTATCCGTATTTTTGAGCTGCTGCAGGAAAAGATAAAGTCAAAGCTGCTAGGGAGAAATGGGGAACTTGTGGAGATAACGCTACAGGAGTTAAGGGAATGTTGCGATTGTGAGGACAAATATACAAAATTCAATAACTTTAAGGCGAGAGTTTTAGATGTTGCATGCAATGAAATAAACGCTTTGACAACCTTTAGCGTGGATTATACATACTCAAAACAGGGGAAAAGCGTTGTTGCAATCGTCTTTCATGTAAATATGTGCTATCACACGCCAGAGTCGGGAGGCATGAGCCGAATGTGGAGATAGGACAAGATTAGCCTTTGTTACTTTGCCGAAAGTAAAAGTAACGCAAAAGCACTTTTGATAGCTTTGCTTCTCGCAGCCTCTAAGGCACCTTAGAGGCTTATTTCACCTCTAGGTATAGAATTGTGCAGGGAAGGTTTATTTGTCGCTCTACGGGCCTTGTAGAGCCTGTCAGGGGTATATGTATGCAACCGGGTAGAAGCGGTTAATTTTTTCTTACGCCCGTGTGCATAAAAAAGACGGAGTGTCTGCTGCTGCTTTTTCACTCCGTCCGTCTCTTCCGCAGTGCCTGTAAAGGGCACCGCGAAGTATATAAAAAACATATCAGGTTAAATCTAAATATAGATTTTTATATTGTTTTGCAGAATTATCCCATGACAAATTCTTATCCATATCTCTCTGAACCATTTCGTCCCAGCACCAGCGGTTCAAGAAATACAAGCTCTTCGCCCTGTTAATGGCATCCAGCAGCAGGCCGGCATCATAGCGGTCAAAGGTAAATCCGTTCCCCATATTAGAGAACATGTTATATGGCTCTACAGTGTCTTTTAAGCCGCCAGTTTCACGGACAATCGGTATTGTGCCATAGTGCATGGCAATTAACTGTGTTAAGCCGCAAGGCTCAAACTGGGAGGGCACAAGCAGGGCATCTGCTCCCGCATAAATCCGGTGGGCCCTTGTCTCGTCATACATGATGTTAGAACATACATTTCCTTTGTATGTATATTCATAATACCGGAAGGAATCTTCATACCGCTGATCCCCGGAACCAAGCACGACAATCTGTGTATGTTCATCCATAATCTGCGTCATAATCGAGTTGACCAGATCTAACCCCTTCTGGTCTGTCAGGCGGGAAATCAGTCCAAGAACAAATTTGTGGTCATCTTGAACCAGTCCCAGTTCTTCCTGCAATCTGCGTTTGTTTTCCTTTTTCTTTTCCAGTACATTCGTGATGTCATAATTTACATACAGCCTGTCATCTGTATACGAATTCCAGATATCATAGTCAATTCCGTTTACGATGCCTCTAAGTTTGCTGGAGTGGTACCGTAAATGGGCATCCAGTGTCTCGCCGTAGTATGAATTTTGGATTTCCCCTGCATATGTGTTGCTGACCGTTGTAATGATATTGGAATAGGTCAGCCCGCCCTTGAGCATGTTGGCATCTTCATAGCCAGTTTTTAGTGCATCTTTGTTAAATACATAATCCGGCAGTCCCGACCAGTACTGAATTGTAGGAATATTATAAATGCCTTGGAACCGCAGATTGTGAATTGTCAAAACAGTTTTTGCGGAGGTGAGTTTTGTGTCTACAAACTTTACTCTCAAAAATACAGGAACCAGAGCTGCCTGCCAGTCATGACAGTGGATAACGTCTGGAATCCAATCCATATAGTTTAATGCTGCCAGCGCTGCTTTGGCAAAGTAACAGTATTTAGGGATATCGTCGATCAGGTTGGTATATGGATTTCCAGTGGCAAAAAATTCTTCGTTGTCAATGAAATCATATACTACACCATCCCAGACATATTCCATGATTCCCACATAAAATGATTTGCCGTCCGCGCATAAATCCATCTGGAAAGAACCTTTGAATACCATTTTCTCCTGATATTCCTGCGGAATACACTTGTAGCGCGGAAGAATTACTTTCACATCACAGTTTTGTTTGATCAAAGCTTTTGGAAGCGCATACATGACATCTCCCAGACCGCCGGTTTTTACAAAGGGATAGCATTCTGAACCGATAAATGCGACACTTCTACGGGGTGTCGTGTACTCTTCTGCTTTGGGTTTTGCTGGGGCTGGTTGCTCAACTGGTTCTGGGGTCAAGGGTTCTTCCTCGGTTTTTTCAGCTTCTTTCTTCGATGCTTTTTCCGGTTTTTTTGTCTCTTTTTTTTCAGTCTCCTTTTTTTCAGCCTCTTTCTTTTCCGTCTCGGTTTTTTCAGTTTTCGCTTTTTTGGCAGTCCCTGTCTTGGCAGTCTTTGTTTTGCTTTCTTCTAAAGGCTGAACCTCCGCTTCGGTCTGAACCGCTTCAGCTTCTGGCTGAACTGCTTCCGTCTGGACTGTTTCTGGTGAAGTATTCACCTTTTTTGCAGTTTTGACTGGTTTCGTTTTTTTCGCCGTTGAAACATTCCGTTTTGTCATACAACACCTCCAAAATTCATTAATTTTTTAATAATTATAATATAAGTTTGTCACATTCGCAATGGGAATTGATAAGATAAGGGTTCCGCAGCGGCCATGAAAAAAGAGTATTACATGTTAACTTTTCATAGCTGCGATAAATTCAAAAATAAATGCTGCTGAGAATGGTATCAAATGAATAATATAAACTTATGTTTAATTTCTGTAGATAATTTTGATAAGCAGTATACACAATTCCAAATAATTTATGTAGAAATATAGCTTGGAACATGTTATACTGTTTATTGGTATGAAATTTGCCCAAAGAGGCACAAAGGAGAGCAAGGAGAATGAAAAAAAGAAATGTAGCAGTATTAGCGGCGGCTGTTGGACTGATGCTTACAGCCTGCGGAAATCCCAAAGGCACAGCAGACAACAGATCTGACAGCGCGGCAGTGTCCGCGGACACTGTAGAGAACAAGGCGGCAGAGGAGGAAACACAAGCGCCAGAAGAGCTTCCAGCTTCACAGGAATATGTCTCCTCAGACGGCACTTATAAAGTAATTTTGCTTGAGGGGCTCACGCAGACGGATATGCCGCTCTCAGCAGGATGCACCATGATGGGACTCGATGGAGATACTGTCAGAAAAGGATTTTCTGGTATTTCCCTTCGATGCACCAAGTCCAATATTCCGGGAAATCCAGGCGATATCGAAAACCTTGAGGCGTTTGCGGATTATATAACAGACATGGCGTTAAACGGCGCTGGCGTAACGGTGGACTGGACGGATATCGAGGCGCCTTCTCTCGAAGGTGCGCAGCGCTGTCTTGCACGGGAAGGCGTGGCAAAAAGCGGGACAGGCAGGGGGCAGGCATACAGCTATTTTGTGGAAACTGCGGACAGCTATTTTATGGTGGTTATGGTCGGAAATGATGATGATATTGAGGAAGCTAGGAAAATCATTGTACTGGAGCTTTTAGATGATGCAGCCAAGCAGGCGGGGACCAAGGATTTTCTCAGCAGTATGACAGCAATCTTAGATTCTGTGAACGGAGCCAGCGTTTCGGAGACCTTTAGGGGGCTCGAGGAGGCCGGCGCAACGCAGGACCAGCTTGAGGCCATTTCTTCACAGGCGCAGCTAAGCCTGTCAAGCAGCTGGGGCGTGGAGAACGCAGATGACCTGATAGAGACGGTAGACTGGCTGATGGCAGAAGGGCACAATCGGGATGCTTTAGATGCCCTTTTGGAATACAATGCAGATGGGGAAACACAGCGTGATGCATTTGATGCCAAGCTAAAAGAGCAGGGTCTTGATGACGGAACGTACATCAGCCTGTTAGCTGCTTTTGATGCACAGGCAGCTTACGGGGACGGTGCGATTGCAGCGTGGGATTTAAGCCGTGTCGGAACGGTGATGGGCTTTGGCTATGCGGCCGGCTACTGCACTTATGAGGAGGCGCTGGACAAGATTTTAGAGGCGGCACAGAAAGCGCAGGCACTTTACGGCTCGTGGGAGGATTTTAACAAAAGCTATCTCTATGGGTATTCCTATTGGTCGGAGGAGTCCATAGAGGATTCACAGAGCAGCGCAGCAGAGCGTGCGGAGCTTATCAGCAGCATGGAAGCGCAGGCAAACGGGCCTTTTTCGATGGATTGGAATATGGAGTTGAAAAAGGAATGGTAATGCAGCAGAGGGGCTTTTTGCCCCTCTTAATCTTTGATATGTTTGTCGTTGTAAAATAAGGTTGTCGTATAATATCACTTTTTTTGTGTATTTTGGTTTGCAAACTTATAATACACTAAAGTGTCTTATACGGCATTTTTACTTAAACGTTTTATAGTGGTGTATGTGACTATCAATTTATCAATTGTTTGTTTCGTCTACTTGAAAAATAACTTTTTGATAGTTTTGAAAGTCTGATAGAATAATTTAGATACTTTAATACTTAAATACTTATGGACAAATTTTGGCATGTGGATAACTCTTGAAATCCAGTAAAATAAAAGGGTTCAAGAGTTATCCACAAAGCGCGAAAAATAACCTTTTGATAGTCAAAAATAACCTTTTGATAGTCGAAAAATAACCTTTTGATAGTTTTGAACTTTTGAATTTCGTTGAAAAATAACCTTTTGATAGTTTTGAAAAAGTTGAGTTTCAATGAAAAATAACTTATTGACAAAACAGTTATTTTAAAATAGAATATGAAAAATAACTAAAATTTAAAGAGGGTATTTAAAAAATGGGGAGAGGGCACAAACAAATTGAAGGACAGATATCCTTTGATTTTTGTTTGGATGCAAGAAATTATGTATGCCAAGCAAATACACTGGTTGGAGGTAAACAGGCATTAAAATTAAATAGTGCGAAACTGATAAGAGCTGCTATTATGCAAGTAGTGAAAGGAGATGAAGAACTTAAACCATATATCATAACAATAAAAGATTTATCAGAACTTTTGGGAGTTCCTGCAAGTAATATCTATAGGGATATTGAAAATATTACAGATGACATAATAAGAAACCCTGTTTATATCAGGGAGGAAAGGGCTGGGAAAACAATCAGATTCATTAAAATACCTTGGGTTACAAGGTGCGAGTACAGTTCAGATATAGGAATTGCCATTGAATTAAATAATAAATTAAAGCCATTTTTGTTAAATCTTAAAGAACATTATACACAATATACTTTGCAGGAAGTTCTTGTTATGAAATCTGTTTATGCTATTAGGATTTTTGAAATGATCCAAAGTAAAATAATGAGTAAAGTTCTTCCTAAAGATGGGATATTCATAGAAGTTCCAGTACAGGAAATACGAGAGTGCTGTGATTGTGAAGATAAATATCCTGCTTTTGGCAATTTTAAAGATAAAGTGATTGATAAGGCAGTAAGTGAAATAAACCGGGTAACAATGTTTTCGGTCAATTATTCATACATCAAAGAAAAGCGAAATGTAGTAGGAATAATATTTCATGTAAATATGTGTTATCATGGCTGATTTATGATATGATCCGAGGAAGATTTTAAGGGACATTTGACGGCAGAAAAAGAAGGAAAAAGCAGCAGCGTAAGTCATTCCTGCAGGGTTTCAGAAGTTTCTGGGATCGGGTAGGGTTATGGAAAAAAAACGATAACGATGGAGTGTTACAGCTACTGCCATCAGAACAAAAACCAGCCGTATGAGGCGGGGGAAGCATCTACAAAATATCCGTACCCTGCGGAATGGACAAGGCGGTAAAATCAAAATACGGCTGCTAAAAAACAGACTTTTTTATGGTTGAAGATAGTGTTCAACTGCTTTTAAAACCAGCGCTTCATCATATTCATATCCCTTTTCTTTAAATTTATTTTTGATGTCATTTTGAAATTTGTAAACCCCGATTATACTTGATGCAGTAACCTGCTCGCCAACTGTAAATTTCTCTATGTCTTTTAATTTTACAGACACAGTGGTAGTTTTTCTGGGCTTCTTTGCCTTTTCTGCAAGCCCGAATATCACCATCATAAACTCTTCATTCCACTCTGCGACTTTTCTTGTTAAAAGTTTTTCCGCATCATGAATGCTTATTTTCTGAATGCCTTTTTCTTTGACAAATTCCGCAAGTTTATTTTGGTTATAACTTGTTGCACAGGCTATTTTATACGCTGCGGTAAGCGGCATATCTCCATTGTCAAGCATTTCAAGCAGGTATGTATTCAAGGTATTGATTTTCAGATACCATAATACCTTTGTTCTGTTCAAAGAAAATTCATCGTTGATCTCGTCATATATTTCTGATTTGTAGACGCTATTGTCATATCCCTCTATCAGCCTTGTCAGCATACGCGAAAGTTCACTGGGTTTCATTTCATGAAGCTGCCTGTTCTGCAAATTTGTGATAATCACAATTCTTTCCGCTTTTTTTATATCTAGGTTAGTCCGTATAATGCATGGGACACTGATGTGAAGCTCTCTTGCAATATCAACCCTGTTATGCCCTGCAAGAATCAGTCTTTCGCCCTCCCTTACCCATACGATACAAGGTTCAATAATCCCATCTTGCTGTATAGACTCTTTTAAAGTATCTCTTTTGAATCCTGTATGCAGTCCCAGCCGTATGCCTTTGTCTGGATAAGGCAGAAGCGCGTCTGGAGTTTCCATTGAAATTTCAAAGGAGTCTGTATTTTTTAGTTCATTTACCACATCTAGTAAGGGCGTATCTTCCTCATGCACTTTATACTTATCATCTGCCACTGCATTTTCCTGCGCCCTTGCCGTTAAATTTTTCAACCTGTTTCTAGCCATTTTTTACCTCTCTATTTTTACGATTCTTTGCTCTATTTCATCTGCTAAGTTTTCAAAGTCATTTAAGATTCCCTGTATGCTTCTTTTGTCAACGCCCTTTGTATCCCGGTATGCATGGATAGATTTGTACATATTTTTGGCTGTTGTGGCCCCCGCAGCCTTGCTTATGATCGTTGTAAATGGCATACAGTGATTTGTTTTGCCAAAAGCACACAAATCTTTATATGCTTCTTCCTGATTTTTCAGGTCCTCATTTTTGTTTAAGACGATGCCCAGAATAGAGATATCAGACATTTTACTTTTTTTAAGCAGTTTAATGTCTGTTACCACTTGTTTTACACCGTCTTGAGACGCCTTATCCGCCTCGGTGAGTATCAGACAGTAATCTGCTGCGACATATCCCATATTTAGCAGCGGGCTTCGCGCCGGGGCACTGTCAATGAGTATGTAATCATAATTTTCCAAGCAGGATATCAGCTCTTTTAGAAGAAAAACATCTGTCGTATCACTAAATTCGGCAAGCGCATTGGACAAGTTTCTGTGTCCTGCAATAATATCAAAACCTTCGCCTGTTGTCTGAATTGCTCTCGTTATAATATCGTCTTGCATGTCCTCCTCTTCTTCTTTTTCAGCTTCAAGATGATTCATGATTTCTTTGATTTCCAATAAAACATCGCGTATGGTTGGTATATTCTTGTCATCATATTTGGCATTGACATACATGGATATGTTTACTTGTCCATCTAAGTCTATAATCAAGACCCTTTTTCCTTTTCTCGCATAGATTGCCCCTAACTCCAAGGTTGTTGTAGTTTTTCCCACACCTCCTTTTTGATTGCTAACCATTATTGTTTTTGTCATAACCCCACCTCCGATTTTTTTTATGAAATCCCCCTCAAACCCTTATAAATACTGGGATAGAAGGCACTTAGCAAGAATCTCGCTTTTTTTATTATTATCACGGTGCCACAATACATTTATAATATGCTAATCTTGTAATGTATGCAAGGTTTGTCCGTACATTTTTTAAAATTACGCTTCGCAGGGTTTGTGGAATATTTATAGATATCAATTTATTTTATGAGAAAATTTTTTTTAGAAAAAATGGCTGAACGCCTTGATTTTACTGGGGTTGAGGGACTTTAGCGAGAATCTTGCTTTTTGAGATAATGAAAAGTTACTGGAGCAACATGTCCAGTAACTTTTTCAATAGAATCTTCTTGTTTAGAATGATGCATCAAATATCATTTGCTGCATGGTATGCACTGCGGATCGCTGCCGCAATGTCTGCTGTGCGTTCCCCGGAGCAATCCCCAATATATGTAATCGGTGCCGTAATTCCAGCCGCGTCAAATGCATTTTTCTTAGATCCAAGCGCATTGACAATGGTATCCGCTGAAATTACCACTTCTGTATTGTCTGTCAGGTTCGTCGCATAAATAACATTGTCGCGAATTTCATTCACTTTTGTGCTGACATACTGCGCTACGCCATGTTTCTCAAAATCCTTTGTAATCAGCGGAAGTACAGTGCCTGACTCTCCCGCAGCAATTTTATCAAGCATTTCTACAATAGCAACCTTATAGCCTTTATCCGCCAGATATTCTGCTGTTTCTGTGCCTACGAGCCCGCCGCCCAACACCACGCAGGTGCCAGAAACCTCTGTGCCTTTTAAGACGTCCCATGAAGACACCACATTGCTGTTTTCTACTGGCATTGGCAGCGCCATATTATGAGCACCGACTGCCACCAGTACGCTGTCAAATCCGTTCAACTCCTCCGCGGTTGGCTCTGTGTGAAGCTTCAAATCCACATGCAGCATCGGAAGAATTTTTTCATAATACGAAATCGCACGGAGAATCTCGCTCTTTCTGGGGGGCACTGCCGCTAAATGGATTTGTCCGCCAATCTTTGTTCCCTTTTCAAAGAGCACAACCTGATGCCCGCGTTTTGCTGCGACACGCGCTGCCTCAAGTCCGGCAATTCCGCCGCCGACAATGGCAACCTTCTTGATATCCTCTGCCGGTTTTATAAATATGGTTGTCTCATCGCCGTTTTCCGCGTTGAGCACACAAGAAATATAACGGCGGTTCTGAATCGCATCCACACAACCTTTATTGCAGTTTAAGCATTCCCGAATACACTCACCGGCGGCTGTCTTTACCGCAATATCTGGGTCTGCCAGAAGCGATCTGCCATAACCGATGATGTCTGCTTCACCATTGGCAAGAATCTGTTCCCCGGCTTCGACTGTGATCACGCGGCCAACTGTAGCAACTGGAATCGTTACGGTATTCTTTATGCGCCTTGCCACTGGAAGCGTCCAGTTGTACGGCACATCGCCCATGGGCGGAATGGTATCGCCCATGTTGCCGGTATGGTTTGCCTGCGCTACCTGAATCATGTCCACGCCAGCCTGTTCCAATAGTTTGGCAAATTCAACGGCTTCGTCCTCTTCTAATCCGCCTTTTCCGCGCAGTGAACCATCTGCATTGACAGTAATCAATGGCAGTTTGTACTCAACAGCGATTGCGGGCGCTGCTTTTTTGATTGCCGCCACCACTTCCAGCGCATATCTTGTCCTGTTCTCTAGGCTGCCTCCGTACCCGTCTGTGCGGTGATTCAATAATTTTGAACACATAGATCCTAACAGCCTGTCTCCATGCACCTCAACCGCATCTACACCTGCTTTTTGCGCTCTCGCAGCACACTGTGCTATACTTTGACAAATCTGTGACAATTGTTCTTGGGTTGCCTCGTCCACAAAATGCTGCATTTCATAACGGAGTTTTGCATAGGCCTCTTTTGTTACTTTCTCTGCCTGTTCTGTCTGCTTTTGATATTCTTCTTGATTTCCAGCCGCTTGTGCTTCTGCTGCGGCTTTCCGCGCTATTCCGGCTGCCATAATCAGCTTTCCGACGCCGGGCACATCATACTCTGGGTGGAAGATTTGCAGTGCAAGCTTGCTGTCATGTGCGTGCAGTGCATTTGCCAGTTTCTCAAACGCTGGAATCTGGCTGTCATCATAAAGCATTGGCGTCGGCGATGCTGTGCGGACTGGCGCCACATCGCCAATAACAATATAGGCAGCCCCGCCCTTGGCAAGACGCTCATAAAATCCAAGGCTGCGCGCCCCAATAGAGCCATCGCGCTTCTCATACCCTGTTGTCAGCGGCGGAAACATAATCCTGTTTTTTAATGTCATATTGCCTACCTGAATTGGTTCTAATATTTTTCTCTCCATACATACCTCCATTTGAAATTCTTTTACTCTATATTGTATTGCATTGTTTTACAAATTTTTTGCAAATGCATATGCTTCGGCTATCGCATCTTTTAAATTTCCTACCTGATGGCAGTCCCCAAGAACATGGGCGCCCTCAAAGTTTACCGGGGCGGGCGTGTAGCCCACTGCAAATACAAGGGTGTCTGCATCATCAATCACATACGCTGTCCCATTTTTGATATATGTAATGGTGGTTTCATCTACTTTGGAAACGGTACTTTTGAGCTCAATCTTTACGCCTTTTCGCATCAGGCGCTGTGTCAGCACACTCTTGGCAGCGCCGCCTTCACCTGCCATAAGCGCATCTGTCATTTCAATCACTGTCACATCGCGGTTTGCCGGAAATCGGTCATCAATTAAGGGTGCCAAATAGTCCGCTGTTTCACAGCCCACAGAACCGCCGCCAAGAATCACTACTTTTCGTCCCGGAAATCCTTTGCCGGACAGAATATCATCTGCGGTCATCGTCTGATGGAAGCACTTAAATGCCTCAATTTCTTTTGGCTTTGCACCCGAAGTACAGAGCACTTCATATCCTGCAAACTCCGTTGCAATCATGTCCGGCGTAACTTCACAGTTTTTGCGTATTTCCACCCCCGCATTTTGCAGTCTCCGCGTCATAAATTGAATCACCTTGCACAATTCCTGTTTGCCAATCGGTACCGCCGCCAAGCGCAGCAATCCGCCCAGCTCCTGCGTTTTCTCACACAAGACCACCTCATGCCCGCGCATCTTGGCAATATATGCGGCTTCCATACCAGCCGGCCCGCCGCCGATCACCAATACTTTTTTCTTTTCTGCTGCCGGCGCCACCGCATCTGATTGTACAGACGGATTGACTGTACACGAAATCGGTTTGCCAAACATGATGCCCGTCAAGCAGCGTCCGCAGCCAATGCAGGGGCGAATATCCTCTGTCTTTCCAGTAAACGCCTTGTTTGCAAACGCACTGTCACAGAGGTTTGGCCTGCCAATCATACAAATATCCGTCTTTCCATTTGCAATCAATTCCTCTGCAATCCATGGCTCATTGATGCGCGCAACGGTCGAAACAGGAATCTTTAGATGCCTGCGGATTTCTTCCGCCGCATGTGCATGCGGCGCCGGAGAAGTTCCCGGTGCCGGCATGGAACTGCCGCGCTTGATGGTATTGCCGCCGGACACGTGAATAAAGTCCACCCCTGCCGCCTCTAACTGTTTTGACACATAAATCATATCATTGAGCGTCAATCCGCCGTCACTGTATTCATCGCCAGATATGCGCACGTCCATCACAAAATCGTCCCCGCACCGTTTCCGAATTTCCCTGATTACTTCCAAGGTCAGACGCAAGCGTCCATTGATATCCCCGCCATATTCATCGGTGCGCTTGTTGTATAACGGCGTGAGAAAACCGCCCAGAAGCCCATGGGCATGTGCTGCCTGAATCTCTACGCCGTCGCCGCCTGCCTGCTTGAAACGGTATGCGGCATCGCCAAACTGTTTTATGATTGTGTGCAGCTCTTGCACTGTGACAGGCCGCGGTGCTGACTTGGCATAGTACGGGCCGACATTGGACGGCGCAATTAGCTGCGGCGTCCCCGGAATCGGAAATGCCATATACGCCGGATGAAACAGCTGCGATAAAATTTTCGTATCGTACTGATGTACCGCGTCCACCAACTTTTTCCAGCAGGGTATGTAAGAATCATCATAGATGGACATATCCCCCGGCAGATAGGTATAAACGGGTTCCACCGTCGTCACTTCTGTGATAATCAGGCCGACGCCGCCCTTTGCCCGGTTTGAATAATGCTCAATTAATGCATCTGTCACATATCCTTTTTCAGCTAAATTAGTGGATAGCGGCGGCATAAAAATGCGGTTTTTTACAGTTGTTTTCCCGATCTGAATCGGTGAAAACAAATTCGGAAACAGTTGCATAAAAATCCCCCTTTCTTTTGTAAAGATAGATTGTATAGGTATAAAGTTGCTAAATTCATTATACGCAAAAAACTGTTGGATTAATTATCATTTTTTGATATAATCATATTATATTTTGATGTATTATCGTTTTGATATGAAAGCTTATCACAGGAGCAGCACATGCAATACTTATACAAAATCAGAACCTATCATTTGGAACCGGAAAGCACCCACACATTTCGTTCCGGTAGCAGATATCAAATCCTTTTTGTCATTCGCGGCTCCTGCCAACTCTATGCCGCTGGAAAAAAGTGGATTTGCCGTTCTTCAGACATTATTTTATTAAAGCCGGAACAATCACAAATACTTGCGCCATCTACCCCCAAACTGTCCTGCGCCCTTCTTTGCGTGAGTATTCCTGTAGAGTCTCTGGCCGCACTGTCTGATGCAACCTGCGATCTGGTACAGCATTTTGGCGTTGCACCCTATGGTGTTTCTGTGATCTGTGCAGAAATCAAATCCGTGATGCTGATCCGAAATCTGATTACGAAGCTTGATACACTCAAGGAAGAAACAGTGAAAATCGGAACCGAATTGTATGAAAAAAGCCTGTTTACTACATTTGTTGTCTTATTTTTGCGTACCTGCGTCCAAAGCGATCAGGTTCACCAGTCCCGTCAAAAGAAGGTCTTGATTATCGATGATGTTTTTCAATATATTAGCCATCATCTGACCGAAGACCTCTCTTTAAAAACACTAGAACGCGAGTTTTTTGTTTCTGGTGAGCACATTTCCAGAGAATTTAAAAAGAGTACAGGAATCACCCTGCACGCTTATATCACGCGCTCGCGCATCGACCTGAGCAAAAAATATCTGCTTCAGGGAATCCCTGTCCGCGATGTTTGTCAATTGTGCGGTTTCAGCAGCTACAACCACTTTTTTAAAGTATTCAAAAAAGAATGCGGCATCACGCCTATGATGTACTACAAAAAGAAACGTATGTAGCGGCAAACATCAGATTACCTAAAAATAAAAACAGTATGAGAAAATAATCTGACTGTTTGCAATCATTTATCAGATTTTAAAAGAGAAAGAGATTCAGATCAGAAAATGATGCTATTTGAACTTAACAGAAGGAAGGATTAAAAATGAAACAGCGTATGCGCAATATTGTGATTGTTCTATTTTGCAGCATTGTATTAAACAGTTGTGGTAAATTGCAGGAGGAAGAGCATAGCCTATCTTCTGTTGAAATTCAGGAAGATTGTGAATCGTATAAAGTATCTTTGGAAGAAGAGAAGCGCACTGATATGCCAGAACCATTGCAGGAAGATCAAGAAGATGGTGTGGTGGAAATCTATGCCGGTGGAGATGTGATAGACATATCTGAAGATAGCATGACAGCGCAAATATCACCACAGGATATTTTAACAGGAAATCCAGTTCTTTATAACCGTTTTCAAGCTGGCGGCTGGATTTTTGAGTGGCTGATTTCAGATTATGATGATGCTGATAACTGGTTTCTTGAAGAAGGTGTTTTGGTGATCTCCCGTGAAGGGAATACAAAAGAGATACAGATTGTTCCTGTAAAAGCAGAGGGAGGCTATGCGACATGGGTTTCTGCAAATAATAAATTTGAGTATGTAGATGTGAATTTTGATACGGTTCCAGATCTTTTAATCTGTACAGGTCATCACGGCAATCAGGGGGCATTGACTTATTATTGTTTTTTGCAGACAGAAACTGGGTTTGTGGAGGCGCCGACCTTTTCGGATATTCCCAATCCTTCGATTGATGCTGAGAATCAATTGATACTTAGTCAATGGCGTAATTCTGCGGCTTCTCATAGCTGGGCAGAATATAAATGTGAGGACAATATATTTGTTTTGTCCAGAGAACTGCGGGAGGAACTGTTTGTTGATTCAGATGAAGAAATATGGGTATGGACGGTAAATGGGGAAGAAATTGGCAGGAGTAATGAACTTTCTAAAGCAGAGATTGAGAATCTTTTGTATAATGAAAACAGTGAATGGAACTTATCACACAGCCGGTGGCAAATACTATATAATAATGGTATAATGTCAGATTACAGTATCTATAGTGAACCAATTGAGTAGGAAACACTGCGCCCACTCCTTATTTTTCATATTGTGTGATATCCTTCATTTTCTTTGCAGGAATACCGCCGACAATTGTATTTGCCGGAACGTTTTTCGTCACAATGGCTCCTGCGGCAATCACTGCGCCATCACCAATCGTAACACCGGGCAACACCACCGCATTTGCGCCAATCCATACATTCTTCCCTATATGAATGGGAGCAGGCTTCAGATTTGCACGCTCGTTTGGATTGATACAGTGGTTTAATGTCGCAAGCACCACATTATGACCAAGAAATGTGCCGTCACCGATGGTAATCCCGCCCTGATCCTGAAATTTACACCCGCTGTTAAAAAACACATGCTCTCCAATGGTACTGTTTTTTCCGCAGTCCGTATAAAAAGGAGGGAAAATGTTCAGTGTATTGTTTAGTGGTTTCCCTGTTAATCTGGAAAATATCTCCCTTATTTCCTCAGGCGTGTGATAGCTGTTGTTGATTTCCGCTGTTAGCTTCAGCGCTTCCTGTGAGAGCATACACATATACTGATGCATTTCAGAGCCGGCAATTATCGTTCTTTTGCTGTTCATATATTCAATAAAATCCTTTAATTCCATATTCCTTCTATTCTCCCATCTTGTTCTACCTTATTCTAATGAAAATATAACGGCAACATCACCGCTTCCCAGCGCATCTTCCCAGCCGGACAGATCATCAATGCTGCCGAGCCTTGTGTAACTCCACGAATTAGAGCCATAAAAAAGAACAATCTGATTTCCGTTATATAAAACAATATCCCCAGACTTCGTTGTGGTTTGATTATTGCTGGTCGGCAGGCTTGTTCCCAGCGAACCGACTTTTTCAAAGCCGGAATAATCGCTCATCTGAACCACAACCGGCGCTTCACGCATCATATCCACGAGAGCGTCCACTGCCGCATTGCTCTCTAAAGTTGCGGTAAAACTGCTATTTCCAATGTGTAACGTCATTTTTTCCACCGTGCTTTCCTCCGTGTCAGAATTATCATTTGGTTGCGGATTAGATTCTTCCTGCGGTGTATTTGCCACAGACTCATTGTCTGCTGCAAGATTTTCTGTGTCAGAACCCATTTCAGTTGAATGTCCGCTGTTGGTATCTTGCGTTGTCTCATTACCCGTTGGTATGAAGGTTTCCGTACTGAAACCATTTTGTACACCTGAACAACCGGACAGAAGAATCGCTATAACTGTAACATAGGACAATAACTGCAAAAACGTTATTTTCATTTAAACCGCCCTTCCCATTTCGACCCGTTACCCCATTTCTGTTTTCGCTTATTTTTATGGCGAATATCGTCATGCACAGCAATCGCAGATTTCTTTTTTGCAAACCTCGTTTCCCACGATGACTTCTCCGTGCGCATTTTCAAAATCCATAATCAATTCACCAACTTCGGGTACATAGATATGGCCGGACAGCGGATTTTTAATACTGACAATCCGGGCAGTAAGTGTCGCTTCCACTTCGGAGCGCTCAAAGCTCAAATCAGTATCCACCATCTCACACCCAGTCAGTTTCAGGTTTTTGCAGTAACAAAGAGGCTGCGTACCGATGATTTTGCAGCTTTCAAAGGTAATGTTTTCACTGTACCATGCAAGATACTCGCCTTTCACCACGCTGTTTCTGACAACAATATTCTTTGCGTGCCAAAATGCGTCTTTTGTATCAAACACACAGTTTTCAAAAACGGAATCGGTGATGTACTGGAAAGAATATTTGCCTTTCATACGGACATCACGGAAATTCAGGTGATCGGAGCGCATCATAAAATATTCACTCTCGGCAGTGCAGTCTTTTATTGTGATTCCACGCACTGACCAGCCAAATTCGGGTGAAATGATATCGCAGCCCTGCATTTGGATAGTGGCACATTCCCGCAGCGCCTTAATTCCGTGGAGCTTGGTATTGTTTATCTCCACATTTTCAGAATACCAAAGTGCAGCCCTGCAAAGCTCGGTCATTTCCGAATTTTCGATTTTCAGTCCTGTATCATGCCAGAACGGATAGCGGAGATTGAAAAAGCAATGGTCTGCGGTAATATCGCTGCATTCTTTGAAAGCGCTTTCCCCGTCAGCGGGGCCGTCAAAGGTACAGTCCTGAACATAAAGGGCACGAGCTGCGTATAACGCCCGTTCTTCATCAAAGGTTCTGTTTTTAATCGTTTGCATAGAAAATACTCCTTTCGGTTCTTTGTACTTCCTCCACATCTGCCGCCTGATCTAGCAGCAAACGGACAGCCGTTGTGGTTGTAATATCTTTTTTATCCGTATTCTGCTCAATGGTGGCATTGTCCTGAATCATATTGACAGAAACTGCAAGCCCCATTTCATTCAGCCCGTCAAGCGGTGCATAAAGGCCGGCTAACGCCTGTATCTCGTCGGGCAAGGAGGACAGCTTGATTCCGCTTACTGTTATAAAATCCATATTCACAGTTGAAATGGAGGCGTACCCATTTTTGGGCACATTTTGGATAATCATGGCATGACAGGTATTCCAGTCAAAGTTTCTGCCAAACAACGCGTTGCCGTTTTCATCTTTTACAGCCAGCGTACTACAGCCAAACGGATTGCCGCCAAACAGCAGATTCCCAAAATCCGCAATACCGCTTTCCAATAAGAATGACACGACCCCGGCATCTGATGAAGCGCCGCCTTGTTCTAAAAACGCATCAAACCCATAATTCCCGGTATGTCTGACAGCACACAGCCCGTCCGTTAATTCGGTAATTTTCTCCGATAAAACAATCACATTGGCTGCTTCCTCTCCCTGCCTATGGGAATCTCCGTAATTTCTATTGTGAATAGACTGTGTTTCTTCATTTTTACGGCCGCAACCGGCAAAGACTGTTGTCAGGAAGAAGGCTGCCAGTAAAATAGTTACTGTTTTTCTCATTAGGAATGCTCCTTACACGAAATACTTTTCTGATAAGTTTATGATATCTGCGTTTGAATCAAATAACAAATACTTATATCAAATACATTCCCATAGTTGACAGGCATATTAGAATATGTTACACTATGCCCGGTCAAAGGAGGGGATTTTTGTGGAATTGAGAGTATTACAATATTTTTTGGCGGTAGCACGGGAAAACAGCATTTCAGGCGCAGCACAATTTCTGCACCTAACGCAGCCTACACTGTCCCGTCAGCTCAAAGAGTTAGAGGAAGAACTCGGAAAACAACTTTTTATCCGGGGAAATAGAAGAATTACCCTTACTGAAGAAGGCATGATCCTCCGCAAGCGGGCAGAGGAAATAACAGAACTGGTTCAAAAAGCAGAGGACGAAATTACTGCGTCCGATGCTATGCTTGCCGGAGACATTTTGATCGGCGCCGGAGAAACAGACGGAAACCGTTTCCTGATAAAAGCCATAAAAGCCATACAAAAAGAATACCCGCTTGTACATTTTCACATTGTAAGCGGCGATAAAGCAATGATTACAGAAGCCATTGACCGTGGCTCTATTGATTTTGGCATTGTTTTCGGAAATATAGATACTGCAAAGTATGAATCCATACCGGTTCACCATAAAGATACATGGGGCGTTTTAATGCGGCGTGACGCAGAACTTGCCAAAAAAGAATTTGTAACGGCTGAGGATTTAATAGATCAGCCGCTTATTATCTCAAGGCAGGCATTTCAAAATTCAGAATTAAAAAATTTCTTCCACATGGAACAGGAGAATTTAAATATTGCAGCCACGTACAGCCTGCTTTTTAACGGCTCGTTAATGGTGGACGAGGGACTGGGGTATGCGATATGTTTTGATAAACTTGTAAATGTTTCAGGAAACAGCAACTTGTGTTTCAGACCGCTTCAACCAAAGATTGAAGCCCGCATGAGTATCCTATGGAAAAAATATCAAGTCTTTTCAAAAGCGGCACAGAAGTTCTTGCAGCAATTGCAGGCAGCAGAATAAATCTTGTATGAATATATGCTTTGTATAATAATGTATGATATACTATTAAAAAATGCAGGGAAACGTATCATAGTACTACATTTTACAGAAATATTGAAATTTCATCAAGAATTATAAGCAGATAGTTTTGGACCGGAAAGGATGTGTTATGGCAATGCAGACAAAACTTCCAACAGGGATTGAAAATTTTATGGAAATGCGTACAGGGGGGTTTTATTATGTTGATAAAACCGGACTGATTAAAACATTGTTGGAGAATCCGGGAAAAGTGAACCTGTTTACCCGTCCGAGACGTTTTGGAAAAACACTGAACATGAGTATGCTAAAATATTATTTTGAAGCAGGCAGTGACAGTACAATTTTTGACGGACTTGAAATTTCAAAAGAAAAGGAATTGTGCAGGGAATACATGGGTAAAATTCCGGTTATTTCCATCAGCCTGAAAAACGCTGCCAGCGACTCTTTTTCCAGTGCCAAAGAGATGCTCTGTAGCATTATTGGACAGGAAGCGCTGCGTTTTCCCTTTCTTTCAGAAAGTGACAGCCTGTCTGAAACAGAGCACCGGCAGTATCATGCAATGATTCATGTAGGCAATGATGGTGTTTTTACAATGAAGGACAGCCTGTTGAAAAACAGCCTTCTGTTGTTGTCACGTTTTCTTCAGAAACATTATGGGCAGAAAACAATCCTGCTTATCGACGAATATGATGTGCCCCTTGATTATGCTTACAGATTCGGATATTACGATGACATGGTTGAACTGGTCAGGACTATGTTTGGTGCTGTATTGAAAACAAATGACAGTCTGGCGTTTGCAGTTCTGACAGGGTGCATTCGGATATCAAAGGAAAGTATTTTTACCGGACTCAATAATTTCAAGGTATACACTGTAAAAGATGTGCGTTATAAGGAATATTTTGGTTTTACAGATATGGAAGTCCGTCAGATGTTAGAATATTATGGATTTTCGGGCCAGTATAATGCTGTTAAAGAATGGTATGACGGCTATCTGTTTGGAAATTTGGGAATATATTGTCCATGGGATGTGATTAATTACTGCGGTGATCTGCGTGACGGGAGTGTGGCAGAACCACAGAATTACTGGGTAAACACAAGCAGCAATGACATTATCAGAAGGCTTTTGAGTAAGGCGAAAACATCTGACAGAAACGATATCGAACAACTGATTAACGGAAACAGCATTAAAAAAACAATCCGTCAGGAACTGACCTACAGGGATCTTGACTCCAATTCGGATAACCTGTGGAGTATCCTTTTTACAACTGGGTATCTGACACAGCGCAATGTACAGACTGGGGAACTGACAGAACTTGTCATTCCAAACAAGGAAATACAATGGATTTTTATCCGTCAAATTCGCGAATGGTTCAAGTGGGAAACCGAAAAAAACACGGAAAAACTGGAGGATTTTTGCAGGGCCTTCCTAGAAAATGACACGGCCGCCATCGAGGAGGGATTTAATGCCTACCTGAAAAAGACAATCAGCATTCGTGATACAAATGTCAGAAAAGAAATGAAAGAGAATTTTTATCATGGTATCTTACTTGGCCTATTTGGAAACATAGACGGATGGAATGTCCAGTCCAATGCCGAGTCCGGCGATGGTTACAGTGACATCAGTATAGAGATCGAAGATCAGGAAACAGGCATTGTCATTGAATTAAAATATGCGGAAAATGCATCATTTGACAGCGCCTGCAAAGAGGCACTAAAACAGATCAATGACCAGAACTATGGGGAAAAACTGATTGATGACGGTATGACAACAATCCGCAAATATGGGATCGCGTGTTATAAAAGACGCTGTAAGGTAATTTCCGAATAAAAAAATCAGGTCACAGCGCAAGAAACCATGAAACGGGACTTTGGCGAATCGTTACTTGTCAAAGTCCCATTTTTCAAACAGCTCAGAAAAGTTCTGGTACATTGACACTTCTTCCAATCTCATTATCTTTTCTTTACATCTCTATTGAAACGCTGTTTCTGCTGGAATGACATGTTCCTGTACAAAGGCATTTTATTCTAATTTTATGAACACGATTGCTTCTATGGCTCTACATCTGATACCGGAAAAATACAGTCACCGCCTGTATTTTCTTTGTATTTATGATACAATGGTCTCAAAATTTGGTAAAACATTTGAGCTGCATCAAAGGAAATTCTATTTCTATGAGAACGAGCAGTTAAGTCCCCTACTCAAAACAAATAAGAATAGAGCAATCAGATATCGCTGCCAACGTGATGCATTTAGGCAAGCTTCTAAGGAACGGAGAGTTTGTATCTTGAATAAGAAACTAACTTGGATTGAATGTGATGGCGGGCCACACATTTTAATTGAAAGCAAATATTTAAAAATTTGGAAAGCGGAAACTGAAGAAGGATTTAAAAAATCATATGAATATTATGAACAAGCAGGACTTATTGATGATTATATAGGCGTGTTAAAAACAGAATTCGGAAAGTGCATCATAATAAGTGAGGATATTTGTTCAAGTACTTGGCTTTCAGATAATCACAGCAATGGTTTTATTGTTGTAATTAACTATGTCAGTGATTCTTATCAAAATGAAGAACTGGAATCTGATACTTTATTAAGAGAATTTAGTAAAATCTCAGAGGATCAATTTATAGACACTCATCTAATATATCAAGTGACAGACGAAGAATTGTATTTGTTTGCAGCATGTGATTTCGGCAGTGACTGGCTCTATCATTATTGTAAATTGAACTTATTACCGGGGAATTATAGTATAAAAATGATAGAAAAATATATTTTTCATGATTCAAGTTTTAGGTTATTTAAATTGAATCATCTCATAAATAATCTTTAGCCACTGCGCTATTCCTACCCCCGCTAATTTATATTCCTTTCCTTCTATCATTACCTTTTGAACTCCAAGGAGAACAAACACTTTTTAACCCTGCTATATGGAGTGTTCCTATTTTGAATCTGTCTGAAATGCTCAAAAGGAGATATAAAATGTTATCAAAAATAATTGGAAAACAACTTACAGATATTTATACAGTTGGTTTTGTATATTTATTTGAGGAACAGCGCGAATATACACCGGATTTAAGATGGATTTATTTCGAATTTGAGGATATATTATTAGAATTTGAATCTATTGAACAATACAGCCGATTAAAAATAGAGAAAGTATCAGATATTCGGTATCAATTTGAAAGTGACGAAGATATGATCAAGGTTCATTCATCTATTATAGAGTTTGTTTTGGTTACTTCAATGCTTGTGAATAATACGGTGAAGGAAATAAAGCTTCAAGATGGTACAGAAAAAAATTGTGCTGCCGCAAAAATTATTTTGGAAAATGGACAAATTGTATTTGTAGATCCTAGTTTCGTGTATGGTATTGGAATAGGCGGAAAAGAGCAAGAGGAATATTGGAAGTATTGTTCTACATAAAGAAAATGTTAAAGAAATTTATTTGATCATTTTTAATTATCACGCAATTCTGATTTTATGAAGTGACATACAAAACCAAAATTTCGAACTCAAAGTCCTATTTTTCGTTTTAGTACTTTGTTCTAAACAAATTTTCAATGCATTTATAATAATAGTACATTGAAGCCGATGAAAGATACACAATGTTACTTGTGTATTTTTCATTGTCTACCTAAGAATCCTGTAAAATCAATGTAAACAGCCTTTATGTTGATATTTTTGTAAATAACGCCTCTTTGAATAATACATATTGTTTATATCATATAATTTATATCATTATTTTTTAAACAATATGCATTATATATCTGATTACGTAAAAATATCCGACTAAACAATACATAAATAATACTTATAGATTATTTTTATTGATATGAATTGTATATGATGGTATAATAATATAAGATACATATAAATCAACACAAACAATATGCATTATATAAAAATCAGGAGATGAAAAGTTGAACTACGTACAACCCATACGGGACAAGAAAAAAATACAGACAATGAAAACCGTGTTAAAAGCCAAAGACGAAAAATATTACATCATGTTCCTGATCGGAATTAATGTGGGGCTTCGGGTATCAGATATCCTTACATTAAAGGTATCCGATGTAAGGGACAGGACACATATTAATATCATAGAGAAAAAAACAAGCAAGACGAAGCGGTTTCTTCTCAATTCACAAATGCAGGGTGAATTAAATACCTATATTGAAAAATTCAATCTGACCGAAGAAGATTATTTGATCAGAAGCAGAAAAGGAAAGAACCAGCCCATCAAGCGGGACAGGGCATATAAAGTACTAAACGAAGCTGCGCAGGAAATCGGACTAGACGAGATTGGCACTCACTCCATGCGCAAGACTTTTGGCTACTGGCATTATCAGAAATATAAGGATATTGCGCTGCTCCAGCATTTGTTTAATCACGCAAATTCTGCGGTTACATTGCGATATATCGGTGTGAATCAGGATATCATGGACCAGTCTGTATCGGATTTTTTTCTATAGTAATTGGCAATACTTCACCAACTACCAATTGAACTGGTAGTTGGTGTCACAAACGTCCAAACTCAATTATATTAGCTGAATCACAGCATCTAATTTTTCGTTATTTTCACAAGCCTCTTTCAATTTCGATACAAATCTCATCAACAGCTCGCTGTTGTCAGTATATGCACAAAATAAATCTGATTCGGAATCAAAATATATTTCTCCTGCAAAATCCGCCCCTGCTTCCTGACGCAGTATACTGGCCACCTTCTCCCAGTCATATCCACTCCCCATAATTCCATCATCCGTTCTTTTCATAAACAGTTCTTTTTTGTACAACGAAGTGTCCAAAAATACGGACATCATACCACTCTCTAACTTCATCGTATGAAATGGAAAAATATGCTCCTGATTCTCTCCATTTACGTCTGCCCCTGTCAGTTCTGATGTTTCAAGCGTTTCGGCATTCTTATAAAAAGAATCTAAAATAACTAATTTTCCCTCTGAGGACATATAACCCTTATCATACATATTCTCTACTGCCCATTTCGTAATATCCTCATAAAACTCGTCGCCCTCTTGAGGATACACACTATTATTCTCATTTGTGAATAAATGCTTTTTATTGTATTTGGGATTAGTCATAAGCTCTTCTATCACTTCCTCATAACCTCTCGCTTCGTTTAAATCCATAAATGAATCAATCAGAAACAGTTTTTTATAATGCTTTCCATTCATCTGATGCTGTCTCAAACGATCCTCTAATGGCAATGCTGTCACTCCTACATACGATAAAAACATTTCATGAGAAGATGTATACTCCATCGCAACATAAACCTGATGGCTTTTTCTTATTTCCAGCCAGACACGTTCCATTGTACTCAAATCTTCTGTCACCCGTTTTAATTCCAACGCAAACTTTTCCAATACTTCTTTTTGTTCAGAATAAACGCAAAACGTATCTGATTCCGAATCTGACTCGATATCCTTTGTCATTTCGGGAAAACATTTTCTCATATAACTTTCCGCAAAAAGTTCCCAATCATATCCACTCCCACGATAAGTTTCAAAATCGTCATATTTTTGAAAAAATTCGGTTCTATACTTACCTGCATTCAAATCAACACATGTAATTTCGTCCATACATATCCATTTAAACGGCTCAATCTTATTTTTTATCATAATAGTCTCCCTTCCGCCGCCAGTCGGCGTCATATATAGTAATGAAAATCTTTCAATACGCTACGTTATTGAGAAAATAAATCTTAAAGAAGCTGCTCTGCAAAGCACAGGAAGGTGTCTTACCGTTGCAGCGACTATCATTTTTTGCTTTACAGGCAATTTTATATTAATTCTTAACCGTGGCAGCCCTGCCGACTGTCAAAACTTGATTACAATATTCATCAAAATCTCCCATATGGCTAATCGCAAGTATTGTCATACAATATTTTTGTTTATACATCATCAGTCTGTCAAGCAGTATCCGCCTTGATTCTTCATCTAAAGCACTGGTAGCTTCATCTAAAACAAGGACTTCCGGTTTGCGTAGCAGCATTCGCGCAATGCCAATCCGCTGCCGTTCACCGCCGCTGATATTTTCACCGTTTTCTTTGATATAAAAATCAAATCCCCTCTCATCACAAAATGTATCCAAAACGCAGGTCCACAAAACCTCATCTATATCGGACTGCGCATAACACTCCCCAAATAACAGATTTTCATAAAGGCTCCCTTCAACCAAAACAGTATTCTGCTCTACGTGCAATATATGTTTATAATACTGCTTGGTTTTATATTCTTCAACTGGATAGTGATTATATTGAATGCTTCCGTCTAGCCCCTGAGAGTCCTCCAGACGGCACACCAGCTTTAGCAGCGTGCTTTTTCCGCAGCCGCTCGCCCCTTTGATCAGCACGGTATCACCTTTTGCCACATCAAGTATCACATGGTGCAGGATACTTTCTTTTGCACACTGGTATTGATAAGCATTTACCCTGACCTGCATTCCCTCAAATGATGCCACGTCCCGTTCCCCATCGCAAAACGCACTACCCTCATAAATATCCGAAATCCTTTCATATACCCGCTTGGCATTCTTTTTGTCCAAAATCAAGGCAGCAAGGAGAATGATCGGCTCGTTTAATTTCTGCGAAACCAGCATAATTGCAATCGTTTCTCCCGTTGTCATCTGCCCAGTTTTGGTAAATAAAAGCCCCAAGGCAAACGCCAAAAGCGGCAAGGTGTTTGTCATAAAATTCAGCATTGCATCATTTAGCGCTGAAAACCTGCTCAATTTATGCAGGACTTCCTTTTCTCCCCGTTCATGCAGCTTTTTGAGCCGCCCACAAAAATAACATTCGTTATGCATCTGACAAATCACTGGAAAGTTTTGAAGCCAGTTATATAAATATGCGTTTATTTTTCCATAAAGAGCTTGCTGCTTTCCTGTAAAAAACGCCTCTTTTTCCTCAAATTTTTGAGACAACCAAAAGACACCCAGTATCATCACAACCGTGAGTCTTGTTATCACAAGGTTATAGCCTGCCATCATAACTAAATAAATTAACAGGATAACAGACTGCCCCGCGATGCTGATTTTGCCCTTTGACAGCCAGATCGAGATGACAGCGATATCGTTGTTGATCGCAGATACACGTTCGCCTAGCTCCTGTCCGCTGCCTGAATGAAAATTTTTCAAAAACGAGACAAAGGTATGACGCTTTAACCCTGTTTCGCCGTAATAACTGAACCACTACCGGCTAAAGCCGGTAGGTTCGGTGTGCTGCTAAAGCAGCCTAAAGCGTGCACGCTTTAGGTTATCTTCCTTCCTTTACTTCTTAGCCTATCTCAAAGTTATCAGAGTTACTCTTCTCCTGTAGGTCTTGATTCTGAAT
>ERZ808028.586-NODE-586-length-28969-cov-21.321681_pt1 | contig 28969 bp, 33 predicted proteins | sample MGYA00380184_ERZ808028 | MGnify/ENA primary metagenome ERZ808028 (study PRJEB31490, sample SAMN06133397) | mouse gut metagenome | isolation source: J8_1 | host: mice | place: China: Chengdu | collected 2015-05 ...
AATGGTTGTCGTAAACTTATTATACAACGGAAAGTCCTGTACGATATTTTTTTCTTAAAAACTTGTAAAGTGGTGTTAATTAATAGTTACCTTAGTTATTCAATCTTGTCTGAATATCTCCTTATAGAAATCTCTGTCAGTATAATAAATAATATCCCTAAAATAAGTGACAGTTTTTGGATATTCTGACTTATTAAAATCTGTGCAATGATTACCGACAATAGCGATGTCAAAAATACATGCTGGCTTGTCTTCTTAATGAACGCTATGCTAATGTTTAATAGCGTAAAACTAATTGTAAATATTATTCCCCAGCCAAATTGGATAAGCCAATACTCAAAATCAGATTCAGTGAATTTGTTCAGTGTCAGCTGCATATACGGACCTGCCACAATTAAATAAATGATGTTGATAAGTTCTGTAATAATCATAAAGCAAGTCGCTACTCCAAGCACTAATAAAACCTTTGCCATCATCAAATGGCGTCTACTGACAGAATAGGTAAACAATATTAACGCCGTTCTTTTTGTGTATTCTTCAACAATTACTTTCGTTATGAGAACACCCGAAAAAATAAGATAACAGTCTATAATTGCCGCGTTCATCATTTTGATTGCATCATTATAATTTGTTGCCCTGTCCTGCTCAATTGCAAAGAGTGAAATCGTAGTAAACAAACACATACCTATCGTTATTAGCACACAATATAGAATATATCTTTTGATTTTTTTTAATTTGGTTAACTCCAACTGTATCAATAACTGCATCAATTTCTACCTGCCACTTCAAAAAAATATTCTTCCAATGTTTTTTTTACAATATCTATTTGGTAGAGTTTTAGTCCGTTCTGTACAAATAGTTCTGCAAAATAGGATGCATCATAAGTCAAATCAAATATATGTATTTGACCGTCATCCATTACTTTAAAATCTTGTACGCCTCTTTCTTCCAGTATAATAGCTGCCTTTGATAAATCATCTACCCTCGCCACAATTTTATCCTTATTTTCCTTATGAATTTCCTTTAATGGTTTTTCTTTTATTATTTTGCCATTACTCATTATACCGATATCACTTGCAAGATACTCCATTTCGGAAAGTATGTGGCTTGAAATAATTATAGTAGTATCCCACTTTTCATTTAACAGTATAAACAATTCCCGCATTTTCTTAATTCCGTCAGGGTCGAGGGCATTAATAGGCTCATCTAATATTAATAATTCCGGTTTAATCAGTATTGCTCTTGCAATTGCTAATCGCTGACGCATCCCCATAGAATAATTGGCCGCTTTCTTCTCCGCATCCTTTGTTAAATCAACCTCGTCTAAAACTTCATCTATTCTATTTTTGTCATAATATCCCATATATTTAGAATGAATCAGCAGATTTTCCCTTCCTGTTAAATCATCATAGAAATACGGATATTCTATCAAAGATCCTGTTCTATTGAGTTCATGTTTCCCCATTCCGGCAGTATTATCAAAAACCTTAATATTCCCTCCATCGATATGAATTAAATTCATAATACATTTTAATAATGTGCTTTTTCCTGCACCATTCGGACCAATTAGACCATATATACTATTTATTGGAACATGAATATCTACATTGTCGAGAACTTTCTTTGCACTATATAGTTTATCTATATTTTTTCCTAAAACACAATATTCCATCTGTTTACTCCTTTGATTAACATCATATCATCTAATCTTTTCTTTTCTATCTCTTCTTTCTAACTTTTTTCTAACAATAATGAAAAGACCGTTTTCACCTTTGGCAGACTATTGACCCTTAATTCCGCATGTAATTCTTTTGACAATTTATGGCATATTGCCAATCCTAACCCCGAACCATTATTTGTTTGCTGCTTTGCCGCTTTTCCCCTATAATTTCTTTCAAAAATATGCGCCTGTTCATCTTCCGTTATCCCTTGACCATGATCTTCTACTTCTATGAAAATATATTTCTTTGATTCCTTTACCGTCAATCCAAAATACTTACCGTCTATTCCATATTTTAAAGCATTATCAATTAGATTATGTAAAATGCAAGTAACTGCATTTTTATCACTATTTATTAAAATAGGTTTTGTTTCTATGTGAAGTTCAACCTCAAATCCGTTTATTTCCAAAATATCATAATATTCCATTACAATCTCTTTGCATAATCTGCCAATATCCACTTGTAAAAATTCGATTTCAATATCTCCTGATTCAATTTTGGCTATATCTAAAAACTGCGTAATCATTCGATTGGTTTGTACTGTTTTTGTTTGAAGTTTCTCCAGTATTGCGTCAATAGACTGATAGTTATTATGATCCTCATTATATCGAATTTGTAGAAGCTGAACATAGCCAGACAACGTTGTAAGTGGCGTTTTTAAGTCATGTGATAAATTTATCATCATTTCATGCAATTCTGTCTTCATTTTCTGAAATTCTGCTTTCTTTTGATAGAGCATTTGTAAGTAATCATTAATTGAGAGAATTAGGTTTTGAATTGTTTTACTATTTGTACGCAATAATAATAATCCTCTTTGATTTTCCAACAGGAAATTCAGTTCCCCACTAAGTTGTTCTATCTCCAATTGATAATTGCGTATAACGTTATATTGCCAGACAACAACTATACTAAGAATTATTTCCAAAAAGAATCTCATCTCACTTAATCCTCCATTATTTTATAACCAATTCCCCATAGTGTCTTTATATATTCACCATCTCCATTTTTTAGTTTATTCCTCAACCGATTCATATGCGTATTTAATACATTTTCGTTTCCATAATAAGGCTCTTTCCATATTTTTTGATAGATGGATTCTTTTGATAATGCCCGATTCCTATTTTTTGACAAATAAACAAGTATGTCAAATTCTGTCCGGGTTAAATCGATAAAATCAGTTCCTCTTTTTACAATATGAGCAGACAAATCAATCCGTAAATCTTTCACCTGTATTATGTTTTCTGTCGGCGTTTGCACATCATACATAGCCACTCTCCGAATGTTTGCCTTAATCCTTGCTGATAATTCAACAATGGAAAACGGCTTTGTCACATAATCATCGGCTCCCAGTGATAGTCCTCTTGCCTTGTCGTGGTCGCTGTTTTTTGCAGTGATAATAATGATTGGTAGTGTACTGATTTCCCGTATCTTCTTTATCAATTCAAAGCCATTGCTTTTGGGGAGCATTAAATCAACTAATGCCAACGAATAGTCTGTATTATCTGTAAATGCCCCAACAGATACTCCGTCCGCATATGCCGTTATTTGGTATCCCTCTCCGCTTAGATAATCAATCAGCATCTCACGAATATCTGCATCATCTTCTATTAACAAAATTTTCTCCATGTAAAATTCCCTCCATATCTGATACATTATAGCATAATTCAATTATAATTTATTGCTTTAAGGGAAACATTAATTTATTTTCAATATGCCCTATTATGCTGTCGAACTGATTCTATGAGTTCCTTTATTAGTATAACATGAATACTTCGTCGTACTATAATATAATTTTGAATAATAGGAAGGAGCGATTATCTCGCCCCTCTGTCCCTGTTTTTTGAAGTCTGTCTCGCTTGCCTGTCTGTATTTTCTTTTTGATAATTCTGTAACCGTCTGTGTATGCTTTCTTCCCGCCTTTGCGCTTTTTCGCCGTATCTTTCTTCCCACCTGTCGGCTTTGTCTCGATAATCGGAATTAGCTGTTTTAGCGGTGGCAAAGGCTTTGTAGAAATCATGCACCGATTGGAAGCCATACCGTTTGACAATCCCCGACAAACCGACTTTCAGAAGGTCTATTTCCTCATTCTTGCGGTCGATCCTGCTTTGTAGTTCCCCTTTCTTCGTCAGTCTCGCAAATCCTTTCAGGCTGTCACGTTCCAGTTCCAACTCATTGCGTTCCCTCTCTGCGTCAAAGATAATCCCGTTTTGGCGGTTCAGTTCCTTATAAATCTTTAGCAGCTTTGGATATGCGGCGGCTTTAGCGGACATAACAGGCTTGGGTGGTATCTGTGGTGTTTCCAGATCTGCTGTCTGTGTTTTGGGTTGCATCGCTCGTTGTTGTGTCAATAAATCCTCAGTCGGTTCTTTATGCATGATTTTTTCCTTCTTTGGCGTTTTATCCATTTGTGGTATTATTTGTGTCGTTCTTCCCTCGTTTGGTTCCGCAACTGGCTGTAACGATTCTTTCTCAAAAAACTTTGCCGACAGTTCCCTTGCCTTATCCAATACTTTAGAAATCAGCAGTGCCAGTGCCATAACAGCAGTCATAATAATACTTCCCAAACGTTCCGGCTGACTGCCAAATATATCAACGGATTCTCTGATGCGGTCTGTGATATATTTTTTCTTTATCTGTTGTATCTCTGTTTCAGAAACACCGCTGACAATCGCCCTGTCTACTTCACAATTCCAGCGCATACGCATTTCGTTATCGGTCTGTATCTGTTCCGCTTTCGGGTTATTCTTTCCTATCTTCTTAGTAGCAAGATACAATCCGCTGCTGTTGAATACATGGAGTTTTTCTTTGTCGTCTTTTACTAAAAGATTGATAAGGTCAGTATAGAAATGCTTTACCTCGTCAACAAAATTCTCCTGCTTGAACAGCTTATTCTTGGCGGTAAAAAGACTTTTCTCATAGATTTCGCCTTTCTTCACGATTTTACAGCCTTTGCGGATATTCCCGTTTTCGTCTAGTATCTCTTTCTTGGTGCGGACGCGTCTTCCGTTTTCATCATAAAACATATTGCGGGTGGCGATTTTTTCTATGGGTTCTGGCAGCAGCTCCCGCTCCGAAAAAATAAGGTGGATATGATAATTCGTCTTTCGTTTGTTATGGTGCAGTGCTGATACGCACTCCACGCCATATTTTTCTTTGAAGCGATCTGTAAAAAGCTGCAACAGCTTGTTTGGCTCATAAAGATTAGGGAATGATTCGGGCAAGGCAATGATAAATTCCCTCGCCTCAATACACGTCCCCTCTGTACCGCTTTTTTGAAATTCCTGCTGGTTGCATTTCGCAAGCTCCGTCCAATAGCGGCGGTCTGTAGTTTCATAGACCGCATACAGGTTTTCCTGCTTTGCGTGGCTGGATATATAAGTGATCCTGCCCCTGACATCAGGCAGTTTGCTCATGCGGATAAATGAATGTCTCTGTATTGTGCTTTGTCCTCCCTCCTGCAAATGGCAGTATCAGATTGGGAAAAGCGGAGGTATTGACAGGACAGATTGTGAGTGGGCGGCATAGGTGCTCGCCTATCGGCGATAACTACAAATGCGTCAGCATTTGTCAAGTCACGCTAGCGTGACTTTTGCCCCCTGCAAGGGCGAAATCCCCATTGCATAAACGAAGTTTGTGCAATGAGTGTATTTCGCTCTCAAACGCCGAGGGCTTAAAAAGAAAGGAATCTCCCCCGAAAGTGTCTGAATTGTGCTGTCAAAATCTGCTGCAATGATAGTAAAAAATGCTATCATATGCCTTAAAATGCAATCACTATGATAGAAAAAAGTACAATCATCTGACTTGAAATGCAGTCATTGTGATAGTAAAAAGTGCAATCATCTGATTTGAAACACAATCACTGTGATAGTAAAAAATACAATCATAATGGCAAAAAGCACTGGCTGAAATGTCAGTTGACTTTTTAAGTTCTCTTACATCACATTAAAAATGCCACCCGAAACGTCAGTTGACTTTTTCAACTGAAAATACCAAAATCAGTTGATTTTTTAAGTCCGCTTTCATCAAACCGACTTACTTTTTCAACGCACTTTTCCATGTTCCCGCAAATTTCCGCTTGTACCCGAAGGAAGCACATGATATAATCTATTTGCGTGTAGGTATACCATGGCTTCGGTCTGATACATACCATTAGGGCGGTTTCCTGAGAAGCCGCCTTTTATACTGCTGTTTTTCTTGTAACGGATTTGACGCTGCTTTTATCACGCAGGTTCTTTCCTTCGTTCACTTCCATGAACTTCTCTAAGATGTCTCTTTTGATAAGTACCTTTCTCCCGACTCTCAGGACTGGCAACTTTTCCCACTCCACAAGATTCCTAATAGTGTTCCTGCCAACGCCTGTATACTCGGAAGCCTCCTCGATTGTCATTGCAATCTTCGTTTCTGTCATTAATCCACCTCCTTTTGAATTGCGTTACGCAATTTATTTTGTATGGATACTATACCGCATTTATAATTCTTTGTCAAGCGTTATGACAATCTAAAAATTATTTTTAAGTTGCATATTGCATTATTGTTTTTTCTGTGTTATACTTTATCCATACCGAGAAAGGAGGCAACGCCTCCGAAAGAGACAGGAGGCGTACCATATGAAAGATAAAGAACTGCGTAAGTTAATTGGCAGTAGGGCAAAACAGCGGAGGGTTGAGTTGGGATTGAACCAGCCTTATGTCGCAGTGAAAATGGGGGTAGCCACTTCCACAATCGTGCGCTATGAAGCCGGAACAATTGACAACACAAAGAAACTGGTCTTGGAAGGTCTTTCAGAAGCCCTCCATGTGTCTGTGGAATGGCTCAAAGGAGAAACGGACGAATACGAAACTGACATTACGGATAAAAGGGAATTACTGATTCGTGATGCGATGTCCTCCATTCTCTCAAAGCTGCCCTATGACATGGAACAGGCGGAATCAGACTTTACAAAAGACCTACTGCTGCTGATGTTGAGGGAATATGAGCTGTTTGCGGATTCTTTCCAGTTTGCCTGCAAAAATTTCAAGGACAATGCAGAAAATGCCGCACTCGCCCAGACAATGGGGTTTGAATCGGATAAGGAATATAATGAGATTATGTTTCTCAGGGAAATCACCCACACTGTAAATATGTTAAATGATATGGGCGACATTGTGAGGCTTTATTCCAAAAATCCCGAAACAGCCACCACAAGGCTTGCAAATCTTCTTTCTATGGTATCGGGGGAAGAATCCGAATCGGTATAGCTTAGCAACCGGAGTTATGATATACTTACACGCAGAAAGCATTTCATCAGTTCCGATTGCCCCTACGCAACGAAGTTGCGTTTGCGAAAGGAGAACAGATTATGGCAAAAGGTTCTGTAAGGAAAAAAGGAAAGAAATGGTACTACCGCTTTTATGTGGAGGACGCAAGCGGAAATTTGGTACAGAAGGAATTTACGGGTACGGAAAGCAAGAGCGAGACGGAAAAGCTGTTAAGGCAGGCGATGGAGGACTATGAGGAAAAGAAGTTCATTGCCAAGGCGGACAATATCACGCTTGGGGAGCTGCTCGATATTTGGGCGGAGGAAGAATTAAAGATAGGCACACTCAGCAACGGTACGGTGGAAAACTATCTCGGTGCGATACGGTGTATTAAAAAACACCCGATTGCTGAACGCAGACTGAAAACTGTAACAGCGGAGCATTTACAGACATTCCTTGATTTACTTACTTTCGGCGGGACTTATCCCGACGGAAAAGTGAAGAAGGGATTGAGCAAAGACTATATCCATTCTTTCTCGGCAGTTTTACAGCAGTCATTCCGTTTTGCGGTATTCCCGAAGCAGCTGATTACGTTCAATCCCATGCAGTACATCAAGCTGAAACGCAAGGCAGAGGAAGTGGATTTGTTTTCCGAGGAAGATATGGGACAGACAGGCACACAGCCAGTTTCCCATGACGATTACGAAAAGTTGATTGCTTACTTGGAAAAGAAAAATCCCGCAGCGGTTCTTCCGATACAGATAGCCTACTATGCAGGTCTTAGGATCGGCGAGGTATGCGGTCTGACATGGCAGGACATCAACCTTGAGGAACAGTATCTTACGGTAAAGCGCAGTGTCCGCTATGACGGTGCAAAGCATAAAACGGTTATCGGACCGACAAAGCGCAAAAAAGTTCGGACGGTTGATTTTGGCGATACGCTTACCGCCATACTGAAAAGGGCGAGAAAAGAACAGCTTAAAAGCCAGATGCAGTATGGGGAACTGTACCACCGCAATTACTACAGAGAAGCGCAGGAGAAAAACAGGGTTTACTATGAGTATTACAGCTTGGAGAACACACAGGAAATTCCGACAGATTACAACGAAATCTCATTTGTATGTTTAAGGGCGGACGGCTGTCTTGAAACGCCGAGTACATTGAGTATCGTATGCCGGACGCTTGCGAAAAAACTGGACGGTTTTGAGGGTTTCCACTTCCATCAGCTCCGACACACCTACACAAGCAATCTGCTGTCAAACGGTGCAGCCCCTAAAGATGTGCAGGAACTCTTGGGACACTCTGACGTGAGTACCACGATGAATGTATATGCCCATGCTACAAGGGAAGCGAAGCGGACTTCCGCAAGGCTCTTGGATAAGGTAGCGGGAAACGATTAGACACATTCAGAAAAACTTTCCCTTGTAAAATGCCCATAAGGGCAAAAACAAGGGAAAATACATAGCAATTCACTGTATGAGGCTTAAAAAGCCTTGAAAAATAGGGAAATCTTTAGAAATCCATCTGCAAATTTCGATTTCTCTTTATATTTCTTCAGAAATTTCTTTGTTGTAATCCCCCGCAAAATCTGTCATGCTCTCAAAATGCCTTGGACGAATTCCCGCTTTTTCATATTCTGCAAGATATTTATTCAGCGCTTGATTGAAGACTTCCACATTTTCTTCCAGGTTTTGGGCGTTAAATTTATCCATAATTTCAAAGCCATCCACTGCGATACATTCTGCAATTTCATAGAACATCCACTGTAAAGACAATAAATTCATAAAGGAAGAATACATATCGTTTCTGCCTGCCGCCTCGGCCATTTTGTTTTTCCAGTTAGAATACATTTCCTCATACGTTCCACGCAGATTTTGTGCAGAAGGGCGTTCCTTTTTCTTCGGAACCTGTAAATACCCATCTGTCAAAACGAAAACTTCCGTCAGTTCTGCCCGTATCTTTTCCACTGTTTCTGCCTGAATGACGGCAAGAATCTTGGCTTCAAGGTCAAAAGGAAGTCCAAGCTGTTTCAGCTCATCCAGAGTCCTTTTCGTTCCTTTTCTGAAATACTGACCGTTATACAACATGACAGCATTTTCTATAAACGTAATAGCCGCTCCTGCACAGCTTCTGGCTTTTGATACAGATTGTGTGAGATATACCTCTGCAAGCAGCTTTTTTGCATCGCTATATGCCTTGTCAGCCTTCTCAAACCGCCTGTCCGATGCAAGCAGTTCTGTCGCTTTTCTTCTTATCTCATCCAGCCTTTTCAATGCACTTTTATCTTTGCAATAGACAATCTTCGAGTCGAACAGCTTGGATAAATGTGCATGGTCACACTGCGCATCATTTTCAAGCATATCCCAGCTGGTACAGTAAATATCATATCCTATATCAACATCATCTAATATAAATCCGTCAGCCAGAATCTGTCCGTTTTCGTCATTGAGCAAGACCATCAAATCAAGATCGGATTTTTCATACTCATCTCCGGTAGTGACCGAACCATACACACCGATCAGTGCCAGAGAATCAGGGCACAACGCATCCGCCTTTTTTATAATAGCGTTTATAATTTTTTCATTCCTATCATTCATCGCATATCCTCCCGATATACCAATTTTCGCTCTTTCTGTGTTAATCCATTTGCGGCGGGATACCTTCTGGGTGCTGTGAAAGGATCAGCAGCACATGGAGGACAAATTTATTCTCCTGTGTCTCGATGCTCATGGCGCCGCCATATTTTTCGGCTACCTTTTTTACATTCGACAAGCCTGTTCCTTTCTTGAACGTATCTTTTCCATGGAAGCTGTTCTCCACTTCTATCATAAGGAAATCGCCCTGAATACGCCCGAACACACGGATATATTTTTCTATACCAGCATCCAGACTTTTTACTGCATGGATCGCATTGTCCAGTGCATTTGACAGGACAATGCAGATGTCAATGTCCTTAATGTCACAAGGGTATGGCAAAAGGAGGGAACAGTCCGCGTCGATCCCCATGCTTTTTGCAATTCCCAGTTTGTTTCCCACCAAAATATCCACTACTGGGTTATTGGTACTGCAGGGGAATGACATTTTTTCCGCTATATCGTCCATAGCCTCCATATAGCTTACGGCTTCCGTGAATTTCCCGCTCTGCAAAAGATTTTTCACCACTGCGATGTGGTTCCTGATGTCATGGCGGAACGACTTTGTTTCATCGTAACGAGTCTTCGCTTCCTCCACATACCGGTTCAGGGAATGTTCTTCCTGTTCCATCAGTGAAATTTCAGTGCTGAGGCGGAAATTTTGCTGCAGTTTCTTATAAGAGAACAGAATGCAGAACAGGCTTAAAAGTCCCAGAAAATACATGACTAGCATCTGCCCATGACTGAAAAAGTGTCCCGCAGGCCCTTTGTCCGCCAGAATCTCAAACTGGAAGTCATATTCAATCGCATTGATATAGTTACTCATAATAAATATCATCAGGATCGGAACAAAAATCAGAAACATCTGCTGCATTCCCATTGTGGTGTCAGGAGCATCCGCAGGACACAGGGCATCCACGGGATAAAGATCATCCCGGGAAAAATAGCGGTATACGATATAATAGCAAAACCCACTCAGCAAAAAGGACGCCGCCTCGCAGATCAGCATGGCCGCAATATTGCCTGTCTCATGGAAAAAAGCAGGCAGCCATGGGTATGGAAGGCTCATCAGTGCGTTCACGATTCCGCTGCAGAGCAACATGATTTCCGTTGTCAGCGTCGCATACAGAAGGGAAGCCTTAAAATTCGCATGGCAGGCAAAAGCCCCACATATTGAAATCAATAAGACAAACACCACAAAACCAACAATCGTGCCGCCTGAAATAAACTCTCCCACAATCACTGCACCTACCGCAAACAGGAAATAAAAAGGAGGCCACATTTTCTTTTTCAAAATTTTTACCAGAAAGTAAATCTGGAAAGACGTTTCAATCACGCCCATAATATATACATTAAAAAAATCTAAATACTCGTCCATGTTACCAGCCCCCACAATTGTTCTTCATATATTGCAGAACAACGCCGGAGAACTCCCTGCTCCGCAGCCGTGATACAGGAATCTCTTTGCCATTATCCATATAGGCAGTCCCGTTCTTATAGCCTTTTAAATGTTTCAGATTGATAAGATAACTCCTATGACACCGGTAAAAACGGTTGTCCAGCTTTGTTTCCAGGTTTTCAATCCGTTCATAATAATCAACAACCTCGCCGGAAGTCAGGTTCAGATATATTTTCCTGTCTATGATCTCACAGAAGATAATTTGATCCTTTGCAATGATGCGCCCCTCATATCCCTTTTGCACCAGCAGGCTGTCTTCGCTGGCGTTCTGCATGGACGCATAAAGGCGCTCCATCGTCTTTTCAAACTGGTTTTTATCCACCGGTTTGACCAGATAGTCGTAGGCCTGTACCTCAAAAGACTGGAACACCATCTCTTTGAGTACCGTAATGAATATCAGAGAGCCCCGGAACTGATTCGCCCTCAGTTTCCTTGCCGTTTCCATACCGTCCATGTCCTTCATCTGGATATCCAGAAACAGAATATCAATCTGCCCATTGTAGCTTAACAGCTCTTCGCCGCTGGAAAACATACGGAGGCTGATCTCCCGATTCTTTTTATGAAAGAAATCAGAAACAAAAGACCTTATATGATCAGACATATGTTTTTCATCATCACAGATTGCAATACGGATCAATGCGTTACCTCCTCATCATTCTATGTCAGCGGCAAAAGATACACTTCTGCCGCTGACATATACAAACATCTTATTATAGCCTGTCAGCAATGCCAAAACAATTTGATTGCTGTGAAATGTTTATTTGTTGCCGTAAAATGCATTACGATGAAGCCAAGGGCTTCATTATATCGAAATTCTTTCCTAACCATCGAAGTAATTTTGTGGAAAATATAGCCTGATGGAGATATATGGCGGTTCTCCGCTGTAGATGCGTAATACGATTTAGTCAAACAGACTTAACTGCACATAGTTATTTTTTTCTTCAAAGGTGTTTAGATATTCAAATATCTGTCTGTTATCATGCACAATGCCTTTTTCTGTGCATATTTGATGAAACAATCTCATTAAGCTGCTGTTCCTCGGACTATTCAGCTCATATTGATTACCAAAAGTACGTATATACCTTTCTTTCATGTGTGGGAATAATTGGTCTAATTGCTTGTAAAAATATTCCCGGCTTCCCTCGCGCAAAGTCATTCCCATGCCGAAACAGATAATGCCATATACTTTTGCTTCAATACAGTAATTCAAAATACCCATCATATTTTCTTCCGTATCATTGATAAATGGAAGAATGGGGCATAGCCATACAACAGTCGGAATACCTGCATTATGCAGTTCCTTTAACACTTCAAAGCGTTCTCGTGTCGTACTGACGTTTGGTTCCAGCTTTTTGCATAAACCTTCGTCGTAGGTAGTTAACGTCATTTGCACCACACATTTTGTTTTCGCGTTGATACTTTTCAGCAAGTCTAAATCTTTCAAAACTCGACTTGATTTTGTTATCAATGTAAAACCAAAGCCGTACTGCTCCGCCAATGATAGTGCCTTTCTGATATTTCCAATTTCACTTTCAAGAGGAATATAAGGGTCTGTCATAGAGCCTGTGCCCAACATACACTTTGTACGTTTCCGTTTTAGTGCGCTTTCTAATAACTCAATCGCATTTGCTTTGATTTCAATGTCCTCAAAATCATGTTCCATATGGTAACATTTACTTCTGGAATCGCAGTAAATACACCCATGTGAACAGCCACGATACAAGTTCATTCCATTTTTCACTGATAAAATTCCCTTTGCATGAACATAGTGCATTATTTTGTCCTCACATAATTTTACTTGACTGAAAATCGCAAAATGGTTTTGAGCTTGCTTTTTTCCACTCTGTTTGCATTATTCAGATAGATTTCCCGGTGACAGCTTTTGTCGCGTTCCAGATTTTTTTCGCAAACTGCGTCAATTTTTTTCTGCATGGCAGCTAATTTATTTTTTACCTGTTCACGAATATTTTCTGGTACTCATCGGAGTTATTTGGTTCTGTTGCGATAATGCCTTGTAAAGCCATCAAAATCTGTTCTTTTTCCCTTGTGGATAACAATGATTTATCCAATACAAAATTATCAAGCAACGCAATGCCGCCACCCTTGCCCTGCATTGCATAAACAGGAATACCCATGCTGCTGATGATATCTATATCTCTGTATATTGTCCTTACAGACACCTCGAATTTTTCTGCAAGTTCGGGTGCAGTCGATTTTCCTTTATCCAAAAGATAATAGACAATCCGAAACAATCTGCTTTCCTGCATGAATCATCACCTCTGCTTTTCATTGTATCACATAAAACATGACAAGTAACTGGGAAATTCCAAAACGCGGATAGAGAGGAGCTGGCGAAGCACGCCAAAACGACAAAAATCCCATTGCCCTTCGCGATGGGATTTATGAAAATTTATTCAACTGTAATCACTACAATCTTCACGGCTTCACTTGGGTGTTCCTCATCAAAATCAATCAGCCCCCGGTAACTAACCTCTACTTTATCGCCCACGGCAATCGAGAGATCTCCTTCTGCTTCCCGAGCGCTCTCCGTGGAAAATCCTTCTAGTATCTGGGCATTTTCCGTGGAAAAATAATAGAGCATGTCATCGTCCGGGTTTTTGATTGTGATTGTGCTGCCTTCATACTTTTCAACAATCCCGGCAATGGGATCGCACACTGTGTTTTTTTCGTCTTCTGTAATCTCCGGCTTTGGCAGTTCCACATCATTCGTTTCTGCCGTTTTCGTATCTGCAATTTCTTCCTTATCCGTTTCCTGCCGGAAATCAGTCTCTACAGATACGCCATCCCCTTTTGATTCTGATGAGCAGGCGGTCATTCCCATTGCCAAAGCAATCATAGACATCAGTATCAACTTCTTTTTCATTTTCTTTTTCATTATTTTTCTCCCATATTCTAAAAGAACCGTATTTCTGTGGCATGAAACGCATCATTTACAAAGCTGCCTTTCATCTCAACAAACATATGTTCATTTAAGTCTTGGAATCCGGCTTCTTTGTATTCATGACTTTCTTCATCTTCATCAATGTTTCTCCTATAAAAACTGGTATCCTCTTCAAATATTACATGAATCAGTTGGGAATCAGGAAGATCAGCGTCAGAGCTTGGAGAACTGTATATTAAGGAACCATCTTCTGAAATTTTTACTTTCCTTTCCACAATGAAAAATGAATCCTCTTCTATCTTCCAAACCTTCCCTAGAAAATCCGCATCTACTGCTGTGGCGATTTCTGGCTCTAAAACCTGCCATTTCCCTGCTGTATTTTCCTGCGGTTCCTTCATGTCTTTGTTATCATCTTTTATTGGCACGCCACTTCCTTCTTCGGCCAATATTTCATCTGGTTGGGTTTCTTCTGTTTTAACAGCAGTTTCAGCAACGGAACCGCAGCCTACGGCTGCTGTATTCAATATACAGACAGCGCCGAATAAGAGCATTGCTTTTTTTAGTTTCATAAGTACCTCCTGTTTCTCATCATAGAAATAACAGCTATTATAATCTGCCCGAATCCTTCAGGCAACCCGTTTGTTGCGAAACGCTATTTGGATGCTGCGAGTGTCTGTGAACTGTTTCCTTGCCCACTTTCGAAGTGTAATGTATTTTCACATCGTCATACTATTAGTGCGTCTGCTAATTCCATAGATAAGGATAATTCCTGTTATGACATTGACAGCAATTCCTAACACAATCATTTTGCCTGTTAATTCCATTCCGTTATACCCGGAAAAAGCATACAGATAATACATAAAGTCTATATACGATACGTAACTGCCAAAAAACTGGCTAAATAAATTATTGACTAATAAAATTATCAACGATGCGCACATCATACTGGATATATTCGACATATACAAGGATAAAAGCACGAAAAATAGAACCATAGTAGCCTGCGGAAAAGCTAATAACAACATTTGTAGCAAATATTCCTGTGCATGATCGAAGATATGGCCGCCCCACAAAAAGAAACCTGTTACAATGCTGACGATTACCACAAACAAAAAACATATTAGCGCAACTGTGAAAATACTGACAGTTTTTGCGATGAAAAGCTGTTTTTTGGAAACGCCATTCAACAAAGGCTGCCGAAGCATACCGCTTGCCCTTTCCCCACAAATCAACACTGCACTGACAAAGCTAAGGAACAGTGTACCGACAATATCAATATAGGACTGTATACACATTGTTGGAAATTTACTGCCTGCATAATATTCCGCGGCGAAATTCGCCGTGCCACTATCTTCTAAACTGCCTGCGCACCCCAGCGCATTGGAAATGATAATCACTGCCATTACGACAAAAAATAAGTATACTATCTTTTGCCTTTTTAGTCGTGCAAATTGTATATTGCATAATCTTATAATCATTTTTTCCTCCATTCCGAAGCGCTTTGCGCTGAGGACGCGAGCAGAATTTCAGATTCTGCTCTGCGATCAATAGAATTTGTGACGCTTCGACACAAATTCTTGGTTGAATAAATTGCTCATCAGAGAATTTATTCAACCTTTACCTCTCTCAAAAATCTATTTTTTGTGTTCTATATAGGGATATTTGAAAAAAAGCAATTCCGTACAGTATCATAACGGATATTCCTATCAGCAGTTCGCCAAATGGTATTTTCTGATACTCATATGCAACTATCCAAAGGTTAAGGTAATATCCAACCCATATTTTTTGTAATAAAACAATGTTGGAACTGTATATAAACTGGTCAATCAATAGATAAATAATCACAAAAGACATTGTTTTCCAAGCGCCTCTGGTACAGATACAAAGTGTAATGATCCCAAGCGTTATAACTGACATATAGATACCCGATAACAGATATTTTATAATGGTTCTGATAAAGGCTGCCTGTTCAAAGATTTCATAGCCCCAACGCGTAAAGGCTGTTATGTAATTGATAAGAGCCACCAACAAAACAAAAATCATTGACATACTAACAGCGACATAGATTTTTGACCGTATCATTCTGCTGCGGTTTTCCCCATGCAATAAAGGCTGATAAAGCATTTTGTTCCGATCTTCCTCACAGATAAACAGTGTCAGCAGAAATACATTGAAAAGAATACCCACTGTCCCGACATAAAACCGCATCATAAATTCGGGAAAATTTTTCCTGCCAACAATTCCAATATTGATATTCAGCATTTCTTCCATTTGCGGCGTTGAAATTAGAAAAGCGTAAAAGAAAGAAGCTGTAAAAAAGCAGGCAAAAAAAATGTATATCAATTTTTGTCTGTATAGTTTTCTTGCATATAATCTTGTTAATGGATACATGGCTCTGCTCCCCCTGTCAGTTTTAGAAAAAGATCCTGCAATGAGTGTTTCCGCATGGAAAGATAGTTAATATGCAAATGGTTTGCTACAAGTTTTTTAACAAATTCATCAAAACAAATATTTTCAAGTCTGATTGTAAACTGATTTCCTTTCTGTGACACCAAACTTATTCCTTGACACCCACAGAGGACACTCCGGGCAGCGTTTGTTTCTTCCAGTATGCAGTCCACAATATTCGTTGTTTCGGATAAAATCTTTTCCGTTTTTCCCTGCAAGATACTTTTTCCCTTATCCAAAATTAAAATATCAGTACAGAATTTTTCCATATCATGCAGTTGGTGTGATGAAACGATAAATGTTGTGTTTCGTTCTTTTGCCATATCGCAAATCAGACGGTACAGGTTCATCTGTCCCTGCGGGTCTAATCCGTTTGCCGGTTCGTCTAAAATAATCAGTTTTGGCTGTCCTAACATAGCCCTTGCCAATGCCAGTCTTTGTCTCATTCCAAGAGAAAACTTTTTTACTTTCTTTTCAGCCTGTGAACTAAGCCCGACATAATCAAGCAATTCCATGACTTGCCCGTTTGGGATATTTTCATATAGATGTGCAAAACATTCTATATTTTCTCTTGCAGTCAGTTCCTGATAAAAACTAGGAGTGTCGAGTGCTGCCCCAACCTTTGACAACGCCAGTCCGGGATTTTCGTCTAATGATACGTTGTCTATGACGATTTTTCCCTTATCTTTGGAACACAAGTTGGTAATCATCTTTAATGTCGTAGTCTTGCCCGCTCCGTTTGTCCCCAATAGTCCCATGATACTTCCGGGTGTAAGCTCAAAGCATACATTCTCAACGGCAGTTTCCGAATCGAACCTGTTCGATTTTTTATATGCTTTTTTTAGATTTTTTACGCTGATTATTTTCTCCATTTTTCAATCCTCCCAATAATTCCAAATACTATGATTCCAATTACTTCCCCAAGGGCATTACCTATAAATCCTTGCATATGGAGTACATCATTCCACACAAAATCTCCCGTAATTAGTTTTGTGATATAGTTTCCTACAATTACCAAGAATAGAAACAATGCGATGCAATTCCAAATGTTCCATTTTCGGAATGTTCTTGTAAGCACTGGAAACCAGAGGACAAGAAGCCATAACAGCAGGATAGGCGCACCATAACGGAAAAGCCAAAATGACCCTGTTCCAATAAGATAATATTGGGTAATCTGTATGACGGAAAGCAGAACAAACGCCCCAATGCTTATTACTGCCATTGCAATACAGCCTTTATTCTTTTTGCAGGTTGAAAGAGCATATAAAAATATGTCCGCAAATAAGCAGGAGCTTCCTGCAATCAGAGACCATGTAATTCCTTTGTTTACTGCCAAATCCACGATCAGACAGACAAGTATTGCAACAAAGCTCAGGCCGCCTAAGCCATATAACATATACATTTTCTTTGTTTTTTTCAAAAATCTTTTTACATCTGAAACTTCTGTCGGCGGTGTTTCCATTTCTAAATGAAAAGCCATATCGTGATATATCTCACTACATTCTGTACAATGCTCTAAATGGCTATCAATGCCCTTTTTAGAAACATCACTTACCATTCCATCAACATAGAGAGGCAGTAAATCTCTGACAATCTCACAAGCTAATTCTTTTTCCCTTAGTTCCATTCTCTCATTCCTTTCATTATTTTCTGTTTTCCCCGGTAATAAGTTACCCTCGCCCAGTTTTCCGTTTTTCCCAAAATAGCCGCAATTTCAGAAAATTGTAATTCTCCTGCCAATCGTAAATACATGACTTCCCTTGTTACCTCATCAAGGTTGTGCATTAGGCGGAAAATTTCTACTTTTTCTAAATTGTTAAGACTTTTACTTTCAACATTTTCTGCGGAAGGAACGCAATCGTCCAGTGGGACAGTTTTATGCCTGCTTCCTTTTTCCAGTTCTTTGTACCATATTTTTTTGGCAATTCCACATAGCCAGACGGAAATTTTACAGTCTCCCCGAAACTTGTCAATTCCTTTCATTGCCTGAAAGAATGTCTCTTGCGTCAGTTCCTCGGCAAGTCCGTTGTCCTGCGTTAAGCCGCATAGATATTTATATATCATGGCAGCGTTTTCACGATATACTTCATCAAATTTTTCTTTATCCATATCAGCACCTCATATTGTTAGTTCTTTTCAAGTGCGATTTGTTACAAACAATTTTAATTTTTTTTATTTTTTCCAACAGCCATATCTATAATCATATACAATTAGCCAAATAAAACAAGAAAAAACCGGGAAACAGCAGTCCGCAGACTGCCATTCCCCGGCGTTCTATATGATATAAAGAACATTTGTTGCTATATCATGAAAAATCTATTCATTCCGCAGCGCTGCAAGCGGGCTTAAATGCATCGCGCGAAATGCCGGAAAAACCCCCGCGACCATACCCATCACGACAGAAAACACAATCGCCAGCGATGCCAGCCAGAATGGTATGTAAGAAATTCCCTGATAGGCAGAACTCTTGGCAGCAATATTTATGATGGCAGACACTCCATAGCTCAGCAGCAATCCGACGCCTCCACCCACAAGACCGATAAAACCAGCCTCCATAAGAAACGTTCGATGAATATCTGTCAGATCACATCCTAGAACTTTTAAAACTCCGATTTCTTTTGTGCGCTCATAGATGGACATCATCATGGTGTTGGCTATGCCAATTGCCGCCACAAACAGGGATACCGCACCGATTCCGCCAAGAGCCATCTGAATCGTGCGCATTTGTTCCTGTGTCTGTTTCAGCCACTCGGTATTGCTGTTTGCCTCAAATCCCATGTCACGGATTGCTTTCTGAATCGGTTCCACGGATTCCATGCGGTCTGCCCTGACATAGATACTGTTATAATAAATCTGTTTGTACGCCCTGCCATTTTTATTCGTCGGCTGACCCGGAATTGCCCTGCTACGAAACGTCTTTTTCAGATGCTGCTTTAGTGCATCCAAATCTGCATACACCTCATAGCTCCCGTTTTTATATTCATCATCACCGCCTGCCAGAATGCCGCTGGCTGGAATCAGAAACTTTTTAGGCGGTGCGGAAGATGTCTGATTACCCGAAGGATTTTTAAAGCGGTTATACGCCTCAATATCAAAGATATAAAAGATGGTATCTTTCATTAAATTGATCTTGGGCACTGGCGCATTTCCTTTTGCCGCATAAAACTGATTTTTTACCTGATTGCCAAAAAACAGCTCCAAAGGCCCACCCGCCGACGGGAGTCTTCCTGTTCCGACTTTTAGGTTCATCGCCTGCAACGCTGACTGATTCATTCCCTGTACCGAAAGGTAACATTCAAAATTTTTGTATTTTGCAAGCACCTGTGTCTGCAGTACAGGAGAGACCAGCCTGACATGTTCCATTTTCGCAATCTGCTCCACCACTTTATCGTCAAGCCTTTTTGGCTTTTTCCTTTTGTCTGGTTTCCTGCCTCCTCATTTAGATACACTGTAATCGTCGTAAGTCCGCCCGCTTTTTCAATTTGTTCCAGTGTGCTTCTTCTCAATCCTAATCCAAGGGAAAGCATGACCACAATGGAAGCAGTGCCTATCACTACCCCCAGCACTGTCAATATTGTCCTTAACTTTCTGCGCAGTAGATTCGAGATACTCATACTAAGCAAATCCACCATTCTCATAGTATACCTCCATTTCTTTTTCTGTACTCTCCAAAAGTCTGTCTGTTATGTCTTTTCCTCAAGGCGATACCCTAGTCCCCAGTATGTAGCAATCCGTACCTTTGACTGCAACAGCGCCAGTTTCTTCCGCAGAAAGGAGATGTATGCCTCCACATTATTATCTGTGACAGCGGCATCATAACCCCATATTTTGACAAGAATTGTCTCCTTTGGCAAAATACGGCTGGAATTGATGATAAGAAGGCGCATAATCGCCGTTTCCCTTGCATTTAACCGAGTGTATTTCTCCCCGCATCCCAGCTCTAAACTGGACGGATTCAGAGTCAGGTCAAACAGCGTGAGCGTGCTTGGCAGCAAAACGGCACAGCGTCTCAGGATTGCCGCGAGACAGGCAAGTAGTTCTGCACTTTCGAAAGGTTTACCCAGACAATAGTCCACGCCGTTGTTCAATCCCCTTATTCGGTCTGCAAGTATATTATTTGTAGTCAGCATCAAAATCGGTATGTGGTTATTTTGGGCGCGCAGGGTTTCCGACACGGCAAAGCCGTCTGTCCCCCGAATCTTCATATCCAGAATAAGCGCGTCATAGATTCCTGTCGCTGCCCATTCAATACAGCTTTGTCCATCGCTGACCACATCTGTTGTGTAACCTGTATGCTTCAATAGTCTGACAAGCATATCCGCCTGATATCGTTCGCCCTCCGCGATTAAAATGCGCAAACAAAAACACCTCTTCCTAAGTTAACAAGTTCTATCATTTTATTCTTTTTTCAACTTTCTTTCAGCTTTCTTTCAGTTTTCTTTGTTATGATATCCCTATCAGAACACAACATGTTTTGATAGTTCCCTTAGAAATGCTCTCGGAAGTTCTGTCTCGGTCTTTTTATCAGATCTGTGATTTTCCGAGGGCGCCACCCGGATATGCTTCCAAAGTTCCGATGCATGGCAGACATGCATACATCAAAAACTTCAGAAGTGCTTTTATCAAAAAGGAGGTATAACTACATGAGTATGACGATCAGTCAAAATCAAAACATAACCCAGGCTGACTATACGGCACAGACCCAAACGGCAGATTCCCCAAAAAAAGAAACGCTGGACAAAAGCAATCCTTCCAAAGAAAAAGCAGCCAAATACGAACGTGTAACCAAAGACGGCGATACGCTTGAACTCAGTGCAGCTGGTAAAACCAAAACGCCTATTTCCGACGCAAGTCTGGCCGGTTTCTCAGAGAGCCGTATTAAACAGCTGTACAGCAGAAAGGAGATCACAAAACAACAGTATGACAAAGCCTTAAAAAATAGGGCAACGTAATTTCTTATTTTATGGATGCCTCCGCTTCCAGTCAGGAAACGGAGGCTATAAATTCTCCTTTTTGAACCGGAATCTCTCCGCTGCCGTTTTGTCTGCCATACAATGTCTCGTTCAGCACAACATTTCCTTTCTGGAGCATAACGACGATTGTCGAGCCGCCAAACGCAAAGTATCCTTTCTCATCTCCTGCCCACACACGGCTTTTATCTGTTTTCTCGCGAAAATTATTGATTTTACCCACCAGCAGCGCGCCGATTTCCATCTGGACTACGATTCCGAATTTACCTGCTGCGATCACCTCATATTCCCTGCTGTTCTGTGCAAACACAGGAACAGTACGCAGTGCAATCGGTCTGACGCAGTGCAGCTTCCCGCGGATTTTGCGCGCACGGAGAACTTTGCCCCCCATCGCATAACCGTATCTGTGATAATGCTGCGGAGTCAGCCGGAATATTAACAGCGCTCCATCCCGAAAACGCTCGGCAAGCTCTCTGTCCCTTAGGAGATCTTCCAACGTAAACTTTGTATGTTTGATGTCAAACTCAGCGTTATCACTAATTTTTTCGACAGAGAGCAGCCCGTCACACGGACTGATAAGGTGTCCATACGTCATATCACAGGACTCCAGCTTCCTCTTTCTGGTAAAAAAAGCATTAAAACTTGAAAATCCACCCTCTGGAACCTCAATATTATCCATGCAGATGTGATATCGCCGGACATAATACGGGACAATCCAGCGCGAGACGGGAGAAGACAAAAAACGCCCTGCCATTTGTGAAACTTTGGGTTGTACAAGCAGTTTCAAAATCATCCTGCCCGGAAGTGTCCTGTATAAGAAGCGCAGCCCCAGCGAGTCTTTTGTGCCCAAATTATTCTCTTTCATAGCGGCTCAGCCCCCATCAGGAAAAAGAGTCCGACCGCCTCAAAAAAACCTACTATCAGTATCCCTGCCTTTGCCAAAAAACCTGGCTTTTTGATTTCCACAGGCGTCAGGTACCCGATTCCCATCAGAATAAGCAGAATCGGAAAACAGATGCTGGTTCTGCATATCCTGAAGTGATGGAGCAGATAAAAAAACGGAAGCAGTATGGCTGATGTCGTGACAGGAACTCCCAGAAAACTCCTACATCTCCTGTCTGTCTGTTCCTGCCGCTTCTCCTCTAACACATTGAAATAGGCAAGACGAATCAGGGCACACAAAACGAACAGCGCGCAGATAAGCCCGACCGCAGCATTTTTTCCGGTGATCATATAGACAAACACACCCGGCAGGACCCCGAAGCTGACAAGGTCACTTAGAGAGTCGATCTGTATGCCAAACCGTTTTCCATCTGCTGTACGGTCTGCCTTGGTGGAAGCTACTGCCCCGTCAAACATATCACAGAATCCCGCAGACATCAGGCAGAATACTGCCTCCCAATAGTTCTGGCTGACTGCGCGCAGGATACCGCAGAATGCAAACAGCATGCCACAGTAAGTCAGTATTACCGTATAATCATAATGTCCTAACAATCTCTTCTTCATTTTAGTTCTCTCCTCCTTACCTTTCATCAATTCTCACTGCATACCAATTTTACCAAACACGAGACTGTACACCAGAATACACCACGGTTTTCCCAATATGATAATCCAGATAAATTTCCGGCTGTCCATTTTTAACAGCCCGGAAAGATAACACAGGAAATCATCAGGAAACAATGGAAGCAGCGTCGCTATAAACAAAAATCGTTCGTATGACTTGCTTTTCTCCACACGTCCGCTCCATTTCTCATACTGATTTTGTGAAAACATGGCAAGCACGATATCGACACCGTATTTCCGCGCAAGGAAGTATGCTACAATCGAACCCGCACTGATTCCGATGTAGTTGCACCAGAAACCAGTCATGCTGCCGAACGCAACCGCGCCTGCCGCACAGCCCAGATACCCCGGAAGTACCGGCACCACTACCTGAAACGCCTGAAAAAACATGAGGATCAAAGGCGCTGCCACGCCAAATCCTTTCATGTAATCCTGCAAATCCTCCACTGAGGAAAATTTCTGCCCCCAGAGCTGTTTCAGGATGATCACACACACGATGGCAAAGCACGCAACTGTGCATATTTTAATCCGCTTTACATTCATGCTGTTTTTCCCTTCCATAATTTCTTTGTAAATTTTTCTATAAGAAACGAATACTTTTCTGCCATCCTGCATTTATCCACAAACAAATAGCTTGCCTCCGCAAGTACAATTCCCGCAGCCACATCAGGCAGTACATGCTGTTTCGTCGTGAGTGTGGATATACAGATACTGACAACGATCAGCAGCGACATGATACCATACCATTCCGGCACCTTTTCATTGTCCCGCACCGCGATCAGACAAAACTGACTTGTCAGACAGTGTATCGACGGAAACAGGTTATCGGCTGTATCAATTCTGTACAGCAGCCGCATTCCTTCATCCCATATGGAATCGCCCATTATAAATGGTCTTTCGTTTGTCGTCGGAAACAGCAGGAAACAAAAGAGGCATACCACCTTCGCACACAAATCCGCACAGATAAAACGGTACGCTTTCTCCGTGTCCTGCCTGCATCCGATTACGTAGTTCACGATCCAAAACAGATAACAGCCTCCATAGACTCCAAGCGTCCACGGCACAAACGGAATCTGCACATCAATCCAGCTGGTCAGATCATAGTGGTATCTTCCTGCGGCAATCAGTCTTGAACCATAATAAGCAAGTGTATTGCAGGCAACCACCAGAAACAATGAGATCCACATTTCTATTGGAAGCATTTTCTTGATTCTCTGCATTACCTCCTCCATTCAACAAGTCTTCTGCACTTAGAACTGTCCAGCCTGTATTGTTCTTGTTGTCATCTCAAAAATAGACATTCCGTTTCGGGAAAAACTCAGAAACAGCCTACAGTACAACTCCCGGATATCATCTTCACAGGCTTTGACACAGACAGATGTTGTTCCGTTTCCCTGATCAGTGCTCTCCCACACAGTACTGAACTCCTTTTCCTTCATGAGCGCATCTGCCGCTGCCTTTTCGGCCTTTACACGGAAAAAAATACCGTTGGACTCTTTCAGTAGTTTCCCGAGATTATCCGGCGTGTCAAATGCGACAAGTCTCCCTTTTGACAGAAGCATTACCTGTTCACAGACTGCCTGCACCTCTGAAAATGTATGCGAGCTGAATAGGATGGTATACATCTCTCCCAGCTTCCGGATCAGATTGTGGAACTCTATTGTCTGTATCAGATTCAACCCCACAGTCGGTTCATCCAGAACGATCAACTTCGGATTACCCAGCAGTGCCTGCGCAACACCCACACGCTGTTTATATCCCTTAGAAAGTGTAGAAATCATTCTTTTTCTTACAGACCCTATCCCTGTGAGTTCTATCACGCTGTCAATCTGTTTTTGCAGGTCGGCACCTTTCATGCCCTTAGCTTCCCCGACAGACTGCAGATATTCTGTCGGCGTGTCATTCATGCAGAGCAGCGGGAGATGTTCTGGAAAATACCCAATCAGTCTCCTGACTGCCATGGGATTATTAAAAATATCACAGCCATCAATATACACCCAGCCCTTCGTTGCCGGGAGGCATCCTGCAATAATATTCATAATGGTGGATTTTCCCGCACCGCTTGATCCCAGAACGCCATAGATATGCCCATCCTGAATTTCAAACGACAGATCATCTACTGCTATACAATTCCCATAACACTTTGTTAAATGATTAACTGTTATCATACTTATCTCCTTCCTGTCAGACGCTCCCATGTGCCTCAGCAGCATATTGAAAGACGCCGGCTAAAATGAAATGGCTGCCTCTTTTGGGGGGATACTCAGAGGCAGCCTGCCAAACGGTATTCTGGCTTGAAGTTACATTTTTATTTCTTACCAGCATCTACTGTGGACGGCTTTATGTCAGTCTGCCTTTTGTCGCTCTTCTGCTCTTTTTCTTCCACTTCTGTTTCCTTCTGCTCCTTGCCTTCTGTGTTCTTCTCCGCTTCTGTTTCCTTCTGCTCCTTGCCTTCTGTGTTCTTCTCCACTTCTGTTTCCTTCTGCTCCGTTTCCGCTGTGTCTTTCTTCTCTTCTCCTGCTGTATTTTTATCTGAATCCTCAGACGAAATGTCGTTCTGCTCTATTTCCGCTATGTCCTTATCTTCTATATCCGAGATATTCTTGTCTGCCTCCTTATCTTCTACTTTCGAAGAATTGTTGTCTGTCTCCTTGTTCCCTACTTCTGGAGCTGTACCTTTGTCTGCATCTATGGCTGGGAGATCCTTATTTTCTGTTCCCTGAATAGTTGTCTGCCCCGGAGTCTCCGTTGTTTCGGCTGTATTCTTTTTTACATCATCATTCTTTTGCGGACTCTGTGACGATGGAATGCGATCAACAGCATCCTGTCTATTACTATTACCTCCTGTACAGGCAGTCAGCATTCCCACAGAAATTACCATTGCCAATGCAAAGGACACAGCCCTTTTCACTCCAGCTCCTGATTTGTTGTTCCATTTGTTGTTCATAATACGTCTCCTTTCAATGTGTGTATTCAGAATCAATTTCTTTCTGATGATACCCATCTTACAGGATAATTCTTAAATATTTAGAGCCATCATTCTTAATAAACCTTAATTGAGCCATGTGCATAAAAACACGGAGGTCTGTCAACCAACAGAACCTCCGCAGTCATTACATAATATATAGTACATTCAACATTATTCATGCTTATAGCGAAACCGCAGACATATGCGAAACGAATCTTCACTCTGTATCACTTCGCAGTCGCCGCCTATCTCCTTTGTCATCGATCTGATATTACGGATTCCAATACCGTAACTGTCCTTTTCACGATACCCGTGGACATGGCCGGCCAGATACGCGTTTTCAAAAGTAATACACATCTCATCTGTATAATACTCATCCCAGATTAATACAAGCGCCTGCCCATCCGCGTATTTTAGGATATTGGAGGAAATATTGTCAAGTATTCTTGTCAGATATTCCTCGTTAACGTAAATATAACCATTCCGCCACATCAAATTTACTTTCACCTGTAGTCCCTGTCCCTCAAGATAGCTGCACATATCTGATAACTCATCATACACTCCACCCTGAAGCGGAATATACTCTGCCGGAACATAGCGTTCTTCCGTGACTGAAACGGAAAACCGAAGCAGTCTGTCCGAGAGATCTTTCATGTGCTGCACTTTCCTGATAATCTTCTCCAGATATTTTTGCTGCCCCTCCTGCCCATCACATTTTCCGCTCTGCAAGATTTCCGCATATAACAGAACCGATGTGAGCGGTGTTCGCAGATCATGAGAGATTTCCGTCACCATCTCCTGATTGGTTTTCGTCAGGCGGTCCACTGCCTCGATCTGATTTTTAAACGAGACTCGCATGGCATTAAGCCCCCTTGCCAGTTCCGTCAGCTCATCATTGCCCCGCAGATGCACTTCATATGCCAGATTGCCGCCCTCAAGAATCTCGATATCGCGCCCCAGCTGGTTAATGTACTGGATTTTCCTGCGGATTCCAAACATAGTGAGAACCATGAACAATAAAAAAGCTAGAACGATATCAATCAACAATGCAATCATGTACGCATCGTAGGAATACATTCCTATGATGAATACCTGCGTATCCCCGTCACTGAATGAAACCGTATAGGAGCGCTGCTGTGGATATGCCCCCAGCTCGTAGGCTTCCCAGTCCGCCTCATCAATGTCTATATCGGAAAAGTATACCCACTCACTGCCCTTTTTTATCTGTAAGTAAATCAACCTGTTGTTGTTAATCCAAGCGTCCAGCTTCTTTGAGTCCCTCGATGAAAGTTTTTGTTCTGTCACATACTTTTGCAGCTTTTCTATATATTTTTCGTTGTTGCGCTGTACCAGATCAGGATTGTCCTGATAACTGTCTATCATCTGCTCTATCAAAAACCGGCTGCCTACAAAAAACAGCAGGCTGACCGCCCCTGCCAGTACCAGCAACAAGCACCATTCCAGATATATTGAACTGCTCTTTTCATTTTTCTCCCTCAAAGCGATACCCCTTTCCCCAGACAGTTTTAATGTAAACCGGCTCCTGTGCGTCCGGCTCAATCTTGACGCGCAGCTTGCGGATATGCACCATTACCGTTCCATTGCAGTTATAGAAATAGGGTTCGTTCCAGATGGACTCATACAGATTCTGCGCCGAAAAAATTTTGCCTTTGTTCTGCATCATCAGCAGAAGGATATGGTATTCTGTGTCTGTCAGGTCAACCGTTCTGCCCTTTACCTGTACCTCATTAAATACCGTATGAATCTGTATACCACCGCTCACAATGTACTCCTGGCAGGCTGTCTTTTCACTCTCCTCTGCGGAAGCGCTGTACACTGTATACCGCCGGATCTGCGCCTTAACCCTGCCAAGAAGCTCCGCGTAGGAGAATGGCTTGGTCAGATAGTCATCACCACCTGCCACCAGTCCAAGCAGCTTATCCGACTCCTGCACCTTTGCCGTCAGAAACAAAATCGGTACAAACGATTTCTTACGAATCTCCTCGCATACCCTGATGCCTGACATTCCCGGCATCATAATATCCAATATCACCAGACTGATATCGTCCAACATCTTTTGCAATCCGTCCCTGCCGTCCTCCGCCTCGATTACTGCAAAGCCCTCACTCTCTAACAGAATGCGGACGCCCTCACGGATATCGGGATCATCTTCTATTATCAATATCTTTATTTTATCTGCATTATTATCCATGTTCTTATTTTCCGTATCAAATGTTATATTTTTACTTTACCATTTTTTTTTCAAAATAAAAGGCTTCATCCTCTCCAATAGGCTGTTCTGTTCTCTGCGGTTCTGAAAACGCATCGGGGGCTGCATGATACGCGTTCCAAAATTCAACAATATGAAAGCCGCACCGATTTACATAAAAGTGAATATTGCGCTTCTCAAAATACGGTGTCACTGTACTCCATACCTTTGTCTCCGAATAGGTCTCCTCAACTGCCCTCCACGCTGCCTGCCCAAGTCCCCTGTTCTGATATTCCACAGCAATAAAGAAAAAATCCAGCGAATTATGCTGTGTCTCGGAATTAATATTCAAAACAACACCGCCTACTTTACAGCTGCCCTGTATCAGATGAAACATGACAGTTCCAAAATTGTGACGGCATTTCTCCAGATCCTGATGAGACGGGATCGGATCTTCCTGCCTGCCAAAATTCTCCTCGACCGCAACGAGAAACGCTTCCTGTATCTTCCGTTCAAATTCCGGCAGTTCTTCTTCTTTTACTGGCATCAATGTAATATTAGATTTCATTTTATATAAACCTCCTGACCATATAATTCTATTATTACTGTTTCCTTCCTTTTTTGCAAGTATTTCCCCGACCAGAAGGGGATACAAACTGGACAGGGAAACCTGCTGATTCTTTATTCACTCCTCGTATAATAAGTTTGTAAGCAAGAAAAACAGCTTACAGACTTATTCTTTTTTTGTTAGACAGAAGGATAATTCTAAACATCTTTTCCGGAGATTCTTCTTCCATCATGCTGGTTCATCCATTCTCTGTCTATTGGTTAATAAGTTACTTTATAGTCATGGCCCCAG
>ERZ808028.588-NODE-588-length-28903-cov-8.283043_pt1 | contig 28903 bp, 24 predicted proteins | sample MGYA00380184_ERZ808028 | MGnify/ENA primary metagenome ERZ808028 (study PRJEB31490, sample SAMN06133397) | mouse gut metagenome | isolation source: J8_1 | host: mice | place: China: Chengdu | collected 2015-05 ...
TCCTGTCGATATGTAATATAATATCACAATCAACAGAAAAAATAAAGCATTATACCAAAGTTTTTTATCTACACCCCGCCCGTTCTCTACCTTTTCATCAGATACAGGATCCACACCTTCTTCCAGTAATCCCTGTACCCGGCCTTCTCCACCCCTTTTGCCGCCAGAATGGAAACGCTCCCGATCCTCGTGCCGTTCAGCTTATAGACCGCCTCACCGACGGCATCGCCTTCCGCCACCGGCGCCTGCACCACGTCCGGCAGGCTGATCTCCTTCTGGATCTCGCTTAAATTGCTGCCCGCCGTATCCAGATACTCAAAAGGCCCTTCATAAGTCAGATGCAGCACATCTTCAATACCACCCTCGATCTTCTGGTCCGGCAGCGGATCCTTGTTTTCATCCGTATACATCTGGCTCACGCTGTATCCGTAATTCAAAAGCGTGATGGCATCCTGAAACCGGGTCTTGGGGTCCGGCGCCGCCATCACCACCGCGATCAGCTCCATGCCCTCCTTCTCGGCCGTCGCCGACAGACAATACAGCGCCTTCGAAGTAGAACCGGTCTTAAGTCCCGTAGTCCATTCATACTGTTTCAACAGCTTATTGGTGCTGGAGAGGGTAAAAGACGAAGTGCCCTGCGCCGTCTTATGCTCGATATCCTCCATCCAGATCTTCGTATATTCAAACACCTCCGGATATTTCGTGATCAGCTCCCGGGACATGATCGCCACATCCCTGGCCGAAGAATAATGTCCGTCTGAATCCGTCAGGCCGCAGCAATCCTCGAAATGAGTATTCTGCATCCCCAGCGCCTCGGCCTTCTCATTCATCAGCTTGACGAACTCCCCTTCACTGCCCGCTATGTACTCCGCCACCGCCACACTGGCGTCATTTCCCGACGACACGGTGATACACTTGATCATCGTGTCCATCGTCTGCATCTCTCCCTCCTCCAGAAAGACCTGCGAGCCGCCCATGGACTTTGCATAGGCACTCGTTATGACCTGGTCGTCCAAATGGATCCTTCCGCTCTTTATGTGCTCAAAAATGATCAGTAATGTCATGATCTTGGTAATGCTTGCCGGACTCCTTCTCGTATCCGCATCCTGCTCACAGATCACCTGTCCGGTAGACGCCTCCATCACCACATAAGACGGTGTGGCCACCTCCGGCGCCGCCTGCACCGTCATCGACAGATGCAGGAACCCTGTATGCAGCAGGAAACACCCCAGTAGAAACCATGCTGCGATCCGTTTTCTTATTTGTTTCAACGCTGTCACTCCCAATACACTATTCTGTATTATACATATTGTAGTGGGACAACAGATATGCCGATATCTCCCATGAAAAAAGCAGTCCATCCATAAACAGACTGCCTTCTGCGGCGATACAGACCTAAAAACAGGCCCGGAATCACTTCCGGGCCTGTCTCATGGTTTAATTGTATTTGCGCTTTCTTGCTGCTTCGGACTTCTTCTTGCGTCTTACGCTCGGCTTCTCGTAATGCTCTCTCTTACGAATCTCCTGCTGGATACCAGCCTTTGCACAGCTTCTCTTGAAACGACGCAATGCACTGTCCAATGTTTCGTTCTCTTTTACGATTACGTTCGACATTCCCGCACCTGACCTCCCTTCAGTCCCAGAGTATTTCGACTGATTGGGTTATTTACGTGTTCTCACACACACTTAAAATTATACCACAATTTGGTTACCAGTCAACTATTATTTTTGTAAAATATGCTATGCCATGATTTTTCTTATGCGATCTGTCCTTCCAGCACCTTCGCACTCTCTGCGATCGCCGCGTCGATCCCTGCCGGATTCTTACCGCCGGCCTGTGCCATATTCGGCCGGCCGCCGCCGCCACCGCCTACAAGCGCCGCGATTCCCTTGATCAGGTTGCCCGCATGAGCGCCCTTGTCCATCGCACCCTGGGTCGCCATGGCGATCATGTTCACCTTGCCGTCCTTGTCGGAGATCAGCACCACGACGCCCTCGCCCAGCTTCTCTTTCAGCTGGTCGCCCAGCTCCCGCAGGCCGTTCATATCCACCCCGGCAACTTTAGATGCCAGCAGCTTCACGCCCTTTACTTCCTGCACCTGATCCATCACGTCGCCCAGCGCGTCTTTGGCCGCCTTGCTCTTTAACGCCTCATTCTCGCTCTGCAGCGCCTTCATCTCTGCCATCAGATGTTCACACCGCTCCACCAGACTGGCGGGAGAAGTCTTAAGCACCCTGGCCGCCTCATGCAGCTGCTCTTCCAGCTTCTGATAATAAGCCGTCACGTTAGCGCCCGTCACCGCCTCGATCCTGCGCACGCCCGCAGCCACGCCGGACTCGGACAGAATCTTGAAGGATCCGATCATGCCGGTGGCCTTCACATGGGTACCACCGCAAAGCTCCTTGGAAAAATCACCCATCTGCACGACTCTTACCGTCTCACCGTATTTCTCACCGAAAAGCGCCATGGCGCCGGACTGCTTCGCCTCCTCGATCGTCATCACCTTCGTCTCTACCGCCAGGTTGTCCGCGATCTTCTCATTGACGATCTGTTCCACGCGTCCGATCTCCTCCGCCGTCATCGCCGCAGAGTGGGAGAAGTCGAAACGGGTTCTCTCGCCGTCCTGATAGGAACCGGCCTGCTCCACATGGCTGCCCAGCACTTCCCTGAGCGCCTTCTGCAGCAGGTGCGTAGCGCTGTGGTTCTTACAGGTACTGCCCCTTCTTCCGGCATCCACGGACAGTGTCACGGCATCGCCCACCTTGAACATACCGCTGGTCACTTTGCCCACATGGCCCACCTTGCCGCCCAGAAGCTTGATCGTATTCTCTACCTGGAATACACCGTCAGCCGTGGTGATGCTGCCGACATCGCCTTCCTGTCCGCCCATGGTGGCATAGAAAGGCGTCTGCTCCACGATCACCGTACCCACTTCGCCGTCCGTCAGCGCTTCCACCAGCTCCGTCTCCGTGGTCAGTACCGTCACCTTCGAGTCAAAAGTCAGATTGTCATATCCCACAAATTCCGTCGTAACGGCCGGATCGATGGACTCATACACCGTCACGTCCGCCCCCATATAGTTGGTCGTCTTTCGGGCCTTTCGGGCCTTGTCCTTCTGCTCCTGCATACATGCCTTAAAGCCGTCCTCATCCACCGCAAAGCCCTTTTCCTCCAGGATCTCCCTTGTCAGATCCAGCGGGAATCCGTAGGTGTCATACAGTTTAAAGGCATCGGCGCCGCCAAGCACCTTACCGTCACCGGCTCCCATGGCCTCTACCATCTCATTTAAGATGGTAAGCCCCTGATCGATGGTCTTATTGAATTTATTCTCTTCCTGTGTCAGCACATTAAAGATGAAATCTTTCTTCTCTTCCAGTTCCGGATAGCCGTCCCGGGAGCCTTCAATGACCGTCCCTGCCAGATTGGACAGGAAGATTCCCTGAATGCCCAGCTTTCTTCCCTGACGCGCCGCCCGGCGGATGATCCTGCGCAGCACATAGCCCCGGCCCTCGTTAGAAGGCAGAATGCCGTCGGAGATCATAAAGGTCGCCGAACGGATATGATCGGTGATGATGCGGATGGAAACGTCCGTATCATACTCTTTCTTATACTCCACACCGGCAATCTCACACACCCTCGTGCGCAGCGCCAGCACCGTGTCCACATCAAAAATAGAATCCACATCCTGCACCGCAGACGCCAGACGCTCCAGTCCCATGCCGGTATCAATATTCTTCTGTACAAGCTCCGTATAATTGCCCTTGCCGTCATTGTCGAACTGGGTAAACACGTTGTTCCAGATCTCCATATAGCGGTCGCAGTCACAGCCTACCGTACAACCGGGCTGGCCGCAGCCATACTTCTCCCCACGGTCGTAATAAATCTCCGAACAGGGGCCGCAGGGGCCGGAACCATGCTCCCAGAAATTATCTTCCTTGCCGAAACGGAAGATCCGCTCCGCCGGAATGCCCATCTCTTTATTCCAGATCTCGAAGGCTTCCTCATCCTTCTCATAGATGGAAGGATAGAGCCTGTCTGCATCCAGTCCCACCACCTCCGTGAGAAATTCCCAGCTCCACGCGATGGCCTCGCGCTTAAAGTAATCCCCGAACGAGAAATTTCCCAACATCTCGAAAAAGGTACCGTGTCTTGCCGTCTTACCTACATTCTCCAGATCTCCTGTACGGATACATTTCTGACAGGTGGTAACCCGCCTTCTGGGCGGAATCTCCTGTCCCGTAAAATAAGGCTTAAGCGGCGCCATACCGGAATTGATCAGCAAAAGGCTGTTGTCATTGTGCGGTACCAGCGAAAAGCTCTTCATCTTCAGATGTTCCTTGCTCTCGAAAAATTCCAGGAACATTCTTCGTAAATCATTTACACCATATGGTTTCATCGTCGTTCTCTGTCCTTTCTATCCCTGAGCTGTTTATTAAAAGGTAAATTTGTCTGCAAAGTAAGCATCCAGCTGGTCGATGGCCACCCGCTCCTGCTCCATAGAGTCACGGAAGCGCACGGTCACACAGCCGTCCGTCTCGGAATCGAAATCATATGTAACGCAGAAAGGCGTCCCGATCTCGTCCTGTCTGCGATACCGCTTACCGATATTGCCTCTGTCGTCGAACTCACAGTTGTACTTCTTCGAAAGCTGTGCGAAAACCTTCTCCGCACCTTCGTTCAGCTTCTTCGAAAGAGGCAGCACGCCGATCTTCACAGGCGCCAGCGCCGGATGGAAGTGCAGCACGGTACGCACATCGCCCTCGCCGATCTCTTCCTCGTCATAAGCGCCGCACAGCACTGCCAGGAAAAGTCTCTCCACACCCAGAGACGGCTCAATAACATAAGGAATATATTTCTCATTCTTCGAATCGTCGAAATAGGACATGTCCTCACCGGAGGTATTCTGGTGCTGTGTCAGGTCATAATTGGTCCTGTCAGCGATACCCCACAGCTCACCCCAGCCGAAGGGGAACAAAAACTCGATGTCCGTCGTTGCCTTGGAATAGAAGGAAAGCTCTTCCGGATCGTGGTCGCGGACGCGCATCTCCTCTTCCTTCATGCCCAGGCTCTTTAAGAAGTCGATACAATACTGCTTCCAGTAAGCGAACCATTCCAGATCCGTATCCGGCTCACAGAAAAATTCCATCTCCATCTGCTCGAACTCCCGCACGCGGAAGATGAAGTTACCCGGCGTGATCTCATTCCGGAAGGACTTACCCACCTGACAGATACCGAAAGGAATCTTCTTGCGGGATGTCCGCTGTACATTCTTGAAGTTGACGAAGATACCCTGCGCTGTCTCCGGACGCAGATACACCGTATTTTTGGCGTCTTCCGTAACGCCCTGGAACGTCTTGAACATCAGGTTGAACTGTCTGATATCCGTAAAATTATGTTTGCCACAGGTCGGGCACGGCACATTATGTTCCTCGATAAAATCCTTCATCTCCTGCTGGCTCCAGCCGTCCACGGAGCTGTCTAACGTCATGCCCTGTTCCGCAACATAATCTTCAATGATCTTATCCGCGCGGAATCTCTCATGACACTCCTTACAGTCCATCAGCGGATCGGAGAAACTGCCCAGATGGCCGCTGGCTACCCAGGTCTGCGGATTCATCAGGATCGCGCAGTCCACACCCACATTGTAGGGGCTCTCCATCACGAACTTCTGCCACCATGCCTTCTTGATATTATTCTTAAGTTCCACACCCAGATTGCCGAAATCCCACGTATTCGCCAACCCGCCGTAAATCTCGGAGCCAGGGTATACAAACCCTCTCGCTTTCGATAACGCCACTATTTTTTCCATTGTCTTTTCCATCTTCTCTGTCCTTTCTATATTCCACCGCTCTTACTGCGGCTTGCTGTCTGTTTTGTCAAACCGTATGCGCTCCTGATGTTCTGATCTCCTGACCGTCATAACAGCTGCTGTAAATAACACCCGTAATAACATTCGTTATTCAAAAATGATATACGACAGCTCACTGCCTCCTGCCCCCGACTCTGCTGTCGGATAGGAGATATTGACGCCGCTTTTTCCAGCAAAGGATACATCCAGGTCGGTATGGGCGCTTTGGTTTACATAAAGTACCTTGCCGAAGGTGTTGACCAGCAGCTCTTCCGTCGGTTTCATGCCGATGATCATCACCTGCATCTTCTCCGGTTCCTCGATATCGCTGATCTCCATCGGCTGTCCCTTGGGCGAGGTAAAGGCGACATGATCCAGGTTATAGCCCTGTCCCTGCGCTTCCTCCAGCGTTCCCAGAAACAGCTCCCGCCCGTTAAAAGCGCTGTAATCCGCACCGGACGCATAATCAAAATGAATCAGCACTTTGCCGTCCTGCTCGTCCACTTCTCCCAGCACCACGCTTCCCTCACCGTTGTCCGCACAGTATTCCGCCACTCTCTCCTGCGCCAGTGACATAAGCCCGTCCTTTTCATAATATTCCTGCTCAAACTGCCCAACGATCTGATGGCTGACCTTCCCCTCCTTATCAATAGAAAGAGAACTTACCTCCGGCGTCTTTTCTCCACCGCAGCCGGCAAGCATACAGGTCACTGTCAGAATAAGCATACTGATCTTTTCTCTTCGCATACGCTTTCCTCCCACATACTGCATTCCATTATATTAAAGATTATCCACAATTTCAAGACTTTTAAACGTCCTGTCCAGATATCGTCTCCGATAATCGTCCGCGATCGTCCGCAGCTCTGCCAGCACGTTTTCCTTAACCGTAAATGTATACAGCTTTTCTATACTCGAATTCATGATGTATGACACCGCGTAAGCCGTGGATTCCTCCCACACGCCCTCCGCCGGCATCCCCGGAAATTCGCCGTTGACTGTCATCGCCTTCATCTCGAAGATACAGCGGATCAGCCGGTTGGGAATCCCCTTATGTAACACCGCCCTAAGCGACTGGTACACCAGTTTCAACATCTCCCGCTCGTCGTTGTTCTCTCTCGTATAGTAATCCGCCACCTCCAGAAAATACATGCCGTAGTAGGCTCCTTCAAAATCCTCCCGCAGGCCTTCAAAGTAATTGCTGATCGCGGCATCCATGACCGTGTAGGAATTTCTGCCCGCATACAGTTTAAATTCTCCGAATGAGAAGGGATTTGTCGCCGCCAGCAGCCTGCTGTTCGGTTTGCGGGCCCCTCTGGCAAAAGCAGATATCTTTCCCTTCTCTTTCGTCAGAATCACCACTCTTCTGTCGTATTCGCCCACCGGCTCAGCCTTTAAAACCATTCCCGTAATCTGTGTATATTCCTGCATGAGAATGCTCTTCCGATCCTTCCTTCCCTTCGTATTTCTCAGTCTTATCGTCCTGTGATGCATTTTTATATGCCAGAAAATCATCAATACTGCCTGTTATCATAAATTTATCCCAGTAATTTATCGCCTTCATCTTACGCCCCCTGACCCTGTACTGCGCAGGTATTCTTGTCCATAACAGTTAAGCCCAAGACTTCCCTGTCACTTCTCAGCATAAAGATAGGGTTCGCAGATTTGCCTTTTTCTATTCCGGTTCTTTCGGGTTATAGCCGAAATTTTTCAACAGGTAATCGCTGTCCCGCCAGTCCTTCTTCACCTTCACCCAGAGCTTGAGATTAACCTGACATTCCACCAGCTCCTCGATATCCGGCCGGGCCAGGGAACCGATCTTCTTGAGCATACTGCCCTGTTTGCCGATAATGATGCCCTTGTGGGATTCCCGCTCGCAGACAATGGTCGCCTCGATATCCACGATACGTTTGCGGAATTTCATCATCTCGATGGTGACCGCGATCCCGTGGGGAATCTCGTCCTCCAGACACCGCAGCGCCTTCTCCCTGATCAGCTCCGACACGATCTGGCGCATGGGCTGGTCGGTCACGGTGTCTTCATCATAGAAAGGCTCCCCGTAAGGCAGATATTTCATGATACACCCGATCAGCTCTTCCATGCCGTCCTTCTTCAAAGCAGACACCGGAACGATCTCTGCGAAGTCCAGCTGTTTTCTGTAGGCATCTATATAAGTAAGGATCAACTCCTTCTGCACCGTATCAATCTTGTTGATCACTAGAATAACGGGTGTTTTCGTCTTTTTCAGCTGTTCGATGATATGCTGCTCCCCGGCGCCGATATAGTCTGTCGGCTCCACCAGCCAGAGGATCACGTCCACATCCGCCATGGTACGCTCCGCCACATTGACCATATAGTTACCCAGCTTATTTTTTGCCTTATGGATGCCCGGCGTATCCAGAAAGACGATCTGGCCTTCCTCCGAAGTATATACCGTCTGGATCCTGTTTCTGGTAGTCTGCGGCTTCTTCGACGTGATGGCGATCTTCTGCCCGATCAGTGCGTTCATCAATGTGGATTTCCCCACATTGGGCCTGCCGATCAGCGTGGCAAACCCTGATCTGTATTGTCTGTTTTGATTTTCCTGCATATGCTTTACGTCTGTTTTCTCCATTCTATCTTCTCTTATCTTATCTGTCTCAGCTCTGCATCGCTCTCCTGCACAAAGCGCCCGCAGACGACAGCTTCTCACTTATTCTCGTTGATTCTCATTTATTTTCGTTGATTCCCATTTGTTCTTATTGCTTTTCATTCGTTCCGCGTCGTCTAACCATTCTGCCCTGGACGGTCAGTATCCGGCTTCTCCTGCCGGCCGCTCCCTGTGCCCGGAGCATTTGACGTCCCATACGCATTCGGATCATATGGCGCATACGGATCACGTGGATCGCAGGCAGAAGACCTCCTGCCCCGCCGCGCCGTCCGTTTCGCCGCCCGCTTCTTCCACACTTTTACAAGAATGCGCAGGATGATGATAACAATAACAATCGTTATTACCCAGACAATCCCATAGGGAATATTGATCACAAGCCAGATTGCCGCGTACTGGATCTCATAGAGGATATTCTCCACACTCTCCAGGAAACCTCTGCGGATCCGCGCGCCTGTGGAAGCGCTCTCCGGCGGTGAATAACGCTCTACCTCATCTATACCGAGACAGACCGTACTGTAATCAATCTTATTGTCAAAAGTGCGCAGCTGCGCTTCCATACTCTCGATCTGATAACGCACCTCGGACAGACGGCTCTCGATCTTTATGATATCTTCCACGGATTCCGCCTGCTCCATCAGTTCAAGCAGCCTGTCCTGCTCCGTGAGGAGCGCCTTCTTATGACTCTCCAGATCCACATACTGCAGTGTCACATCCGTCACGCTCTCGGAGCGGCTCGTCACATTGGTCTGTTCCCCGATCTCCTGCAGAAAAACTTCCAGATTCTGCCGCGGTATCCGCACCGTCATACTGGCATAACGCAGGTATTTCGTGCCCTGATAGTCCTTGGAATATTGATCGCTCCTGCTGAAACTGGACATTTCTTCTATGTAACCGCCAAGCGCCGTAACCCGTTTCTCGATGGAAGGCAGAAGCGTGTCAAACTGCTCCGTCTCCACGTCCAGCGACACCTTCTTGATCAGTTTCCGCTCGGAGACAGCCTGCCCTGTTACTTCCGTTCCTTCCTGCGACACGCTCTCCTCCGCTGCCGCTTCGTTCACCACTTCGTCCGCATAGAAGCCGCCGTCGTAATCGTCTGCCGCCGCCTCAGCCGCCTCTCCTTCCGCATAGAAACCGCCGCCGGATTCCGCAGGCGCCGTATCTGCCGCGGACTCATAATAACCGTTCATCGACTTGTTCCCTGCACTGCCGCAGCCGCTTAAGGCTGCTGCCAGCAGGATTGCCGGCAGCGTGCCGTACAAATACCGAAATCTCCTCTTTCTCATATGCCTCCCCTTCCGTCGTGTTACGCTTCCTCACTCCTCATACAGGACACTGTCCTGCATGGTGCACTTATCCTTCTATATTTCCTTCTGCCTGTATTATCTTCTAATGGAAAAGATACTCGATCTCTCCAAACCGCTGCGCATTCTCTTTGATCTTCTCTTCATTTCCCACAACGCACAGACAGTCATCCTCCATAAAGGCCCGGATATACGCCGCCAGCCCCCGGATCGTGTCCGCATCTGCCGCCAGCAGTTCGTCTCTGTTCTTCTGCACCTGCTCAAACGTATAATGTGTCATATATCCGCTGAGCGAATACAGCCCCTTCGCCGAAGGCGTAAGCGGCATATCCATCTCGCTGACCGCGCCGATGATATACTGCGTCATCGTCCGCTCGTCCGCCTCAAAATGTTCTATATAGTCCGCAGCCTTCTCATAGGCATCTACGGTCTTCTCCAGATTTGGATCCCGGTAGGACACGAAATAACTGTCCCCGGACTTGCCGAAGTTGCACATACAGCCGTAGGCCCCGCCTTTGACACGCACCTGTGTCCACAGATAATCATACCCCAGCAGGACGCGAAGCACACGGAGCGCCCCGTTGTAAGGCAGTCCCTTTTTCTCAAAATTACCCGCGCGGCACACATACTGGATCTGCGCCGAGGACATAAAGCCCTCGTTCCTTTTCACAGGAACCGGATCGTATCCGGCCGTCTCCACAGGGTCCGTATACAGCCCTTCCTTAAATTCCCCGATCAGCGCCTCGATGCCCGCAAGGCCTTCCTTCTGTGCCGTGTAGTCCACAAGCAGATTCTCCGGCCGGAAAATATACCGGATCACTTTCTGTAAGTTGGAGATCAGTTCTTCCTTCCTGTCTTCAAACTCCTTCTCCAGTCCTTCCAGCAGCCGGTAAAAAGGAATCCCGTTGATGTGCTCCAGCACCATCGCCGGTTTGGACAGATACGCCATCGCCCGTCCCGCCGCCAGCGTATGACCCGCCGACATCATACCTGCCTGCTTGCAGGAACGGGCCTCCGCCACCAGCTCAAAGAGACGTTTTGCATCCGTATAATCCGATCTTGTCAAAATCTCCGTTGCCAGTGCGAATGCCTGCGGCAGATTCTCATACAATACCTTAACTTTTAAATCCAGCGTCGCCGTGTAGTTCTGCAGATCCCGTGCGTCCGTATACGTATTTACCGCCGGAGCGATACCGCCCGTCTGCAGATTGATCTCATTGTACAACTCACTGTAGCTGTAATGCTCCGTACTTACCAGACCAAGCACCGTCTTTAAGACGCCCACATAAGGGAACAGCTCTTCCGGCACCTGTCTTAAGTCAAACATAAACCGCAGATAACCGATGCCGTTCGTATAGATATCGTGATACAGAAGTACCGTATCGCCGACCTTCCTCTCCTCATTGACGTAAGGCATGGCTTCTTTCTTCATATCCGCCCGCGATAACAGCGGGATCTTCTCCAGATCTTCCTTCGCACTGGGCTCTTCCTGATACTGCAAAAGCGCCGCGCTCTCCTGCACGATCCGTTCGATCTCCTCTTTGCTCATGGCTGCCTTGCGTTTTGCAAGCTCCTCGGCAAGCGCCTTCTCCTTCCGGCCCGTCAGCCCCTTCACCGGCTTTACGACTACCACGCTCTTATGGGGATTCCCGATCAGACACTCCCTGATCATATCTTCATAATAAGAAGTCTCCACCGCTTTCTTCAGATCCCGATAGATATCCAGCAGTTCTATCTCCACAAAGGGCCTGCTGTCGTCATACAGCCAGGTCTCCAGCATCTGCAGGCCGTACATAAGCCCTTTCGGATATGAGCCGAAATCCGCCTCCCTGTATTTGAACTCGCTGTTGTTCAGACTGGCGCTGAGCGACTTACGGTCAAGCCCCTTCTCCGCCAGCTCCTGCAGCGTCTCCTCTATAATGCGGATAAAGTCCTCCTTCTGCTCTGCATTGGCATTCTTCGCGATCACGGAAAAATACGGCTGCTTCACACCCGTATCATACAGACAGCTTAAATCCGTCCCGATACCGGCGTCCAAAAGCGCCTGCTTGACCGGCGCACCCGGCATCGAACAGAGCACATCCGCCAGCGCCGCGAAACCGTTGCAGAACTTCGGATCCGGCAGCTCGCCGAGAGAAACGTTGTAGGCCAGATAAGTATTGTCCTGCTCCGACTCGCTCTCCATAATGGAGTATTCCCGCTCTACATGCAGCATCTCAGCAAAAGCAGGCTCCGTCGCCAGCGTGGAATCCACCGCCAGCGCATCATATTTCGACAGATATTCCTCGTCGATATACCTGAGTTTCTCCGCCATATCCATATTTCCGTACAGATAGATATAGCTGTTTGACGGATGATAATATCTCTGATGAAAAGCCAGAAAATCCTCATAGGTAAGCTCCGGTATCACATCCGGATCCCCGCCCGACTCCACCGCATAAGACGTATGCGGATAAAGCGAATTCATGATCTCCCGCTCCAGCACATCATCCGGCGAAGAATAGGCCCCTTTCATCTCACTGTACACCACACCGTTGATGGTCAGCGGGTCGTCCGCACTCTCCATCTCATAATGCCACGCCTCCTGCCGGAAGATCTTCTCCTCCCGGTAAATATTGGGATGCAGAACCGCATCCAGATAGACGTCCATCAGATTCTGGAAGTCCTTGTCGTTGCAGCTTGCCACAGGATATACCGTCTTGTCCGGATACGTCATGGCATTCAAAAAGGTGTTCAAAGAGCCCTTGGCCAGCTCGATAAACGGATCCTTCACCGGAAATTTGTCCGACCCGCAGAGCACCGTATGCTCCACGATATGCGCCACGCCCGTGCTGTCCTTCGGCGGCGTCCGGAATCCGATATAAAACACCTTATTCTCGTCATCATTCGACAAAAGCGCCACCCTGGCTCCCGTCTTATTATGTCTCAGCAGATAACCGACCGAATTTAAATCCCCGATCGTCTGCTTCTCGATCACTGTGTAAGTCTGTAACTGTTCTATCTGCATAATCTGTATAAACTCCTTTCGCTCCTGTATCCTTATAGTAAACGACATAACAAATTTCTGTTTCCGGCTCTTGCAGAAGCCATATACGGTAGCTCCTGCAAGGCCGAAAACGAGATTTCTAATGTCGTTAACTATAACATCACATTTAATTTATAGTATACCACCCAAACTAAAATTTAGTAAAGTAAATACCGCAGTTATCTATCCTGCGGTCCACCGATTTTCCCCTATACAACATACTTCCTTTTTTAAACACTGAAGGTCATCACTGCCAGCTTCGACAACACCAGCTCCTGTACCACGATCCCGCACTTTTTCTTCTGCGCCAGGTTCATCTTTACAAACTCCTCCAGCTTCATCACCTTACTCTCATAACGCACGCCGCTTCCGCGAAGAAGCCGCTTCTTCTCCACCAGCATACTGACCTTGACTCTGGCTTTCAGCTGCTGATAGGTCCTATAGGAGAACTGTTCCGGCGTCATATAATAAAGCTGGCTCTCCAGCGTCGTCTCCGGATCGGTGTCTTTGAGGATATAGTGCTCCACGATGCTCTTATATTTAAACGTGACCATCTCGTCTCCCAGAATCTCCGCGTAACTGTACTTCGCTCCCAGATACAAAGACCCCGTATCCTGCATGAAATATTTAAAATCCCTGTTCTGTCCTTCTTCTGTCCCGCTCATCTGTTTCTCCATCGCACCTGTCCTTACTGCTCTTTCTCACTTCAGTGAAGCAGCGCCTCGATCTTATCCCCGCTCATCCGGATGGCTTCCTCGATCGACCGCCTGCTCAGACCCGACTCCTGCATCACTTCCTCGACCGTCACCTTCCGGTGCAGCTCCGCATACAGCTCGTTGGCCGCCTTCGCCACCCTGTTGACCTTATCCAGGATCCGCTGGTCCTTCTTCACTTCTTCCGCGTTCTCCGCAATATATTCCTCCATGGCATCCATGATCATCTTCCCCAGCATCCCCTCTGCCTCAGAGGCATGTTCGAGCGCGCCCAGCATCGTGACTCCCGCTGCCACCGCCACATTGCCCTCTCCGATCAGGTCCTCCAGGAAGACACCCTGCCCTGCATAGAGCTTCGCGATCTCCGCCACCTCCGGCAGATACAGCTCCGTCAGCCTGCTGCGTGCGTCCCCGTCTCCGGCCATCGCCGACAGCGTGATCGCTTCCCGCTCTCCGGCAGACACCTGCGGCAGCGCCCGCAGCGCTTCCAGATAATGCTCCAGATAATCCTTCTCTTCCGGGGCCAGGTATTCGTCCGGATCCACCGGCTCCCCGACCCCGATCTTACGCTGGTGCAGATAGGCGTAGACCATATCCATCTGCTCTCCGCTTAAGGCAAGCGGCCCGAAGGCCTCCTCCACCTGCTGCGCCGAGATACAATTTCCCTGCTCCTTCGCCGTATTCTTCACCTGCTCCAAAGTCTTCGCAAATAAGATCTCTTTCTTCTCCGTACTCACGCCGCTACCATAATCCTTCATGCTTATTTTCTGTTTCTGTCATTATTTTCTTTATATCATGCATTTGCACTGTCACGCATTTCCACGCCGGCCGGGCGTCTGTGCTTCCCGTCCCCTGCTTTTACGGTCTCTGGATATGCGTATGGGTATACAGATGTTCCTCGCAGTACTCATAATTGCCGTCGCACTTAGAGCAGAACCGGAACTGCAGATCGGGACTGTCCACCTCTGTCCTGCCGCAGATTGCACATTTATGCTTGGTGATGCCCGTGTTTCGCCTTACATCCCGCTTAAACTCATGTCGTCTGTGGATCTGCTTCGGATTCAGATGCATCATATTGCGTGAGGTGAAAAAGAACACCACAAAATTGAGCAGCGATGCACCGATCGCAAATTTGTGTTCCACCCCCGGCGACATAAAATCAAACAGCAGCATGACCGCGTAGGCGATACCCATCCACTTGACCTTCACCGGTATAAGAAACATCAGCAGCACCTGTACCTCCGGAAAAGTCGCCGCAAAGGCAAGGAAGATCGACATATTAATATAGTAGGTGCTGAAATATAACGAAGCGTACTGGAAATAAGGCGCCGCTCCGCCTGCAAGTTGTGCACCGTTAAACAGATAACGGTATCCCATCAAAAGGAAACTGCCTGCGATGGTAAACAGCATCCCCTGAAAAAGATATACATTATACCGGTAGGTTCCCCATGTCCGTTCCAGCGTCGTGCCAATCGAACAGTAGAAATACAGCATGATGACCGTAAGAAAGATATTGCCGCTTGCGGGCGGGATCAGGATCCATGTGAACAGCCTCCACACCTGCCCGTGCAGCACCGCATAAGGATCCAGCGTAAGATAACCGTACAGTATGCCCTGTCCGCCAAACATCTGCAGCACATATCCCACGGCATAGCACATCACCAGCACAAACGAAAGATTGCTGATCGCGTATTTTCCGAATTTACGTTCAAAAGGACTCATTTTCATTTTAACCACACGCCTTTCAAGTATTTTCATCCGCAAAACTGAATACATTTTATGGTACGAACTGCTATCATTCTATCATTCCTCTATTTAAAAGTAAACGATACAGCCTTCAAAAATGCACAAGTCATAAAAATTTTATAAATACAACCGAAAATCTTAACACTTTACCAACAATTAGCCGATTGCTTTTTGCAAAATGGTGTCGTATAATGACAGAGTCCATCAGGCAGTCTTTCCTATTATAATGTGTCCGTATGCAGAAAGCACATATTGTGAGAGCCGGCCTGACACAGTGTATCGTAAAAGATATAGAATAGATATAGAAATAGAAGGAGTGATATCTGAAATGAGTCAGATGCAGTATACCCTCGGTATTGATATCGGTTCCACGACCGTGAAGATCGCCGTTCTCGACCAACGGCAGCAGGTACTCTTTTCCGACTATCAAAGACACTTTGCCAACATAAAAGAAACCCTGTCCGACCTGCTGCAGAAAGCCTACAGCAGGCTGGGCAGCCTGACCGTACATCCCATGATCACCGGCTCCGGCGGCCTCACACTGGCCAACCATCTGGAGATTCCTTTCGTACAGGAAGTGATCGCCGTCTCCACCTCCCTGCAGACTTTTGCTCCGGTCACGGACGTGGCCATCGAGCTGGGCGGTGAGGACGCCAAGATCATCTACTTTGAGGGCGGCAACGTGGAGCAGCGTATGAACGGGATCTGTGCCGGCGGTACCGGTTCTTTCATCGACCAGATGGCCTCCCTGCTGCAGACAGATGCGCCGGGCCTCAACGAATATGCGAAAAATTACCATTCCCTGTACACCATCGCGGCACGGTGCGGCGTCTTCGCCAAATCCGATATCCAGCCGCTGATCAACGAGGGAGCCACAAAAGAAGACCTGTCGGCTTCCATTTTTCAGGCTGTGGTGAATCAGACCATCAGCGGCCTGGCCTGCGGCAAGCCGATCAGGGGACATGTGGCCTTTCTGGGCGGCCCGCTGCACTTTCTGTCGGAATTGAAGCAGTCTTTTATCCGCACCCTGAAACTGGACGAAGAACATATCATCGACCTGGACGATTCCCATCTGTTCGCGGCCATCGGCTCCGCCCTGAATGCCAAAGAAGACGTCTCCTACACGATGGAAGAGATGGTTGGCAAACTCGCTTCCGACATCCATATGGAATTCGAAGTGGAGCGCATGGAGCCTCTTTTTGCCTCGACGCAGGAATACGAGACTTTCCGCAGCAGGCACGCCGTCCATCATGTGTCCACTGCCGACCTGTCTACCTACAAAGGTAACTGCTTCCTGGGGATCGACGCCGGTTCCACCACGACCAAGGTCGCTCTGGTGGGGGAAGACGGCTCCCTGCTCTACTCTTTTTACAGCAGCAATGACGGCAGCCCGCTAAAGACGGCCATCCGTTCCCTGAAAGAGATTCACGCCCTTCTGCCGGAGGGTGTCAAAATCGTGCGCTCCTGTTCCACCGGCTACGGCGAAGCGCTGATGAAAGCCGCCTTTCTTCTCGATGACGGTGAAGTGGAGACCGTGGCCCATTATTTTGCCGCCGCTTTCTTCGACCCGCAGGTGGATTGTATCCTGGATATCGGCGGACAGGACATGAAATGCATTAAGATCAAGAACCAGACGGTAGACAGCGTACAGCTGAACGAGGCCTGTTCCTCCGGCTGCGGCTCCTTCATCGAGACCTTCGCCAAGTCGCTGAATTACAGCGTTGATGATTTCGCCAGAGCAGCTCTTTTTGCCGAACATCCCATTGACCTCGGCACCCGCTGTACCGTGTTCATGAATTCCAAAGTAAAACAGGCCCAGAAAGAGGGAGCTTCCGTCTCCGATATCTCCGCCGGCCTGGCCTATTCCGTGATCAAGAACGCCCTGTTCAAAGTGATCAAGGTGTCCGACGCCTCGGAACTGGGCCGCAATATCGTCGTGCAGGGCGGCACCTTTTACAATGACGCGGTGCTGCGAAGTTTCGAGAAAATAGCGGGCTGTGAGGCCATAAGACCCGATATCGCCGGTATCATGGGCGCTTTCGGCTCCGCCCTGATCGCCAGAGAACACTATCAGGACGGTTATAAGACTTCCATGCTCAGCATCGAGCAGATCATGAAGCTGCAGTTTGAGACGAGCATGGCCAAATGCAAGGGCTGTACCAATAACTGCCGGCTGACCATCAACAAATTTACGGGCGGCCGTCAGTACATTTCCGGCAACCGCTGCGAACGCGGCCTGGGTAAGACCAAAAATGAGAACGGTATGCCCAATCTTTACGACTATAAGCTCAAAAGGCTTTTTTCCTATGAACCGCTTTCTCCCGACAAGGCGCCCCGGGGCACTGTCGGCATTCCGCGCGTTCTGAATATGTACGAAAATTATCCGTTCTGGTTCACCTTCTTTACGAAGCTGGGCTACCGGGTGGTGCTCTCTCCCGTCTCCAACCGCAGGATCTATGAGCTGGGAATCGAGTCCATCCCCAGCGAATCGGAATGCTACCCCGCGAAGCTGGCCCACGGCCATGTGGCCTGGCTGATCAGCCAGAAGGTGGATTTCATCTTCTATCCCGCCCTCTTTTACGAGCGGGATGAGTTTCATGAGGCCAACAACCACTACAACTGCCCGATCGTCACCTCCTACTCAGAAAACATCAAGAACAATGTGGACGAGATCTGCCGGGGTGAAGTGATACTGCGCAATCCTTTCATGTCCTTCCGTTCTCTGCAGACAGTGACTTCCGCCCTCACCAGAGAGTTTCAGGAGCTGCCTGTCACGGAAGTGATGAACGCCGCCGAGGCGGCCTGGGATGAACTGGCCCGTGCACGTCAGGATATGCGGGACAAGGGAGAAGAAGTCCTGCGCTTCCTGGAAAAGAACCACAAACGGGGCATCGTCCTTGCCGGCCGGCCTTACCATATCGACCCGGAGATCAACCACGGGATTCCGGAGCTGATCAACTCCTACGATCTGGCCGTATTGACGGAGGATGCCATCTCCCATCTGGCCAAACCCGAGCGGCCGTTGATCGTGTCCGACCAGTGGATGTACCACTCCAGACTTTATGCTGCCGCAAGTTACGTGAAGACAAGGGACGACCTCGACCTGATCCAGCTCAATTCCTTCGGCTGCGGTCTGGATGCCGTCACCACCGATCAGGTCAACGATATCCTCTCCGGCTCCGGCAAGATCTACACCTGCCTCAAGATCGACGAGGTCAACAATCTCGGGGCTGCCAGGATCCGTATACGCTCCCTGCTCTCCGCCATCAAGGTACGGGAGCAGAAGCACAAACAGCGCACGGTCCATTCCAGCGCCATCAACAAGGTGCCTTTCACCGAGGAGATGCGCAAAGACTATACGATCCTCTGCCCGCAGATGTCGCCGATCCATTTCGAGATTCTGCAGGCCGGTTTCAAAGCCTGCGGCTATCACTTCGAAGTGCTGGACAACGCCAACCGGCACGCGGTGGATGTGGGGCTGAAATATGTAAATAATGACGCATGTTATCCTTCCCTGATCGTGGTAGGACAGATCATGGATGCCCTGCTTTCAGGGCGCTATGACTTAAATAAAGTGGCGGTCATCATGACCCAGACCGGCGGCGGCTGCCGTGCCACCAACTATGTGGGCTTTATACGGCGCGCCCTGGAAAAAGCCGGTATGCCGCAGATCCCTGTGATCTCCCTGAACCTGGCCGGCATCGAGACCAATCCCGGCTTCCATCTGAATGCCGAGCTGCTGCTGCGGGCGACCTACAGCGCACTCTTCGGCGACATTTTCATGCGCTGCGTCTACCGTATGCGCCCTTATGAGAAAGAACCGGGCTCCGTAGACCGGCTTCACCGGGAATGGGTGCAAAAATGCTGCGCCTTCGTATCCGGCAAACACATGAACCACTTTACCTTCCGCAAAATGTGCCGCCAGATCATACGGGATTTTGACGCCGTTCCGATCCATGAAGAGCTGTTAAAACCCAGAGTCGGCATCGTGGGCGAGATCCTTGTGAAATTCGCACCGGCCGCCAACAACCATCTGGTGGAGCTGTTAGAAGCGGAAGGCGCCGAGGCTGTCGTGCCCGACCTGCTGGATTTCATGCTCTACTGCTTCTACAACCAGATTTACAAAGCGGATTATCTGGGAACCTCCGGCAAGGCGGCGCTTATCTCGAGACTGGGCATCCGGGCGATCGAGAAGCTGCGCGCACCGGCCGCCAAAGCCTTTGAAAAGAGCCGGCACTTCACACCGCCGGTCAGCATCTACAAACTCGTGGAATACGCAGAACCGATCGTCAATATCGGCAACCAGACGGGCGAAGGCTGGTTCCTGACAGGCGAGATGGTAGAACTGATCCACAGCGGCGTCAACAATATCGTCTGCACCCAACCCTTCGGCTGCCTGCCCAACCACGTGGTCGGCAAAGGCGTTATCAAGGAACTGCGCAGGCGCTTCCCGCTCTCCAATATCGTGGCCATCGACTACGATCCCGGAGCAAGCGAAGTCAACCAGCTGAACCGGATCAAGCTGATGCTGTCCACCGCTCAGAAAAATCTGAAACAGAAGGATATGCAATAAGAACGTTTGAAGCCGGCGTATAGCCTCCGTGGCAGGAATTGAAATTTCCAGTGTCATAAACCATAAAAATCCCCGGGATGCAGGATCTTCCCAGATCCGGTATCCCGGGGATTCTATTAACATTCCTGTCAGACGATACAGCAGCGAAACCTGCCTTCGTACTTACACACAGGCGCACCTGTCACATCTGCTTTCTCACCACCAGATATTCATTGTCCAGCTGATAAAAGGAACACGCAAAATTATCCCCGCGCAAAAAGCGGCTCATATCGTCCTCATCTAAATCTACCATACAGACATAGCACTCATAGTCCTCATCATACTGGTAATTGCTGCAAGTATCACAACTGCTCATCGCCCATCCTGCTTTCTAACCCGGCCGCTGCCGCTTAATAAAAAGTCTTGTCCACCCTGCGGTTCACAAACTTGATCTTATCCCTGATCTCCTCCGCCAGTTCCTGGATGGCGTCGTCGGCCGTCTCCTTCTGCAGCTGGTTTACACAAAAAATGCAGGTGCCGAACTTATCATTGGAAAAGAACTTCGGCTTCTCCCACTTTACAAAATAAGATACCCTGTGTTTGAGCAGTAACTTCTCAATCTTCTCCTTGGTCGCAAGATCGTTCACCTGACACCACTCCAGCTCGTTATGTACCTTCACTTTCTGATATGCAGTCTCCATGATCCCCTCCGTGTCTTTTACGGTCAAAGCCGTAGTACAATATAATTATAGCCTATTTTGAGCAAATGTGCAATTATTGCGTGCCTGCTTTTTTTATGATATAGTATAAAAAGCCTTATTGTAAAAATTATTATACAACACAGCTCAGGAATGTGCAGAAACAGCGCATTTCACGAGAATTATATACCAAATCTATGAAATGCGAGGAACAATACCATGCCCATCAAAGTAGCAGATTCTCTACCGGCAACCACCACACTGGAGAAGGAAAATATTTTCGTCATGACGGAATACCGTGCCATGCACCAGGATATCCGGCCGCTGGATGTGCTGATCCTGAATCTGATGCCTACCAAGATCGTGACAGAGACCCAGCTTCTGCGCAAACTGTCCAACACACCGCTGCAGGTCAATGTGGAGTTCCTGCAGACCGCCAGCTATGTGCCGCAGCATACCGATTCCAATCATCTGGAATCCTTCTACACTACCTTCGATCAGGTAAAAGACCGGAAATACGACGGCATGATCATCACCGGCGCGCCCCTGGACTATGTGAAATTCGAGGATGTCACCTACTGGGATGAACTCTGCACCATTATGGCCTGGGGAAAGAAACACGTCCACTGTACACTGCATCTGTGCTGGGGTGCTTTCGCCGGACTCTATTACCTCTACGGGCTGGACCGCTATGATTTGAAAGAAAAACTCTCCGGCGTCTACGCCCACAAGATTATAAAAAGGAATTCTCCCCTTTTCCGGGGGTTCGACGATATCTTCTATGCGCCGCAGTCCCGTGCCATGGGAATCACGGCCGAGAAGATAGCCTCCGTCCCGGATCTGGAGTTGATGGCTATATCCGACGAGGCCGGTGTCACCATCGTCAAGACAACCGACAGCCGGCATTTCTTCGTCACCTGCCATCCGGAATACGATGCTGATACGCTGGCGCAGGAATACTACCGTGATCTGGGCAAGGGCATGAATCCGGCCGTACCGGCCAACTATTTTCCGGACGACAACCCGGAGAATCCGCCCATCGTCAACTGGCGCTCCACCGGACAGCTGTTGTATTCCAACTGGTTGAATTATTACGTATACCAGACGACGCCGTATGATATTCGGACGATTGAATAATGGGGTCGGAAACGGTTTGTTTTAAAGGGTTTGCATAGTACTGCGCCCGGCATGAGAATGCGGTGCAGTACTTTTTTTACATGTGTGCCCTGCGGTGTACATAAATAAAGAGAGTACCCTGTTTTGCCAGAATGCCCTCTTATCTTGCATTTCATTGCACTGCCTGCCGACAGCCATCAAAAAATATTTTTCTACGCCATCGTCTTAACCAATGCCATACATCATACCATCTGCTTTCCAAATCTTAAAAGATATTGCTGTGCGGCCTGCAAAGAGATATGCAACTTATTCTGCAATCTTGTCAAAATATCTTTCTCAGAAAGGCCAAATTCAAAACCAGATTCAATAATTTCTTCTGCACGTCCTTCTATTTTCCCTTTTTCCATACCTTTTTCCATATTCTCCTGATCCCGCATCAACAACGTCATATATTCATGCCTCCATTCCCGATTCTTTCTTGCCTGTTCTAACGCTTCTTTCAATCTTTGTACATAATCATCCTCTGACTTTTTCCCTGCCACATAATCAAGAAAGGCTTTTAACTCCTTACTGACATCATCCTGGTCGCTGTCAGCATTCAAGAATATTTTTACTGCACCATCTTTCAGGAAAACACTGTTATCCTCTTTACATATATTTTCAAAAGTATAGATGTGCCTTCCTTTTTTTCGAAAAGATCAACTGCTTCGTTTGGGCAGTTCTTTTATGTCCACAACCTGCATTTCGATGAAATTCCGATATCGGAATTTTATCGATTATTCCGATTTTCGATTTATTCCGATTGTAGCATGAGTCTGTATCTTCCGTCCACATTTTAAGTATTAAAAATCGGAATAATCCTTGCTCATATAGATGCATCATGTTTCCATATTATTGGGTAAATAGGAGGACCCTTACATGGAAACAAATGCATTAAGGAAACACTTTGATTATTTAATTCAGCGTACAGAGAAGCTTCAGCTGTCAAAGCATATTCTTGGCCGTTACAAGAATCATTATGAAGAGATTTTCCTGTACTGTAGTGAAAACCATCTTGATATGTTTACATATCAGGATGCAGAGATCTATTGTAAGATGAAATGCCCATCCCGGAAAGAGTTTGTTGTAAAAGAAACCACAAAAATAGCTTACACGGCTGCGGGATATTTTGCGGACGGGTGTTTCACCTGGAAAGCGGTTACTTTCCCGCGGTACCCTGTGTGCAGGGCTTATGAAACATTGATGGATGAGTTCCGTCAGGAATTGTTGAAAAGGCTTAGTCCCGGTACGGTCAGAGTAGGTATAGTCATTGTCCGCCAGGAAGCCCCTAACCATAAAAGCAGTATGGCAAAGCTCCTGCGAACGATGAAAAAATTTGTCTGCTTTCTGCGTTCGAAAAGCATTGCAGAACTGGATGCGGACCGTTTTCTGGAAAATGCTGGCAGGTGCAGACAGAAAGCGCTCCCCTGTTTTACAGATGATGAACTCAGGCTTATCTTCAAACAGATAGATCGCTCCACGGACAAGGGACGGCGGGATTACGCCATATTTTTGATTTCCCTGCGGATAGGTCTCAGGGCTTCTGATATATCGAAACTAAAACTTACTGATATTGACTGGACGGAAAAAACGGTCAGTGTTGTCCAGAAGAAGACGAAGACCGCCCTGGAACTTCCGCTGCCCGTCGATGTAGGGAATGCTGTCGCGGATTATATCCTTCATTCCAGATATAAAACGGATAACCCCTACATTTTTCTACGAATCAGGAGAACACCATCTGACACTCCGATAGACCCCACATCGTTCAATGGCTACCTGCGGGAATATATGGAGGCGGCCGGAGTAGAACGTGCCGGCTGGGACGGGAAGTCATTCCATGCATTACGCAGGACTGCGGGGACAAAAATGGTGACATCCGGTGTCCCGGTATCCACCGTGGCCCAGGTTCTTGGCCATAACAGCATAGAATCTTCTAAGCGGTATATATCATTGGATACCGAAAGGCTCAGGGGATGCTGCCTGGATCTTGGGGATATGCACACGAGGAAGGAGGGACTGATATGATGCCTTCCTTTAACAGCGGATTTGCGGCCGACATCCGTGGCATGATGGAGTGGAGGGGGACGCTCGGGTATACAGAATCATGCTATATGCAGCAGCTGGCGGATTTTGACAGATACTGCCAGGAAGCCTTTCCTGATGCGGGGATTCTTACATGGGAAATATCCCTTTCCTATCTGGATGCGCTCCGTAAAAGACGGGATATCAGGATTGATGTTGCCGCGCTTAGGAACCTTGGGAAATATCAGGTCATGGCTGGCAGGGATGCCTGCATATTTCCGGCGGATTATTTTGCTTATAAAAACCGCCGCATGCCGCATATCATGAGCGATGAGGAATGCCGGCGCTTTTTTGAGGCGGCTGACCATTATCCACAAGACAAACGCAGCCCGCTCCTGACGTACACGGCAGCTGTCTTTTTCCGGCTCCAGTATTCTACGGGGATGAGGCCGCAGGAAGTACGCCGCCTCACAAGGCAGGACTTTGACTTTATCCATGATACGGTTTATATCGCTGACTCTAAACGGCATAAGGACAGGCGTATCGCAGTCAGTCATCCCATCATGGAAATGTGCCAAAAATATGACACTATTGCCCGCAGCCTGTATCCTGGCACAACGGTATTTTTCCCTAACCGCAACCGGAAGGAGTACTGCGCAGGAGATATCCGGATACTTTTCCGCAGGTGCTGGAAGCTGGCAGGGAACCCAGATAATCTTGAATACTGTACTCCCTATATCCTGCGGCATAACTTTGCAACCCGGCGGATAACGGAATGGATGGAGGAAGGAAAAGGGTGGATTATGAAAAGTAACCCATTCTGGAAGAAACTGCGGGAATATTTTTCCGTATATCTGCCCAAACAGCGCAACAGCAGCGAAAAAACAATAGACACCTGCCATATGGCATGGAACCTCCTGCTCCGGTATCTTATGCAGGAACGGGGGATAGAAGCCGGCACGCTGGGATTTGAAACATTTACAGCGGGCCTGCTGGAGGAATTTCTGGACAGTATGGAGGCAGAAAAGCACTGGAAGCCATCCACCCGCAATAACCGCTTAAGCTGTATACGTTCCTTTTTCAAATATGCGGCCTGCACATGTCCGGGATCATATATAGTATATGCAGACTTGTGTACAATCCCCTTAAAAAAGGGTGTTGACAATTCACGTATTGTCAGCCATATGACGAAGGATGCTGTTGCTTCCATTATAGGATGTATTGACACCTCTTCCCCAAAAGGGCTCAGGGACTGCTTTTTCCTGACCCTGATGTATGACACGGCAGCCCGTGATGGGGAAATGCTTAAGCTGAAACTGTCAGATATCAGCGTCAGAAATGCAAGTGTGTATTTGTTTGGAAAAGGAGCCAAGCCAAGACTGGTGCCATTGACGAAGGAGACTCTGGAAATGTTTAAAAAATACAGGGCTTCTTTCCATAGGAACAATAACAGGGAATCCCCCATGTTCTATACAAAACATAAAGGCACAAAGACTCCCATGTCCGATGATAATGTCGCCCGTTTTCTAAAGACATATGCAGCGCGGGCGCGTAAACAGAACCCGCATGTGCCGGAAAATGTACATCCGCACAAGGTAAGACATTCCCGCGCAATGCACTTATATCAGGGCGGTATGCCGCTTACAGTATTATCTGAATTTTTTGGCCATGAAGATCCTGAAACAACATTGATCTACGCCTATGCAGATACCGAAATGAAACGGCAGGCTGTGGAAAAGGCATCCGAATGCCTGCCTATCCCAGGTATTAAAGCAGAGCTTCCAACCTGGGAAGATGCTGATATCATCGGCCGGCTTGTGCGAGGTTATTAGAATAATTATTCCGACAAACCTGTATAGATGTCTCATGAAAATGGTCTTTAGACAGGTTTATCGGAATAAATCGAAAATCGGAATAATCGATGTCGTAAATTGTACCTTTCCCATCACGTACATAGACATCCAGTCTGACGCTTTTCGCGTCCATACCAGCATTGGCATAGGTATTTTTCTTATACAGAAATTTTGCCATTTTGCGTCAAAAATCATGATAAGTGGCCTAAAATCAGGGACAGGCTTTTTCACCTGTCCCTGCTACGCTTTACCCTGATTTAATTTAACATTAATAAACATCTCGGATATCACATATCTCCTTCAAAGCGCCAGATTTATAATCTCAAATAATCTTCTGGTAAAATTGCTTTTATCTCAGACATTCTATAATCATCTGTATTTCTTGTTACAATATACTCCGCCCCTTATCTCTTTGCACACTCCATCTGCAAACAATCTTCAAAATCAGAAAAGTCCTCATTTTGAAGCCCTGCCAGCAACTTATCCTCATCTATCCCTTCAATATCAAAAATCGAGCATAAACTCAATAATATTTCTCTTCGCTCTTTTACATTATAATCTTTCCTCAGAATAAAGAACATATTTGAAATGGAATGTGCTGCAATACATCCTCTGATCTTTCCATCTGCACAGGCCAAAACAATTTCTGCCGCTTCGTTATAAAAAGGTTCCCTTGTAAGAAGATAATCCAGTAATACATTGGTGTCAATCAGAATCCTATCTGCCATATTTTTCTTCCCTATAAGAAATCAATTCCGCGTCGTAATCAACTGTTTTTCCTTTTTTTCGTAACTGCTCTAATCTTGCATATGCTTCTTTTCTTTCTGAAAAATCATTATTGTATAAGACATTTACATCTCGCATGATCTGTAAGATAAAACTCACTTTATCTTCTGGAATCTTTTCTAACTCTTTTATTGCTCTTTGCCTTAAAGCTGTCATAAAAGTACCTCCTGACTTTCCAGGGAATTTTTAAATCAATCCATTGGGCAGAATAATCTTTTTCTAACGTTGACATTTTCAACCTTGTGTCCATGTTATTCCTGACACAAACGTTCTATGAAAAGCGGGCACAAGTATTTGATGCACACATACAGACAAGCTGCATGGCTCGTATACGCTCAGCGCAGCGAGTGTGCAGAGCGAACTGATTCTCAGATTTTCTTTTCATACGTCTTTAATCATATTATACAGATTTTTCTGCCTAAATACAATGAATCAGATAAAATAGATTCTATAGTTAACGATATTAGAATTTCGTTTTCGAACTTGCAGGAACTACCATATATGGCTCCTACAAGAGACGGAAGCAGAAATTTGTTATATCGTTTACCATAATTGCAGAATCGCCCCGCGGAATCTCAAATCCGTGCAGAGAATACGTGTTTCAAGCATTCTCTGTTTTCTGCAAACAAACATACAAGATTCTACAAAATATGGGGTAAAAATGGGGTGCTCACCTCTGCCTAAAGGGGTTCAAATAGCAAAAAAACCGCCTTTTTATCGGAATTATACTTCCTCTGAAAAAGACGGTTAATGTTACTTATTACGTGTACCAAACGACGCCGTATGATATTCGGACGATTGAGTAATGTGAGCATTCAAAGACCTGATCATTTGTAAATGCCCTCTCCGCACCGGATTATTTTTACTCATTAACGTTATTTTTTTATAAAAATCAAATGATTATCTCAAAAAATCCCCAGTTTACGGGCATTTCCGCAAGATAGCAGCTTGAATTTACTACCCATTTACTACTTACGGATTGAGCCTTCCCGTCCCCTTTATCGTGGATGGCAAAGTCGGCTATCATGCCTTTGGAAACAAAAAACTCCCGGCAGTAGTCACGGATAAGGTCGGCGTGCTGTGACCGTGGGATTTCCCTCGGAATGGCAAGCACGAACCTCCGGGCAAGCTGGGAGTTCCATTGTTTTTCCTGCGCTTCGGCGGAGTTCCATAAGGTGTTGCGGTCTGCAAACTCCGGCGGTGCATGGGGCGGGAGCATGATTTCCTTGTGGGTGACTTCGTTCTTATAGGGATAGTATTTCTGCTCCTGGTCGTATTCAGAGAACAGCTTCTCGCCGCTCTGGTAGGCAGCGGCGGAAACGGCGGATTCGTTATTACTCCGCTTGATGATGGTGATTTTACAGTGCGGGCATGGCAAGAGTGCGCCCTCCTTTCTCCCGGATTCCGGGCAAAAAAATAGCAGGATACCTTTTCAGATTTCCTGCTTGGATGTGTGTGGATATTTGGTTTCCATTTTTATGATGGTAAAAAAAGTTCGTCAACCGTAATTACAAGTTCTCTTGCCAGACTAAATGCAAGCGATAATGTTGGGTCGTACTTGTTATTTTCAATCGCATTTACTGTCTGGCGGGAAACTCCACATTTTTTTGCCAGTTCTTCTTGTGACAAACCTAATTCCTTTCGCCTGTCCCTTATCACATTTTCCATATCAATCACCATATTTCTTTTTGTGATAGATTAGCTCAAACATATAGATTACAGCGATAACCGTCAATGTAACAAAAGGATTCATTCCCTCTGGAGCCATATCTGTTCCAGATACCGCTTTGTAAATATTTTCGGCAAAACAGAATAACAGATACAGTACAGTCACGGCAAAGGTTTGGGCACTGGCTTTTTCAACAATCATTTTTCTGCGTTCATCCCCCTGTTTTGCCAATGACACAAACATAATGATGATAATGCTTATGACTGCAATTAGAAAAACCGCAAATAGCGCAAGTGCAAGATTCGTACTCATAATTGACCTCCTTTTATTATGATGTTTGAAATAAATTATGTCAAAAACTTTTGACATTTTCAGTCTATCAGACCGAGATTAAAATGTCAAGAGTTTTTGACATTTTACAAATCTTTGCCATAAAACTTATTGTCCAGAAACAGCTTGCACTACAAAATGTTTTCGGGCGGCAAGCCCACAAAGAGGTAGCTGGCAGAGCCAGCGCAGGGGAAGTGTAGCTTCCCCTGTGATGATTGGCGCAGATTGAAAATCTGTGGAAATTATCTGCTGTCCGCAGGACGCTCCCGGCAGGGCGCAATGCACCACTTCCCTAAGTGGTGTATAATTGCGCCCTCTTTCAGAGGGAGATTGCCGCCTATCTTTCCATACTCGGCTGTGAGTTTTCCCACGGCAGAGAGTACTTCATCATTGACCGGGGAAACGGTAATGACCGGGCGTATGCTTGACTTGATAAGTGCTTGCCGGATAAACTCGGCTTGGCTCATTTTGCAGAGGGAAACACGCTCGGAAAACTCGGCGTATTCTTCCTCGGTCAAGCGTGTCTTGATTACCCGGTGGCGGTGGGGCGTGTTGTA
>ERZ808028.589-NODE-589-length-28898-cov-5.390063_pt1 | contig 28898 bp, 27 predicted proteins | sample MGYA00380184_ERZ808028 | MGnify/ENA primary metagenome ERZ808028 (study PRJEB31490, sample SAMN06133397) | mouse gut metagenome | isolation source: J8_1 | host: mice | place: China: Chengdu | collected 2015-05 ...
TACTGAAACCGCCGTGTACCGAACGGTACGCACGGTGGTGTGAGAGGACGGCGGCTAATCACCGCCTCCTACTCGATTATGGATGACGCAGGAGGGAGCCGATATTATTTGTATAGGTTGACTATTGTTAAAAATATACAAATTTTGGAAGTTTATCAAAAAAACAGACAAAAAATCTTTGAAAAGAGGTAGATTTATTTGTGCATTTGTTTTAGAATAGATATTAGGTTGCGAAAAAAGCCTTTTATGGGGTGAAAATGTATTGTTAAAAATGTATAATGAAGCACATTGTATCAGAAAGGACCGGTGTGACGGCAGGAGGGAAGAGAAGAGATGATTTCAAACCAGATTTTACAAAATACGATTGAAGGGTTAAAAGCGATTGCCAGAGTGGAACTCTGCATTATGGATATTGACGGAAAAGAAGTTGCCGCTACCGTGAGTATGTATGAATGTGAAAAGCCTGCCATGGAATTTGCGCAGTCTCCGGCGGATTCCCAGGAGATCCAGGGATATCAGTATTTTAAGATATATGACGAACAGCAGCTGGAGTACATATTGATCGCCGGCGGTTCCGGCGAGGATGTCTATATGGTCGGAAAGATGGTGGCGTTCCAGATCCAGAACCTTCTGGTGGCTTATAAAGAGCGGTTTGATAAAGATAATTTCATCAAAAACCTGCTGCTTGATAACCTGCTGCTGGTAGATATATACAGCCGGGCGAAAAAGCTGCATATTCAGGCGGATGTCAGGCGCGTGGTGATGATCATAGAGACGGACAGCACAAAGGACTGCAATGTGCTGGAGATCGTTCGCAGCGGCAATACCAACAGCAGGGATTTCGTCACGGCGGTGGATGAAAATAATGTGATCGTCGTGAGGGATTTAAGCGAGGGCGATTCTCCCGCGGAGATCGATAAGGGTGCGAAAGCGCTGGAGAGTTTTCTGGTGAAGGAGGGCATGAAAAACGTCCGGGTATCCTACGGTACCGTTGTGAAGGAGATCAAGGATGTGAGCCGTTCCTATAAGGAGGCGCGGATGGCGCTGGATGTGGGCAAAATATTCTTCAGCGACAGGAATGTGGTGGCTTACAGTGAACTGGGTATCGGCCGTCTGATCTATCAGCTTCCGATCCCCCTGTGCCGGATGTTTATCAGGGAGATCTTCGGCGGAAAGAGCCCGGATGATTTTGACGAGGAGACCCTGACAACGATCAATAAGTTTTTCGAGAACAGCCTGAATGTGTCGGAGACATCCAGACAGCTCTTTATCCACAGGAATACGCTGGTCTACCGGCTCGATAAGCTGCAGAAGGCGACGGGGCTGGATCTCCGGGTATTTGAGGACGCGATCACGTTCAAGATCGCGCTGATGGTCGTAAAATATATGAAATATATGGAAACATTTGATTATTAAATCTTCACTTACAAGAGTAAAAAGATTTTCTGAGCGGAAGTATGCCGGGTACAGGCATTCTTCCCATGGGTTATATGATGAACGGATATAAGATCAGGATACAGAGGAAAGGAATATAAAGTGGCGGAAAAAGCAGTAAAAAAGAAACGGAAGAGAAGAAGCGGGGAGCGGGATATTATCCTGCTGGAGCATGTGAGCAAATCCTATGAGACCGGTTCACCGGCTTTGAATGATATCAATCTGCGGATCAAGCCGGGGGAGTTTGTATTTATCGTGGGGGACAGCGGCTCCGGAAAATCCACGATGATCAAGCTGCTGCTCCGGGAACTGACTGCGACAGAGGGAAATGTCAGAGTGCTGGGATATGACCTGAACAGGATCAGACATCGGAAGATACCGGAATTTCGGCGAAATATCGGCATCGTGTTTCAGGATTTCCGTCTGTTGAAGGACAGGAATGTCTATGAAAATGTGGCTTTTGCACAGAGGATCGTGTTGACGCCCACAAAGCAGATGAGGAAAAACGTGCCCGCTGTCCTTGCGTCTGTGGGGCTTGCCGGGAAATACAAGGCGAAACCGAAGCAGCTCTCCGGCGGTGAGCAGCAGAGGGTGGCGCTGGCGAGGGCGCTGGTAAATGAGCCGACACTGCTTTTGTGTGATGAGCCCACCGGTAATCTGGATCCCAAAAATTCATGGGAGATCATGAATATGCTGGATGAGATCAATAAGAGCGGGACCACTGTCCTTGTGGTGACCCACAATAAAGAGATCGTAAACCAGATGGAGAAGCGGGTGGTGACGCTGAAAAAGGGCGTGATCATAAGCGATGAGGAGAAGGGAGCGTACATAGATGAGGATTAGTACATTTTTTTACACCATCAAACAGGGCTTCCGCAATATCTTCCGCAACAAGCTTTTCTCGCTGGCGTCGATCGCCACGATAACCGCCTGTCTGTTTATGTTCGGCATCTTCTATTCGGTAGTGGTCAATCTGCAGAGTATGGTGCAGAATGCCGAGGAGGGCGTCTGTGTCACCGTATTTTTTGAGAACGGAACGGAGGATGCGGTCATACAGGAGATCGGACAGAAGATCGCGGGACGGATGGAGGTTTCCGATGTGGAATATATCTCCGCGGATCAGGCCTGGGAGGACTGGAAGGCGGACTATCCGCCGGAGTATGCGGAGGGTTTCACGGAAAATCCGCTGGAGAACTGCGCCAATTACAGGATATATCTGAGCGATGTCTCGATGCAGGATTCCCTTGTCACTTATCTGGAGTCCATGCCGGAGATCAGGAAAGTAAACCGTTCCCAGCTGACGGCGGATGTGCTGACCGGATTTAATTCCCTGCTGGGGTATGTGTCCATCGGCCTGATCGCGATCCTGTTGGGGGTATCGGTCTTTCTGATCAGCAATACCGTGACGATCGGTATCAATGTGAGAAAAGAGGAGATCACTATTATGAAATATATCGGCGCAACGGACTTTTTTGTGCGCTCGCCGTTTGTGATCGAGGGAATCCTGATCGGCCTGGTGGGGGCAGGGATTCCTCTTGCCATTATCTATTTTGTGTATAATAAGGCGGTTGCCTATGTGCTGGACCGGTTCTCCATTCTGACGAACCTGTTGACGTTTTTACCGGTGAAGGATATCTTTCATATTTTGCTGCCCCTGTCATTGGGGATCGGCGTGGGCATCGGTTTTCTGGGCAGCTTTATTACGGTGAGAAAGCATCTCAGGGTGTGACCGTATCAGTTCGGCCTTTTATGTTATTGAGCCGGAAGTCCGGAGGAAAAGCAGATTCTCCGTCACGGCGCTTTTCAGGAGGCTGTTTGAGAGTTTGATGTTCGCCCGGACTGTTTGTCATTTTACGAAAGAATACAGAAATCTGGATGCCGTGAGGGTATGTTATGGACTGTAAGAAGCATGTGAAAAAGTGCATAGGGATTTTCCTGCTTTTGGCAGTGGTATTTTTGCAGATGGGGAAAGCCGAGGCGGTTTCCCTGTCCTCCATCACATCCGAAAGTATCCGGGAAAAGGAAGGACAGATATCCGAGGCGCAGGATGAAAAGAAGCAGCTTTCCTCTGCGCTGACGGATATCAAGGCGCTGAAAGGGCAGCTGGAAAAAGAAAAGGCAAATCTGGAAAATTATGTGGTCGCGCTGGATAATAATCTGGCCGAGATCCAGCAGAAGATTTCTGAGCTGAACGGTATGATCGTGGAGAAAGAAGAGGATATCAGGGAGACAGAAGCGGAACTGGAAGCTGCCACACAGAAACAGGAAGAGCAGTATGCTGCGATGAAGCTGCGGATCCAGATGATGTACGAGCAAAATGACGATTATTATCTGGAGACCATATTAAGCGCAGAATCTTTTGCCGACCTGCTGAATAAAATTGATTATATCCAGATGGTGATGGATTATGACGACCAGAAGCTGCAGGAATATATACTGATCCGACAGTATGTGGAGGCCTGTAAGGAAGAACTGGATGCCGAGAAAGAAGTGCTGGACGAGGCGAAAGCCGGCGTGGAGCAGGAGGAAGCTTCCCTGGAGGAGCTGATTTCCGATAAGGAAACGGAGATCGTGGCAAAACAGGGGGATATCAGCAACAAGGAGGCGGCTATCGCCGAATATGAAGCGGAGATACAGGCGCAGAATGAGCTGATCGCGTCTCTGGAAGCGGCCGTTGCGGAGGAGCGCAAGCGGATCGCGGAGGAGAGCGGAAGACGCCTGACATATGACGGTGGGATGTTTACTTTCCCGGCTCCATCCTATACCAGGATCTCCGATGATTACGGCAACCGTATCCATCCGACGCTCGGTGTGGAGCAGTTTCACAACGGCGTGGATCTGGCGGCGCCCAACGGCAGCCCGATCCTGGCGGCCTATGACGGGGAAGTGGTGGCTGCGGCATACAGTTCGACGATGGGCAATTATGTGATGATCGACCACGGGGATACGCTTTATACGATATATATGCACGCCTCCGCGCTCTATGTATCGAAAGGGGATCTTGTGGCAAAGGGAGAACAGATAGCGGCAGTGGGTTCCACCGGAAGATCGACAGGGCCGCACCTGCATTTCGGTGTACGAAAGAACGGGAGTTATGTAAGTCCCTGGGGCTATTTGGGGTAAAGGGGATCCGTCAGGCCGGGAACTGCGGAAGAGGCGGGATATGGCATGAACGGGTATCCGGGATAGATAAATATTTGAAAAAGGTGGCGTATCGGCTTTGAGATTAAAGCGGGAACAATCAAACGGCTATGGTGTCGGTGTCCTTACCGGCATTTTGGCAACTGCACTTGTGTTTTGCGGTGCATGGACAGGGAAAATTTTATATGAAAATAACAGGGCAAAAACAGCGGCCGTTTCGGGCACAGCGGAGGACGGCTCTGTCGTAAACAGTGAGACGATCAGCAAAATGGCAGCCATTGAGACGATGGTGAGCGAGCGGTTCTATTTTGGAGACGTGGATGAGGAGGAACTGCAAAAGGGAATCTGCAACGGTATGATCGAGGCGCTGGATGACAAATATGCAGCGTATTATACAGCGGAGGAACTGAGAGAGCAGCTTGAGAGCAATGAGGGCATTTACTACGGCGTGGGCGCTTATGTGACGATGGACGAGGAGACGCAGACGCCCTATATCAGCGGCGTGATAGAAGGGACTCCCGCGGAGGAAGCCGGACTCCGGATGGGCGATATCATCTATGCGGTGGACGGAACGGCGACATTCCAGATGTCGCTTGATGATGTGACAGCGCTGATCAAGGGGGAGGAAGGCACCCATGTGACGCTGACGCTAATACGGGATGAAGAAGCCTTTGATCAGGATGTGGTGCGCAGAAGAGTGGACCGCCCGACGGTAACGTCCAGGATGTTGGATGAGGAGATCGGTTATATCGGCATTTCGGAATTTAAGGATGTGACGGTGGATCAGTTTACGGAAAGTTATGCGGTGATAAAGGGTTCCGGCGCAAAAGCGCTCGTTCTGGATCTGCGGGGAAACCCCGGCGGACTGTTGGACGCGGTGGTCGATATCGGGCGGCAGCTCCTGCCGAAGGGGCTGGTAGTCTACACGGAGGATAAGAACGGAAAGCGCGTGGAATATGACTGCGACGGGACGAGAGAGATCAAGATTCCGATGGTGGTGTTGGTCAACGGCGGTTCCGCCAGCGCGGCGGAAGTGCTGACAGGCGCCATAAAGGATTACGGCGTGGGAACGATCATGGGGACGACTACCTACGGGAAGGGCATCGTCCAGAAGATCATCGCCCTTTCGGACGGTTCCGCTATCAAGCTTACGACGGACGGATATTTTACGCCGAAGGGGAATAATATTCACGGGAAAGGGATCGAGCCGGATATCGTGGTGGAGTTTGATTCGGAAGCATATTACGGGGAAGAGAGGATCGATAATCAGCTGGAGGCAGCGCAGGAGTATTTGAGGAAGAGGCTGCATGGATAAAGCGGAATATAAAATTTCACGATCCTGATCTGAGTGCCCGCCGAAGCGGGCGAATGGGAATTAGCGCGAAAAGAGAACGCAGGAAAAGTGTAAATAGCAGGAAGGATTATGGCGGCCTGCCGGTTTCAGAGAAGGGGATCGGTAGGCTGTTTTTTAGTTCAGGAATGCTTTTTTAACTGTTCCAGTTCTCGTTGAAGCCGACTTATTTCATCTTTCAGGGAGATGTTTTCACCTTCCAAAGACACAATCGTCTCTTTCAGCTGTTCATTGGCGTTCTCCGCGTCCTCAATTCTCTTATCGATCCGCCTCATCTGGAATTCATATTCTTCCCGCATCTGACAGGCATATCTTGTCATCTCGTCGCCGTTTGATCTATAAAGTTCCTGCGCTACCTTGCCGAAAGTAGGGTTGCCATCTGCCAGCATTTTGATCTCCTTCCATGTAGTCGCCTTGAAGAGCGAAGCCCAGCGGACAAGCCCGCGCGCTTTGTCCGCCTCCGTTGCCAGATTGATATGTTTTAATTCTAGCACACGGAGCTCAAACTTGTCATTATAAATATATGAATTTTCCATATCCATTAGTTTATAGGAGGCGTAGAATTTAGGGTTTTTCGGGAACAGGTTGAAATCGAGGATGCCGATATGGAGGACCGATTTCGTTGAAGCGTACTGTTCCCCGCGGTAAAGCTGGTCGAAGGATCGGCAGAGGTAGCTCAAAGAGCGGTCAGCCCAGTCCCCGAGATTGTTGACTTGCATTTCGATGTTAAGGAGAGCGTTATTATTTAAGAGGATATTGATATCCAGAACAAATGCCTTCTCCTGGACAGTGTCGCCGGGCAGAAGGGGATTTCTGATCTCGAGGGATATGATCTCCTCCGGCTTAAGATTCAGAAGGGAGCAGAGCAGCTCAGCCAGAATGTCCGTGTGGCGGAAGATCACGTTGAACATATAGTCGTTGGTCATGGTATAGCGGATGCTTCCGGTCGCATTCAGATAGGAACCGGATACCGTGCTTTCAGTAAGATTTGTTGTAGAATTCTGCATAGTAGAAACTCCTTTTGATGTGTTTGATGTGATGGCTGCGAAAAAGCTGAACATTTTCCGGCAGCCACAGATTGATAGTATTTTTTAATAAACAGCGTCAGTGAAATAATGTCAGCGAATAGAGTTAGAGAAATAGCGCCAGTGAAGCAGTGGCAATGAAATAGTATCAGTGAATAGTATCAATGAAGAACTTAGCCAATGGATTGATTTCAAAGATGTAAAGATAAATAAAATAGATGCCGCAGTTTGGAGATGCGCTTGGAATAGGTTTAGTATACTTGGGGAATGAAGAATATGCAAGTGTTTAAAATAAAATTATCAAAATTTTGCAAAATGATAAGACAATTGCGGAGGATGAACATAGATGAGGAGAGACTGCGAAAAACGAAAATATATGGAACTGTCTAAGGACATACCGGTTATATTTACTTGGGATAATGGCTGCTGGTTTGCGAGCGGAGATATAAAACAATTTTATATTTTCTGTTTGGAATTATTTATTTCCCGGCAGCTTCTTACTCACATAAATTATCTGCCATGTAGAATTAAGCGTGTGGGCAGTACTATCTGCTGTATCTCATTATTTTTGCCATTTATCTTATCCATCAGGATCTGCACTACTTTATGTGCTTCCAACCGTTTATCTGCACCGATCGTTGCAAAAGGGATAGGAATTCTTAAATTAGATTGAATATCATCAAAACCTACAATGGGGATTTCCTGCAAATTTTCAGCATCTGAAAGCAATACCATGATTTCCCAGGCAATAAAATCACTGAAAGCAAAAATTGCATCATATATAATGGGCCTTTTCAGAATATCTTTTAGTTCCTGATTATCACTGGCGGCAGAAATATTGGTTTCGGTGACCAGCATAGGGTCGTAAGGGATATTTGCTTCTGCAAGCGCTCTGCAATAACCTCTAAAACGGTCAACGGAATTAGAGATATGGTGAGGCCCGTTGATAAAAAGGATCCGCTTTCTGCCCATTTTCAGCAGATGGGACACTGCCATATAAGCGCCCTGTTCGTCGTCCCATACCACATAGTTCATTGGCTCTCCGGGGAAATGCCTGCCGAGCAGGACGTATGGAATGTTGTTTTTTTCTATAAGTTGGAGGGATGACAAGTCCTGCTGGTTGGGGGCAATGATGATGCCGTCCACCTTACGGCTGATGGAAGCCTGAACGGCTTTTAATTCTAATGCATTATCCTCATCAGTGTCCATAATCAACGAGGTGTAGTTATATTTGCGCAGCTCGGAATTTATTCCTTTGATCAGGACTGCCCAAAACGGGTTTGCCACATTGGGGAGGATCAGTGCTATGGAATATGTAAAGCCGGAGCGAAGGGAACTGGCGACCATATCGTTGATATATCCCATTTCCTGTGCTTTTTGACGAATGAAGGCAGCAGTGGTACCTGAGATATCCGTTTTCCCTTTTAACGCGTGGGAAACCGTGTTAGTGGTGTATCCTGTTGCCTGCGCAACCATTTTTAAAGTGACCCGGCCGGGTTTGGAATTGGACATATGGACTCCTCACTGTATATTTTGCTGATATTACAGATATGACAATTGGTAAAAATAAACATAATATATAAAAAATCTTTTTTCTATATTGACTTTATCATAAATCTGTAGTATATTGCAAGTATAAAATTAGCAATAGTGTTAGTTTTATACCAAAAAACATTAACGTTAATGTAAAGACGAAAGAAGATTTGTGGAACAAAAATAACAGAAATTCTGGAAAGGAGAGCTATGAATGAATATCTTCAGGATGACCGTTTAATTATGACGCATTATGGAGATGATTATAACAGGTATATGGGGGCGGTCGTCCCGCCTGTTTTTATGAATTCCCTGCATGTATTTCCCTCGGTGGAGGACTATTATGCGACGGACCGCCTGCAGGAAAATGAATTTATTTACGGGCGCTCAGGAAATCCGACGGTAAGGATGGTAGAGAAAAAAATAGCGGCTATGGAGCATGGGAAAATGGCATTATGTTTCGCATCCGGTATGGCGGCGGCATCGACAGCTGTCATGGCATTGTGCAAAACCGGCGGCCATATTATCTGTGTGAGAAATGCATACGGACCTTTGAGGGAGTTTTTGCTGCAGTACTGTGTCAGACATATGAATATGGAGATCAGCTTTGTGGCGGGAGATAGAGTCGAGGAGTTTGAGGAATGCATCCGGCCTGATACACAGCTGATCATTCTGGAGAGTCCGTCCAGTATAGTGTTTTCCCTGCAGGACCTCAGAGCTGTGACACAGCTGGCAAAAGCACGAGGAATCCGTACATATATTGATAATACGTTTTGTTCCCCTGTTTTTCAGAAGCCGCTTGACATGGGAATTGACCTTGTGATGCATACTATGTCCAAGTATATAGGCGGACACAGCGATATTATCGGCGGAGTGCTTGTGTCTAAGGATGAGGAACTGATGCGGAAAATATCCGCAGATATCAGAGAATGGTTTGGCGGGATACTCGGTCCGATGGAGGGATGGCTTGCTTTGCGGGGGATCCGTACGCTTCAGGTGCGGATGGAGCAGCATCAGAGAAATGCGCTGGCAGTGGCAGAATTTTTGGAGAATCACCCCAGGATAAAGAGGGTATATTATCCGGGATTGAAAAGCCATCCACAATATGAATTGATGAAAGGACAGCAGTCAGGGAACAGCGGTTTACTCAGCTTTGAAGTGGATGCGGAGCCTGCGAAGGTTGCGGCAAAAGTAAACCAGGATATATTTAAGATATTTAAGATAGGTGTGTCCTGGGGAGGATTTGAAAGTCTCATAACTATGCCGTTTTATAAATTGCAGCCGGAGGAGACTGCAAAGCTGGGAGCAACTCCCGGCATAGTGAGGATCCACTGCGGCTTGGAGGGTGCCGACTATCTGATAGGGGATCTGGCAGATTTTTTGAGAAGTATAGAAAACTGACTTATGACAAACCGGATCGTTCCGGTTGTGTGATGCCGTATTTGCGGTAGAAGGAGAGAAAGGTATGAGAAAAAGATTATTAAGTATTGCGGTTATGGTTTCCATGATAGCAGTGTTATTATCCGGATGCGGAAATACTGAACAGAAGCAGGAGGAGGGAAACAGCACGCCTGCCGAGGGGACGGAAACTGAAGGAGAAACCGGAGGGAACCATTCCGATGACGGTTCAGCGGACAGCGGAGAGCAGATAACGATCCGATTTATGGACAATATGGCGAGTGAAGTGCGTGATAAAGCTTATGAGGAGATAATCGCCAATTTTGAGAAAGAGAATCCAAATATTAAGATCGAATATGAGACAGTCCCCTGGGATCAGTCCCACAGCAAGCTTGTGACACTTGGCAGTACAGGGACAATGCCGGATGTGGTACAGGTTCATCCCACATGGATTTCAGAATTTGTCAATGCAGGATGGATCGTAGGGCTGGATTCCTATCTGGAAAACTATGAATATAAGGACGGCTTTACAGATTACACACAGAATGTTTTATTTGATCAGACGCAGAGACAGGTATATGGGGATGTATATGTTATTCCCGATGCTATTTTGACAAACGGTATTTTTATCAGGACGGACTGGGCGGAGGAAGCCGGTGTCACGTATGATGACTGGACATGGAGTGAGTTTCTGGAAGCAGCAGAAAAGTTGACCGATAAGGAGAACAACCGATATGGCATAGCATTCCGTGGCGGAAGAGCCGCTTACCATCAGGCAATGTTTTTGCTCTATTCACAGACCGGCGGGCGCGTCTATGATGATGAGGGCAACTGCCTGTTTAACTCTCCGGAATGTGTGGATATCTTTACCCGATATATCGATCTTTACAAAAATGGAAATACGCCGGAGGACGCCATTAACTGGGGATTTGCGGAAATGTGTTCCGCATTTACGTCCGGGCTGTCCGGGATGTTGAATCAGACCTGTGAAGTGATTGAGATGTGTGAGCAAAATCTGTCTGATGATCAGTGGACGGTGGCTGTATTGCCTTCATCGGATGCAGACGGAAAAATCTATAATGAGATTTCTTTTTCCAACGGTTATGCAGTGGCGCAGAACAGTGAGAATAAAGATGCTGCATGGAAATTTATCGAGTATCTGTCATCTCCGGAAGCGGCAAGCATTTACTGTAAGACGAATCTTCTGATTCCGGTACAGAAAGAAACTCTGGAAGATGAGTTCTTTACCAGCGGTAAGATGGCGGGATATGCGGAAATGTTTAAAAGAGATAATCTTGTAGCGTGGCCGGAGCTGGGGTATTTTGCAGAGGTCGGCGAGTTCCGTGAAACTTTTGCGGATGCCGAGGTGCAGAAATGTATGCAGGGGCAGCAGACACCGCAGGAAACATTGGATAAGCTGGCAGAGTTTCTGACAAAATATCAGAAAGAATATATGCAGGAAAATCCGGATGTGGAAATCCCCATGCCAAAGGATACACAGGCGTTAAATTAAATAAGTGACAGATGGCGCAATAGGGCGACGGAATCTTTGTCGCCCTGTTTGTCCCGGCAATAAGCTCTGCCGGGTGAAAAAGCAGCCTTTGAAGGTTGTTTGGAGGTGTATACGGATGACGGTACGAGAAAAGAAAAGGAGAAGAGAAGCTTTTTTGCTTTTGCTTCCGACAGCATTACTGCTGCTTGTTTTTATTGCGTATCCGCTGGTAAATACGTTGGTGCTGTCGTTGCAGGAGTATAAGCTTACTTCTGCGGGAAAGGCATATTTCAATCATTTTGAGAATTTCAGGGCAATCGTTGAGGATCCCTATTTTACAATGATCCTTCGCAATTCCCTTGTGTTTACGTTTGTCACTGTGGCTCTGCAGTTTTTTCTGGGGCTTACGCTGGCTTTGGCACTCTATAAGCCTTTTAGAGGGAGAAATGTTTATCAGGCGATCGTATTTTTGCCGTGGTCTATTTCGGCTCTGGTGATCGGATTTACTTTTCGGTGGCTGTTCAATGCGGAGTTTGGACCGGTGAATGATATCGGATTAAAATTGGGAATTTTACAGGAGAAGGTGTCGTTTTTGGGAAACGGGACAATGGCGCTTTCATGCGTTATTGCCGCTATGGTCTGGTATGGGGTTCCGTTCTTTGGTATTATGCTGACTGCAGCTTTTCAGTCGATACCGACAGATCTGTATGAAGCGGCTGAGATCGACGGGAGCAATGCCTTTAAGAAATTCTTTTATATTACGCTGCCCTATGCGAAGCCAACAATTGTTTTGACATTACTGCTGCGAACGATATGGGTCTTCAATTCCGCGGACCTGATCTACGTGATGACGAACGGAGGGCCGGGCAATGCGACGCATACGCTGGCAAGCTATATGTTTTCAAAAGCTTACAGTACATTAAATTTCGGACAGACCGGCGCGCTGGGGACAATGTTTATGGCAGGGCTGGCAATCTATACGTTAGTTTTTATGAAGATAACCAGATATGATGGCTCGGGAGGATTTTAATGAAGAGAAGGACAAAGAAAAAACTGATGAATATACTGCGTTTTATGATATTGGCTTTTTTTCTGCTGGCTGTGCTGGCTCCGTTATACTGGCTGTTCATCACATCCTTTAAAACGAATACGGAGATCAATTCATTGGAAGTAACTTATTGGCCCCATACATTTACTATGGATAATTATCAAAAATTGTTTGATGTTACTGATTTTGGGGTTTATATGAAAAACAGCCTGATCGTAACACTGGCGACATCAGTGATCGTTTTATTATTGTCTATCAGTGGTGGATACGCGCTGGCGAGGTATGAATTTAAAGGGAAAAAAGCGGTGCTGCTCGTATTTCTTATTTCTCAAATGATCCCGACGATACTGCTGTTTATACCAATGTTCGTTATTTTTGGGAGACTGAAACTAAATAATACACTGCAGAGCCTTATTATTTTATATACTGTTTTTAATACACCGTTCTGCCTGGTAACCCTGCGGGGATTTTTTGAAAGGATCCCGACGTCATTGGAGGAAGCTGCCTGGATGGATGGGTGCAACAAGATGCAGTCTCTGGTAAAGGTAGTGATACCTGTACTTTTTCCGGGTATTGTGGCAACTTTAGTGTTTGCTTTTACGGGTGCATGGAATGAACTGCTGGCGGGCATTATGTTTATCAACAGCAACTCATTAAAAACGATTCCGGTTGCTATAAATGCTTTTATCGGAAAGTACAGTATTGACTGGGGACAAATGTCAGCTGCCTGCATGATAGCACTGATTCCGACAGTGATTTTCTTTGCTGTCGTACAGAAATATATTGTGCAGGGATTGACTCAGGGGGCAGTGAAAGAATAAAGAAAGAACAGCCGGCCGGTTTTTTATGCGGGAATTACCCGATGAAAAACTGGCCGGCTCTTTTTATGCGATTTTCAGGATCGTTCAACGATATATATGCAGATTCGGTTTGCGTTCGGCTTTTTGAAAATTGTATCCGTGGATCGGTTGTCCGTTATGAGATTCCGGAAATCTAAAGCACTTTTAATGAACAGACCGCACCGCATAGACATAGCGTTCAGAAAAAATATATTGATAATTAATATAAATCAGCTTTTTATTGGCATCCATGACATTCTGGGATACTTCCAGAAGCGCATGGGCAAGTGAACAGCCGAGTAATTCCGCCTGTTTTTTGGAGGCATAGACGATGCGAAAAAAGCTTTCGGAATTGCTGGGCATCAGTCCCGTTTTTTGATAGACGAGAGAAAAAAGCGAGACATCGGTAAGATCTTCCTGCAGTAAAAAATTACTTGCGGCAGGAAAGTAATCCTCTTCCACAATGCTGGGTATTCCGTTTACACACCGGAGGCGTGTGATATGTATGACAGAATCCCCTAATTGTCCGTTCAGTCCTTCGGGAGAATCTATGATTTCTTTGCAGATGATCTGTGTGGAGGGGACGGTATTCATACGGAAGCAGGAGTCAGTAAAACTGCCGCCCACAAAATATTTTTCAACAAAAGGAGCTTCTTTGACAAAAGTTCCCTTCCCGGCCCGTTTGATCAGAATCTGCTCATCGACAAGCCGCGCCAATGTCTGGCGAACGGTCACTCTGCTGATATCATACATTTCACTCAACTGCAGTTCTGTAGGTATTTTGTCTCCAGGCCTATAAGTTCCGTCCTGTATCTGGGCAAGAAGTTCCTGATAAAGTTGTTCTTTTAACGTGACAGGACTCAGGTGCTTAAACGTTGCCATAAGTGACCTCCCCAAAAATATATGAAAATTATAGCATAGCATAGGAGTATTTGTCCAATAAAATAAATATAAATTTGTGCATATTGTACAAAAATAAAATATTAGTGAATAAGTTATTGCCTTTATCGATTAGAAGTGTTATATTGAGTTAAAGTAATACAAAATAATACAATTCAATTCAATGTAAAACAACAGAAAAACAAAATATTAATAAATAAACCTAATTGAGAAAGGAGGAGAAAAATGGAGAAAAGACAGGTAGTGTTAGCTTCCCACGGTGAATTTTCAAAGGGGTTGAGGGACTCTCTTAAAATGATACTGGGGGAGATCGCAGAGAACGTCAGATCCTACAGTCTGTATCCGGGAGAGGTCGCCACAGATTTTAAGGAGGAACTGGAGAAGGAGATCAACGCCAACAGGGATACGGAATATGTCATTCTGACGGATGTGTTCGGCGGGAGCGTATGCAATGCATTGACGACGCTGACGGTCTGCGAAAACGTAAAACTGTTCGCCGGCATGAACTTCAATATGGCGGCGGAGGTGCTGACCCAGAGCATACCGCTGGATGAAAAAGCGGTGGAAGAGGTGCTGGGAACGGCAAGAGAGGGCGTTATGCATGTTGTTTTGAAAAAAGAAGAGGAGGAAGATTTCTGATGAAGGAAAGAAATGGAATTTTATCGCTGTTTCCGGTGAAAAAACCGATTCTCGGGATGATCCACTTAAAAGGGGACAGTGACACGGAGATATTTGAAAAGGCAAAAGAGGAAATCCGTCTGTTGGAAGAGGGCGGGATCGACGGCCTGATGCTGGAGAATTATTACGGGAATTACTATAATCTGGAGAAAATTCTGGATTATGCGGCGCAGGGGAATCTGCATGTGCCTTACGGAGTAAACTGCCTGAATGTGGACGCGATGGGATTTGAACTGGCGGCGAAGTATGACGCGAAGTTTTTGCAGGTGGATTCCGTGGTGGGGCATGTAAAACCCAGAGATGAGGCGACACTGGAAGTGTTCTTCGATAGGTACAGAAAGAAAACCGATGCTTATCTGATCGGGGGTGTCCGCTTTAAATATCAGCCGATGCTTTCAGAAAATTCTCTGGAGGAGGATTTAAAGATCGCCATGAGGCGCTGCGACGCGATAGCGGTGACGGAAAATGCTACGGGGCAGGAGACTTCGATGGAAAAGATCGAGGCTTTCCGGGCAGGAGTGGGAGATTTCCCGCTTGTCATTGCCGCCGGTATGACAAAAGAAAATGCGGCAAAGCAGCTGAAAGTTGGCGATATGGCGATCGTGGGCAGCTACTTTAAAGACAATTATAAAGATTTCGGGGATGTCTGCAAGGAACATGTCGAGGAGTTTATGGGAATCATAAAACATATCAGGGAGGAACTGTGATGATTAAATTAGTGCGTGTTGACCATCGTCTGATCCATGGGCAGGTTGCCTTTTCGTGGCTGAAGTTTTTGGGGGCGGACTGCATTCTGATAGCGAGCGACGGGCTTTTGAAGGATGAGCTTCGTATGGCGGGGCTGCGTATGGCGAAGCCCTCCAGCGTGAAACTGGTGATGAAAAATGTCGAAGACTCGATAAAGGCTTTAAATTCCGGCGTGACAGATAAGTATAATCTGTTGGTGCTCTGCGAGTCGGTGGAGGATGTGCATCGTCTGGCGAAGGGTTCGGACAGGATAAAGTCGATCAATCTGGGCGGAACAAAGTCGGCGGAGGACAGAAAGGCGATCTCCAAGGCGGTGCATCTGTCAGAGCAGGATATCGAGAAGATAAAGGAACTGGTGAATGACGGAAAAGAAGTATATGTTCAGATGGTGCCGGACGATACTTCTGTCAATGTGATGAATTTATTATAAGGGGGAACTATGGGACAGGCGGTACAGGTAATACTTATTATTTTGGTGGCATTCTTTGCATATATGCACTGTTATATGGGATCGACCATGCACAACAGGCCGATCATCGTAGCACCGTTGGTAGGTTTGGTCCTGGGGGACTTACAGACCGGTATCATTATCGGTGCGACATTGGAACTTGTGTTTATGGGCGCTTTTCCGGTGGGGGCGAGCAATCCTCCGGATTTCGTGTCAGGTACGATCATTTCCACAGCTTATGTTATTCTGAGCGGAAGCGAAGTGACGGCGGCAGTCGTACTCGCCGTGCCGATCGCTACACTGGTATTGTTGTTTGACAATTTTATGATGACGGTAGTGCTCACATGGGCTTCCCACATTGCCGACGGATACGCGGAGAAAGGCGATATCAAAGGCGTGGAGAGGGTACAGATCCTGTTCGGTATCGGGAACAAGCTGGTACTGGCGCTGGTGGTGGGCGCAGGCTTTATCGTAGGCGTTCCTGTTATTGAGAAGATCTTATCTTATATTCCGGAGTTTGTAACATACGGGCTGGATGTAGCGGCGGGCGTGATCCCGGCAGTCGGTTTTGCGATGCTTGCAAGAATGATGATCAGCAAGAAAACCGCGGCGTTCTTGATCCTCGGTTTTCTGATGGCTGCGTACTTCGGTATCTCCGTGACGGGCATTGCACTGTTCGGAGTGGTAGTGGCGTTGATCTATGTGAACTTTATGGGAAAGAAGGAGGTAGTGGCAGATGATGACAACGAATTCTAATGAAAAGGCGAAAGATATCCAGACAATATCTCCTGAGAGCATGATCACAAAAAAGGATTTTAATCAGTGCTTCTGGCGTTCTCTGACGCTGGATTCCTCCTGGAACTATGAGCGTCAGCAAAACCTTGCGTACTGTTACATAATGGCACCGATCATCCGCAGAGTGTATGACAGGGAGGAGGATCGCGCTGAAGCGTTAAAGAGACATCTGGAGTTTATGTCTGTGACGCCCCATATCTGTACGCTTCTGGTAGGTATTTCGGGTGCGATGGAAGAGGAGAACGCTAAGAATCCTGATTTTGACGAGAGCAGTATTAATGCTGTGAAATCCAGCCTTATGGGGCCGATGGCAGGAATCGGGGACTCCTTCTTCTGGGGAACATTAAAACTGATCGCCGCAGGTGTGGGTATCGCGCTTGCCTCCCAGGGAAATATCATGGGGCCGATCCTGTTTTTCCTGATCATCAATGTCCCTCATTTTATCCTGCGTTACCTGTGTCTGGATAAGGGCTTTAAGTATGGGACGCAGTTCTTCAAGGATATCAGCAGCGGCGGCATTATCACAAAAGTGACGGAAGCGGCCACCATGCTGGGGCTTATGGTGATAGGCGGCATGACGGCTGCAAATGTGAGCCTGAATCTGGCGCTCACCGTAGGAAGCGGCGACTGGGCGGAACCGCTGCAGAACTATCTGGATGAGATCATGCCCGGACTGCTGCCGGCAATCCTGTTTGGGATTATGTACTGGCTGCTTGGCAAGAAGGTAAAGACCACGACGATCCTGATCGCGGTGATGGTGATCTGCATTATCCTTTCGGGAATCGGCGTTGTGTGATGATGAAAATAGAATGAAAAGCCGTATGCTTATATACGCTGATTCGGTATAGGAAACTCTGAGAGAAATAAAAACAGACCGGGAAGCCTCCGGTCTGTTTTTATTTCTTTTCGCCGTTGTGCGGGGTATTTCACTCATTTTCAAATAACGGAGTGGAGAAATACCGCTCCGCCGTATCCGGCAGTACGGTCACGACTGTTTTCCCCGGACCGAGTTTTTCCGCCAGCTTCAGTGCGGCGGCTACGTTTGTGCCGCTGGAGATGCCGCAGAGGATGCCTTCCTTTCTGGACAGGTCTTTGGCGGTCTGCAGCGCTTCCTCATCGGTGACGATATAGATGTCATCGTAGATTTCCCGGTTCAGAATCGCCGGGATCAGGCCATCCCCGATTCCCATCTGCAGGTGGGTGCCGATGGCGCCGCCGGAGAGGATCGCCGCATGCTCCGGTTCGACAGCCCATATTTCCATCTGGGGATTCTGGGATTTCAGCACTTCGCCTATGCCGGTTATGGTGCCGCCGGTGCCGATGCCGGAGCAGAAGCCGTCGATGGGTCCCGCCACCTGCTCGAGTATTTCGAGGGCGGTATGGTGCTTGTGCGCCTTTGTGTTGTTCGGATTCTCAAACTGCTGCGGAACATAGACTTTTGGGTCTTCCCGCTCCATGCGAAGCGCCGTCTGAAGGCATTCCTCGATGCAGGCGCCGATATCCCCGGCGTCATGGATCAGGATCACCTCGGCTCCGTAGTGGTGCACCAGCTTGCGGCGCTCTTCGCTGACGGAATCCGGCATGATGATGATCGTGCGGTATCCTTTAACGGCTCCTACGAGGGCGAGTCCGATGCCCTGATTGCCGCTGGTGGGCTCTACGATGATCGTGTCGGGTTTTATCCTTCCTTCCCGTTCCGCTTTGCTGATCATATTGTAGGCTGTCCTTGTTTTTATGGAGCCGCCCACGTTCAATCCCTCAAATTTCACTAAAACTTCTGCGCTTTCGGGGGACACCATGCGGTTTAACCGTATGATCGGCGTGTGGCCCAGCGCCTGTAAAATATTGTCGTAGATCATTTCTTTTGTCCGCCCTCTTTGGGGCGCCTTTCTCTCCTGTGTCTGTCAGGTTCTTATTTTAGCATATTCGGGGGAAGGGCTCAAGGTTCAAAATTTTTACTGCAGTTTGGCTGTGTCCGTATTCTCCTGCATCATCATTAAAAATTTTTCGGCAGGCTTTGAAAAGACCTGGTATTTCTTCCAGATCATATACATCTCAATCTCGATAGTCGGCGACAGGGGACGGAAACAGAGCCTGCTGTCGCCGGATGTATTGATAATTTTGTCAAAGCATATGGCATATCCAAACCCTTCTTCCACAAGCAGGGAGGCATTAAAAAGCAGATTGTAAGTCATAACGATATTAAGTTCCGAGATGCTGCGCTTCATCCACTGGATCAGTTCCCCGCCTTCTGACTCCTGCTGGGATATCAGCAATGGCTGTTCCCACAGGTCTTCCGGAGTGATAAATTCCTTTTCTGCCAGAGGGGAATCTTTTGGCATCAAAACGCCCCAGACATCTTTTGCCGGAAGTTTTAGTGCCTGATATTTGGTGCGGTCGGGCGCACCGAATACAATGCCGAAATCGATCAGTCCTTTATCCAGTTGTTCCCTGACAAATATGGCATTGCCGCTGGAAATGTGGTAATGGATGCCGGGATAAAGAGCTTTCAGCTTTCCGGCTGCCTTTGCCAGCAGGCGCATGCTGTCTGTTTCCCCCGCGCCGATATAGACATCTCCGATAATAACGTTGTCAGAGAGTGTAATTTCATGTTCGGTTTTCTTTACCAGATCCAGAATTTCTTCCGCCCGTTTCCTGAGGATCATCCCTTCTTCTGTCAATGTCACTTTGCGGGAGCCTTTCGTGCCGCGGATCAGCAGCTGTTTTCCCAGTTCTTCTTCCATGTTTTTGATCTGCGTGGAAAGCGTGGGCTGGGAGAGGTGAAGGGATTCGGCGGCCCGTATGATGCTCTGTTCCCTTGCGATGGCGAGAAAATATTGAAGTACCCGTAGTTCCATATCGATGCTCCTTTTTCGTTTTAAACCGGCCTGCGATGCCTGCCTTGCTCCAAAAGATATAGTGAAGTTTTTGAAGCATATGCGCATTGATCAGTATCTGTAATTTATATTGGCCTTTGCCACAGCCTGATTATAGCTTAACATGAATTTGAATAGGATTCAACTATACAGATGGATCATATATAAATATTTGCTATTTTGCAGTTTTGATCTTACAGTAAGATTATCAAGATATAAGGGGGTGCCAAAATGATAGCCATAGGGAGCAGGGAAACCGTGATACAGAATCTGGAGGATGCCGGATGTGAATCCGAAATGATCCGGGATTTTCTGGGATGGTTTGATAAAGGGCAGCAGAATAAACAACTGGAACTGCTGGAGCATCAGAGAGAACATCTGCTCGGCAGGATCCATAAGGAAGAAAAAAGGATATCCTGTCTGGATTATCTGATCTATCAGATACAGGGAAGCCAGACGTAAACCAAGCTTCCAGAATGAAGCAGATAGCAGCTTACTTTGGTAAATGATTCATACGGGAAAGTGAATGAAGTATGTAGAGTGAAAAGTATAAGGCTAAGGCACTTGTACAGAAGATTGTTTGATGAAAAGATACCGGTTTTATGCAAATAAATAAAGTATGAGTATTCGCTATTTATATATCATTTTGTTAAGATACATACAGAACAACAAAACAAAAAGGAATTGAGAAATCTGCAAGAATTCATTTAGAAATCGTTTATTTTTCTGTTAGCCGGATGTTATCTGAGACAGATAAAGTATAAGCACAGAAGCTAAAAAAGGAGGACAAAGAGTGAAAAAAGGATTTTACAAGTGTCTGATTTTGGCACTGGGGTTGTCAGCCCTGTTAGCAGGATGCGGAAAAAACTCCGGTGAACGAACCGAGATAAACAGCCGTAACGAAGAAAACCGGGAAAACCGGACTGTGGAAGAGGAAGCAGAGAAGGAAAAAAGAAGCAGGGTTGAAAATGCAGTTCGGGTCACGCCGGATTCCGAGATCAGGGAACTGGAAGCAGGGCTTTCAGTCGTCCGATATGAAGGGGAGTATGGATTTGACGCATTCTTAGAACGGGGAGGCGCCGGTTCGGATGCGGATGTCGCGGCGTATATCACTTCACTTCTGGCACAGAAAATATTTATGGAAGGAAGCCCTTTCGGATGCAGTACCCTGTCGGTGGAAAACCGGACTGGCGGCTATCTGTTCGGAAGAAATTTTGACTGGAATGCCTGCAATGGACTGATCGTCAGCGCAAAGCCGGAAAATGGGTTTGCATCCGTTTCCACAGTCAATCTGGATTTTATCCGGGCAGGTGGAATGGATATCTCAAAGCTTCCGGATCAGATGCAGGCTCTTGTCTCCTTATACGCTCCGTTAGATGGCCTGAACGAAAAAGGGCTGGCTGTCTCCGTGAACATGATCCAGGACTCCGCAAGTATCAGTCAGGATACCGAAAAGCCTGATATCACTACCACAACAGCCGTCCGGTTGTTGCTTGACAGAGCAGCCGATGTGGAGGAGGCTCTGGAACTCCTTGAACAATATGATCTTCACAGCTCCATGGGGATGATGGTGCATCTGGCGCTGGCGGACGCAGGGGGCAGGAGCGCGGCGGTGGAGTATGTGGACAATGAAATGATCGTCACGGAAACCCCTGTTGTCACAAACTTTTATCTGGCTCCGGGGGAGAAGCAGGGGATCGGAACCGCCCAGTCCCATACCCGGTACGAAATCCTTACGCAGGCACTGGAAGAACACGGGGAGATGACGGAGACAGAAGTGCGGGATGCGCTGGACAGCGTGAGCAAGGATAATTTTGGCGAGTTCGAGTCCACCGAATGGAGCATTGTGATGAATCAGGAGACGAAGGATGTGATTTATTACCATAGGGAAGATTATAAAACAGCGTATGTGATTTCTGTAGAGTAGGTAAAGTTGCGAAGGCGCACGAGAGGAACTTTCATGAGTGCCTTTTCGAATGAAAGTTCCTCTCATTATCTGTGTGCCGAAGCGACTTTACCCTTTAGTGCTATCGCGCAGCGATTTCAAATAGGAGGAAAAATGAACTATTTAAGGATCCTGACAGATTTATATAGATTAAAAAGGAATGCAAGGTTAAGCGCGGAGAGGATGCGTTCCCTGCAGGACGGGAGCTTAAGGAAACTTCTCCGGTTCGCATGGGAGCATTCGGCTTATTACCGGACGGCTTTTCAGAAAGCAGGAATTACAGAGGAACAGCTGGATACCCTGCCCCTTTCCTGCTTCCCCACCGTTGACAAGCAGGCGCTTCTTATGCATTTCGATGAACTGGTCACCGTGCCGGATCTAAAACAGGAAGACCTGCGGAAATTTGACGCGAGGGAAGCGGCAGACAGAAAGCCTTATCAGGGAAAGTACCATGTGGTACATTCTTCCGGAAGCACCGGGAAGCCCGGATACTTTGTATATGATGAGGCTGCGTGGAACCGGATGCTCTTAGGGATCATCCGGGCAGCCCTCTGGGGGATGTCCATGCCGCAGATCTTGAAGCTGCTGATGAAGCGTCCCCGGATCGTTTATATAGCGGCTACGGACGGAAGATACGGCGGCGCAATGGCGGTGGGAGACGGAATCGATGGGGTAGGTGCCAGCCAGCTCTGTCTGGACATCAAAACGCCGGTTACAGAATGGATCAGCCGGCTTAGAGAGTTCCGGCCTAACATTGTCATCGGTTATCCGTCAGCGATCAAAATTCTGGCGCAGCTGGTGGAAACCGGAGAAGTCAACCTGGATGCGGAAAGGGTGATCTCCTGCGGGGAACCATTGGGAACAAGCTTACGGTCTTACCTGGAGAAAATATTCCGGACACAGATCGTCAATTTCTATGGCTCCAGCGAGTCCCTGGCTCTTGGCGTGGAGACGGATCCGAAGGATGGAATGCTCCTGTTTGACGATATGAATGTCGTTGAAGTGGAAGACGGAGTGATGTACCTTACCTGCCTTTACAATTACACACAGCCGCTGATCCGGTACCGCCTTTCTGATCGTCTGACGCTGCAGGCACCGGAAGAAGGGGAACTGCCTTTCACCAAAGCGGTAGGGCTTCTGGGACGGAACGAGGATGTCCTGTGGTTTGAAGACGGGAGAGGGAACAGGGAATTCCTCCATCCGCTGGCCGTTGAAGGGTTCTGTATCGAAGGGCTGAAAGATTATCAGTTCCGTCAGATCACAAAAGATACTTTTGAGATGTTTGCGGAAACAGAGCATGGCGCATCCAGGGAGCGGATCAGGCAGGAGATGCTCAAGCAGATGGGAGAGATCCTGTCAGAGAAAAGTCTGGACTATGTACAGTTTTATGTGAATTTTGTGGATGAGATCCTGCCGGATATCCGGACAGGGAAGAAACCTTTGATATTCGCGAGCAATGAGCCAAGTGCCGTGCCTGCACGAGCAGAAAGCCATGTTCCATGGCTTGGCGAATGCCGTGAAAGCCGGCAGCCGGAAGAGCTGCCGGCGTAAAGGGAAAGGCGGCGTAGCGAATGGCAGATACGATATTACAGGGAGAAAAGATTACCAGAACTTTCCAGCAGGGAAAGGCGGAAACAAAAGTCCTTGACGGAATCGACATCAAAATATATGAAAAAGATTTTACTGTTATCATGGGGCCGTCAGGAGCCGGAAAATCTACGCTTCTGTATGCACTCAGCGGTATGGATCAGATAAACGGCGGACGGGTGCTCTACCGGGATCAGGAGATCAGCGGCCTTTCGGAAAACAAGATGGCGAGGCTTCGGGCAGAGGAGTTTGGATTTGTATTTCAGCAGACCCATCTGGTAAGCAGCCTGCCACTTCTGGAAAATGTGCTGGTGGCAGGGTATGTGAGCAAAAAGGACAGCGCCGAAGAGGTAAAGAAAAGAGCAGCGAATCTCCTGCGGCAGATGGATATGGAGGAGGCGAAAGACAGGCTGCCCTCCCAGGTGTCCGGAGGTGAGGCACAGAGGGCGGCCATCGCCAGAGCCATGATCGGGAAACCGGGGCTCTTGTTTGCCGATGAGCCTACGGGCGCATTGAACCAGGCAAATACCCGTGAGGTTCTGGACCTTTTAACCGATCTGAACCGGAAAGGCCAGAGCATCCTGATGGTGACCCATGACTTGCGGGCTGCGGTCAGGGGAAACCGGATCCTTTATCTGGAAGACGGAAAAGTCTGTGATGAACTCTCTTTGGAACCCTACAATGAGATGGAAGAAAAACAGCGGGAAAAAGAAGTAAGCCGGTGGCTTTCCGGTCTCAGGTGGTAAGGGGGTGAATGGTCAATGTCAGAAAATCAGATCATGATTCGGGCGGGAATGAAACGGCATAGAGGAAGCTTTATCGGGATCGGGATCCTTCTGCTCCTGACGGCGCTTTCCCTGACAACCGTGCTGATGACCTCGCTTGTGGGAAACAGTTATATCCGGGAAGAGATGGAGAGGACAGGTTTCGGAGACCTCACCGCATGGGCAGCGGAGGTGCCGGACATGGATTTTCTGCTGGAAAGTATCAGAGAGCAGGACGGGGTAGAGGATGCGGAAGTTCAGAGACTGATCTTTTCGGAATACGAGGCAAACGGCGTGGAATCCGACAGCGAGGGACAGATGATCCCATGGACACCCGGGAGCGGACGGTATCGTTTCTTTCAGGATGGCCTTTCCGGCTATGCGGAAGCCCCGGAAGAGATCGGGGAAGATGAAGTGTACGTTTCCCCCTCCATGAGATCCATAATGGACCTGGAACCCGGCGATACAGTTACCTTTTCCATTGCCAGAGGCGGGCGGAATATCAGCCTGACGGTGGCGGGATATTATGAAGATCCTTTTATGGGCAGTTCCATGATCGGCATGAAGGGGTTTCTGATCGCGGAACAGGCCTATGAAGAAATCTGTTCGGCCATAGAGGAGACAGGAATGGATGCCCTTGCCAGGGATGGGGGCATGATCCATATAGAGACAGACGACAGCATGACCGTTTCTGAGATAAGCAGGGAACTGACAGAGAACACACCGCTTTCCATGTATGCGGAATTTATCCACAGTGCGGATACGATCGCCGGTTTTATGCTAATTCTTCAGAATGCGTTCTGCGCGATCCTGGCGGCTTTTGCGGCAGTCCTGCTGGGCGTTGCCATGGCGGTGATGGGACACAGCATTTCAGGCCTGGTAGAGCAGGAATGGAAAAATCTTGGTATTTTAAAGACCCTTGGTTTTACGGGAGGGCAGCTTTCCGTCCAGCTGCTGATACAGTATGGGGCATCTACGGGGGGCGGCATTATTCTGGGAATGCTTTTATCGGTTCCGGCAGCAGGGATGGCCAGCCGGATGACTGTTACCACTACGGGGATTCTGCTTCCGGTCCGTTTTCCGGTTCTGCCCTGTGCGGGAGTGTTTGCCATTCTGCTGTTCATTCCCGGAGTTTTTTGCATCCTGCGCCTTCGCAGGATCAGGGGGATCCCTCCTATGGCAGCTATCCGCGGAGAATCGGATACGGTATCCGTAGCAGGAACCGGCTTTTTCCATAATGGGCTTGGGGCGAAAGGGCTCGCCTTCCATCTGGCGCTGCGCCAGGTCCTGACAGGCATGAGGCGTTATGGGGGAGCCTGTCTGGTGGCGGTGTTTCTGGTGTTCTTCGCCTCCCTGGCAGGCAGGATGAACGGCTGGCTGGGAGCGGATGGAAAGGGGATGATGGATGCTTTTAACCCGGCGGATCTTGACCTGGGCGTGCAGGTTCTGGGGAAACTTCCTGCAGAGGAAATGGAACAGATGGTGCTTTCCTATACGGATATCACGGACAGCTATCTGCTTGCCATGCCAAATGTTTCCGTGAACGGAACCAATTATACAGCCAATGTGATCACGGAGCCGGAGCGTTTCCATATCAGCAGAGGGCAGACCAGCAGGGAGGCGGATCAGGTGGTGCTGACCGAGGCGCTGGCAGCAGATCTGGGAGTGGATGTGGGAGATCCTGTCACCATCCGGGGAAATAAGGGAAGCGGAGAGTTTACGGTTTCCGGGATCTATCACTGCGCCAACGATATGGGGGCAAATCTGGGGATGAGCCGGGAAGGATATCTTTCCATCGGGGAGGATGACAGCCGGCTGTGGTGCTGCCATTATTTTCTGGAAGACCCTTCGCAGAAAGCGGCGATCACACAGGCTCTGGAACAGCAGTATGGAGGGGATGTCCATGTCCATGAGAATTCCTGGCCGGGGCTGTTTGGGATCATTTCCGCCATGCACATGGTGATCCTTTTCCTGTACGGAATGAGTGCGGTATTTATCTGCATCGTAACGGGAATGGCGGGAAGTAAGATCCTGGATGCGGAGAAAAAGGATATGGGGATTTTTAAATCCATCGGATGTTCTGTACGGATGCTCCGTCTTTCCTTCGCCTTCCGTTTTGGGCTGGCGGCAGGAGCCGGGGCAGTGGTTGGGACACTGGCTGCTGTGGCATTCACGGATCCGATCGTATCTGCTGTTATGCGGATGGCCGGGATCAGCAATTTCGCATCGGGGAATACATTAGAGAGCATTCTCCTTCCGGGAGGCGTGGTAATCCTTTTATTCTTTGGGTTCGCCTGGCTGCTGTCAGGCAGGATCAGAAAGGAGGACATGAGCGTGCTGACGGCGGAAGTCTAAAATATTCGGAAAGAAAAGCGGAAAGTCTTTTTAACGGCGTATTGAAATGTCTTGAAAATCAACCAAATATACAATACCGAAAAGGTAAATTATTATGCCCTGAAAAGAAGGGCAATAGGAAGGAAAGGATGAAAACAGAAATGAAAAATAACAACAACAAAACCAATATGATTAAAAAGGGAATGGGAATGATGGCAGCTATGGCACTTTTTACTTCACTTTTGGCAGGGTGCGGTCAGAATAATGAGGCGGCGGAAAGGGCGGGAGATACGGCCCGTGAGAGCAGTAATGCTGTCGGAGATAATATTGATACTGGAAATGCGGGGGGAGAGGATTTTTCTGAGAATCTTACAGACACAGAGGATACTGCCAGTGTGGAAAATCCGTCCGGCGGAGAACAGGCAGCGGAAAGCGGAAGTGCTCAGCTGGAAGTCCGGTTCGGGGATGGCGGTGAGCCGTTTATGATGACGCTTTTAGACAATGAGACGGCGGCAGCAATCGCGGGATATGTGGGAACTTCCGACTGGAGGCTTCCCATCTATGAGCGGGATGACAATGCGGATTACAGCGTGCTGCAGTATTACGACATTCCCAGCAGATATGAGATTCCTTCTGACAATCCGGAGACGGTGACGGGGGCAAAGGCGGGGGACGTGTTCTATTCTGACCCCAACCGTATCGTACTATTTTACCATGACGCGGAGATTTCGGCTGAATATACAAAGATCGGCACATTTGAAGCGACAGAGGACTTTATAACGGCAGTGGAGGAAAATCCGGTACTGGAAGGATGGGGTAATAAGATTATCCTGATTTCACAGCCGTGAACAAAATTATTTTAAATTATTTTATGAAGGGAATCCTTGCCGCATGAGAGCACAGCAGCAAGGATTTTCTTTATAGTTTATTGCTATTGAAATTGATTAGATATAAGTATTTGCTATTTATACCCTGTTTTTATATACTAAATTCAGAAAGAGGAAAGAGCAGGGCATCAGCGGTGCTTCTTATGCGATCGCAGCTGCCGGGGCGGTGGTTGCGAAGGATGTTCCGCCCGGTGTGATCGTGGGAGGCGTGCCCGCAAAGCTCATAAAAATTTTAGATGATCAGGAGGAAAAATCATGAAGACAAGAGAGATCAGACAGGAGTATCTTACAGGAGAAAGAGCATTGTTCCAGGGAGCGAATCTGAAGATTTACGACAGTATTTTTGCGGATGGGGAGTCGCCGCTGAAGGAAAGCCATGACATCGAGCTGGAGGGCTGTATGCTCAAATGGAAGTATCCCTTCTGGTATGCCAAAAATATCACGGCGAGAAACTGTACCTGGTTTGAAATGGCCCGCGCGGGTGTATGGTATACCGACAATATCACGGTGGAGGATGCGGTGATCGAGGCGCCCAAGAATTTCCGCCGCTGCCGGGGCGTGACTTTGAGAAATGTGAATTTTTCCAATGCAGCCGAGACGCTCTGGAGCTGTGAAAATGTGGAGCTTGACCATGTGACGGCAAAGGGCGATTATTTCGCCATGAACAGCAGGGATATGGTGCTGCGGGACTTTAAGCTGGTGGGGAATTACTCCTTTGACGGGGTAAAGAACATGGAGATCCACAATGCACGGATGCTGACCAAAGATGCCTTCTGGAACAGCGAGAATGTGACGGTCTATGATTCCTTTATCTCCGGTGAATATCTGGGCTGGAACGCAAAGAACCTGACCCTTATAAACTGCACCATCGAGAGCCTTCAGGGGATGTGCTACATCGACAATCTGATGATGAAGAACTGCAAGCTTCTGAATACCACCCTTGCTTTTGAGTATTCCACGGTGGATGCGGAGATCACCGGAAAGATTGACAGCGTGATGAATCCTTCCGGCGGAGTGATCCGGGCGGACCGTATCGATGAACTGATCCTTGAAAAAGACAAGGTGGATCCCTCAAAGACAAAGATCATCTGCAGAAGAGAGCTGAAGGAGGCAGTATGAGCCTGCTTTTGAAAGGAATCCTGATAGGCCTGCTCTTCGGCGTGCCGGTGGGGGCGGTGGGAGCCATGACGGTGCAGAGAACCTGGGAGCACGGCATCCGGGCAGGGCTCCTTACGGGAATGGGTTCCTCCGTGGCAGACTGCATTTATGCGGGAATCGGAGCCTTTGGCCTGACCATGGTCTCCGATTTCCTGCTGGAATACCAGACGGTCATTCATCTGGCGGGTGGAGTGATCGTGCTGTTTTTGGGAATCCGCCTGCTTCTTAGAAAAGGAGAGGAGGCAGAGGTTCCGACCGTGTCAGGAAAATGGAAGATGTTCCTGACATCATTTGCGGTAGGGATCACGAACCCGGCGGCAATATTGACATTCCTGTTTGCCTTTTCCTGGTTTGGGATTGCGGGGGAAAGCGCACCGGGAAACGGATGGCTGGTGGTTCTTGGAGTGTTGATCGGGACTTATCTCTGGTGGGGAGGACTTAGCGCTGCTGTTTACGGCGGGCTTTGCCCATGCGCTGAACGGCTTTTTTACCGGCCTGACCAGTCCGGGAGCCACTCT
>ERZ808028.591-NODE-591-length-28803-cov-14.990949_pt1 | contig 28803 bp, 28 predicted proteins | sample MGYA00380184_ERZ808028 | MGnify/ENA primary metagenome ERZ808028 (study PRJEB31490, sample SAMN06133397) | mouse gut metagenome | isolation source: J8_1 | host: mice | place: China: Chengdu | collected 2015-05 ...
AAGTTTACCACTGACCGATATGTGGTATATAAATGGTCGGGTTGAAAGTTTACCGCTGACCAATATGCGGTATATAAATGGTTGGGTTGAAAGTTTAGTCCTTCGCCATAAGGCGGGGGACTTTTTCACGCCAACGCAGCCCAATGTGTTAGCCATATTGGAAAAGTTGAAAAAAGGCAACTAGCACTGACTGTTTATCAACTTTACCGCCTTTTAAATCCAGTGGCAGTTTCCATTCACAACAAAGACTGTTCCGCGGAGAACTCAAATCTCCTCCACGGAACAGTCTTTTGATTTCAAGACGGTGCTGTTCTCCCTGAACAGTTCTTTGAGAAGCCGTCGCTCTAATGTTCTTCGATGCGCAAGGTGTGCCAGCAGACCTTCCAAACCGATAAGCTGGTGCGCCTTGCCATAAGGAGCGTTCTCAACATACCGCGTCATCAGCGGGAACCACATCTCCTTGCCGTTCTCATCTGACCGCTCTTTTCGAATCACATCAATAGTGCCTGCAATGTCCTCCACATCCAAATAAATAATGTGGTAGGGCTTGCCTGCAAGAATATTTTTTAAGTTCTTATAAAAATCAAAGATTTCCTCATCCGTCATCATTAGATACAAGATTTGGTTCTCTATGATATTCTGAAAAATGGAGCACTCAAAAATCTGTCCTATCCCGTTCCACTTCTCATAACGCTCATAAATCACACTTTCAAAAGACGCTTTCTCCAGATTTCCATTATAGATTTCATAGGCTTCCATCGCCTTGTGAAAATTGGGGAGATCTGTCAAAATCTGCGTGTAACAGATGATTTTATGGCTGCCCTCTGTGATGGTTTTCTCTCGAAGCTGCGCTTCGATCACAGGATAGCGTGCCAATATATTGTCATACTGCCCACTTGTGACATAGGCACACCATGCCAGCTCGACAGGCGAGTAGTCTCCCTCGCGGAAAACCTGATAGTCTTGAAACTTGTCTGACAACTTCTGTACAAATGTTGATTTGCCTGCACCTTGCAGACCTTCGATAAAATAGTTTGTTTTTTTCATGAACATCACCTTTTTGTACGATCTATCTCTTTGTACCTGCACGATAGATGCGAATTGTCGGTCCTCCCTCTCCTTCCTCGACGACTGCTGTCAAATCCGCCTCCTTGAGCCACGCCAGTTCTGCACTGTCCGTTGTGACAACAGGCTTCCAATCCACTTCCCCACGCTGGTTTATGATGTGAACCCTGCACGGCGTTTGGCTTTGGTCGATTCCCTCTAGCGTGTACTCTGCCCGTATGCTCACTTCCCCGTCTGCATTGTGCCGCCGCACATCACACCCGCCGGGCAGTACCGTTCCCTGAAAATACTTGCTCTCACACCAGCCGGTAAAAAAGAGCTGCTCCACGCGCGTTTCTCCCTCCATCTGCGTCTCATAGCGCGTCAGAATAATGCGAATCGTCAGCACTTCTTCCCGCTCTGCCAAAAACTGCCGCACAGAATCGAATGCGCTCTGATACAGACTTCCCTGCAATCCGTGTCCCATATTCCGCACAAGCTGTAGATGGCACTGCCCTGTTCTATAATTCTCCTTAGCGCGAATCGCATACGAATAGTTGACAATATCATCTGCCAACCCCTGTATAATCAAAACAGGTCCTTCATACGCAGACAGTTCCAAATAGGCGTCCATCTTTACCGCCTCCTCATGAAATGCCCTGCCCAGCAGAGATTGTCCGCAGTCTAGTACTTCCGGCACATTGTCCACCGGGTAGCTAGAACCGCCAAGCCCTCCCCGCCTTGCATGATCAGGAATGCAGAGCGCCGGAAAAATCATCACCAGCTTTTTGACTTCCGCACCGCACCGCGCTGCCGCCAGTCCAGACACAAAACCACCTTGGCTTTCCCCCAGCAAAATGAGTTTTTCCATGTCCACATAGGCATGCTGACTGGCAAATTTCTTCACAGCCAGCAAGTCCTCTACCTCTGTCAAGACAGACATCTTCGTGCTCTCACCATCGCTTTTTACAGCTTTGTCCTCGGACAGACTCCCGCCGCCGCAAAAACTAAAGCAAAATGCCACATAGCCAATTTTCGCAAAATCCCTGCACCAGTTTTCCATATTCGTATAGTTGCAGAGAAAGCCGTGGCTTGCAATCACTGCCGGATAGCACTTGCCTGCGTCAAAAGATTCTGGGAAATACTGCATTCCGCGAATGGTCAGCCCGTCTCTGTCACAGGTGAATGATTTCTTTGTAATATTCATAAAAATCCCCCTTTTTTTCATATAAAACATCTATGATTAGTATAGCACAAGCTTCCTGTTTATTTCCACGCCAAACTATAGTGAATTGCATATATAACTTAAAATCTGCCTTCTCTTGATCTTGGCTATAGCCAAAGGTTTACAGGTCCATGTACAGTTTCTATTCCCGCCGTCCACGGCCACAATCGAATCCTGCCAGTTTATAAAAGGAATGAAATGCTTTTTTCACAAAATCTTCTGGTAACTTTGCAGGACTACACCGCCAGCTCTCTGGAACATGATCAAATAACATAAGATAATGATAGCGATAAAAATATACGCCCCATGACGTTTTTTCTTCATTGTGGTATTCAGGTGCTTTATTAAACCCGTTAAAGCGAAATGCTGCCCCATAACCATGCTCCTCGTCCACCAAATGATAGGACAACACATAATAACCGTTATTGTCGTTTCCTTTCCTCAGATGCTGCCCCGCGGCGGATTTCATCAGGTGTTTCTGTGTCAATGTAATACCCTCAAAGATCGAAAAATCAGGCAGCTGTGTCCATTCTGAAACTTTTTCCGGCTTTGCCAGACCATTCTCCAATTTTTTCAATACCTCCAAGCAATACCTGCATAGGCGTTTGCTTTTGTGCTGTGTAGTCAGAAACGTGCGATCCTGATATTCTATAAAAAAATACATAAAATCAATCCACTCAAAATTCTTGTATATATCATAGCCGTTAGAAAATAGATCGTAACCTTTCTTTTCCATCAAACGCAACGCCGTATCCATATCCTCCTGCACAGCCTCCGCTACCGCATCCGGGGATAACGTAAGTTCATCACATCGACAACGATTCCATAAATAAGCTGCCATGATATCCGCTGATGTCCAGCCAATCTTTCTTAAAATACGGATGCTTTGGGTATGGGGAATACCCAGAAATCTCTCGTGCGTATTCACAAAGCGAAGAACCGCTCCATATTTGCCTTCTGGTGTTGTGAGGAGCGGATAAACCATATCCCAGTGCCTCCTCACGCTGGCACTCACATCATACAGCGCATCGCATGCGTGTAAGATGCTGTCGTTTGCGCATTGAAATCTGTTTTCTTGCAGTGCTTTTCTGCGTTCTTTATAGTAATGTTTTAACTGTGGCTCGATCTGGGCAAGGTTTTCCGTGACATCTTTTCCCTGTATGATTGCCTTGCACATTTCTTCTAATTTCAGATACATCTGTATTCTCCTTAACATTTTCTCAAATGATTCAACACCCTCATCATAGCATTATTTCTCCTTGCGAACAACACCTACACAAAATCAATTTTATATGCTAAAATAAGGTGAAAACAATTCAACAGATGCTTATAAGGAGTACAAGATGACAATGCAGCGATTAAAATGCAAAAAAAGAATACTATTCCAAGGCGCGGCTCTGCTGCTGTCTGCGCTGATGCTTGCATACGGCATCAGCCGCGGAGAACTGGAAACTGTCTGGAACAAGGCGGTCAATATCTGTCTGGAATGTATAGGATTAGGGTGATAGACATGAAAAATGCAGTAAAACGTAAATTGATACAAATTGCCGCCTTTGGCTTTACCAACTCCCACATTGGCAATTTTGCGGGCGGAAAACTTTATACAGGTAAATGGAAGCAGTTCTGCAATCCCGGTCTGAACTGCTATTCCTGCCCAGCCGCCACGCTCGCATGTCCCATTGGCGCCATGCAGGCAGTCGCCGGTTCCATACAGTATAATTTTAGCTTTTATGTCGTCGGCTTTCTGCTTGCAGTCGGTGTGCTGTTTGGCAGACTGATCTGCGGCTGGATTTGTCCGTTTGGTCTGGTGCAGGAACTATTCTATAAAATCCCGTCCCGCAAATTCAGATTGCCCAGATGGTTTACCTATATCAAATATGGCATTCTGGCCGTGTTTGTGATCGTGCTGCCCATTGCCGCCACAAATTACATGGGCATGGGACAGCCAGCCTTCTGTCAATACATCTGTCCGTCCGGCACACTGTTTGGCGGCATTGCGATGACTGCCACGCACCCTGAGCTTCGCGCGACGACAGGTCTCTTATTTGCGTTAAAAATGGGCATCCTGCTTGTGACCATCGCCGCGTGCGTTTTCATCTTCCGCTTTTTCTGTAAGACGCTCTGCCCGCTGGGCGCCATCTATGGGCTGCTCAACAAAATCAGCGTCTATCATCTGGAAGTGGACAAAAACGCCTGTATCCAATGCGGTCAGTGCGCCCACACCTGCAAAATGGACGTTGACCCCGTCGCCGCCCCAAACTCCGCCGAGTGCATTCGCTGCGGCGCCTGCGCAGCAGCCTGCCCGAAGCGGGCGATACGGTTTGGATTCCGTTCCGAAACATCAACTGCCGCACAAAACAAGCCACCGGCAGAAAAATCATAACGCAAAAAACAAAGCAGTCTCACCAGCGTCTGCTTCTCATGGAGGATTATATGAAAAATAAAAAACACTGTACCGTCTTACTTTCACTCTTTATCGCATGCACCCTCATCGGGTGCGATGCCAAAACCCAAAAGCAAACTCCTGATTCAAGCACCTCTGCGGTCTCCGAAAATGACACGGTTGTCACCAATGTCAAAGAACGCGGGCTTTGCTTTTCTATCGCACAGGAATATATTGACAAGGGTGTCATCTTAGAATCTGCAAGTGAAAATACAAAAGGTTACAAAAACATAGGTATTTTTTACTACAGCCCGACTGCAACCGCCCTCTTAAAAGAAGCAAACTCCATCGCTCAAGCAGAGCTGACGCAGGAGGTTGTGATGGATTACCTTGACAAAATCAGTTCCTCGGTCCGCTGCCTGATGGAAGTGGTCATGGTCGAAACCGCGCAGTACGAAACTGGCATTGCAGGCGGCGGCAAACCGGAGGATTTCACCTATTACACGCCCGCCGAAGTGCTGGGAACCCATGACGGCTACACCTATATCATCTCCGTTCCAGAGCTTGACGACGGCACATTAAATGACGCGGAAGCCACTGACTATCATGCCTGCAAAGACTATATGCAGACGGTCCGGGATACCCTCACATTTATTCCTGTAGAGTCCGGGAATGTCATGCCGTCCTTTACCACCAAGGATATCAACGGCACTGAAGTGGATTCCTCTGTTTTTTCAGAAAAGAAACTCACTGTCGTCAATGTCTGGGGAACCTTCTGCGGGCCGTGTATCGAAGAAATGCCTGAGCTTGCCGAGTGGGCAAAGGAGATGGGCGATGATGTACAGCTAATTGGCATTGTCGGGGACATTAACGGCGAAAACGACACACAGCACATTGAACTTGCACAGACCATTGCACAAAAAGCCAATGTTGAATTTACCAACCTGATTCCCAATGACGATCTCAGCGGTTTTATGTCAAATATTATTGCTTTTCCAACCACTTTCTTTGTAGACCAGACCGGTGCCATGGTCGGTGAACCGATTATCGGCGCCAATGTAAAAGGCTGTAAAGAGTTTGTGGAAAACTATTTTGCCGGGCAGTAACGCCAAACGGAGGTGTCCCATGCATCAACAGCAAAAAGAGACTATTATCCCCCTTCTAAAAACCGCCGAAGCCACCCGCAGCTACCAGACAAAGTACTGGTTCACTTATCAGGATTATCTCGACCCCGATGACGACTTCACAGACTTTGTATGCGAGCGTCTCGAGGGAAAACAGCCCTATCTTGACCTCATTCAACAGGTGCTTGCCGCAGACCAGACAGCAAAAATTTTTGTGCAGGTTTACGGCTATGAGGAATATGAACATGCAGCTTATACAAATACATTTGTTCTTTCTGCTGAGACGCTCCTTGTTCTCAGCAGACTATCCCTTTCTGAAATTGAGCACATTTTTCATGCGCCGGAAGATATCTTTCCAAGCGATATCGGGGAAGAACGCCCTGACTTTGCACAGCAGACTTTTGTTGTCGGAGAACATGGCGATTTATTGCCAGCGGAAACTTTTATTGAGGAGGGGCATTCTGCTTATTACTGCTGGTGGGATTAACTGGCTTATTCCTGCCCTTTTCCCACCCGCTCTATCACGCAGCTATGAGGCTTATCTGGGTTCGCCTTGTTGTAGTTCACACCGACCAGCAGGATTTCTCCCGTGTAGCCTTCTAATGCCTGTGTATACTGCCTGTCCTTAATCTGCTGTATCGCTGCACTGACACTCCTGTCATATTTTAATTCTACCACCATCGCAGGCTTATTTGTGTGCGGCAGTGGCAGAAATGCAATGTCCGCATACCCTTTTCCCGTAGGAAGTTCTCGTATTAGTTTATAGTCTTTGCGCGCACTGTAATACGCAAGTCCAATCGCACACCCCAGCGAGTTTTCATCATTGTATGTCAGAATCGAAGCTACCTCACTATGTGCCTTGTCAAGCTCTTTTGCCACACTTTCCGCATCGCCATGCAGGGTATCCTCAAGAAGCTTTTCAGACGCTTTTAATACATTCATTACATTCGGCCAGCCGCCTACGCTCATGGCATTCTCAAACTCCTCGATAATCTCCTTATTGGGAATGAATGCCTCCTTTTCGTTGGAATCATAGCCCAAATATCCCAGATGAATCAGCAAGGTCAACACATCATCTTTTGTGTTGAAATTGCGCATATCATTCTGGAAACTGCGCGTGTTCACCCTGACGCGCCCGCCGCCAAGCATCTGCACAATCTCTGCGCGCAGTCTGTCAAAATCCATTTCCATGTAGATTTTGAGCGCCTCATACGTCTCTGTCGATGTCCAGTAATTCGAACAATCCCGACAGGTCATTGCCTCCACGACGGACTTTGGATTGTAGATGTGTTTATAATTCTTAAACCGATATCCATCATACCAACTGCTAATCTCCTCAAAATCCATATCGTACCGCTCACAAAGTTCTTTTACTTCCTCCTCTGTAAAACCGGTATACTCCTCAAGCATTTTTTGATTGGTCATCGAATACTCCCAGAACATATTCAGCGCCGAATGCTGACCATATTTTTTTACCGGCAAAATTCCCGTCACATAGGCAAGCGCAACATACGGCTGATCTTTTAACAAATCGCGCAGAAAGTCAAGATACTGCTTTTGCATTGTCTCCGACTCCTGCCGCTCCCGCATCACGCAGTCCCACTCGTCAATCAGGAATATAAACTGTCTCCCTGTCTCTACAAAAATCTCCCGCAGTGCGGCCGCAAATCGAATTCCCTCTCGTTCTAAATATTGTCCGTATACTTTGCGAAGCTCCCTAAGCACTTCCTGTTCCAAATATTTTATCACGTTTCCCGCGTCTGCCTCGATTAGAAACTGCTGCATATTTAGATAAATCACATCATATTGATTCAAATGCTTCTCAAAATCTTTATGCTGCGCAATCTTGAACCCTGCAAACAACTCCCTTGAATCGCAGCCGCAACTGTAGTATGCGGCAAGCATTTCTAGGGCCATGGATTTTCCAAAACGCCTTGGCCTGCTGACGCAGAGATAGTGATCTCTTGTATTTAGATACTCATTCGTACATGCAATCAGCCCCGTCTTATCTACATAGATTTCCGATCGGATTGTCTTCGCAAAACTAATATTTCCCGGATTCAAATAAATGCCCATAGACGCCTCCCTTCTGAAGCTCTCATGCAGTCTCTTTTATGAATATAAGTATAATACTTTTACTATGAAAAAACAATAAACGCCTCCTTGTCTCCGTGTATTCTTTGCAGTTATTTATTGTATGTTCTAAATTTGTGTCATTCAATCACAGCTTCATACCCTTTGCAGACATCTATCCAGCTCACAAACCCAGAATATTTTTCCAGCTCAGGAATGCGAAGCTCAATGGCGCTGTTGGCGCTTCCACAGGCAGGAAAGACCGTTTCAAAGCGTTTTAATGACACATCGAGATAGACCTCGACACCCTCCTTTACCGCAAATGGACACACGCCACCCACAGCATGCCCCACCAGCAGTTCTGTCTCATTTGGCGAAAGCATCTTGGCCTTTGTGCCAAACTGCGCCTTGTATTTGGGATTATCAATCTTGGCATCACCCGCAGCCACCACGAGCACTGCATGGCCATCTACCATAAATGCAAGCGTTTTTGCTATTCGCTGCGGTTTACAGTTCAGCGCCGCCGCAGCCAGTTCCACAGTGGCACTGGATACATCAAATTCCAGAATTTTTTCTTCTACTCCATACTGTTTTAAATAAGTTCTAACTTGTTCAATCGCCATCTTCTTCTCCTTTATATCATTCTACCTAATTTTTATCGTTTTCTTTGAATGCCCTTCCACGTTACTTGGTTCAATCGTGCAGCGGAAAATATTTGTGTGCGACCTGTACGCCGCTTTGGAAGCTTTTTGCTCTGCATGATTCTGTGCTATCACGCAGAAAAAACGATCTTCTCCCTTCTTATCCGGTACTGTAGTCCCATTGTGAAGCGCAACTGCAATCATGCAGAAAAAACCGATCTTCTCCCCCTCCCCTGCGCCGCCCTAGACGCATTGTTTCGTTGCACGAGTCTGTGCAAAATAATCGTGTAGAAAATCCCCGACTCGCGCCACACACGGGCAGCTTTAGCAACATAGTTTTTTCCGCGTCCATATGCATTCATAAAATTTTTCAATACAATACAAATCCTATTCCTCAATTTCTCCTGCCCATTGAAAAGCAAATTTTGCCACAATAACAGCAATGATTTCGTTGATGATAGCGGCTGCAACAATTGTTCCTGATACAATTGGCGCAAGAGACGCATCGACCACCGTTAAAGTCGAAACAGCGATACCCGTAAACACCAAGGACACACCGATTTTTCCTATTCCCCTTGAAAAAATATAAATCACAGTAAATAAACCTGCCCCGGCAATCAGGCGGTAATCTAAGGGCATACCAAGATTTACAATCACAAGAATCAGCGACAGATTTAAAACAGGATCATACAGCTTCAACATTTCAGCAAGCTTCTGTTCTGGTATCAAATTTGCGATTGTCGCACTAAATGCCATACCAATCAGCAGATAATTCAGGCGAAACGCATGAAATACATAGTTATCTACCAGTAAACCACATACCGGCGCAGTGGCAAGGGCAATGCCGCCAAATTGTACAAAAGTAATTCCAATAATCTGTTTGCCTGAGCTTGCAATTTTTTTGAAAATAACCTCCCTGCCTATCATAACACCTGCAAAGCACTCAAAAAATTTGATGAAAACATTATACCACAACGAATTTGTGATTTCCAAACTTACAATTCCGGCAAGGAAGGGACCAAAAACGATGCCGGCAATAAGCCAGCCAAGAATAGCCGGCAGTTTGATCTTAGCGATCAGTTTTCCGCAGACAAAAGTGGTACACAGAATCGCAAAAATATGAAGCAGTTCAATCACCATAATACTTCCACCAGCCTTTCTATCACTTCCTCCAATACCGAACCGTCCTCGCAAAGTTTTTCAAAAGAACCATCAACAATGATCCGAAATACTTTTTTGTCTGTTTCAGATACTTCTCCCCAAAATGATGCGGCAATCATTTCCCAAAGACCATCTGATTTTTCTTTTGTATAAGCATAAATTGCCTGATTCAGCTTATATTTATTAAAAATATCATTGCAAGTCATTTTTTTCGAATCAAAATAAATATAAAGCAGTTTTTTATAAGCTTCCCTCGTATTCTTGCAAATAAGCTCCCCCGCCTGCTTTACAGCGTCCGAATAATAGGTTTCATATACCGCGATGGAGAGCGTCTCTTTGTCGGGAAAATATTTGTAAATCGTTTTCTTGGATATTTTTAATTTGCTGGCTAGTAAATCTACTGAAAATTTCAAACCCTCATTTCTCAAACCTTCAATAGAAGCCCGTACAATCTTGTCTTTCATATTGGAAACAAATTTTCCTTTTTTGTTTCCGATATATAAACTTTAATGAATTTTGTCAATGAAATAAATGTAAATTTTCTATGTAAATTTTCTATGTAAATTCAAAAGAAATTCCTAGTTTTTTGTCCTTGATGAATCTTGAATTAATAGAATTGCAAAAAGAATTGTCTCAGAATTTTGTGATCATTTATTTTGCGGTGGTATCAGCATTTTGGAGCTGAATGCCGCCGAATGCCGCTGGTGTCCTTCGATACCTAGACCCCCTTACGGCATCCAGTGCGTTATATCCCCCCACTTCTTTCTTTTCGAAAAAGATTACTTTTAATAAAGATTATTTTTAATAAAGATTATTTTTGAAAAAGATTACTCTTAATAAAGAAACCACTTTTGTAAAAAGAAATTAGGTTCTTTCTGTACTTTGGGTATCAGCACATTCTCAAGATTTGTTATAAACCACTAAACTGGCTTAGTAAAGCAAAAAGAGAATAGATGGAGTTACCCAAACATCAGAAAGAACCAGAAATTATTTTTGTCAGCACGGTTTCTTTTTCTTAAAGCCGGATATCTACATGCTGCAATACATTCGTGTCAGCGTCCTTGCTCTCATTTGGCTTCTGCTGGCTCTGAACTGCGTCCTCGCTCTCATTTGGCTTCGGCTGACCCTGAACTGCTTCCTGCCCTGTCGTTTCCTCTGTCTGCTTTTCCTTCTGGTCTGCACCGGAAACACTGTTAGCCGCTTTGTCGTCCTGTGCTGCCCCCTCCATCTCCTGATTTGCCTGTGCCAGCGTTGTAAGCTGTGCGGCGTCTGCCGCCTGTGCCTTCTGCTCAACCTCTGCAAGTTCCTTCTGCTTCTTCTCGACATCGCCGCCTCTTGCTGCGTCCTGCTTGATTTCGGCCTTGAGAATCCCTGCCCGTCCTTCCATTTTGGTGGCGACACTGCCCTGTACTTTTGCCTGCTTCATGGCAGACTCCGCTGAAATCATCGCCTGCATACTGTCTTTTGACAGGCCGTTTGCAGTTGTCTCTGTTTTCTCTGCTGTTTTCTCTGCCTTTTTTGCCTGCTGCTCCTTGCGCTGGTCAATCTGATGCTGCCTTAACTGCTGGTTTAGCGCTGTAATCTCCTGCTGAATTTCCTGCCGCCGTTTCATTTTGTCCTCCGGCGTCATCTCAGGGCTGGCTGCCAAGTCCTGAAGCTGCTTCTGCGCATTTGCAATCTGATTTTGAAGCGATTTGCTGACAGAATCTGTCGCCGCACTGCCTCCACTGTTTGCTGCTTGAAATGATATGCCATTTACATTGCTTATTGTCATATGCCCATACTCCCTTCACTCTTGATTTGTTTACATTGATTGATGTAACACATTCCATGCACTTCATTCCTTGTATCGGAGTTTTTTCTTTGCTTCCAAACCGAAATGCTGTGAAACAGCGTTTTTCTGTTGTGAATCTGCGCAATCCTATGTTACAATAGGAATAAATTACTGAGAAAGGCATGATGACAAATGACTGCACTGTTTGATGAACGCGTGGAAACTGCGATTCAGCTTATATGGTTTGACCGAAATCCCAGCCGGCGCGAGGAGGCGCTATCTATGCTGCGCGCGGCTGCCAATCTGGGAGATGGCGACGCCTATTATTTTCTGGGACGCTGTTATCTTGGAAAGAGCTATGTGGACCCTGTCGTCGGGCTGCCAGTGGACACAAGCTTTGCTTTTGAGTGCTTCCGCACCAGCCTGACACTAGAGAGTGCCATCGGCATGTTTGGCGCCATGCATCAGGAAGGCTTTGAACCGCCGGGCGGCACCATTATCCACCCTCCTTACCACTCAAAAAAAGAAATCTGGGAAGCTGTATCCGAATATGCTGCGCAGGGTCACATTTTTTGCAAATATCTGATTGCAAACGCGTACTATTACTGTACCGCCGGCGAATTTCTGGACATCACCCCTTCAAACACCGGCGCAAAACAGTACAAACGGTATCAATATGAATGGACCGCCTCCGCCATGCGGCTCTACGAGGAGTGTGTGGCTGCCGGGCTTGGCATCGCACTGCCCAATCTGGTAGACCTTCTGCGCACTGGCAGAAACGGCGCGCCAGTGCAGCGCCAGCGCGCCCAGAACTATATTCACCTTGGCGCAGACTTAGGAATCGGTGCTTATGAACGTATTGTCGGAAATGAATACCGCGATGAAGGCAAGCTGGCAAAAGCTATTGAGATGTATGAACGTGCGCTGGCGCACAAAGATGATTACGCGTATTACTGCCTCGGCAAGCTCTACACATTTAACGGTGCCATGCCGCTTGACTTGAAAAAAGCGCTCTCCTATCTGGAGGAGGGCTCTGCACGGCTTCCAGATGATGCAGGCTTCTGCAACCTGCTGGGAGAAATCTACTTCCACGGCGGTCAGGACGTTCTGCCCGATTATGACCAAGCGTTTATCCTGCTGAACAAGGCATATTTCAAGGGCAGCACGTGGGGCGCGGACATGCTGGGCACCTGTTATCTCAATGGGCTGGGCACCAAGACCAACCTGAACATGGCACGAAAATTATTTGAACTGCATCCGAAAAAACCACTTGCCGCAGGCGGTTTAAAACGCCTGCGGCGATAACGCGCCCTTGAAATATCCGCCTATTTTTGCGATAAACCTCAGCGCCTCCTCCTTGAACAAAACCTCAGCTTTCCTTCTTGTCTGTCTCGTCTTTTTGTGTCCTCTCCTGCGCCTCTTTAGGCTGTACAAGCAACTGTGTCATGCGCTGCATGCGCATCTCCTCCTGCATTCTCTCCGCGTTCTTTTTCGCACGCTGCTCTTCCATGAAACGCTGAAGTCTTTTGTGGAAAATTGTTTTATAGAGCACGAAAATAATCAGTATGTACGGCAGCAGACCTATCATCAAGAACAAGAGTCCTTCCAAGAAATACAGAAATCCCCTGCCTGTAGACATGATGGTATGTTTCAGGCGGTCTATAAAGGTATTTCGCTTGACAGGCTCACTGTCCTTGCGGTATTCCATCACTTCTGTTATGCTGATGTTGACGTAGGAGTATGCCACGTCCATATCCATGTAACGCCTTGTGGTTTGCAGGTTGTTCAGCTCATACTGCACTTCTGACAGCCGCTGCTCGACAGTAATCATGTCCTCGATGGTCTCGCACTTTTCCAGCATTGCCAAGAGATTTTTTTCCTGTATCTGCAATGCCTCAATCTGTGCAGTCGTATCGTAGTACTTCTGGCTGATATTGTCCACGCTGGTTGATTTTGAGATTATCTTGCCCACGCCGTCGAGCGCCGCCAGAAACGTCTCATAATCTTTGGACGGAATCCGCACCTCAAGATAGTTATGCAGTGTGCCGCTTGTCTTGCGGTACTCCGCATAGTACCAGTTCTGCCCGCTGTCGCTCTCGCTCTCTGACTGAATTATGCCGCCGTATTGGCTGATCGTCTCCTTGATGGAGGCGATTGCTGCCGGGTAGTCTAGTGTTTCAATGTCGAGATTGCAATGATACACCAGTTTTTCCTCAAGAAGTGTGATATTATCCGAACTTTGCGCCGGCTTCTGGGTCTGGCTTGTTGTCACGCTGCCTTCTTCTGCCGGCACGGCTTCTTCCTCCACTGCCGCAATTTCTTCCTTCATTGATGCCGCAGTGTCATAGGCGGCACCCCCGGCAAAAGATTTCTGCGCGCTGCTGTTTGTGACAGGCGCCGCAGTGTCTGACATTACCGCACTTGAACTGCCCGCTCCGCCGCAGCCTGTCAGAATGCACACCATAAGAGCTGTTACGAACGCTGTTTTTGTCTGCTTTTTCATCATATTGACTCCCTTCCTTTCCAAATCCACTGCGCGTGACAGAGAACGCTGTATCTGTCTGGCGCTTTTATTTTGCTGCATGTTACTATAGATACGGTGGAAGTGTGTTATTTTTATGGAAAATCAGACAATTTTTTCCGAATCTTCCATGCGGTAGCCGACACTGTGAACAGTTTTAAGGCACGCTGGCTGATGAAGTTTTGCGCGCAGGCGTTTCACCGTGACAGAAAGCGTATTGTTGCTGACATATGTTTCATTGCTATTCCAGATGGCTGACAGAAGTGTCTCCCGCGTGACGGTTCTGCCTTTATTCTGCATCAGATGCAGAAGCAGCCGGTATTCCGACGGACTTAGATGAACCTCCTCGGCGCCGCAGCACACCTGCATTCTGCTGCGGTCTAGCGATATCACATCACAGGTAAAATGCTGTTTTGACGCGCCGCCCCGCTTTTGCAGCAGTGTGCGGATCCGCACGAGCAGCACATCCAGCTCAAACGGCTTCACGACATAATCCTCGGGTTCCGTAATCAGGCTGTGAATAGGGCTGCGCGCCGCGATAAACAGCACAGGCAGTCCGCACCAGTTTTCGCGCAGCCACTGGCATAACAGACTGCCGTTTCCGTTCGGCATATGCCAGTCCACCAGAACGAGCGCGGGGCGCATCTTGTTTAGTGCCTCCTTGATCTCGTCAATGGTCGGAAAGACACAGACATGGTATCCTGCCTGCGCTAAGAATTTTTTCACTGCCTGTGCGATTCGTTTATCCTCCTCCATGTAATAAATTTCTATCATTTTATAATACCTCATTACTTTCGCAGTAATAATTAAAATACCGTTCCCTCAGCGGGTGATAGGAGCCTCTCGGCAAAAAAATTTTCTTGCCGTTATCCATCTGGATTTCTTGGGTGCTCAGGCTCTCTATATACTCAAGATTCACAATGTACGCCACGCCAACGCGCACAAACTCCCGGTATCCGGCAAGCATTTCATAGATTTCTGCCATCGTTCTCCGCAGTTTGTACTGTGTGCCGTCTGACAGATAAAGATGCTGTGCTTTGCCCTGCGCTTCACAGTATACAAGCTCGTTGACGGAAATGCGCTGTATCCTTCCCTCAATCCGCAAAAGAAGATATTTGCGGCGCGCCTCCTCCTCTTCCGCCAAGAATCTGTTTAACACCGAAAACAGCTTTTCACTGGAAATCGGTTTTACGAGGTATTGGGACGCCTCCACGCCGAACGCCTCCAGCGCATGATCTCTGGAGGTGGTGAGAAAAATAATTTTTCCGCGGTTTCCCATGGCGCGCAGTTCACACGCCGCCTCAATTCCCAGCTTGTTTGGCATGTAAATGTCCATGAGGATAAAATCAGGCGTGTATTCCGCCTCCTTGATACGCCTGAGCAGGTGTTCTGCACTCTGAAACCGCTCAATCACAAATTCTGTCTCAGGACGGCTGTTTTCATACGCTCTCAGCATCTGCTCTGTCTTGTCCAAATCTGCTTCTTCATCATCGCAGAGTGCTATTAAATACATAGCAAGTCTCCCTCCCTGTCACGCATTCTCCGTCGATGGCATATTCATAATCAGGCGGAACACAAATACGCCGTTGTCATTCTTAAAATCATATTCGCCATCAAAATTTTCTGCCGTTTTTATGATACTGAGCACCCCAATGCCGCCTGTGTACTCCGGCATAGGCTGTCCATTTTTTAGCTCTGTCTCTATCCTGCAAGTATTCCTACAGCATATCACCAGCTTATTTTTCTTTTTCTTGAGCATAAGATGAATAAAGCAGTTTTGCGCGGGGAACTGTTTTTTCACCTCTATGCAGCCATATATCGCATTTTCATAAGCATTGGCTAAGATTGTCACCAAATCAATGATGGGAACCTTTAGATTTTTGCCAATCTCTATGTCTAGTATCACCTTAATCTGCTCTCGTCTCGCCCTTCTGGTGTAAGCGGACAGTATGTTGTTGACCGCAGTGTTAGAACATATATTCTCTGGCGTGCGGATATCCAGCTCACGTTCATACTCTTTGAGATACGCTAACAGCTCGTCCTTCTGTCCCCTGCGCAGATACTCCGCAATCACTGCATTATGATGTCTCGCATCATGGCGGATACGCCTTCCTGACTCCAAGGACTCCTCAAGGATTTCCATATTCCGCTCTAGCAGCCTGTGGGTCATCTGCATGAGCTGGTTCTCTTTCTGGTACTCCTTCTCCTTTCCGATATGCAGATAAAGGCGGAATACCAGCAGTTGCAGCGTGCCTGTCAGGAAAAAATTCATTAGAATCTGAAACAGTCTGTAGGGAGTCTGGTCATGGATTTTGGGATTTAAGATAAAGCCGATGCCAAAGAGCAGGCTGATGATCAGCACCATCACGCTGAATCTGTCCAGCTCATTTTCAACATAGTCACCAAAGCCGCGGATTGACTTCTTAATCCGCTTCTCGATAAACAGCGCAATTAGCAGAATTAAGAAAACACGCGCCGCGATATCTGCCCACACATTTCTGTGGAAGAAAATAACGGAGATCTCGATGCCGCCGATGAGATACACCGCCAGCAGATAAAAAGTCAGCGCGAGCTTATACAGCGACAGACAGAGCGAATCCCTGCTCAGAAGCAGCGAACAGCCGGCAAAGACCACATACATCACAAAGGCTACCATCTTTACACAGCTTGCCCAGTCAATTACATACCATACACAGGCAAAGACAATCAGCGCTGCGCTCAAACCACTATAACACGCTATCATCTTTTTCCTGTCATACCGCGGCTCACTCATCAGTGAAAACAGCAGGATTGCTCCTGCAAGGCTGACTGCAAACCGGAGCATTGCCACATACACTGTACCACCCAGCATACGCTTTCGCCTCCTTTACAGATATTTGTCAATCGCCTTCACGGTATCTAGTAAGCCCATCATCAGCCCGCCTGCCTGCTCTGCCTTCTGTCTGGTGTCCGCGCCAAGCTCTGCCGCCTGCTGCGTTCCTGCGGTCACTTCCTCACTGACTTCTGAGATCTGAGTAATGCTGTCCACGATCGCATTATTTGATTCCAATATTTCCTCGATTTTTTGGTAGATGTCCTGTACATTGCCGTGCAGACCGTCCATGCGGCTGCCAATCTCACCAAACTGTACATTGGCATTGACGATCAGATCATGCTCTGTGCCCGCTGCCATGATGACATTATCTACTGTGTTTTTCGCCGTGTCTGCGTTCTTTTTTAAATCATCGACAATATCATGGATACGCTCTGTCAGATTTCTCGTCTCATCTGCGAGCGCGCGAATCTCCGCGGACACGACCGCAAAGCCTCTCCCAGCCTCCCCGGCTCTCGCACTCTCTATCGAAGCGTTGAGCGCTAACAGATTCGTCTGGCTGGATATGGCAAAAATCTGTTCGGTGATTTCTTCAACTGCCCTTGCATTTGTAATCAAGCTGGAAACCGACGCCACCACCTGCTCATTTGCCCGCTTTGTCTTTTCCGCCTGCGCCTGCAAGCTGTCCACCGCCCGCTTGCCGTCTTTTACCGCGCCCTCAGAGCGCTCTGCCATCGCAAGCATCTCATCTGACATCTGCTTTGTCTCCAAGATCATGCTCTGTATATTTCCTGTCATGACCGTCTGGCGTTCAATGCTCTGTGCATTGTTGGCATTTCCCTGTGCAATTCCATCTAGCTCAGACACCGTGGAATCCACATACCGGCTGAGCTGCCGTATATGCTCCGCCGCCTCCTTTGAATCACGCTTCACACAAAAAACCACCTCAAGCACTTCGCTCAAAAGGGTATCACTTTTCTCCCGCTCCTTGTCAATGCTGGAAATCTTCTTCGCATTGTTGTCGTTTGAAATCTGTGTCGTCCCGCACAGCACAATCATATACACCACAGAGGACGCCCCCTGCAATAACAGGGAGGTGCTGTTGAGCGGCGCGCCGGAGTGCATATGGCCGAGCACTGCGGCAATATATACCACATCCAATACATTGATTGCACCAAAAATCACGGCAATCCTGAGAATGAGTTTAAAATCATAGTACAAGATATAAATGACGGTCAGCGGGAAAACCATGATAAACACAAGGTCATTCTGCGCACCAAACACTGCAAGCCCGTATACCAACATATAACCCGCCATCGAGACGTGTTTGAATGCCGCGCTGTCCTTTCTGTGAAAATAAACGGAATAACATGCAATCATCGACACGATGACTGATAAATCCACTGCGAGCATAAATCCAAAGCTGATGTGCCCCTGTGCATAATCCCCGATATAACCAAAGAACAAAAACATATCAATAATTGTGACAATAATTAATACAAACTTGTTCACCCGTTTTCCAAATGTTTTTTCCACCTCTATACCTCCTAATCATATTTTTTGCGCGGCAGCCATACAGAATGCAAATTGCTGGAGTTTCATTTCGGGGGAAAATGAATACTCCAGCAACTCTAGCATAGTAAGATAAATTGTCGCGACAATTCGTAAGTTATTGTACATCAAAAATTGTCGAAAGAAAACACATTTGGCATAGTTTGCATTTTTTGAGGTACAGATTGCCACTGTTTAAACATGCTCTAGGATAGATTTCAGATAATGCGCGGACTGCTCGATGCCCGCCATCTGGTCAAACTCCCCAAAATGCTCGATGGACAGATACCCGCGGTACCCAGCCGCCTTCAGCTTCCTGACTAGCTGCCCGATGGGAATGTAGCCGCTGCCTGTCGGCACAGACTGCAAGCCGCTGCCCTCGCTGCCTCTGTCCTTGCAGTGCACATGCACGATATAATTTTTAAGCAGCTCATACGCGTCCATCACATTCTCATAGCCAAACGCAAAGTTGCCCATATCAAAAGTACACCTTAGCCCCGGAACATTTCTCATAAACCACAGCAGCTCATTCATTCTCGAATACGGTGCCTCTGCATTGTCAAAATCCTCGAGTGTCACCTCCACCCCCAAGGGCTTTGCATACTGGACTAGCTCTGTCAAAGCCGCCTTCATGGTCTGAATGCACAGATTTTGTTCCATAAACTGCCCGACTGCAACATAGTCTCCGCTCATGCTGTGGAGCGCTTTTGCCTCGTCCCGCTCCAGAAAGCCCGGCACGAGCAGAATCCGCTTCACGCCCAGCCTGTTTGCCAGCTCAAGCTGCTCTTTTGCACGGCTCATAAAATCGTGGTCTCTGAAATCAAGCATCTGGTAAATCGACGCCACCTCCATATAATGATAGCGAAGCGCCTCACAGATGCGGTCAAGGTTCTCAGCAAGCTGGCTGTACTCAATGTCAATGCCGCGGATTCCGGCATCGCTGCACCGTCTTAAAATTTCCTCCACAGAATACCTGCCTGCCGACTGCTCCGCTGCCTGCGTGACATGGTCATAAAATACAGAGAGCTTCATAGGGTTTTGATATTCCTCCTCCAGCGTAGCCTTCACTGCCGTACAGCCTAGCGGTCTAAGCTGCCGCTTCACTGTCGCACACCAGTTCACCGCATTGGATAGAATCTGCTGGATTTCGGGTATATGATAAATCGGATATTCCTCATGTCCCGGCTGGAAGTAAAAAATCCGCCCCAGACCGCGCTGGAACGTACAGCCGCTGCGAAAGACTTCACCGCCTGCAAACCAGCCTGTAAATACCACATCATCGGGCTTTGGGATATCAAAATATTCCCCGTACATCTCCTCGATGGGAATGTCTAGCTGCGGCGGAATCCCCTGCGCAATAGGATGCGACGGCGCAGTCACAAAAAGACGCTCGCGGTCTCCATGCTTCCAGCGCAGTGTCATGCTTGTCCCCATCAGCAGACGCATTATCTTCGAGAGATGTGCGGCGTGGAGTGCGATCAAGCCCATTCCCTGAAGGACATGCTTTTGTACGCGCTGCGCCACCTCGTCCGAAAACGCTTCGTGTGCCATGTGCCCCCAGTAGATCAAAACATCTGTCTCAGAGAGCACCTCCTCCGTCAGTCCGTGCTCTGGCTCAGACAGTGTCGCAGTGCGAAGCCACAAATTTTTATCCTTTGACAAAAAATCCGCGATGCATTCATGGATTCCCTTAGGGTAAATTGCCCGCACCTCCTCCTGCTGCTGTTCATGCAGGTTTTCATTCCATATGGTTACTCGGATCATGCTTCCCCCTCCTCCGCCTGCGCGCGTTTTATAACTCTAACTGCTTTAATTCCTTCGCCGCTGTATCGTACAGATATACTTTTCTTGATAAGATTTCTGATGGGTCAAAAGTTTTATTCACATGCTTGATACTGTTCAGAATCTGTCTTGGCGACATGCTCCCTTTTTTGTGCAGCCGCACATCATGAACGCTCGTAAACGCCACATAATAATCACCGCCGAACAATTCTGCAAGGCGTTCCTGCACACCGGGATAAAACATCGCGATCGCACCGTTCATCTGCGATGTGGTCGTGATTGTCGGGACAGCGTGCGCAGAAAGCGACTTAATATCGCTGTTGAGCGCCATAAACGCCCCCTTATGATAGGGCGGATTGTATGTATCCATCATATTGAGATACAGTCTTGGCGGCGCCATCATATAGGTATTATTCAGCGCATTATCCCATACTTCCTCCTCAGGCAGTCCCCACTTCTCCATCATCAGGCGCGGCATTTTCATGGACATGACATCATGCCGCTCTCCGTTTCGCTCGTCATTTGCCAGCACATAGAGCACCAGCGCCATGTCCCCAATCCGGCGGGATACATTCTCTTTTAACTCATAGCGGTGGTCATTATAATTCAGCGGGCGGATAAAAAGCTTCTCCCGCAATGCCTCGTATTTGTTCTCTTCCATCAGCTCCATGATGCCAAGCTTTGCATACTTTCTCGAGCCTGCCAGATTGGAATTGATAATCGTCCACACCGCTTCCCAGCTTCCTTTTGCAAATTCTTCGTACAGGTCACTCACGGAAAAGCGGCAGACTTGGTGGTGCTGTGATTCCACCAGCAGTATGATAAAATCACCTGACAATACATCGGACTCCATCTTGTGATATTTCACATTTGTATTCCGAATCGTGGACAGCTCTCCCGGCTCCTCCGAGGTGAAGCCGTCTGGATAGTACTTTACCTGCTCATAGCCCAGATCATTTTTCTTTTCTTCCAGTTTGCGCAGTATTTCACTGCGAAATTCTTCATATGTCATTTTTTTCCTCCAATTATTTTATCGCCGCATAATTTTGCTGTACAATCTTTTCCGCTGGTTTTGCATACAGCTCATAGTCGAGTCTCCGTTCTGCATCAGACGCGTCATACAGCTTGTCTGCCCATGACCAGAGGGCAAAGCCTCTCACCCAGTCCCGCCGGCTGCACGCGCGGAACATTTCCTGATACCACGCTGCCTGCCCTGCCAAATCGGCTGCGCCGCGTACCGTCCAGTCGTTCGGCACATGCTTAGAGCCTGCGACAGACATGCAGCCTGCCTCCGCAAAAAAGAAGGGCTTCTGGTATTTTGCAACCACAGCTTCTATCCGGTCTAGCTGCCGTTCCCAGTCCTCAATCGGATAATACCCGCTCGAAGAAATCACGTCCACACAATCCCACCATGTAACATTGTGCTCTTGGTATTTGTCTGTATTGTAAGAAACGAGTCCCTTGAACACGCTTCTAATCTCTGCGATGGTCTGTCTCCACTCTGCCGCACGCCGCTCTGCCATGACCATCTCACAACCTGCAATGTGCATCTCACAGCCTGTCTCCTGCGCAATCTTGGCATAGTGCTTCTGAAACTCTGTATAAGAAGCAAACCAGTTGCGCCACTTTGGCTCACATGGCACCTCCTCATCAAAGAAATTAATATGCGCGCGCCACGTGCCATTCTTGCAGTTGACAGTGGGTTTTAGCGCCACGCGCAGGCCGATGGACTGCGCAAAATCAATAAACTGCCTTAGCTCATGGTCGGTCATTGTATATTCCGAGGTATAATTAATATTCTCTGACTGCGGGGTATCTTGTAAACCGCCGGGAACAAGAATGATAAAATCAGCGTTGGTGCGTTCTTTCATCAGCCGCAGGCTCTGTCGGGCACAGTCTTGGGACAGGCTCCCTGCGGGGGCAAACGGGGCAAATGTAATGCCGTGTATGTCGGTAAATTTAATCATGTGAACTCCTTTCATCTGAGGGACATACGGTTGTAGGTTACTCTTTTTTATTTTAACAGATGTTTGGGATTATTCAAGGGTTGTTGAATCGGTAGTTTGTTTTCTATATCCCAAACTCTCTTCGGATTTGTTCTACCTTTTCCTCTGTGCAGCCGCACTGCTGTGCGATCGCGGCATTATTTGTTTCTCCTGACCGTATCATCTTGAAAATCTCTGCGCTCAAAGTAACGCCTTTTCGCCATCCTTCAAGCAAAATACTCTCCCCCAGTCCAGTCATTGAACCAACCTCCTTCCACAACTCCTGATTCTGCGAAAAATCAATGTATTCTTTTATTGTGTCCAGAAAATCCTCTTTGTGAGGCCGTAATCTGCATAGAATTTAAGACCTCCATGCAATTTCAGTATAACAGGTCTGCTCCGATTTGTCGAACACTTTTTCTATTTATTCCAATCTATTCCTCTCTTCGCCTCCCCCACGGCTGCACGAACTATGCATAATATAAGTTTTATGAGCAGGCAGCGCAACCGTCACCCGTATTAAATCTGCCTTCGCCGCCGCTGTAATCCTGCCTTTGTGCGCCTCAACCAACGCTTTTGCGATGGACAGTCCCAGTCCGTAACCGCCGTTTTGCGAATTTCGCGACTGTTCTGTCCTATAGAAGCGGTCAAAAAAGTGCCTTAACTGCTCATCGCTGACGGGATTGGCATGATTGATCACGCTCAGTAAAATATGGTGGCTTCTTTTTTCCAATTTCAGTAAAATCTCCTCACGGACGCTGTACTTAATGGCATTGTCCAGAAGAATCCCGACCACCTGCCGAATGCTGTTCTCATCGCCGCGGCAGGAGAGCATCGGCGCAATTTCTGCCCGAATATTATATCCGCTGCACTGTGCCAGCGTCTGAAAAGAACCAACCGTCTCACCCACCACATCTGAGATTGGGAAGTCGATCATGGTAAACTGCTGCCGCTTTGCGTCCATGCGCGACAGCGCCAGCAAGTCGTTGGTGAGCGCCGTCATTCGCTTTGTCTGCCTGCGGATATCCATCAGCCACTCATTCTTATCACCAATTTCCATCGAAAGAAGATCTGCGTCCGCGTCAATGATTGTGATGGGCGTCTTAATCTCATGCCCCGCTGCCGCGATAAACTGCTTCTGTCTCTCATACCCCTCCGACACAGGCTGCACAAGCTTTCCCGAAACAATCGAGATTACGATAAAAATGATCAGAAATCCTAAAAAGGATATCAGACAGTTAATCATCAGCGCATTTCGAAATGTGCTGAGCTTGCGCCCGCAGTCCAAAAAAATGACACGTATGTCATATTTATCCGTGTCTGTCCCATACCTTTTCCAAAAACGGAAATCACCGATAAACCCGTTGTCACCGCTTTTCTCAAATGCCTGCCCTGCGTAGTCCGCCGCCTCGGCCTCATCTACCATAGCGATGCGGTCTGTGCTCACTGAGAGGACTTCGCCTGTAGCTGACAGCTCCGTGGTGAAAAATCTTGCCTCATACATCATTTCTAATGAAAATGCTCTCCTCCCCAAATGAAACTGCCGGCTCTCAGACGCCTTCTCCTCAAAACCCTCCCCGCCCTCTGCCTCCGCTTCCGTGTCATCAAGTTTTTTTTCAGTATCAGCCTTTTGCGTCACAGGCGCCCACCGCTTTGGATTCTCTGCAATGGTGTCAATCAGCAGGTCGGCATCTGCCACCAGCTCGCGATACGTCAGCAGATTGCTGGATATCACGATAATTCCCAGCAAAAGCAAGAGCGATATGGTGGACAGCGCAATAAACTTTCGTCTGAGTTTTTTGATCATTTCGTATACTCCTCCAGTGAATATCCCGCATTGCGCCTTGCCCGAATCTCCACATCTGCCTTGAGCACCACAAGTTTTTTGCGCAGATACGAAATATACGTCCACACCACATTGCTCTCCATGTTTGCCTCATAGCCCCAGATTTTATCCATAAACTGCTCAGCTGACAAGATCTGCCTCGGATTTCGCATCATCAGCTCGAGCATCTGAAATTCCTTGTTGGCGAGCACAAAACTGTGATAGGGCGAAGAGAGTTCAAAGGTAGCGCAGTCGAGCGTGACATTCCCAAAATGCAGCTTTGCATCAGGCTGAACTGCCGCCGCGCTGGCTCTGGTCATGGCGCGTATGCGCGCAAGCAGCTCTTTTGTGGCAAACGGCTTCGTCAGATAGTCATTTGCCCCGCTGTCCAGCCCCAGCACTTTGTCGTCCACCTCCGCCTTTGCCGTGAGAAGCAGCACGGGAACACTGCTGCCGCCTGCTCTGATTTTCTGAAGTACCTGTATCCCGTCCATGCGCGGCATCATCACGTCCAAAATCACGCCATCGTACTCATTTGCAGCCAGAAATTCCAGCGCCTCCACACCGTCATACGCCGCATCGACGGTGTAATTATTCTTTTTTAATATCATCACAACCGCCTTGGAAAGTGATGCTTCGTCCTCTGCAAGCAGCAGTCTCATATAGTTTTCTCCTATTTTGAGGGTCTCTCTAAACGTCCGCCTTCTTGAAAATCAGATGGTTCCGGCTTTCCCTCGGGGCGCTCCCCCTTCTTGAAGCCCTGCCTTCCGCCGCCAAATCCGCCGCCCTCACCGTAAATCAAGCCTTCCATTGTCACTGCTGTGGATAAATCGCCGGTCTTTACTGTATAAGAACTGCCTGCCTGAATCTCCGGCGTGCTGATCACAACAGAATTATAACTTTTCTGCATTGTCCATGCAAGAAGCTCCTTCCCTTCACTGTCAAGCAATACGATGTCGCTTCCAGCCGCGTTCTGCGCGGAAATATTGACAAGAATCGCCCCCTGTGTTGAAGCCTCCCCGAAATTCTGCGCCATGCCGCTCTGGCCTGCCGCCACCACGATGCCGCCGCTGATACTGGCTTCAATGTCATAATCAAGCGCACTGTCCCCGCCGCTTGAAGGTCCAGCCACATAGAGCTCACCGCCGCTCATATAAAAACTCCCGTTCGAGTCCACGCCGTCGCCCTCCGCATCAATACGAATCACCCCGCCTGAGATCTTGATGCTGGCTTGGGGATGCGATTTCCCCTTGCCGCCGCCGCGGAAATTTTTCTCCGTGTCTGCCGCAGTCTCCGCGTCCGTCCCTGTGTCTGTATCTATATCTGTACGTTTATCTGTCGCATTCAGCCCGTCGTCCTGCGCTGTGATCTCAAGCTCGCCGCCGGACAGGTTGAGCACCCTCGCCTCCAGGCCCTCGTTCAACGCGTCGATCACAATCCTGCCTCCTGATATATTCAGCTCATTCAGCGCCGTAATGCCGTCGCTGCCTGCCGACAGCGTAAACGCACCGCCCGTAATCGAGACATTTCCCTGTGTCAGATCATCGTCATTGACAGACTTCACAGCCGCCTTTCCAGCCGTAATATAAAAATTTCCATCTGCAACTGCCACGCTGTCCTTGCCTGTCATGCCATGTGACGACGCCGTAATCTCATATGTCCCGTTCGTGACCACAAGGTCATTTTTCGACACAATTCCATGTCCCGCAGGGGCATTCACAGAAAGTTCACCTGTCCCGTTCAGCGTCAAATCATCTTTGGAAAAAATGACGGCGTCAATGTTGTTATCGTCCACAGCCTCAAAGGTTCCGCCGTTTGCAAGCGTATTTTTCGTGCCGTCCGCAAGGGTTATAAACACCTTGTCTGCCTTTTTTACATAGATGGCAGCAGAGGTTTTCGAGGTCAGCGCTACGCCGTTTAACACCAGTTGGACTTTCTCGTTTTTGTCCACATCGACCACTATTCTGCCGTCGCTGAGCACCCCCTCCAGGAGATAGTCTCCCTCTCCTGTGATTGTGATTACACTGCCGTCAATCGTCACCTTCTTAGAATTCGTCGTGCAGCCCGCGTCAGAGAGCGTGATACGCTCACACGCCGCTGCATCGTATTCGCCGCTCAAATCGCGGTCTGAAAAGAGTTGCGTCTCCTTCGCCGCCGCATTTACCGTATTGTCGGGTTCCATTGCATTGCCGCAGGATACTGCGCACAGGCTCAACGCGCAAATGACAGCTATCATGAAATACCGCTTTTTATGCATACACTTCCACTCCTTCTAAATATTTGTTTCGCTTCGTACTTCCCACGCTCCCTACATCATCTCCAAAGCGCCGCTCTCCTGATACGACAGCGCTACTTCAAGATTGCCATTGCGGCAGCGTATCTCATCTATAAAGGCTTTCTCCGCCTTCGCCTCGCGAAACGTAATCTGATAAGTCAGCTTAAACAGACTGCCCATATTTGTTGTCTTGACGCTGACAAGGCTGTACTTCTCGGTATAGCGTGCAAACAGGTCATCAAACACCTCCACATAATCTAAATCCTCCGGCATCGTAATATGCAGCGTCCGTTCCAGCGCTGCGCGCTTTCTCATGCCAAACTCAATCTGCGCGTAAAACACATCGACCAGCCCCAGAATCACCACAAACAAAAACGCATATGCGAGATACCCCATTCCGGTCATAATCCCCGCCGCCATCGCCATAAACAGCACGCCAATCTCCTTCGCCGTGCCAGGCACCGAGCGAAACCGCACCAGACTAAATGCGCCCGCCACGGCAACCCCCACGCCAACGTTTCCATTCACCATCATAATCACCACGCACACAATCGCCGGTATCGTCGCAATTGTCACAATAAAGTTCCTAGAATAAGCATTTTTGTACATATAGAAAATGGCTATAATCCATCCTATAACAAGTGCGCTGGCAATACAATACATAAAATCCGCCACCGATATCACATGTGCTGTCTCTGTGTCAAATAATCCTCTGAAAATTGTTTCCGCCATGTTTTTATTCTCCTGCTCTTATAGATTTTTTTTAAATAAGATTACGCGATAAAAATATCTGCTGCCGTCTCATACTTCTTTCTGCAAATCAGCTTTTCATACGCCGTCCCATACTTTGAAAAAGAAGTCTTATAAAGTTTTTGCTGTGTCAGCACACGCGACATCCACAGCGGAATGCCGCCCGACGTCTTGATTTCCATTAAGATCTGATCGTCATCGAGCAGCGGCTCTCCCCAAATTTCGCGCGACAGCGAAAGCTCCTCCTGTCTGGCAAGAATCTGCTCATCAAAGGTCACGCGGAAATCGCTTCCGTCCAGCGCATAAAATGCCTCGCGCTCATAGGACAAAAATACCTTTGGCTTCAGGGTTCCATAATAGTCAAACAAGTAATCAATCTCATTGCCAATCTGGGTTGCCTTGGGAAACGGCGTCCCCTGCACAATCCATTCCAGCGTCTCAAGCTGGGAGAGCGACTCCCGCCGCTTGTACACGACATCATTATACTTTTTCTTGAGCTCGATAAATACTTTGTCCTGCGCCGCTGCCTGCTTGTAGCTTCGAATCCGCAGCTTTTCTTTGTAGACGGGCTTCTCGATGGAGCGCCGCACCAGCCTGTAATTATCTGTGTCAAAATAAATATTTCTGATTGTGGCATGTCCATAGTTATCCAGCTTCATGTGCGGAAGCATCGCCGCAAGCACCGCGCGCCACTGCCGCCTTGTCATCAAATATTTTATCTCATAACGTTCAAATACTGTCTGATCTGCCATATAAATCCTCCATTCCTGTTAGTCAAGACTGACATTTGTTTATTAATAGTTCTTTCGTACCTCATTGCGCACATTACTGTTTTTCGTGCGGCGGCACTGCCAAGTATGACTGCACTGCTGCCTTGTTCAATTGTAATGCGTTGTATTGTCTCTGTTGTGAGTATAGAGAGAGTATAGAATGTGAAGCTTAAATGAAGCTTAAATTTCGTGTGTTTATTCTGTGAACTATACAGGGGATTGGGAAGGTTAGTGTAGATCGACTGTATTTTGAGATTTGCCTACTGAAAATTGAGAAAATTTAGGCAGAGACTTCAAAAGGCTATCCGTTTGATTGGACAGCCTTTTGAATTTAATTTGACTTATCTGTTAACATCAGTGCCTGTTTGTTCAATCATGGTAATTTTATAGACCTCCCCTAATTGTGCAGGATAGGATTCCATTATTTCTCCGTTATAACTAATTTCTACGAAATCGCCAATTTGCAATTCAAGGTTATCTTCGTTTGAGAGGAAAAACTCATCTGCTGAATCAAGTTCCAAAGATCCATCTACCGGTTTTACTATTATTGAATCTTTGTTTTTCTCAATTACTGATGCCTGAAATTTTATCGCCGGCGATGTATTGTCTGCTGAAGAAAGCATCTCCGCTATACAATTACCTAAAGCAGGCGCCGGTTTATAAATTCCCTGATATGGCTGTTCTACATATTCGGTTCCTTTATCTACGTAGTAAAAAAGAGTAGTTCCTGCCACTCCATCACAATTTATATTGATCGTAATAGAATCTTTGTTGACCGGTACATCATTGATCGACTGCTGACTGGTCGTTTCCATATCCATTAACATAGATAAAAATTCATCAAGAAACTCCGTAGCTTCATCTTCTGTGTTAGGTGACATAGCATATTTATCACCATCAGAAACACCGATAGATACAATATCCTCTCTGGCCGGTAATCTAATGGGATTTCCCTGTTCTTTCTTTCCGCATGCACACAACATAAATGAAACAAGACTGTATAAGCAAATGATACCGCATAATTTCTTTCTCATAGTTATATCCATTCCTTTCGCTACGCTCAGGCACAAAACGTTATGAAAATGGTTGCCCAAGCTTATTTTTTCT
>ERZ808028.592-NODE-592-length-28752-cov-7.228038_pt1 | contig 28752 bp, 24 predicted proteins | sample MGYA00380184_ERZ808028 | MGnify/ENA primary metagenome ERZ808028 (study PRJEB31490, sample SAMN06133397) | mouse gut metagenome | isolation source: J8_1 | host: mice | place: China: Chengdu | collected 2015-05 ...
AGTCCAGCACCCGGAAGCCGTTGCGCTGATAGAAGGCCAGCCGGCGCTGGCGCAGCTCGTTGATGTCGGGGTCATGGGAGCAGGGGGCCTCCGCCTCGCCGAAAAGCTGGCCGTAGCGCTGGAACAGCAGCTCCAAAATTTTTGTGCCCTGCCCGGCGTTGCGCAGCCCCCGCAGCACCCCGAAATACTCCAGCAGCGCGCCGGAGCGGTCTTTTGTCAGCCACATCATGGCGTAGCCCACCGGCTGTCCGCCCTCGGTGATGAGCAGGGGGTCATACAGGCCCAGGTCCATCAGCCGGAGCATGGCCTTCAAGGGCTTCAGCTCCGAGTGGGGAAAATCCTCCACGATCTCGTTTTGGTAGAGGGCGGTGAGCTCCTCCTTGTTCAGCAGCTTCAGTTCCATGTTTCAACTCTCCTAAAATGTCAGCGTCATCAGCACCGCGTCCTCCTGCGGCGCGTCATAGTAGTTTTTCCGCCGTCCCACCGCCGCGAAGCCGTGCTTCTCATACAGGGCGATGGCGGGGGCGTTGGAGGCCCGGACCTCCAGCATGAGGCAGGCCAGGTGTTCCCGCCCGAAGCCGGTCAGGACGGACAGCAGGGCGTCCCCCACCCCCCGGCGGCGGGCGGGCCGGGCCACGGCGATGTTGTCCAGATTGCCCTCGTCCAAAATGACGGACAGCACGGCGTAGCCCAGCACCGCGCCGTCCTCCCCCTGGGCCAGCAAGACGGATACCCGGGGGTTTTCCAGCGCCTCCTGAAACAGCGCCTCGCTCCAGGGGTCGGCGGGGAAGCAGGTTTTTTCCAGCGCGGCGATTTGGCGGATGTGCTCCGGGGACGCGGGGACCACCCGCCAGCTCATCGCTCTCCCTCCCGCCGGAACAACAGCTGCCGCCAGATGGGCCTGTCGGAGGCCAGCTCCCGGCAGTAGAAAAACCACCTCCGCGCCGCGCCCACCACCTCGTCCGGGGTGTGGGCGATGAAATTGCGGTCGTACCGTTCACCGTCGATCTCCCGCAGGCTTAACTCCTCCAGCCTGCCGCGCCCCTCCCGGATGGAGGCCAGCACATAGCCGCCGGGACGCACCACTGCGGCCATCCGGGCAAAGGCCCGGGGCAGGTCCGCCGTCTCCACGTGGACCAGCCCAGCGCACAGCAGGATGCCGTCCACCACGCCCACGGCGCAGGAGTAATCCTCCAGCATATTCTCCTGGTAGAAGGGGATGTCCGGGTTGCGCTCCCGGGCGATCTTCAGGCTCTCGCCGCTGAAGTCCAGCCCCAGGGTGTCAAAGCCCCGTTCCCGGATGCGACCCGTCTCATACCCGGCGCCGCAACATAGGTCCAGCACCCGCCCGCCGGGGGGCAGAAGGGACAAAAACTGATCCAGGCAGGGCAGGTACGCCTGGTCATCGTAGCCGTTGGCCGCCCACTCCGCTGCGGTTTTGTCGTAATATTCCTGTACGCCCTTCATTTGACTGCCTCCATTTTATAGCCTCGCGGCCACCTCCAGGGCCACCCGCAGGTGGGTTTCGTAGTCCGACGCGGGCCGCGCGCCCATCGTCCGGGGGTCCCAGGCGTCCCCGTCCAGGCTGTCCTCGGCGTAGAGGAACTGGTACACCGGCACACCCCGGAATTGCCCCACCGCCATGGCGGAGGCGCACTCCATATCTACGGCAATACAGCCGTCCGCCCTGCGTTTTTCCATGTTGTTCCGGGTCTCCCGGTAGAAAGCGTCGGTGGTCCAGACGCGGCCCTTCACATAGGGCAGGTTCAGCTCGTCGAAGATCTCACCCAGCCGCTGGGCGGTGGGGATGTCCACGTAATCGCTCACCGGCATGTAGTGGTAGCTGGTTCCCTCGTCTCGGTAGGCCTGGGTGGGCAGGATAAAGTGTCCCGCCGCAAGGGCGGAGTCCAGCACCCCGCAGGAGCCGTAGAGCAGCACCTTTTTCGAGCCCATGGCCAGCGCCTCCTCCAGCAGGCCGGCCGTTCCCGCGCCGCCGATGAGAGTCTGAAAAACGCCGATGTTCCGCCCGTTCCAGTTCAGCTTGTAGATGGGAACGTCCCGGCCCTCCCGGAGCGTGGCCACCACCTCAGTGGGGCAGAGGTGTTCCAGCGCCTGGAAGGTCTCCTCCTTGAAGGTCATCACCACCGTTTCCGGGAAAGTGTCCGTGGACTTGAAGGATCGCTGGTATTCAAATTTTACGATTTCCTCGGAATCGGGGTCAAAGGTATCGAATAGGCTCATAAAAGCACCTCTCTATTGGCTGATATGTTGGCGGAGCCGCTGTACGCCGTACACCGCCCAGGCCAGCGCGTAGCCCGCCGCTGGGGCGGCACACAGCAGGAGCAGGAGGCCCCAGCCCAGGGCATCCCAGCCGGTGGCGTTGAAAAATCCCAAGGTGAACCAGGTCGGCCAGCCCCAGCAGTAGGAGCGCAGGGATGAGCCGCACTCCGGGGTTTTTCGCGGCCCGACAGAGCAGGAGCTGGAGGCAGAAGCAGGGGACCGCATGGAAGCCCAAGCCCAGATAGACCCACAGCTCATAGAAACGGAAGGGGTCGTCGGGGTCATAAAAGGGACGGGGGATGCCCTCTATCCAGACCAGCAGGAAATAAGCAGACAGTGCGGCGGTAAGGAAAAACGCTGCCAGCAAAATTTGGTCTATACGGTTTTTCATCAAAATGGCCTCCTTATAGAAGTGCTGCGGCCGCCGGACGTCCCGAGTGGAGCGGACTTTGCGACGAGCTAGTGGCACTGTGCCCAGGTGCGGCCCGCCTTGGCGTCGGCCACCAGGGGCACCGACAGCGCGGCCACCCCCTCCATCTCCTCCTGGAGCAGGGCCTTCACCTGTTCCGCCTCCCCCTCGGGGCACTCCACGATGAGCTCGTCGTGGACCTGGAGCACCAGCCGGGCCTCCAGGCCCTCGGCCCGCAGGCGGGCGTCCACCTTTATCATGGCCAGCTTGATGATATCCGCCGCCGTGCCCTGGATGGGCATGTTCAGCGCCACCCGCTCGCCGAAGGAGCGGGTATTGAAGTTGGAGCTCTTCAGCTCCGGCAGCCAGCGCCGCCGCCCGTACATGGTGGACACAAAACCGTCCTCCCGGCCCTGGGCCACCACCCGGTCCATATAGGAGCGCACGCCGGAATAGTGCTCAAAATACTTCTCCATATACTCCTTGGCCTGGGCCACGGTGACGTGGATATCGTCGGACAGGGAAAAGGCCGAAATACCGTACACGATACCGAAATTTACCGCTTTCGCCGCCCGGCGCAGCTCGGGGGGGACCTCATCCTGGGGCAGGCCGAACACCTGGGAGGCGGTGACGGTGTGGATATCCACCCCGGAGCTGAAGCCGCCGATCATGGCCTGGTCCCCGGACATGTGGGCCAGCAGCCGCAGCTCAATCTGGGAGTAATCCGCGTCCACCAGCACTTTTCCCGCCGGGGCCACGAACATTTTCCGCATTTCCGCCCCCAGGGGCGTGCGCACGGGGATGTTCTGCAGATTGGGCTCGGTGGAGCTCAAGCGGCCCGTGGCGGTGACGGTGTTCTGGAAGCTGGTGTGGATGCGCCCGTCTGCGGCGATGACCTTGCCCAGCCCCTCCACGTAGGTGGAGTTCAGCTTGGTGAGCTGGCGGTAGTCCAGCACCTTGCCTACGATCTCATGCTTGGGCCGCAGCTTCTCCATCACGTCGGCGTTGGTGGAATAGCCGGTCTTGGTTTTTTTGATGGGGGGCAGGCCCAGTTTGTCAAAGAGAATGTATCCCAGCTGCTTGGGAGAGAGGATGTTAAACTCCTCCCCGGCCAGGGCGTAAATCTCCTGTGTGAGCACGTTGATCCCCAGCTGAAGCTGCTTGCCGAAGTGGGTCAGGGCCTGACCGTCCACCAGCACCCCGGCCTTTTCCATCCGGGCCAGCACCGGGCACAGGGGAAGCTCGATGTCCGTCAGCACCGGCGTCAGCCCCAGCTGTTCAAGCTTGGGCTTGAACAGCTGGTAAAACGCCTCGATCCAGGCCGTGTCCTCATACCAGGCGGTCTGCTCCTTCAGCCCGTCGGTGAGGAAGGAAAGCTGCTCCTCCTGCTGGAGGGCCGCCTTCTGCTCCACCGCCGTCTTGAAGTAGGAGCCCGCCAATTTTCTAATTTCATAGCTCCCCGCAGTGGGGTCCAGGAGATAGGCGGCCAGCTCCGTGTCGAACACGAAGCCCGCACCCTCGATCCCCTCGTCCAGCAGGACGCGGCACAGCTCCTTGACCCCATGGGCCGCCTTTTTTACGGCGGGGCCGAACAGCGCCGCCAAAAGGGCGTGGTAGTCCCCCTCATAGGAGGCGGGGCGGATGTCGTAGAGGTACGCCTGCCTGCCGTCGTCCTCGCCCAGGCTCACCGCCACCCCGGCCAGCGCGGGCAGGGGCAGGACGGCCACGCAGTCCGCCCCCTCCCACTTGGGCAGGGCGGCGGCGAAGTCCGCCTCGGTGAGGACAGGCACTATGGTAACCTGGACCGCCTCCTCCAGCTCCGCCTCGGGGGCGGAGAACGCGGGGCCGGGGGTGAGCTTCAGCTTGTCGATGAGCTTGTTGAACTCCAGCTGGAGCAGCTTTTCATACAGAACCGGGCCGTCGAAGGGCCTGCGCTCCGCGTCCGCCGGGCGGAAGTCCATGGGCGCGTCGGTGCGGATGACGGCCAGGTCGTAGCTCAGCCGGGCGTCCGGCTCCCCCTCGGTGAGCTTTTTGATGACGCCCGGCTTGGCATCGATGTCCGGGAGCTTTTTGTAGATGGCATCCACCGTCTGATACTGTTGAATGAGGGCCATAGCGGTTTTCTCCCCCACACCCTTTACGCCGGGGTAGTTGTCGGAGGAGTCCCCCATCAGCGCCTTCAGGTCGATCATGTGGATGGGGTCGAAGCCGTATTCCGCCCGGAACTCCTCGGGGGTGACGTTCCGGGTGGTGGTCTGGCCCATGCGGGTGGTCACCAGCTTTACGGTGGTCTGTCCGTCAATGAGCTGGAGGGAGTCCTTATCCCCGGTGACGATGACGGTCTCTCCCCCCTGGGCGGCGTTCACCCGGGCCATGGTGCCCAGCAGGTCATCGGCCTCCCAGCCCTCCAGCTCGTACCGGCGGATGTTCATGGCGTCCAGCACCTCTTTAAGCACCGGCATCTGGACGGCCAGCTCCTCCGGCATCCCCTTGCGCTGGGCCTTGTACTCGGCGAAAGCTTTGTGGCGGAAGGTGGGTGAGCGCATATCGAAGGCCACCGCCAGCCCCTGGGGTTGCTCCTCGTCCAGCAGCTTGAGAAGGATATTCAAAAAGCCGAAGATGGCGTTGGTGGGCAGGCCCTCCCAGGTGGTCAGGTTCTGGCTGACGCCGTAAAAGGCCCGGTTGACGATGGAATTGCCGTCAATAACCATGAGCTTCATAAGGGGACACCTCGCAATAACATTTGAGACATAAAAATTTCTCATTATGTCTTCATTTTGTAAAATTAAGAATAGGAATTTTAGTATACCACTTTTTGAAATTATAAGCAAGTAAAGCAGGAAGGTTTCGCACAGTTGATGGGATTTGTCTTACTTCTGAAATTGGAGGGTACTTGCATCATAAAGACCTTGCGTTTTTTTGCGCTAGCTGATATGATGATGTTTCCAAAGCGTTGAATTTTATAGCGAGTTTTCCAGAAAATCCCAATCAATGCGGAGGTGAAAATGACAAGTGGGGGAGTTGAGTATGAAGCTGAATCAACAAAACAAAAATCCATTCCAGTGCGCAGGCCCGAAAAGGCAAAGGAATCACGAGTCAGCTGGTGTTTGCCACAGTGGCGAGTGCAATTCTGGCGTTGGCGGCCTTGCTGGCGGCGGTATATGTTTAGATGTCCAACGCTCTGTCGGAAAAGAGTGAAGACCTGCTGTGCGCCACTACAGAGCGCACACTCCAGGAGACCCGTGCATGGATGGGCACCCTGACGATGCTGGAAGCTCAGCGGGACGCTGTAGAATATGAGGATATGGATGTATCCGCTATCCGAGACTATGTCAAGCATACGGCGGGACAAAATGATGCCTATCCGGCTGGACTATACATCGCTTTGACAGATGGAGCCCTGTACCATGCCGATTTCGTACCTGGACCGGACTTTAATGCCTTGGAGAAAAGCTGGTATCAGGACGGGATTGCCACTCAAAAGTTCATCTTGGGGGACGTATATTTCGATGAAGACAGCCAGTCTTACGTGGTTGGAAGTCTCAGATGTGTTGAAAACAAAGGATGGCAGAGTTCGGAGTGTGGCTGCGGCGGATGTGTACCTGGATTCTATATCCCAGATTGTCAGCGGTATTCAAATTGAAGAAAACGGCGGTATTTTTTTGGTGGACACCCGTACAGATACCATCATCGGCCACCGTGTATCGAGCAAATCTCTCAGGTAGTTCAGAGCAACGTGGCGGCTTCGGAGGCCAGCGCGGCTGCCAGCGAAGAGTTGTCCGGCCAAGCGGCTATGTTGAAAGACCTGGTGTCCCGGTTTAGGCTGAAAAACTAGTGGGAGAAGAATCCCTGACGGCATTGAGGCCGCGTTAAAGCACGAGAACAGAAAGGATGTTAGCAAATGAACGTAATGAAACGATTGATTTCTGGGGTGCTCAGTTTAGCTATAATTTGTTCCTTATTGGTGGGAGGAATACCGGTGGCGCAGGCAGTTCCGGCGGAGGAGCGTTTTACAAAAGGTGCCGCGCTCACCGGTTCCATTGGACTGACGCTCCGGTTTGATCTGCCGCAGTCTGTAGACAGTGCGGCGGGGTGGGGCATCCAACTTCAGGTGAGCCGAGGTGGGCAGAAGACGGTGGTGGTTTTGCCCGGCGGACAAACCGTGGAAAACGGCCTGGGGGCGCATATTTCTGCGGTGGTGAAAAACGTGGACGGCGCTCCGTTGACCACTGAGGGACGGGTGGGGGCCTATCAGGTGGAATTGTCCGGTCTGCCCGCGGAAGGAGCGCAGTATGAGCTGACCCTTACGGGAGCGGGCCATGTGCCGTTCCGCCAGAGCGTTGTTTTGAATGGCTATTCTCAGCACGTAATCGTGGGCACTGGAGACGGCACCTTCTCTCTGGGCGATGTTACTGGAGACGGTGTGATCGACGGTGACGATTTGGCCGCAGTGGACGCCCAGCTGGGAAAAATGGCGAATACTCCACAGCTGGCGGCGTATGACCTCAACGGCGACGGCAGAGTGGATATCACAGACTTGGCCTATATCAATCAAAACCGGGGAAAAGAAGGGAAGGCTCTGGTAATGGATACCGCCGCCCTTGTTCCGGCTCAGTTAGACTCTACCGCGCTTATTGTGAGCGGTGGAAGTACGGACGACCTGTTTCAAGGAGAGCAGGCGGTCACTATTACCCCGGCAGGGGGCGGCGCTTTGGATTTGCCAATTGTGGTGAACGAGGGCGTTGGAGTGGAAATGAGCGCCATTCAGATTACCTGTCCTGATGGCTTGGGTGCGGTCCAATCGGGTACGGCGGAGGTGGAACTGGCAGATGGCTCGCGCCTTACCATTCCTTTCGGCGCGGCGCTCCCGGCAGGGGTATACGCCATTGGAGAGAACGCCGGCCAGCGGGTGGTTACTATTGACCTTGGAAAGAAGGTGGCGGTGAAAAAAGTCACGATCCATGTTACCGCCACTCAGGGACAGACTGAATTTGCCACGGTTACCAAGATTGAGTTTTTGAAAGATATCGTACCTGAAAACGCTCGGACGGATGCCGACCAGGTGAAGGGCGTCACCGCTACGGCGGGCAGCGGTATGGTGACCTTAGAGTGGACGGCGGTACGTAATGTTTTGGGATACACGGTGGCCTATGGCACCAGCGCGGGGGCGTTAACCCAAAGTGTCTCCGTCAAAACCAACCGAGCGGAGATAACTGGGCTGGACAACCTGAAGACCTATTATTTTCAGGTCACAGCTGTGAACGGGGATTGGCGGGGTACGCCATCTAAAACGGTATCCGCTGTGCCTCAGCCGGGTGGAGTTCCCGGCGCTCCCTCCAACATAGGTGTGACGCCTTCCGACCAGGCGCTGCGGCTGAACTGGGGAAAAACAAAAGATGCCTCGTATTATCAAGTCTTTTACCGGGAGGCAGGCGAGCTTTTGTTTACCCAGTTTGGCGGCAATGTCACTGGAACTTCCGCAACGGTCACCGGACTGACCAACGGTACACGATATGAAGTGGCGGTGAAGGCGGGCAACAGCAAAGGAGTGGGACCCTATTCCGCTACTGCCTCCGGTACGCCGGAAAAAGAAGACTTAGGAATGCCAAGCCTGCCTGTAGAGGGCCGCATCGATAATGGTATGGTGCAGTCTGTGGTAATGGAGAATCCCGGCAATGTAAATCGTTCGTTGTGCCCCAATTTTAAGACCTCTCACGTTGTGGACAATGATGCCGCTACCTATTGGGTGGCCAATCAGTGGTGGGTGAGCAGCCGGTTTACTTATACATTTAAGGAGCCCCAGGACATGAATTATGCAATCCTGGTGCCCTATCTCGGCGGAAATCATAAATATGCTTTGAAAACCTACACTGTGACGGCTAAGAACAGTAAGGGGGAAACTGTGCTGCCCGAGACGCTCTACACCGCTCGAACGATAGACCCCAAGAAAAACTATATTGTACTCACTTTTTCCATGGTGAAAGATGTAAAGGAACTGTCCATTACACTCAATGAGCGGGAGGGTAATGGTTGCCGAGTGAGTATTTCTGAGATGGCGTTTTACAAAAGTGATTCGCTGGCGGACGACATTGCCGCGCTCTTTGCCGACGGAAGCTTCACAACCCTGCGGTCCGGCGTGACAGCGGCGGCTGTGTCTGCTTTGTCTCAGCGGCTGGAGGCCAAAGCAGACTTCTATTTGGACCTGGAACGGTTGAAAGATGAGTTGGCATTGGCTGGAGCGCTGCTCCGGTACGATACCTCAGCCCTGGGGTTGGTGAAAAACAGTTTCCAAAGCCGCGGCAGCGGAAAAGACAGCCAATACGGTCAGAGCGCCAGCGATTTTCAGCCTCTGGGGGTATCTGCGAGGGCAGAGGCCGTGGTGGCGGTATATGCCTCGCTGCCTGGGGATGCTCCGGTGTATGTGGTGCCTACCCAATTCTATGGGGAATCGGGTGTTTGGAGGGGGACACCCATTCAACTGATGAACGGGCGAAATTACATCAGCGTGCCGAAAATCGGTTCCCTCACCGATGAACGGGGCGGGCCGCTGTACCTGACCTACGCCGGAAACAATCCAGACGCTGTTAAGGTTCAGGTGCGAGTGGACGGTAACGCCTTTACTGTGCCTGTGCTGGAGCTGTCCGGCTGGTATACCATGGGCGAAAACGCTCGCAGAGAGACCATCCGCGCTTACGTGGCACATCTCCAGACTTATGTAGCGGGTCTGGGTTCAGCCAGGATGGAGACCGACATACGCAACGTCACTGAAATCTCTACGCCCAGCGTGCTGCTGTCCGTCCCTGCCAGCCAGGCGTTGAATGGTCTGCGGGGAGTAAACTCCTCGGCGGAAGCTATGGCGGAGACGCTGTACCAAAATGTATTGGCGTGGGAAGACGAACTGTATGTGGCGAATCAAGTGCAGGGAATCATCCCCGCTGGCGGAGCTCGAACGGATGCTTACCGTTATCCCATGACCACCCGTCAGAATATTCGGTATATGCGGATGTTTGCTGGGGCGTTCATGTATGCCGCAGGAAACCATATAGGGGTGGGGTACGGTTCCACTTCCGGGCTGATGTCGGGGAAACCGGTGTCGTATACCGGATTGGGCGGCGCTAACAGGTTGTTTGGTTGGGGCATTGCCCATGAAATTGGCCATAACATGGACAAGCTGGGCAAGGCGGAGGTTACCAACAATATCTATGCCTTGGCAGTGCAGGCCTGGGATGGGGCTGCCATGGTTCAGAATACCCGCCTGACCAACAGCAACATCTGGTCTGGAATCTATGAAAAGACCGCTGTTGGGCGGCCTGGAACAGCCAATAACGTATTTGTCCAGCTGGGTATGTATTGGCAGCTTCATTTGGCCTACGATGGAGGGAGCAAACCCCTGGATTTCTACAATCGGTTTTTCAGCCGCTGGAAATCCGGCGCATACGGTTCTTATTCCTATGATGAGCGGGTGGCGCTTATCGCCTCCGAGGTGGCAGGCCGAAACCTCACGGAATTCTTTACCCGCTGGGGCCTGACTTTAAGCGAGGGAGCGAAGAATATCCTGCGGGGCTATCAGGCGGAGTCACGGGCCATCTGGTACTTGAACGACAGTTCCTATGCTCAACGGATGAGCGGCGGCGGGACGTTTACCGGAACAGTGACAGTGTCCGCCGCAGTGCAGGGGAATAAAGCGGTGTTGACGATCATGGGTGGAAACGCCTCTGTGCTGGGGTATGAAGTCCGCCGAAACGGAAAGCCTGTCGCGTTTGTGACCACAAACACCTATACCGATGATTTAGGCGCGGCCAACAATCTGACATATACCTATTCCGTGGTCCCGGTGGACCGGCTTGGGAACATGGGCAGGGAGGCTTTTGCCGGACAGGTGCGGATAGCATACGACAAAACCATCTCTCCCGACCGCTACACTATGTCCTATCAGGGGAATGAACTGGTGGTGACTATGAAAAACGGCTCCGTACAGGTGACGGGTCTGAAAGTATCCGGCGGCAGCTTGGCCTCTTGTACTGTTCGTGTCAGAGGCAATAATGGTTCTGACTGGAAAACGGTAAATTTGGGGGCAGTGAATGGCGGGGTGGCCTATTTTACCAAGCCTGGGGTAGCTTCTGGTGACACCCGCATCTGGACTTATGATGTAACGGAGCTGCGTATTACAGGCCTTCCCGTTGGGACGGGTGTGGAGTTGATGGACTACCCCGGCGACCGCATTGACCTTTATGAGGGAGCCAGCGTGGGCAGACTGGCCCAAGCCTACTACTACGACGGGGGTATGATTCCTGCTGGGACTTTAGTAGTTGTCGGCGTTTATCGCGGAGATCCGGTGTACAATACCGTGGAAATCCAGGCGCGCTATAACACCACGGCCGAAGCCCAGGAGTCCAATGGCGTGACCAGTGTCGAACGGGCTATGAATGGATATGCTTTACTTTTGGCGGAGATCCCTGCCGACGGTGCGGTAAGCGACACCAGCGATGGTTTCTGGATTTTCGTTCCGGATTTGGCGGCGGAAAAGGCGCTCAACGAAAAGAGCGGTGTGACTGATGATGATCCCATTGAATTCCGGGCGCTGTTCTACCGTACCGATGATCCCAACAGCAGCGCCAGCCGGCGGGTGACCAGCGAGACGCTATGGACCAGTTTCCCAGAGACCGACGCGTTGCCCCAGCTTGTTCTGACGGGCGTAGGCGTCCAATAAGGAGGTCGAACAATGAAACGAATTCTTATCTTGCTGCTGACGGGAATAATGGCGGCAGCCATGTTGACGAGTCCCGTCTGCGCTGCGACTGCCGCCAAACCCTGGGCGGAGGTGGATGGCATAGGCACAGCCAGCCAGACCATCAGCCTGCGCGGTGTGAGCGGAAGCTGCAACGGTGTCCAGCTGACTTTAAAGCTGGACAGGGCTCCAGGCCGGTTCCAATTTGACACCTCTTTGTCTGGAACGGATGCCCATGCTTTTTATACCCAGGATGGAAATAGCCTGACTCTTTATGCCGTATCGAAAGAAGGCGTGAACCGTGGAGATACCATAACTTTGGGCACCTTGAGTGGAGACCAGAACTTTGCGGTGGTTTCCGTCACGGGAGTGAAGCTGGTGACTCTGGATCCCGATGACCCTCAGGAGATTTCCTACGACAGTGTGAGTGTCAGCGAGGCCTCCGGGCCCTCCGCAGGACATATGCCATTTGCCGATGTGAAGGAAGGGGCTTGGTACTATGAGGCTGTGTCCTATGTTTATGGGCACAGCTTGATGAATGGAACAAGCTCTACCATGTTCAGTCCGTCTATGACTACCACCCGGAGTATGCTTGTGACTATTCTGTACCGCTATGAGGGCAGTCCGGCGGTAGGGACATCCAGTTTCCCGGATGTGAAGCCGGGGATGTTCTATACTGATGCGGCGGCCTGGGCTGCGGCCAACGGCGTGGTCAATGGCTACAGCGACGGTCGATTCGCTCCCGACGATACGGTTACCCGGGAACAGATGGCAGCGATCTTATACCGCTATGCTCAGTATAAAGGCTGGAATGTGGACGGACGGGCCGACCTGTCCGCATACACTGATTCTGGCCGGATAAGTCCGTACGCCCGAGATGCCATGGCGTGGGCCAATCATGTGGGGCTAATCACCGGTGTTGGCGGGAATATGCTTGCGCCCCGGGGGTCGGCTACCCGTGCGGAAGCGGCAACCATTCTTATGCGGTTTTGCAAAAATGTGGCAAAGTAGTTGTAATAAATAGAAAAGCCGCCCTTGAGGGCGGCAAAACGGAGCCAATATCGGGGCTTCGGAACATATGGTCCGGGGGGCTCCGGCTTTAGCCGGAGCAGCCCCGGTTAGAGGGAAAGAGGAAGGTGCGGCAAATTGTCTGGCTTTCTTTCCTGACGAAATGAATATACCACAAAGCCGACAAAGAAACTAGGGACAATTTGCGAAATATTTGTTAAAACTTTATGAATTTCTGTTGGGCCGGTCTTGTTTTAGCCTTTTCAGGAAACGCTTGCGTGATTTGGATGCCGTACATTGAACGGAAGACGTAGTTTGTGCTTTGTGTGTGTGAATCATTTCAGTCAGCTTGCGGGGTAAGCGCTATAAGCTTACCCCCGCAAGCTGATTTTTTGTGTGAAGAAAATGAAGGCAGGATGGTTTGCCCGTATTCACAGGGCTGAACTTGAACTTTTGTTTTGCGTCCAACAGACAGGGGGAATTTTATAGGCATTAGAATGAGATTGGAGCGGAGAAATGACCATATATAAGACATTAAAAGAAAAGATTCAATCAAACGAACGAATGCCCGTTCGACATAAAATGACATGGAATTTCACAAAAATGGGCGAATTCACTGAAAAAAAGTGCTTGCATTTTGTGGAAGGCTACGGTATACTGAAAGACGTGGTGGAGTAAAATGGAGTGAATCTACTGCTAATAGGAGTAAAATGGAGGGAGTGGGATGACCGGTACTTTCGAGCATAGCATTGACAATGCCGGACGTCTCATTGTACCCTCTAAGCTTCGGGAGAAATTGGGTTCCAGCTTTTACTTGGCGGTAGGGGTGAAAGAGAACTTGACACTCTACCCTATGGAGACCTGGGACAAGCTCCGCCAGCGAGTGGCTGAGCTGTCCACTACCGATGCGGCGTCCATGGACCTGTTTTTTGCCTCTGCTCAGCTGTGTGAGGCGGACAAGCAATGGCGTTTTCAAATTCCTTCTTATTTAAAAGAGTATGCTAAAATTGACCGGGATGTGGTGGTTACCGGTAACAATGATCGAGCTCAAATCTGGAGTGCGGACAACTGGAAAGCTAAGACCCAGCAGCAGCTCAACCCTGAGACGATTGCCAATCTGATGAAAAACCTGGGGATTTGAATATGGAATACACCCATAAACCGGTACTCTTACAGGAGTGCCTGAATGGACTGAACATACGACCTGATGGAATCTACGTAGACGGCACCTTGGGCAGGGCGGGACACTCACTGGAAATCGTCAAGCGGCTTACCACAGGACGACTTATCGCCATTGACCGGGATAAAGCCGCGTTGGATGCCGCGCCTGCTTATCTGGAGAACTATTTGGATAAAGTGACTCTGGTAAGGGGTAATTTTGGGGACTTACCCAATATTCTCTCTGATTTGAGTGTGAATGGGGCGGACGGGATGCTGTTCGACCTGGGAGTATCGTCTCCTCAGCTGGACGACGGCAGCCGTGGGTTTTCGTACCTTCAAGACGCCCCGTTGGATATGCGTATGGACCGGTCTGCCGCTTTGACTGCCTGGGACGTGGTCAATGGCTGGAGCGGGGAAGAGCTGAAACGGATTTTGTGGCAGTACGGTGAAGAACGGTATTCCAGCCTCATCGCAGCTGCTATCGTTCGGGACCGGGCGCAAGCCCCGATTGAGACCACCGGACAGCTGGCAGAACTGATTCGGAATGCAATGCCCGCTAAAGCGAGGCGGGAAAAACAGCACCCTGCAAAACGGTCTTTTCAGGCCATTCGTATCGCAGTGAATGATGAGCTGGGGGAGATAGAGCGGATGCTGGACAACGCGTTGGACATGCTGAATGCGGGAGGGCGGCTGGCTGTCATCTCATTCCATTCGCTGGAGGACCGGTTGGTAAAGGTTGCTTATGGAACCTGGTCTCGCGGCTGTACCTGTCCGCCGGACTTTCCGGTGTGCGTGTGCGGCAAAACCCCCAGAGTCAAGCTCGTTGGGAGACGGCCTATTACTGCCGGCGAGAAGGAATTGAACGAAAATCCTCGTGCCCGCAGTGCCAAACTTCGGGTTGCGGAAAAGTTACGAAACGATAAAATCTGACCCTGCGAGCAGCACAGTAGGGCATAGACCATGTACGGAGGAGAATGCTCAATGGCGACTGAGCGCAGGAACAACAGGAATACCAGGAGATATCGAACTTACGGAAATGTGGCCTATCAGCCGGACTATGAACAGGAACCTGTTCGTTCGACATCCCGCCGTGAACGGATGAATGCTGCTCCGGTTCGCCGCCCAGCGCCTAAGGTGCGTCCCCGCCGGCGTCCGGCAGTACGGCCTAACATTGAGGTGCGGCCTCAGAGCGCTATTGCGCCTTTTGCGGTAGTCGGTTTGTTTTCCGTACTGGCGTGTACACTGCTGCTGGTGGTGAGCTGCGCCCGACTGGCGGTGGCCAATAATGAGATTATTGACCTTCGCTCTGAGCTGAATGACCTTCAAGATGAGAACCGCACACTTCAGGCAAAGTACGAGTTGGTATATGACCTGGAAGCCATTGAAAAACAATTTTTGTCTGATGGAACCATGGTCCGCCCGGGTGCGGGCCAGACGGTGTACCTGGACCTTTCAGGCGGAGACAGCGTGGTATATTATGACGGCGCAGGGGAGGGGATCTCTGGAATTCTTCAGCGTGCGGAACGGTTTTTTGCCGATATGCTGTCATAAGGAAGGCTGCTTGGCACATACATTTGTCCATAGAGAGATACGAGGGGCGTGAGGAACGCACAGGGTTCCCGCGCCCCTCTCCCATAAAAACCTGTGAAATCCAAGAAATGGGAGCGAAACCCTATGCAAGACCCCAATCGAAAGCCCCGCCGTTCGGATGGCAAAAATAACCGAAGCTTGTTTAGACGCACCATTTTTTTGATGATTGTGCTGGGAATCGGGATGTTCCTGCCTCTCATCGCGCAACTTTACAAGCTGCAGATTGTAGAGCACGAGGAATGGGAGAAGCGGGCCGCCAATCAGCAGACTAAAAGTGTATCAGTGGCTGCAAACCGAGGCACGATTTACGATAAAGAGGGCCGGGTAATGGCCATGTCCGCCACGGTGTACAAACTGGTGCTGTCCCCCATGGGCGTGTACGGGTCGGTGAAGCAGGAAAATTATAAAAAAACGGATGGAAGTCCTGATACCGCTGCCTATGAGAAAGCCCTTTATGATTTGCGCAAGACCATTGTGGATGGTATCGTGGACTTGTTCGGCTACGATGAGGAACTGCTCTGGAAACGAATTGAACGCATTAAATCCGGCTATGAGGTATTATATTCTGAACTGGAGGAGGAGGACGCGGAAAAAGCCCGTGAATTTATCAGCGAGAATAAGCTGTCTGCCGGACTCCAGCTCACCCCCAGCAGCAAACGGTACTATCCTTATTCCTCGGTGGGTTCTCATATTTTGGGATACATGAACCAGAATGAGACCAGCGGCGAAAATAAAGTGGGGGCCATGGGCATTGAAGCGGGGTATGAGGATGTGCTGTCCGGAGAACTGGGTCGGGTGGTCACATCTAAAAATGGCTGGGGGATGGAGATGCTTTCCGGCTATGACATGTATTTCGACGCTCAAAACGGCTATGACGTCCATCTCACCATTGATGAGAGGGCCCAGGCCAGAATGGAACAGGCGCTGGCGGAGGGTATTGAAACCTATGATGTGCAGAACGGAGCCTTCGGAATTGCCATCAACCCGCAAACGGGAGCCGTGCTATGCATGGCCAGCACGCCGGATTTTGACCCAAACAGTTATGGAAAGATCATCAATGACAGTTTGCAAAAGGAACTGGACGCCGTTGAGGCTGAAAAGGGGAGGGACAGCGAGGAATACGGCAAGGCTTTGGGAGCTGCCCAACAGAAGCAGTGGCGTAACCGGGCCCTGTCCGATGCCTATGAACCCGGTTCAGTGTTTAAACCCATTACCGTTGCCATGGCGCTGGAAGAAGGCGTAGTGTCGATGACGGATCATTTTTATTGTGGCGGGTCCAAGGTTGTGATCCAGGGAGGCAGGCCAATCCACTGCCACAAACACTCTGGACACAAAGATGAGGACCTTACTCAGGCGGTGATGAATTCCTGCAACGTGGCCATGATGGATATCGCTGAGAGGCTGGGCGGTGACCTGATGTGGAAATATTTTGAGGACTTCGGCCTTTTCAATGGCACTGGTATCGACATTGGGGGAGAGGGACTGCAGCAGTTCTGGACTGAAAAGCAATTCAAAAGCCTCATAGGTACCACAGACCGGGCTAACTCGTCCTTTGGCCAGGGGTTCAAAATTTTGCCCACTCAAATGATCAGCGCGTTTGCCGCCGTCATCAACGGAGGGCATCTGCTCCAGCCCTATCTGGTCCAGTCGGTCACAGACCAGGACGGCAACAATGTGTTCTACCACGAGACCCAAGAGGTGCGGCAGGTTATCAGCGAATCCACCTCAGAAAAAGTTCGGGGAATTCTGGAGGAGGTGGTGGGCACAACCAAAGGTTCCGGCCACAATGCTTATATGAGTGGATACCGCATTGGTGGAAAGACGGGTACGTCGGAAAAGCTGGACCAACGGGATAGTGACGACGTCATGTGTTCTTTCATGGGCTTTGCTCCGGTGGATAATCCTCAGGTGTTGGTATTGTTGGTGTATGATACACCCAAGCGTTCCTCGCCTGGTTCCAATTATACTGCCGCAGGCACTTACATCAGCGGCGGCAATATTGCGGCGCCGATGGCTGGAGCGCTCATTGCGGATATTCTGGACTATATGGGCGTTGAAAAGCAATATTCCAGCGACGAATTGGCGGGGGCAGATGCGCCCATGCCGTATGTGGTGGGCCGGGAATTGACAGTGGCCAAGGGGCAGATTCAAAATGCGGGATTTGAATGCCGCACTGTGGGTACGGGCAGCATTGTCACCCACCAGGTCCCTGCCGCCGGCGTCTCCATCCCCGGCGGTTCCAATGTCATTTTGTATCTGGGAGAGGCGGTGCCTGAAGCTCAGGTGGAAGTGCCGGATTTGAAAGGCCTTTCGCCTACGGCGGCAAAGGTGAAACTGGAGGAAATGGGGCTGTTTATGCGTGCCACAGGGGTGGTGGATTATGCTGATTCCGCCGTTAGTTCCGTCACTCAATCGGTGGAAGTGGGAACTATGGTATCTCCTGGGACGGTTATCGACGTGAGATTTGTGAGTAGTGTTATTGATTATGGATGATAAACAAGGTAAAATGAAAGTCCCTGTGGCTGTAGTGGGCCGGGGAGGAACACTCACTGCCGCCCTGCTGCGCAAGCTGCTGCCTGGACCGGTGGTGGAGCTTACACCCTGCCAGGCGGCATGGAATGAGGGACAGCGTTACCGGGCAGTGATAGTGGAAAATTTTGACCATACAGGCGGCCGTACATTGAGTGGGTGCGCCGCTGCCCGGTGGGCGCTGTTTCCCAGATCCGGTGTGACAGTTGTGGGTTTGGACGATCCGGAGGGACGGCGGCTGGTTGGCGCGCTGCCGGGTTCGGTGTACGCCTACTCGGATGGAAAACCGCAAGCGGACCTTACGGCAAAGAATGTCCGTCTGATGGGAGAGCGGCTGGAATTTGAGGCTCTGGCTCGGGGAGAGCTGACCCGAGTACGGGTGAATGCGGGAGAGAATCCCAGGCTGTACGACCATTTGGCGGCGTTGGCCGGAGCGCTTGCTTTAGGCGTACCGTTGCCGGAAGCGGCGGAACGTTTGGGCAGTTGAGCGATTGAGAAAAGGAAATACGAAAGAAAATGCGGAGGAGAAAATTATGGTACGGATACTGCTGGCGGCGCTGACCGCCTTTGTGGTCTCGGCGGTGGTGGGTTGGTTTCTCATACCGGCTTTGCGGGCTCTGCACGCGGGACAGTCCATCAAAGAGATCGGTCCCAACTGGCATAAAAACAAAGAAGGCACACCCACCATGGGGGGTATCATGTTCATTCTGGCGGTAATCGTGGTGGTGCTGGTTTTTGGCTGGCAGGACATGGCGGCGGAAAGCTGGCAAGCGGTGTTTGTGCTGGCTTTCTCCCTGATATGTGGTACGATTGGGTTTGTGGACGACTATGCCAAAATCCGCAAGCACGAAAACACCGGCCTTACCGCCGGTTGGAAATTCTTATTGCAATTGGCTGCGGCCATTGCGTTTTTGGCTTTGCTGCGGTGGAAGGGACATTTGACCCCAAACCTGTATATTCCATTTGTTAATGTATCTGCGCCGCTGCCCTGGGGGGTGTACTTAGTGTTCGCCGCCTTTGTGATAGTGGGCTGTGTCAATGCCGTTAATCTCACCGATGGGTTGGATGGGCTGGCCGGGTCGGTGACGCTGGCGGTGTCGGTCTTTTTTGCCGTGCTGTCTCAGTGGTGGAACTATGGTGCGGTGGGTATCTTTGCCGGTGCGCTGGCAGGAGGTCTGTTGGGCTTTTTGGTATATAATTTCCATCCGGCTAAGGTGTTTATGGGAGACACCGGGTCTTTGTTCTTGGGGGGCGCGGTGTGCGGTATGGCATTTGCTTTGGACGCGCCTCTGGTGCTGGCACCGGTGGGAGTCATTTACATCGCCGAGACCATGAGCGACATCATCCAGGTAGGTTATTTCAAACTTACTCATGGCAAACGAATTTTCCGCATGGCGCCTCTCCATCACCATCTGGAGCTGGGTGGTTGGAGTGAAGTGCGTATTGTATTCACGTTTACAGGGATCACAGTGGCGTTTTGTCTGCTGGCCTTTGTGGGCGTCATGTACAGATACGCCATCTGAGTGCGGAGCGGACTTTGCTAAAAGGAGGGGATACCCATATCTAGAAAAGCAAAGCGGGACCTGACCATCGAACAAAAGCTGGCACGGGGTCCTATTGACCTGCCTTTTTTGGCGCTGGTAATACTGCTTACCGCCATTGGTCTTATTATGGTGTTGTCCGCCTCCTATGCTTCTGCTATGTACAATTTGGATGTTGCTATCGACACTGAGGGTGATCCTTTTTACTATTTCAAACGTCAGTTTGTCTTTGCTGTCATCGGTGTAACGGCTATGTTTGTGATTTCCAAGATTGATTACCAGCAGTTTCGCTGGATGTCGGTATTCGCGCTGGGCGGGTCTATCGTTCTGCTGGCACTGGTGTTTACCCCCCTGGGCCGTGCCGCTGGTGATAGTGACGTACGGCGGTGGATTAGTCTGTTTGGCCTTCGTTTCCAGCCCTCCGAGGTAGCCAAGGTGGGTGTAATTCTCTATTTCGCGGCCAGCCTGTCCAAGCGGGGCGGACAACCGGGCCTGCCAAGGAAGTGGAGCAAACGCACTTTTACGGGACGGATGGCGGCCCGGCTGGACCGCATCGGGCTGCTGGAACTGGTCCCCTATGTGGTCATTCTGGTGGTGGTATTGGCCCTGCTATATAAAGAACCCCATATGTCCGGCATGATCCTTATCACCGTGGCGGCGGCTTCTGTGCTGTTTGCTTCCGGCATCAAGCTGTACTGGTTCGTCGGAGGTGGAACGGTGGTGGTGGCGGCGCTGGCCTTCCTCATTACGCAGACCAAATACATGACCCGGCGGATCACCATTTGGCTGGACCCGTTTCAGGATTACAAAGGAGCCGGTTTCCAACCGATTCAGTCCATGATTTCTATTGGATCCGGGGGACTTTTAGGGGTAGGACTGGGTAACAGTCAGCAGAAACACCTGTTCCTTCCGGAGGAACATAACGACTGTATTTTTGCCATTGTTTGTGAAGAGTTAGGTATGGTAGGGGCTTGTGTCATAATGGCCCTGTTCGCACTGCTCATTATCCGGGGGTATTGGTTGGCCCTCCACGCCCGCGATCGGTTCGGTACTCTGCTCATCGTGGGTATTATCAGCCTGTTGGCGGTCCAGACCTTTTTGAATATCGGTGTGGCCACCAATGCCATTCCTACTACCGGTATTTCTCTGCCGTTTTTCAGCTATGGCGGAACAGCTTTGGCAATCCAGCTGGCGGAGATGGGTATGGTGCTCAGCGTATCCCGGCAGATAGCTGCGCCAAAGGCGGAATAGGAGGACGGCCACATGAAAGTGATATTTACCTGCGGTGGTTCGGCGGGGCATGTGAACCCTGCTCTGGCGGTGGCCCAGCAGTTTGAGGTCCATCATCCGGGCTGTGAGATTCTGTTTGTGGGCGCGGAGCGTGGGATGGAGCAGCAGCTGGTCAAACAGGCGGGTTATCCCATTGAGACGGTAAAGGTATCCACCTTCGAGCGCGCCTGGAGCTGGAAAGTGTTCAAGCACAACGTCAGCAGTGCGCTCAAGCTGCCGGTGGGGCAGCATGAGGCGGCTTCACTTCTTAAACGGTTTAAACCCGACCTGGTAGTGGGGACGGGAGGATATGCTTCCTATCCTGCTGTTCATGAGGCGGCGAGACGGCACATCCCCTGCGCGATCCACGAGTCCAACGCCTACCCTGGGTTGACCACCCGGACGCTGGCCAATAAAGTGGATTTGGTGATGGTGGGCTTCCCGGAGGCGGCGTCCTATTACACGGACGCGAAAAAAGTAGCTGTTACCGGGACTCCGGTGCGGAGGGAATTTTTCTCTTTGGACCGGGAACGTGCTCGGCTGGAACTGGGATTGACGGACAGCCAGCCTTTGGTGATTTCATTTTGGGGCTCCCAGGGAGCGGGTCACATGAGTAAGCACACAGTGGACTTGGTGCAGCGCTGGGCCGCCGAAGGCCGCAGGTTTCACTATATCCACGCTGCTGGGCGGGATTATGAAGACATGACTGCTGAACTTGCAAAGCGGGGCGTGGAGGTGACAGGCAGCGAGGTGCGGCCCTACATCGACGATATGCCGGTGGTGATGGCGGCGGCAGACTTAGTGATCTGCCGGGCAGGAGCGTCCACGATTGGGGAACTCACCGCTTTGGGTAAGCCTGCTATTTTGGTGCCCTCTCCCTTTGTGGCGGCAAACCACCAATTCAAAAATGCCAAGGTATTGGCCGACCGAGGCGGGGTGGAACTGGTAGAGGAAAAGAATTGTAGAGGAGAAGAGCTTTACAGAACAGCTGTTGAGCTTTTAGCGGATGGCGCCCGCAGAGCAGCTATGGGATGTGCGCTAAAGGAGTTGGCATCCCCCAATGCTGCGCAAGATATCTATGAAAATCTCGTCAAACTTATGAAATAACGGTTTAAAGCTCTTCCGCATAGGATGAAATGACATTTCTTTCTATGGGGAGGCTTTGCCATGAGTGTGATGTATATTCGGGGCGGAACGCCGCTGGAGGGGGAGCTTGCCGTCCATGGGGCAAAAAACAGCGTGCTTCCCATTCTGGCGGCCTGCCTGTTGGCCCGGGGGCCGGTGACGCTTTATAACTGCCCGAAGCTCACCGACGTAACTGCGGCGCTGGGCATTCTGCGCCGTCTGGGGTGCTGGGTGAAGCAGGAAGGGCACACCATTGTTGTGGACCCCGCCGGAGCGTCCGGGTGTTCCATCTCGGAGGAGCAGATGCGCTCCATGCGTTCGTCTATCATCTTTCTGGGGCCGCTGCTGGCACGGATGGGAGAGGCCCATCTTACATATCCCGGTGGATGCGAGCTGGGGCCTCGGCCTATCGACCTGCACCTGTCGGCTATCAGGGCTCTGGGGTGTGAGGTCAGTGAGGACCAAGGCATTCATTGCCAAGGGCAGCCTCTGGGGGGGGAGGTTCAGCTGGCCCTGCCCAGCGTGGGAGCTACGGAAAACGCAATGCTGTGTGCCGTAGGGGCATCTGGCCCGACCACAATTGCCAATGCCGCCAGAGAACCGGAGATAAATGACCTTCAAGGCTTTCTCAATCTGTTGGGGGCAAAGGTCCAGGGAGCTGGGAGCTCCACAATTACTGTGGAGGGAGGACGAGAACTGCATGGTGGGGAATACACTGTGATGGGGGACCGGATCGTTGCCGCGACACTGCTCTCTGCCGGAGCTTCCGCCGGAGGACGTGTACGGCTGAGCGGGGTGGACTGGCGGCATTTGGCTACGGTGCTGTCCGTGTTCCACCAGGCGGGATGCCGGGTGGAAAGTAGGCTGGAATATGTAGAACTGACACGGGAGCGGGGTGCTGCGATGAAAGGTGTTCCCACCATCCGTACCGCCCCGTACCCGGGATTTCCCACCGACGCCCAGGCGCCCGTCATGGCGGCGCTGTCGGCGTGCCAGGGCTGCACCCTGTTTGTGGAGACCATGTTCGACAGCCGCTATCGTCATGTGTCTGAGCTTATCCGAATGGGGGCAGATATTACTACCGAGGGCCGAGTGGCCTTGGTCCGAGGGGTGGAACGGCTCCATGGCGCCAGGGTGGAGGCCTCCGACCTGCGGGGAGGCGGGGCTTTGGCCGCTGCGGCTCTGGGGGCGGAGGGTACTACGGTACTGTCCGGCCTGAGCCACATTGACCGGGGTTACGAGGAGTTGGAGGGGATGCTCGAGAGTCTTGGCGCCGAGGTGGAGCGCCGAGAGGCCTAAAAAGCATCCGTCTATTATGAGGCGAAAACATGGACTGTGCCCCCGCCTAGGGGACCCTGGCCATACCTGAGAACGGAGGTGATCGCCGTGGCGCGACAGCGCAGGCACAGCCGGCCCAGCAGAAGGCGGGGACGGTTCAGCGGACTTTATAAAGTGTTATCTATCCTGCTGGCGGCTGCGGCGGTTATAGTGGCATGTGTGGTATTTTTCCGGGTAAATTCTGTGGAAGTGATAGGCAATGTACGCTATACTGCCGAGGAAGTAATTGAGGCGTCCGGTATCCAGACCGGAGACAATCTAGTGATTTTATCCGGCAGCCGTGTGTCTGCAGCTATACGGGCGCGACTGCCTTATGTTGAATCGGTGGCCATCCGCAAGCAGATGCCGGACAGCGTAGTGCTTAAAGTGACGGAACGGGTAGCGGCGGCATCCGTGGACAGCGCTGACGGGCGGTGGCTCATCTCGGCTCAAGGTAAACTCTTGGAAAAAGATAACGGCACCATTCGCGCTGTCCAGATCAATGGTTTGACAGCAGTGGGGCCTTATGCCGGGGGAATGCTCCAAACAGAAGAAAATGAGCAGCTTACGTTAGACTATGTGAAGGAACTTTTACCGGTGCTGGAGCGCTATGGAATGTTAGAACAGAGCACGGTACTGGACTGCACCGCTGCGGCTTCTCTGACGCTGAACTACAGTATTTACCGCTTTAAGCTTCCTCGGGGCGGAGATTACGACTATTGCATCCGACTGGCGCAAAGCGCGTTGGAGAAAGGACTGGAAGACGGGACTATTCGGGAAGGACAGAGCGGTCTTTTGGATTTAACAGTGATGGACGGAAAGGCATATTTCCAATCAGATAAATAGTTAAATTTTGGAGAGATGCCAAAAAACTGCGATTTTCTATTGACCGATTCTGGAAAAAAGGGTACAATACAACAAGATGCAGTTTTGCGCTTAATTTTAAATCGCAACCGCTGGTTTTACATAGGAGGGTCACAGGATGGCATTTGTAATGGATTCCGCTGACAGTCATGAGGACGTATTGAAAGTGATCGGGGTTGGCGGAGGTGGCAATAATGTGGTGAACCGCATGGTACGTGCGGGGATGCAGGGTGTGGAGTTTATCGCCGTGAATACCGACCGCCAGTGCCTCAGCGCCTCTGAGGCGACCCAGAAGCTGGCTATTGGAGAGAAGCTTACCGGAGGCAAAGGCGCGGGGGCCAATCCCGAGGTGGGCCGGGAGTCTGCCAAAGAGAGCAAAGAACAGATCACCGCGTTGCTGGACGGTGCGGATATGGTATTTGTTACCGCCGGAATGGGCGGCGGTACCGGCACCGGCGCGGCCCCTGTGGTGGCGGAGCTTGCCAAGGAGAAGGGCATTCTCACGGTAGGCGTGGTCACCAAGCCTTTCAATTTTGAGGGACGCCGCCGTATGGAGCAGGCTGCTCAGGGGATTGAGGAACTTCGTCAAAAGGTGGACTCTTTGGTCATTATTCCCAATGACCGGCTTCAGTACGCTACGGATGAGAAAATTACTTTTGCCAACGCGTTTGCCATTGCTGACGACGTATTGCGCCAAGCGGTGCAGTCTATTTCAGACCTGATTAAGACCACCGGGCTCATTAACTTGGATTTTGCCGATGTCACTGCTGTAATGAAGGATGCGGGGCTGGCTCACATGGGCGTAGGCCGGGCGGCAGGTAAGAACAAGGCGGAGGAGGCCACCCGTATTGCCATCAACAGTCCGTTGCTGGAGACCTCTATCCAAGGGGCCAAAGGTATTATTGTCAATATTACCGGACCCATGGATATGGGCCTGGAAGAGGTGGAACAGGCCGCCGAGATGGTTAAGCAGGTGGCCGATCCCGACGCGCTGTTCATGATGGGCACTGCCTTTGACGACACTCTGGAAGATGAATTGCGAGTAACTGTCATCGCGACCGGATTTGGTGCGGTGGATAATCCTGTCCCCCAAAAGGAGGAAGAACAAATTTCCCAGCCTCAGGCCAAGGCACAGCCCAGAGCGGCAGAGGACAAACCCAAGTGTGTCCCTGCCGGGGTGGGACCCATTACTCCACCCAGACCCCTATCGGAGACTGCGGCTGAACCGGTAGAAGATGACCCCTTTGACGATATCTTCCGTATTTTCAACAAAAGGTGAACAATGCCCCTCCCGACCAGCCGCCGGGAGGGGTTTGTGCCATCTGGCGGGTGAGGGGGAGAGACAATATGGAGTACATATCCGTCAAGCATCTGCTCCACCGGAGCCGGTCTACCGAGTGGTTTGGCACCGACCACACGATGAATATCTACCGGGGATGCTGCCACGGCTGCCTTTACTGTGACAGCAGGAGTGACTGTTACCAGATTGAAAATTTTGACTATGTGAGGGCAAAAGCGGATGCGTTGCGCATTTTACGGGACGATTTGGCACGAAAGGTACAGCCGGCGTTTATCTCCACTGGTTCTATGAGCGATCCATATAATCCCTTTGAACAAGAATTACAGCTGACCCGTCACGCTTTGGAGCTTATTGATGCCTACCGCTGCGGTGTGGCTATCGCTACGAAAAGCGACCTTATTACCCGAGATATCGACGTTTTGACTTCCATCCAAGAGCATTCGCCGGTGATCTGCAAGTTCACCATTACCACTGTGGATGACAGTTTGGCGGAGAAGCTGGAGCCTCACGCGCCGTCCCCTGGGCGCCGTTTCTTAGGGATGGCGAAGCTGTCCGAAGCTGGGCTGTTTACTGGGGTGCTGCTTATGCCGATACTGCCTTACGTGGAAGATAGTGATGAGAATGTACTTTCGGTGGTGGAAAGTGCGGCTAAGGCGGGGGCAAAATTTATCTATCCGGCTCTGGGGGTGACTATGAGGCACGGCCAGCGGGAGTATTTTTTGGACGGCCTGGAGCGTGCCTTTCCAGGCGGAGGGCTGAAAGCACGCTACCTGCGGCAGTATGGAAGCCGATACCAGTGTGCCAGCCCCCGGGCGGGAGAGCTGTGGAAAGTGTTTGCCTCGGCCTGCCGAAAATGGGGTATTTTGTACGATATGAAATCTATCATTCGGGCGGCTAATTTGGGTTATGGGGATAGGCAGCTCACATTTTTTGACTGAAAGAAGGGCGGAGACAGTTTGAGAATAAGAGGACGGTTCGCCCCAACGCCCAGCGGAAGGATGCACTTGGGCAATTTGCTGGCGGCGCTGCTGGCTTGGCTGGATGTGCGCAGCGCCGGAGGAGAGCTGGTTTTGCGAATCGAAGATTTGGATACCCAACGGACAAGCCCGGAATTTGCGGCACAGCTTATGGACGACCTGCGTTGGCTGGGGCTGGATTGGGATGAGGGTGGGTTGGAACCGGCGTATATGCAGAGTTGCCGAACAGCTTACTATGAGGACGCTTTTCAGCGTTTGAATGAGAAAGGATTCATCTATCCCTGCTACTGCACGCGGTCGGAGCGCATGGCGGCATCCGCTCCCCACCGAGACGATGGGGCGGTGGTTTATACTGGCAAGTGTTTTGGGTTAACAGAAGAGGGGCGAAGGGTGTTGGAAGGTCAGGGCCGTCGTCCGGCTTGGCGGGTACGATGCCCTGACCTGAAAATTGTACTGGAAGATGGCAATTTTGGACTATACGCCGAAAATTTAGCACGTGACTGCGGGGACTTCATCATCCGCCGGTCCGATGGAGTGTTTGCCTATCAGCTGGCGGTAGTGGTCGATGACGCACTCATGGGAGTGAATCATGTAGTCAGGGGGCGGGATCTGTTGTGTTCAGCCCCCCGCCAGGTGTGGCTGCACCAAGTGCTGGGATATGAATCACCGAAGTTTTTTCACACACCGTTGTTGCTGGCTCCCGATGGTCGAAGATTGGCTAAACGTGACCGTGACCTGGACATGGGTGCCCTGCGGGAGCAGTACACGGCGGAGGAGCTTACCGGTTTGCTGGCTTTTTATGCAGGATTAATGAGCAGGCCGGAAAAAGTCACAGCGGAAGAACTCATCCACCAGTTCTCGTGGGCAAAAGTGCCGAAAAATGACATTGTGGTTTGTTTATCTTGACAGTGACACAGGCAGAGCGTAGAATAGAAAAAATTATAAATTAGGAGGACGGACTATGGCGCAGATGGATTGGAACGATAAATTCGGCAAGCGGGGCCTCACCTTTGACGACGTACTGCTTATTCCAGCGGAGAGCAATGTGCTTCCGGCGGAAGTGGACCTGCATACGAAGCTGACGAAGAAGGTCACCTTGAATATTCCGGTGATGAGCGCGGCTATGGATACGGTCACTGAGTACCGTATGGCTATTGCGCTGGCCCGGGAGGGCGGCATCGGCGTAATTCATAAAAATATGTCCATCGGCCAACAGGCGGAACAGGTAGATATGGTAAAGCGCAGTGAGAACGGTGTTATCACCGACCCTTTCTGGCTGGGTCCCGGCCATACTTTGGCGGAGGCAGATGAGCTGATGGCCAAGTTCCGCATTTCCGGTGTGCCTATCTGCGACGGCGGCAAACTCATTGGTATTATTACCAATCGGGATATGAAGTTTGAAACCGATATGAACCAGCTCATTGACAATGTGATGACTAAGGATCATCTGGTCACCGCTCCGGAAGGCACCACCTTGGACCAGGCTCGTGAAATTCTTCGCAAGCACAAGATTGAAAAGCTGCCTATTGTGGATGGACAGTTCCATTTGAAGGGGCTCATTACAATCAAGGATATAGAAAAGGCCCAAGTGTATCCCAACTCCGCCCGTGATGAACAGGGGCGGCTGATGGTAGGTGCGGCCATAGGCGTGACCCCCGACGTGTTGGACCGGGTGGCGGCCTTGGTGGAGGCGGGTGCGGATGTGTTATGTCTGGATTCCGCCCACGGCCACTCCCGGAACATTCTGGAGTGCGTGATGCGCATCAAGGCCTTGTACCCAGACGTTCAGCTGGTGGCGGGCAATGTGGCTACCGCTGAAGGCACTCGGGCTCTCATTGAAGCGGGGGCGGACTGCGTAAAAATCGGCATCGGCCCTGGATCCATCTGCACCACCCGGGTAGTGGCGGGTATCGGTGTGCCCCAAGTCACCGCTGTGTTCGATGCGGCTCAGGTGGCGGCGGAGTACGGTGTTCCTATTATCGCCGACGGCGGCATCAAGTACTCTGGCGATATCGCCAAAGCGATCGCGGCAGGTGGCAATGTGGTCATGCTTGGCTCCCTGCTGGCAGGCTGTGAGGAATCCCCCGGTGACACCGAAGTGTATCAAGGCCGCCAATTCAAGGTCTATCGAGGTATGGGTTCTCTGGGGGCCATGGCCAAAGGGTCGAAGGACCGTTACTTCCAACAGAATAATAAGAAACTGGTGCCCGAGGGTGTGGAGGGCCGGGTTCCCTATAAGGGACCGGTGTCTGAGACCATCTACCAGATGATGGGCGGTTTGCGTTCAGGCATGGGCTACTGTGGATGCGGAACCATTGAGGAACTGAGGACCAAAGCCCAGTTTACCCAGATCACTGCAGCTGGATTGAAGGAATCCCATCCCCATGACATTTATATTACAAAAGAGGCGCCTAATTATACTATTAATCCACAGTAAGGTATGTAAAAGGCACCCTGGTTTTGATCCAATTCCGTTTTGCCTAATATCTACCGGAGTTGAAGGAACAATTCCTATAATTTTGAAAAACTCCCGTCTGTGAAAGCAGACGGGAGTTTTTCATTTGAAATTTGCGAGCTTAGGGCTTGTTTGAAAATTGTTAACATACCCAAGCGGAGGCTCTTTTCCCGCCATACATTGCCAATTTTCCTTGGAA
>ERZ808028.593-NODE-593-length-28703-cov-5.036855_pt1 | contig 28703 bp, 23 predicted proteins | sample MGYA00380184_ERZ808028 | MGnify/ENA primary metagenome ERZ808028 (study PRJEB31490, sample SAMN06133397) | mouse gut metagenome | isolation source: J8_1 | host: mice | place: China: Chengdu | collected 2015-05 ...
GCGTTGGCGCTGGAGGGGAAAGATATCAGGGAACTTCTGTCCGGGTGCCGGGAGGCGGTGCTGATGGCGGTTACTTTGGGACCGGGAGTGGACAGGCTGCTCGCAAGGAGCAGTGTGAGCAATATGGCGGACGCGGTGATCATGGATGCCTGCGCCAGCACGGCGATCGAAAATGTGGCGGACAATTTTGAGATGGATCTGCGAAGGGAAGCGGAGACAGAGGGGCTTTATCTGACGGACCGGTTCAGTCCGGGTTACGGGGATCTGCCGCTGGATGCTCAGAAAAAGCTTTGCGCGGCTCTGGATACAGGGCGGAGGATCGGCCTTTCTCTGAGTCCTTCTCTCTTGATGATCCCGGGGAAGTCGGTAACGGCTATTCTGGGAATCTCCGATGCGCCTAAGCCGCTGCGGAAGAGAGGGTGTGAGAGCTGCAGCCTGTTTCGGAGCTGTATGTATCGAAGGGACGGGAAGAACTGCCGGGGAGCGGCAAATTAGTATAGGAAGGATGGAACCGTATGGGAAGATTTATTAATCCTGATAACAGTGCATTTCAGGTCGCATTGAATTCAGAAATATATATTGATAAAACAAAACTTTTGGCGTATACGAACAAAGTATTGGATACGAAACAGGCTATGATATGCAACAGCCGCCCGCGCCGGTTTGGCAAATCAATTACCGCTGATATGATGGTGGCCTATTATAGCAGAGGGTGTGATTCGGAGCATATGTTTGAAGGTCTGGCAATCAGTGGGGATGAGACATTTCAAAAACACTTAAATAAATATGATGTGATTCATCTGGATGTCCAGTGGTGCTGTATGGATGCAGGTTCGCCTGAAGAGACTGTAAATTATATAAATGAACATATTATAGAAGAACTGAAGGGAATTTATCCGAATACGGTGCCGGATGCTGTTGAAACGGCATATGGAGCGATGTCCTGTATTAATGCCGCTCTGGGGAAAAAATTTATTGTTATTGTTGATGAATGGGATGTTTTGATCCGTGACGAGGCTGCAAATCATGTAGTACAGGAAGAGTATATTAATTTTCTCCGGGGGATGTTTAAGGGAAGTGAACCTACAAAATTTTTGCGTCTGGCTTATCTGACAGGCATTCTTCCGATTAAAAAAGTAAAGACACAATCGGCGCTTAATAATTTCGATGAGTTTACGATGCTGAACCCTAATGTATTTGCTCCATATATTGGATTCACAGAGGAGGAGGTTAAAGATCTTTGTAACAGGTACGGAAAGAATTTTGATGAAGTGAAGCAGTGGTATGATGGATATCGGCTTGCAGGTTGGAGTGTGTATAATCCTAAAGCGGTAGTCAGTGTTATGATGCAGGGAGAATTTCAGAGTTATTGGTCTCAAACCGGAACCTATGAAATGATCGTGCCGCTGATAAGCATGGACTTTGATGGATTGAAAACTAATCTTATAGAAATGTTGGCGGGTGCAGCAGTTAGTGTCGATGTAAATTCATTTCAGAATGATATGGTAAGTTTTGGTGATAAAGATGATGTGTTGACACTGTTGATTCATCTTGGTTACCTTGCCTACAATCAGGTTGATCAGACTGTATCTATTCCAAATGAAGAGATCCGTCAGGAATTTACTGCAGCGATAAAAAGAAATAAATGGAGTGAACTGATCAGTTTTCAGAGAAAATCAGAAAATCTTTTGGACGCGACTCTTGATATGGATGCAGAGGCGGTAGCAGATGGAATTGAGAAAATTCACACAGATTTTGTACCAGCGATTCAGTATAATAGTGAAAATTCGCTTGGCAGTGTATTAACAATAGCTTATTTGAGTTCCATGCAGTACTATTTTAAACCGGTGAGAGAAATGCCAACAGGCAGAGGTTTGGCAGATTTTATCTACATTCCGAAGCCAGAATACAGAGGAGCATATCCGGCATTGGTGGCAGAATTGAAATGGAATAAAAGTGCAGGTGCCGCAATACAGCAGATAAAAGAGAAAAAATATATGCAGGTTTTGAAAGGCTATACAGGTGATATTCTATTAGTTGGAATTAATTATGATAAAAAAAGTAAAGAACATACGTGCATTATCGAAAAAGTTGAAAAACCATAACAGAGAAATATATGGAGAAACGATTATGAAAAACAGAGTGATCTTAGACGGCGGAATGGGTACGATGCTGCAGGCGGCGGGGCTTGGGCTGGGGGAGCGTCCGGATGTGTTCGGCATGAAGCATCCGGATGTGGTGGAGCGCATCCAGCACAGCTATGTGGAGGCGGGCTCGCAGGTGCTCTATGCCAATACATTCGGCACGAACGCCCATAAACTGGAGGGGACGGGCTATACGGTGGAGGAGGTGATCTCCGCCAACATTGCCGTCGCGAAACGGGCAGCGGCGGGAAAAGCGAAGGTGGCGCTGGATGTGGGTCCCATCGGGGAACTGCTGGAGCCGCTCGGCATGCTTTCTTTTGAGAAGGCTTATGAGATCTACGCGCAGGTTGTGCGGGCAGGGGCATCATGCGGTGTGGACCTGATCATATTTGAGACTATGACGGATCTGTACGAGGTGAAAGCGGCGGTGCTGGCGGCGAAGGAAAACAGTGACCTTCCGATCTGGACGACGATGAGCTTTGAGGCATCGGGGCGCACCTTCACAGGGACTACGGTAGCGGCGATGGCGCTGACGCTGACGGGGCTCGGTGTGGATGCGCTGGGGATCAACTGCTCTCTGGGACCGGAAGAGCTTGTGCCGCTGGTGGAGGAACTGCGGAGCTGGACGGATCTGCCGATCATCGTAAAGCCAAACGCGGGGCTGCCTGACCCGGCTACGGGAGAGTATAGTATGGGGGCGGAGGAGTTCGGAAAGCGCATGGCTGTGTTCCCGGCGATGGGAGCCTCCATTTTCGGCGGCTGCTGCGGAACAAATCCGGATTTTATCAGGGCGCTGGCGGCTGGTCTGGCGGAAGAAGCCGCTGTTTCGGGAGAAATGCGGCAAGGCGTTGAGGATTCTCAAAATGGGCAGGAAGGGAAGAATGCCGGAGGGGAAGAAGCCGGATATAGAGAGACAGGCAGGACCCACCGGGGTGTCTGCTCGGCTTCACAGGTCGCAAGGTTCGGCGGGATTAAGGATTCTCCTAGAATCCTTGTGATCGGAGAGCGGATCAATCCGACAGGAAAGAAACGGTTCCAGCAGGCGCTGCGGGAGGGCGACATGAACTATATCATGGAGCGAGCCATCGAGCAGGCTGACGCAGGAGCGGATATTCTGGATATCAATGTGGGGCTGCCGGGGATAGAGGAAGCGGAGATGATGACCAGAGTGGTAAAGGCGGTACAGAGCGTGGTATCTTTGCCGCTGCAGATCGATTCTTCGGATCCGGAAGCCATAGAGGCGGGACTTCGCGCCTGTAACGGAAGGGCCATCGTCAATTCCGTGAACGGCGAGCAGGAAGTGCTGGAGAAGGTACTGCCTATCGTGAAAAAGTACGGCGCTGCGGTAGTGGGGCTGACAATGGATAAGGGGGGGATCCCGGAAACTGCAAAAGCGAGGATCGCCATTGCGGAGCGGATCGTAAAGGCGGCGGAAAGCTATGGCATTCCCCGGGAGGATGTGCTGATCGACGCCCTGACCCTGACCATATCCGCCCAGCAGAGACAGGCGGCGGAGACCCTGAAGGCGGTGCGGTATATCCACGAGAAAATGGGCCTGCACTGCGTATTGGGCGTCAGCAATATCTCTTTCGGGCTGCCGGAGAGGATCCATATCACGGCAAGCTTTTTAACGCAGGCGATGTGTTGCGGGCTGGATTTCCCGATCGTCAACCCGAACCAGAAAGAGATCATGGATATGGTCGCATCCTACCGTGCCCTATCCGGGGAGGATGTGGATTCGGCGGCTTATATTGAGAGATTTGCCGGTGAAACTGCGGAGAAAACGATGCCTGCCGTATCTGCGGCAGCGGAGATGAATATAGAGACGGCGGTGTTAAAGGGGCTGAAGCAGGAGGTTGCGAACCTGACGGAAAAGCATTTGGAGAACATGTCCGAACTGGATGTGATCAATCAGAAACTGATCCCTGCGCTTGATATCGTCGGAGAAAAATATGAAAAACAGCAGATATTCCTGCCCCAGCTGATCAATGCGGCGAACGCCGCCTGCGCCGGGTTCGACCTGATCAAGGCAAGGATCGCCGGAAGGGGCGGTGAGAGCCTTTCCAAAGGAAAGATCGTGATGGCGACAGTGGAAGGCGATATCCATGATATCGGGAAGAATATTGTCCGGGTGGTGCTGGAAAATTACGGTTATCAGGTGATCGACTTAGGGAGGGATGTGCCTGTGGAAGCCGTGGTAGAGGCGGTTCTCAAGGAGGATGTGTCTCTGGTGGGGCTTTCCGCACTGATGACAACCACCGTCTCCTCCATGCAGAAGACGATCGCCGCCTTGAGAGAGAGCGGACATCCTTGCAGGATCTTTGTGGGCGGAGCCGTATTGACGGAGAGCTACGCGATGGAGATCGGTGCGGATTATTACGCGAAGGATGCCAAGGCGTCCGTGGATATCGCGAAGGAAGTGCTGGGGTAGGCGTCTGCGGATTTTTCAACCATAATATTGATAAATAAAAACGGAGGTTACAGGCTATGAGAGTCATGAAAGAAAAACATTTCACGGGGACAAGATCACCGGAGATCACGGAGCGTGAGATAAGAAACCGTGCTTTGGCAAGAAAGGCGGCGGCAGAGGGGATCGTGCTTTTGGAAAATAAGAACCACCTGCTTCCGCTTCAAAAGGGGGAGAAAGTAGCCCTCTATGGCGTGGGGGCACCCAGGACCATCAAAGGCGGCACAGGTTCGGGCGATGTCAATGAGAGGGAAAGCGTCAGCATTTATCAGGGAATGAAAAATGCGGGCTTCCGGATCACGAATGAAAGTTGGATCGCAGATTTTGAAAAACGCTACGAGGCGGCAAGGAATGCATGGCGGGACGGTATTCTGGAGAGAGCGGCGGGAAAAGAAAACGGGACAGACTTTTTTGATATATACAGTGCAATGCCTTTTATGATGCCGACCGGGGGACCGATCGAAAAAACGGAGGCGGATGTCGCCTTTTACATATTGAGCCGTGTGGCGGGAGAAGGGAAGGACCGCAACAAAGGCGCCGGAGATTATACGCTGACGGAAGATGAAAAACAGCAGTTGTCCGATATCTGCGAAAAGTACGCGCATGTGGCGGTGGCAGTCAATACCGGCGGGCTGGTGGATCTGTCATTTATGGACGAGTTTTCCAATATCGAGGTGCTGCTCTATATTGTGCAGCCTGGTATGGAAGGCGGGAACGCTTTTGCGGATGTGGTCGGCGGAGATGTGGCGCCCTCCGGCAAACTTACCGACAGCTGGGCATATCGGTACGAGGATTACCCGAACAGCGGGACCTTTTCGGGCAACAACGGAAATGTGGAGGAGGAGTTCTACACGGAAGGAATCTATGTGGGCTACCGATATTTTGATTCATTTGACATTCCTGTCAGGTACGGATTCGGCTATGGATTGTCCTATACAGATTTTAAGACGGAGTTTGTCTCCGCAAAATGGGATGAAACAAGGGAGAGGTTTTTGCTGGCGGCAAAAGTGACAAACGCCGGTTCCGTTTACAGCGGGAAAGAAGTCGTACAGTTCTATGTGACCGCACCCGCGGCGGAGATGGAAAAGGAATACAGAAGGCTGGCAGGTTTCGGAAAGACGGCGCTTCTTGCGCCCGGGGAAAGCCGGGAAGTTGTGGTGGAAGTATCGTTGAGGGAACTTGCTTCTTACGATGAGGAGCAGGCGGGCTGGATGCTGGAAAAGGGGGATTACACGTTCTGGATGGGGAACTCTCTGGAATCATCGCGTCCCGTATCCGTGGCAAAACTGGAAAAAGATGTGATGCTGACGAAGAACAGAAATATTGCCCCGCTGCGGAAAGAACTGACACAGTTAAGACAGTCCGGTGAAAAGATGCGGGAAAAGAGGAAAAAACTGGCGCAGGCTGCGTTTGACAGGAAGCTGCCGGCGATGGAGATCCCTTCAGATATGGCGCGCAGGGAGATCGTTTACCGGGAGAACTGGGATTTTGTGCCGAAGGAGGCCGCGGCCTTTGTGGATACGCTCTCTACAGAGCAGCTGATCGCGCTTGCCAGCGGGGATCCGGGAAAGGCGCAGGGCGGAAATTTAGGTGCGGCAGGTATCTCAGTGCCGGGTTCAGCAGGAGAGACAAACGGTTGTGCGGCGGATAAAAATCTGGCTTCGATCGTGCTGGCGGACGGGCCGGCGGGACTGCGCCTGATGAAACATTATAATGTGGAGAACGGGAAAATTTTGCCGAAACCTTTCTCTTACAGTCTGGAGGGAGGCATTTTCTGCCCTGATCTCGGGGAGGAGCCGGGAGATCGATACTATCAGTACTGCACGGCGATCCCGGTGGGAACGCTGCTGGCGCAGACCTGGGACTGCGGCCTGATACGGGAGATCGGCCATATGGTCGGGGAGGAGATGGAAGAGTTTCGGGTTACGCTGTGGCTGGCGCCGGGGATGAATATCCACAGAAATCCGCTGTGCGGCAGAAACTTTGAGTATTATGCGGAAGATCCTCTGCTGGCCGGAAAGATCGCGGCAGCTATGACGGACGGCGTACAGTCCGTACCGGGATGCGGCACGACGATCAAGCATCTCACCTGCAATAATCAGGAGGATAACCGGATGGGGTCTGACAGTATTGTCTCGGAGAGGGCGCTCCGCGAGATCTATCTGAAGGGATTTGAGATCGCGGTGAAGGAATCCCGGCCTATGTCCATCATGACCAGTTATAATCTGTTAAACGGAGTGCATCTTGCGAATAACCATGATATCTGCACGGATGTTGTCCGTTCGGAGTGGGGCTTTGCTGGAATGATCATGACGGACTGGACGACGACGGAGAAGGGGGAGGACTGTACGGCTTCCGGCTGCATGCGGGCGGGAAATGACCTGGTGATGCCCGGCGCTGTCAGTGATAAAGAAAATCTGGAGAAGGAACTGGCTGAGGGTACTCTGAAGGAGGAAGACCTGAAAGCCTGTATCAGCAGGCTGGTGGATATCATATGGCGGTCGAATCAGTATGAGGGGGCTGTGCCGTATAAAGGGGGAGAATAAAACAGAACCTGCGGATACCCGGATATATCCGAATAGAGACACAGGGATAAGGAAACTTATCCCTGTGCGATCTTTGGGAGGAAGACCGGGAATCTGATGGTTTTCAGATATCAGTCTTTCAGATATGGTGGACCTCCACATGTCCGAAGGCTACATTTCCCTCCAGAAACAGCGTGGCAGCCCCGTTCGGGTTTCCGTATCCGGATTCCTCCAGGCTGCCGAAAGAACGCTTTACGTTTATCACGACATTCCAGCCGGCGGGAACATAGATCTCCATGTTGCCGAAAGAGCATTCAATAAAGGCGTTTGCCCTGTTATCTTTGAATACCGCGTCGTTGAAGTACACTTCCAGATTGCCGAAGGAGCTGTCCAGAAAGATCCGGCTGATATCCCGGCCGACAATATATTTTACGGCGTATCCGAAGGAAACCGCACAGTGGATCTCTTCGCCGCTCACAAATTCCTGCGCGCTTTTTCCGGAGCCTCCCGGATTTTTGGGCGGGTGGGGAATCTGGGAGTTTTTGTATTTGGAATGTTTCGGAAAGATGATATTTAAGCCGATGGTCCCCAGCAGGGCGGCGCCCAGCACAGGCCAGGGCGTGATCGCCTCAAGGTGCAGGAGATCATCGTGGATAATGGCCAGTAGCGCCAGGGAAAACAGGATCTGTCCGAAGGAGCGGTCTAAAATCCCGTCCACAAGGCAGCCTAACAGGGCAATGGAAAACAGGATGGACCAGAAACTGAAGCTGCCGAGGTGCCCCAGTCCCCCCAGCAGCAGCGCCACAGCGCCGAGCAGGAATAGAATTCCCCAGAAAATTTTTTTGTGTTGTCTGTTTTGCATGTTGTTTGATACCTCCGTTTTTGATTTACGCGGGCAATGAACCAGGTGTCGTGCTTATATTGCAGAATCAATGTGTTTACAGTTCTCTGATGATCCGTCTACGGGGAAGGGCTCTATCCTGCCAAGCTTCCTCTCGCGGAGCCGTTCTGCCAGCGCTTTGTAATAGCCCCTGCTCACCAGCGCGTGCTTTTTGCTCCCGGCAAATTCCACGATGCTGGAGGCGGTCAGGTTCCGGGTGATGGAGTAGATGTAATCCAGATTTGCGATAGAGGATTTGGATATCCTCATAAAGCAGCCCGGCAGCAGGTCTTCCAGCTCATACAGTTTGTAGGGGCAGACGAAAAGTTTATCCGCAGTGTGGGCGCGTACCTCCCGCCCTTCCGTCTCAAAAAAATAGATATCATGCACGGGAATATAGTAGTCGGTATCCCCGATGCGCAGGAAAAGGCACTGCGTTCCGTTATTTTGTCTTGAGATATAGTTTTGCAGATCGACGATCCCGTCGTGCAGCCCGGCACAGCGGATAACAACTTCGTCTTCGCCTATCCCTTCATCGATTTCTATCTTTATTTTCATGAAACATCTCCGGTTTTGCAGATTTTTTCACAGGCCGTCTTACAGTTTCAGTATAACGGAAAAAAGAAATCTGTAAACAGTTTTTGTGCAAGTGGTTAAAATGGTGGTTCAACAGGTAAAAACGGCATTGCCTTTTCCCGCAAGTGCGTATAAAATAGAGTGGATGCAGCATTGAAAAAGACATATACTGATAGTATAGAATATATAAGGTAAGAACGGAGAAGCCGGCTGCAGTATATACAGGGAAAGGGAGGCACTGTGCCATGAAAAAAGAATATCTGATCACGGAAAAGCCCTGGAAAGCGCTTCTTTTGTTTGCGATGCCGATGATCATCGGCAATTTATTCCAGCAGTTTTATACGATGGTGGATTCTGTCGTGGTGGGGCGGTTTGTCAGCGAGAACGCGCTGGCGGCGGTGGGGGCTTCCTATGCGCTCACCACTGTGTTTATCTCCATCGCCATCGGCGGCGGCGTGGGGGCTTCGGTGATCACAAGCCGCTATTTCGGCGCCCGGGATTACCGGAAGATGATGCTGTCCATCCGCACGGCGCTGACGGTTTTCCTTGTGACAAGCATTGTGCTTGGCAGTGTGGGGCTTCTTTTGGGAAGGCAGATCATGATCGCGTTAAATACCCCCTTCGATGTGCTGGGGGATGCCACGGTTTATCTGAGGATTTATTTCCTGGGACTGCCGTTTTTGTTTATGTATAATATTCTGTCTGCGATGTTCAATGCGCTGGGGCGTTCGCAGATCCCGCTTTATCTGCTGATCTTTTCCTCTCTGTTCAATATCGTGCTGGATGTGTTTTTTGTGAAGGAACTGGCAATGGGCGTATCCGGCGTGGCGTGGGCGACGCTGATCGCGCAGGGGATCTCGGCGGTGCTTTCGTTTGGAATCCTCGTACGGTATTTGAGAAGTTTCGCCTCAGGAGACGGGGAGGACAGAGAACGGGGCGTTTGCGGCACGGCAGGAAGGCGGAATGCGCCGGCGCCAGATGGTGGGGCGGGCAGGGTGTCAGATGGCGGCAGGTTGGCGCTGTTTGACAGGACGGAATGTCTGAATATGGCGCGGGTGGCGCTGCCGTCCATCCTGCAGCAGTCCACGATCTCCATCGGGATGATGCTGGTGCAGTCGGTGGTGAACAGTTTCGGCGCGCAGGTGCTTGCCGGATTTTCCGCGGCGATGCGGGTGGAGAGTATCTGTATCGTGCCTATGTCTGCGATGGGGAATGTGATGAGTTCCTACACGGCGCAAAATATCGGCGCGGGGAAAACGGACCGGGTAAAACAGGGATACCACACGGGGTACGGGATCGTGGCGGCTTTTGCCGTGATACTCTGTCTGGCGGTGGAGCTGAGCTACCGGCCCCTCATTTTATTGTTTTTGGGGGAGGATGCCTCCGCGGCGGCCTATCAGACCGGCGTGGGTTATCTGCAGTTTATCGGGTGGTTCTTTGTGTTTATCGGGATGAAGATGATCACGGACGGACTGCTGCGGGGCGCGGGAGATATGGTGCTGTTTACGGTGGCAAATATGGTGAATCTGGGGATCAGGGTGTTTGCATCCATGCTCTTTGCACCGCATTTCGGGGTGGCGGTGGTCTGGATCGTGGTTCCCATCGGGTGGATCGCGAATTATCTGATCTCGTTTGCGGAGTACCGCACCGGGAAGTGGGCAGGAGTGCATACGGATGGCAGGACGTAGCAGATTGGATTCAATGTTATTAAGTTGATGACGGCGGACGCTGGAAAGAATATAGAAGAAAATGAATTTATAATATATACAAAGGAATATAGATGAAGCGATGAGTAGTACAGGAAACAGTGTGATACAAAAGGGAAACGGATATTGGTATAAAAAGGGGCTGCGCGACGGGATGCCTATTGCCATGGGATATTTTGCGGTGGCGTTTACGCTGGGGATCACGGCGAAAAATGTCGGCATGACGCCGGTTCAGGCGGCGGTCTCATCGATGCTGCTCCATGCTTCGGCGGGACAGTATGCGGCGATGACCGTGATCGCATCGGGGACGGGTTATCTGGAGATGGTGATGACGACGCTGATCGTCAATCTGCGGTATCTTTTGATGTCCTGCGCGCTGTCCCAGAAAGCGGGAAGCGAGATGAAGATGGGACACAGGATGGCGGTCTCCCATTATATCACGGATGAAATATTCGGCATAGCTTCAGCGGTGGAGGGGAAGCTGAATCCGTTTTACAATTACGGAGCTGCATCGGTGGCAGGGCCGGGCTGGACGATCGGGACTTTTTTGGGCGCGCTTTTAGGGACGGCGCTGCCTCAGAGGCTGGGGCGGGCGTTGGGCGTGGCGCTTTACGGGATGTTCATTGCGATCATTATCCCACCGGCAAAAAAGAGCAAAATTATCTGCGGCATCGTGGTCGTTTCCATGCTCGCCAGCTATCTTTTTTCCTGTCTGCCGGGGGTCAGGGAGATTTCGGAAGGATTTAAGATCATTATTCTGACAGTTGCGATAGCGGGGTTTGCGGCGTGGAAATTTCCGGTGCAGGAAGAGAAAAAAGGGTAGGAAGGAGGAGCGGGAGAATGACACAGAATGTATATCTTTATCTGATCGTGGCGGCGCTTACCTTGTATGCGATCCGTGCCCTGCCCATGACGCTGATACGGAAGGACATCAAAAGTCCGTTTATTCGTTCTTTCTTATATTATGTGCCCTATGTGACGCTGGCGGTCATGACCTTTCCTGCAATCTTAAGCGCCACAGGGAGCCGGATCTCCGCATGGGCGGGCTTTGCGGCGGCGCTGCTGATCGCTTATATCGACGGGAACCTGTTCCGGGTGGCGATCGGGGCGTGTATCGTGGTGTATGTGGCGGAGCTGTTTTTGTGAGGCTGTTTGCTGGAATGGGCGGCAGGAAGATTTTGATAACAGGGAAGACGAAAATTGCATTGTAACAGATTTTAATCAGGTGAAGAAGAATCGCCTTGAACTTCCTGAGAGTTTATGCTATTCTTTAGATAGTGAAAGGCGTCTGCTCGAACAGACGCCCAACAGGAATTACCGATAGACGGTTAGCCCGACAATATAGTAAGCAGAAAAGCCGCTTAGCTTGTGAGGCGTGGGCGGCTATTTCTGTGTCTTATGGTTATCCTTGCTTCCGATGGCATATCCGAGACCAAACGCTGTCAGCACAAGGCTGATCACGGCTATCAATCCTTCAATCGTCAACATCCACTCAGCCCTCCTTTCTAAGATTCCCATGAGGGTTTCTATGTATACGGAGGGTCACAGTCCCTCCGAAGAGGGCTAACCGCCTACCATCCTGGTAGTCCTGATAAGATACTATCATACCTCAATAAAAAGTTCAATCAGACAAATAAAAAAGGAGAAAAAAGATGAACATAGAACAAGTAAAATCCATTATTTTAGATGCGGGAACATTTCTGAAAAACCGGGATGCGGCATCGCATATTACAGTAAAAGGCGCGTCGGATTATGTGACGGAAGCAGATAAGGGCGTGCAGAATTTTATCCAGAAAGCGCTGCAGGAGAAATATCCGGAAATACAGTTTCTGGGGGAGGAGAAGAACAATGACGGGATCGATTTCTCGGGGCTGGTGTGGGTGCTCGATCCGGTGGACGGGACGACCAATCTGATCCATGATTACAGAAGGAGCAGCATTTCTCTGGCGCTTATGGAAAACGGGCGGACAGTCTTAGGGATCGTCTATCAGCCCTACACGGACGAACTGTTTTATGCGGAAAAGGGGAAGGGGGCTTTCTTAAACGGACAGCAGATCCATGTCAGCAGAGCGCAGACGATGGATGAATGCATGTTTGCTTTCGGGACGGCGCCCTATGAGAAAGAAAAATACGGTGAGGAATGCTTCCGGAAGATATACGGGGTTTTTATGGATTCTCAGGATATCCGCAGGAGCGGTTCCGCGGCGATCGATATGGCGGAGACGGCGGCGGGAAGGATTGATGGTTTTTTTGAACCGAGGCTCAGCATCTGGGATTATGCGGCGGGAAGGCTTCTGGTGGCGGAAGCGGGCGGCAGGGCTACGGACTATGAAGGAAACGAACTCGGCAATGCGATGAAGAGCAGCGTGGTATGCGCAAATCCTGCGATCCATGAGTTATTGATTCGGAAATATTTAAAATAAGAAGTATTACTTTTTAGAAAATGAGTTATACTGAATATGTAATGTTTGTATGGAAATGAGACGGCGCGGTGGGGACGGAAAGAAAGTGATACCTTACAGAAGCCGGACAGGGAATAGTTCAATTTGGATTTGGAAATTCGGAGAGGAGGAAAACAGGATGAAGAATAAAGTACATTATGTGGACAGCCGGAAAGTAGCTGTGATCGGCTGCGGGTTTGTGGGATCTACGATAGCCTTTGCGCTGATGCAGAGCGGGCTGTTTTCGGAGATGGTACTGATCGATGTGGATATGAAAAAGGCGGAGGGGGAAGCGCTGGATATCGGCCACGGCATTTCTTTTGCCCGTCCGATGAAGATATGGGCAGGCGTCTATGAGGATATTGCGGATGCGGCGATCGTGATCATCACAGCGGGAGCAAACCAGAAGCCCGGGGAGACGAGGCTGGATCTGGTGCATAAAAATATCGGTATCCTGAAGGGCATCATGCCGGAAGTGACAAAGTATAATAAAACGGGCATCATCATGATCGTGTCCAATCCGGTGGATATACTGACCTACGCGGCTTTAAAGATCAGCGGGCTGCCGGAAAACCGGGTGATCGGATCGGGAACGGTGCTGGATACGGCAAGGCTGAAATATGAGGTGGGTGAATTTCTGGAGGTGGACAGCAGAGGCGTCCATGCCTTTATCGTGGGAGAACACGGCGACAGCGAGATAGCGGCATGGAGCAGCGCCAATGTCTCCGGCGTGCCGTTAAAAGAGTTCTGCAAGATCAGAAATGATATCGACAGTAATAAGGAACTGAAGACAGCGATGGAAGAGATAGCGGAGCGGGTGAAAAACAGCGCTTATGAGATCATCGAGCGCAAACATGCGACTTATTACGGCATCGCCATGGCGGTAAAACGGATCTGCGAGGCGATCATCCGGGATGAGAAGTCGGTGCTGCCGATCTCGAGCATGATGCATGGGGAGTACGGCCTGACGGATGTGGTGCTTTCCATGCCTGCCATTGTCGGAGAAAACGGTGTGGAGCATGTGGTCCCGGTATCGCTGGATGAGGAAGAACAGAAGAAGCTCTGGAATTCAGCACGGGTGCTGAAGGATATTCAGAAACAGGAAGGGTTCTGAAATGAAGGGAACGGGAGTATAGAGAATGGGCTGCAGTTCAACAAAATATCATTCTGGCAACTGATGCAAATGTTTTGAGAATAGTAAAATCCCCCATCATCACGCTTTTTTGGAGAGCAGGCGCGGTGACGGAGGATTTTATTATTTACATGGCTGGCTGACTTATTAACTTTAGTCAATTATGTCATTTTTTGATCCGCTTTAATTTCCGGAAGTGGATGATTCCAGAACACCGTTTACATAGGTATCTGTGCGCTCTAAAACTTCTACTTTGTTTTCATTGTCATAGGAATAAATTTTTTCTGTGTAGGAGTCTGTGCTGGTGTCCGTATAGGTGACACTGGAATACTGCTTCAGGTTGTTGTTTTCATCGTAATATTCTACACGCCACTTGGAACCGTCGTCATGAAGGATCGTGGTCGTGTGGTGAGCCTGCCAGCGGTCGGCGGCGCTGCCGATGGCAGCGGCTGCTGCGTTGTTGTAAGCTGCTGCAGAATCGGAAACGGAATTACTTGTCAAACTACTGCCCGAATTGCCTGCAGTATAGCCGGTTCCTGTGTTTCCTGTATTGCTGCTGTCTGAGTCATGGTCCGCATAAGTTGTGGTGTTCTCCCGCGGAAGATAATATTGTCCCATGCCTGCGCTTTCTGCCGTCGCGATGTCCGCATAGCCGTGGGAGGTTCCCATGGTGCGGTTCTCGGTAATGCCGCAGGTTACATAATGATTCACGATGGCGGGTATATCGTAGCCGTATGCGTTTTTGATATCGCTGTACGCTTCCGCATAAGTCAGGGGATCAAAAAGAACTCCCTTTGTTCTGCCCTCGTAAACGCCTATTGTCAGATAGTGTGCCACATAGGCGTCCGTGTTGTCGCCGAAAGCCTGCGCCAGATCGGGATAAGCGGCTTTGTAAGCCTCCACGTTGATAATAAGATCATTTGTATTGACTGGTGTTTTTTCTGCTGCAGATACGGTTAAGCCAGAGCTGACAAGTACAGCTGCTGATAGACCGGCTGCAATTGTTTTTTTAAAGTTCATAAGGACTCCTTTTCTTGATTTTTTTTGGTGCTCTTATTATATAGGAAGCGGCAGGGTGCTGTCAATCAAAATCGGCGGGATCTGCTGCTTTCCGGCTCTTTTCCCATCTCTCCCTGCCGGCGCTTCAGCCATGGTTTGGGGTTACCTGTGTCCTTTCTGCGCGTTCTTCGTGCCGGTGATCGTATTCCAGAGTTCGTCGCATTGACTGATAGAGTCATCAGCCTTTTCGGAGTAAAAACATCTCCTGCCGAGGCGGAGCCCGGAAAGCAGCTCCTGACTGTCTCCGGTGGTTTTGATTCCCGCGGCGACAAAAGTATAGGAACCGAGATCCATCTCGGAGAGGGCAGGGCAGTCGCTCCAGAGAACGGTCTTGCCCTCCGCGGAGTGATCCGTTTCGTCGGGGCAGCTTCCGTCGGGGTTGGCGAGGATCTGAAAGCTCTGCTGCAGGGTATCCGGGTCATCGGTCAGGAAAAAATAGCTCTCGCAGGCAGAGATATCGGCCATCAGCCTGACTTCGGAACTGTAGGAGGAAAGCGCCGCTTCGGGATCGCTCTCCGGATCGCCGGTGATATATTGATTTATCTGAACAATGGCCTCTTTATCCTGATTGAGATCACCGGCGAGCTGTGCAAAACCCTGCTCCAGGGCGGCGACGGTATCCTCAGGAAGAGGCGTGCTTCCCACATAGGCAATTTTGAAATCCGGCTCTTTTTCCCACAGGCCGAGGGCGCTGCCGATCATATTGATCAGGATCCACAGCAAAATTCCGCCGCAGATCACATACCATTTGTGATAGTACCACCAGTTTTTCAATCGATAGGAAAACGCTGCGGGTTCCGGAGCCTGCGCCGCTGAATACAGGGAAGGCTCGCAGGGCGTATTCTCCGCAGGCTGTTCCTGCGCTGTATCATAAAGTTTCATAAGCGTTCCTCCTTTTCTCCGGCGTCCGGTTCTTTCGTGGTTCCGCCGTAAGCGTAGCTGACCGGAAGGCATACTAACGGCGGCTTGGCGGAGAGGCTCTCCCTGGTCAAAAGTTCTACGCACATTTCGGCGATCTCCTGCACCGGCTGTACGATGGTGGAACAGACATAATCTTCGTTGCCGAAATACCGGATGCCGTCAAAGCCGATGACCTGCACATCCTCCGGCACCCGCTGATTCAGTTTTTTCAGCGTCTTCATGATCAGCCAGGCAAGCCGGTCGGTCACACAGAAGATCCCGTCAAAGCCCAGTTTCCCGTTTTGGATATGTTCCGCCAGAAATTCCTCAAATAACTCATAGGGATCGCCGTCATTTAAAATTTTCGCCTCGCATGAGAGGCCCCGGGCGAGGCAGCCGTTCTCAAAACCGGAACGCCGTTTGTTGGTCTCGTTGTTTAAAGAGGAACCGATCCGCAAAAAAGCGACACGCTGACAGCCCAGATCGGCGAACTTTTCTGCAGCGAGCTGTCCGCCGGCGAAATTATCGCTCGCCACACAGGGAAAGCGGGGACCCATGGAACGGTCGATAGCGACAAAGGGGGTTCCCTCTTCCACGACAAGGTTCGGGTTATAGGTCAGTCCGATGATGCCGTCTACTTTGCCCCGCTGTGCTATATTGACATACTCCTGCTCCATGTCGGAATCAAAGTCGGTGGAACACAGGAGCATCCGATATTTCCTGCGGGAGAGTGCCATATTGATATGATGGGCGAGGGACGCGAAAAACGGATCCTGCGTATTGGGGAGCAGCAGCGCTATGGTATAGGTCCTGCCGGCTTTCATTCCCTGGGCGTAGGTATTGACCTGATAGTTCAGTTTTTTGATGGCTTCTTCCACGCGTATTCTATAAGCTTCCCCCACGGGCAGGTCGTTGACGACCTTGGACACGGTGCCGAGGGCGACACCGGCCTCCCGGGCGACATCTTTCATAGTGGGAGCTGGATTTTCTTTTTTCATAAGGACTCCTTTTCATTATATAAGTGCTTGTATTGAATGCTTGACTGTATTATAGCAGATGTTTCATGAAATGTAAAGTATAATTTCATGAAAAGCGGTGAAACGTTATAAACTGAGAAATGAGTAAAAAGTACCAAAAAATGATAATTGAAATTGTATAAAATAGCTGAAATTTATGTAAAAAGAAAATAAATGGAGAAAAAATATTGACTAAAAGAAAGCTGAATGGTATCTTTATAACAACAAACAAAATAACGTTTCACGAAATTGGTGAAACAATGCGGCAAAAGGAGAACTGCCGCAGGATTACGGACTGCGGCATCCCGGAAGGCGGAGAGGATGCTGCGAAACTTACGATAAGGAAGGAGAGGAAGTTATGAAAGGAAACAACTTAGCTGCCGGAAACCGGACGTCCGGCGGTAAGACACTGAAAAAGCGGATCCGCGATAACTGGCAGCTTTACGCGATGCTTGTGATCCCGGTGGTGCTGACGATCATTTATAAGTACATACCCATGTACGGCATCCAGATCGCTTTTCGCGATTACAAAGCGAGCAAGGGATTCATGGGAAGCGAGTGGGTAGGGCTGGAATGGTTTTCCCGCTTCTTCACTGCGCCGACCTTCGGGCGCATGATGAAGAATACGATACTGCTGAGCCTGTTCAGCCTGTTGTGGAGTTTTCCGATCCCCATCATTCTGGCGCTGATGCTGAACCAGATGAGGTTCCGGAAATTCAAAAGGGCGACACAGACCGTACTGTACGCGCCGCACTTTATTTCCACCATGGTCATCTGCGGTATGATCCGTATCTTTCTAAGCCCGTCGGGGGGATTGATCAATCTGATCGCTGGGACTTCCGTGGACTTTCTGACGGAATCCGCCGCCTTCCGCACGATCTACATCGCATCGGGGATCTGGCAGGATGCGGGCTGGGGCATCATCGTCTATATGGCGACACTGTCCAACATCGATACTTCGCTCTATGAGGCGGCAAAGGTGGACGGCGCTTCCCTGTTCCAGAGGATCCTTCATATTGATATACCGGGGCTGCGCTCCATCATGGTGCTGAACCTGATCATGAGCGCCGGCGGCCTGATGAATGTGGGATTTGAGAAAGTGTGGCTGCTGCAGACGGACTTGAACAAATCGGTCAGCGACGTGATAGCGGTCTATGTATATCAGATGGGTATTGAAAATGCCAAGTACAGTTATTCCACGGCGGTGGGGTTGTTCAATACGGCGATCAATATCATCCTGTTGATCATAGTCAACAAGGTGGCAGGCAAGATATCCGACGAAACGAGCTTTATTTAGGAAGATGAGTGTAGAAAGGGCATGGTTATTGAAATGAAAGCAAACACAAAGGAAGGGAAGCTGACAGGACTTTCCGAGAAAAGCAGTGATATCATTCTGGTAGTGATCTGCGCCATTATCCTGTTTATCGTAGCTTATCCTTTATATTATGTGCTGGTCGCATCCGTATCGAATCCGTATGATGTGTATGCGGGCAAGACGTTCCTTTGGCCCAGCCAGTTTACATTGGACGGCTATAGATCGGTATTTGCCGACGACAGCATATTTACGGGTCTTTTGAACAGCTTTAAATATACGATCATCGGTACGGCGTTCTCCGTTGTGGTACTTTATCTGACGGCGTATCCGCTGAGTGTGAAGGATCTGCCGGGCAGAAAGTTTTTCAGCATTTTCTTTATTATCACAATGTACTTCGGCGGCGGAATGGTTCCGACATACCTGATCGTAAAAGAGACCGGCCTGATCAACAATATCTGGTCACTGTTTTTACCCGGCGGCGTTGCGGTGGGCAATATGATCATCGTCAGGAACTTCTTTGAGAACAGTATTCCGAAAGAGATGATAGAGGCGGCGGAGATAGACGGCGCGTCCAAATGGACCACATTCATTAAGATCGTAGTACCTCTCTCCCGTTCGATCATGGCGGTCATGGTGGTGTTCAGCATGGTGGCGTACTGGAACGACTGGTTTACGGCGATGATCTATCTGCCTTCCCCGGCGAAAGCGCCGCTGCCGTTGGTGCTCAGAAATATCCTGATCAAGAGCTCCGCGAGCGCGAGTCAGGCGAGCACCATATCCGGCGGTTTTGCGGAACTGAATAAGATGACGGAGATGATCAAGTTTTCCTCCATCATCATAGCGGCGCTGCCGATGCTGGTGATCTATCCGTTTGTACAGAAATACTTTGAAAAAGGATTTATGGCGGGCGCGGTGAAAGGATGATTTACAGAATGGGAGTTAATGTGATGAGAAAGAAAATAAAACGAGATATCTTGCGAAAAAAAGTGATATCCTGTATGCTGATAACGGGCCTTGTGCTGTCACTCACGGCCTGCGGCAGAAAAGAATTCGGGAATCATGAAAAAGGGGTGGCAAACCCGGACACAAGCCAGACAGAGTTTGCGATCGTGGGAGCGCAGAGCGCATTAAGCCCCGGTTATAAAGACAATGTGGTGACGAACAGGCTTCAGGAGGAAGCGGGGATCCATATCGACTGGACGACCATGAGCGAATCTCTGTCGGAGCAGGTCAACATCCGTATTGCGGGTGAAGAACTGCCGGATGCGTTTATGGGAGTGGGCTTCAGCAACTACGATATTTCAAGGTACGGCGATGACGGGACGTTCATCGACCTGACGCCCTATCTGACTGAAGAATATATGCCGAACCTGGCGAAGATCCTGGAGGAGAATCCTGATATCAAAAGCGCGATCACGATGGATGACGGTTATATCTACGGGCTGCCCGCCGGTGAGCGCATGGGGACGGCGGGGATCGGCGCACCGGAGGATTACAGCATCTATACGATACCGCAGTTTTCCATGATCAACAAGGCATGGCTGGATGAGCTGGGGCTGCCGGTGCCGATGACGTTGGATGAGCTGCACACCGCGCTGAAGGCGTTCAAGGATCATGACATGAGTGCGACATATTACGGGAATGACCCGGGGAGCACGATCCCTATGAGCACCGGTTTTGACCAGTGGTGCTGGGGACAGAATATCTTCTACGCGGGTTTCGGATTTACGAACTGGCCCAACGATGTCTGCAACGATCTGGTGCTTCAGGACGACGGAACGGTGGAGTTTGTCTGTGTGAGCGATGAATACCGGGAGGCGGTGACATATTTCCATGACTGGTATGCGGAAGGGCTGATGGATGTGGAGATGTTCAGCCAGTCCGATACCCAGCTGATCTCAAAATGCTCCCAGGGCTATGTGGGTGTCTCCACCTGGTGGTATATCGAGGAGCTGATGGGCGACTATGCGGATGACTATGTATTTTTGCCGATACTGGACGGGCCTGACGGCACCCACAATGTGACGGTCAGGACCGGCGGCGGGATCAACAGCGGGCAGTTAAATATCACAAAGGCCTGCAAGAGTCCTGCAAATCTGCTGAAGTTTTTTGATATGTGGTATGCTCCGGAAAATGTCATGCAGCTCCAGTACGGCCCCATCGGCGTATATTTTACGGGACAGGATGAAAACGGTGTATGGCAGAGTATCTCCAATGAGGAGAGCCTTGAGAAATACGGCAAGGGCGCCGGAGAATTAAAGGGCGAGCAGGAAGTGGCAGGACCGAAGCTGATACTCAGCGATTACTATCTGACGACGTTCAAAATGGAAGACCGCGCGATCGAGAGGCTGACGGATCTGTATGAATACTGGATGCCCTATGTGGACAGCACAGCCGTCTATCCGGTGGACTGCGTATTTACCGGAAGGGAACTGGACGACATCGACTGGTACAAGACCAGTTTCGAGAATGCGGTCTCCGAACAGGAAGGGCTGTGGATCAAGAACGGCGGGCCAACGGATGAAGAGTGGGAGAGCTACAAGGCGCATTTGAGCGATAAGTGCGGTATGGATAAGCTGTTAGCTACTTATCAGGCGGCGTATGATAGGTATTCTTCTTAATGCTGAAAGGGCGGACGCTTGAATACGGTTAGTGGAATAAAATTTTGATTATATTTGTGTCTGATGGAAAGGAATAAGGAATTGATATGACAAGTCAAACACTGCGGGAAGCAAGGAAATATGAGGAGGCTTCGGAAAAACTGATCACTGAGAGAGAGCGGCCGTCGTTTCATCTGTCGGCGCGCACCGGCTGGATGAATGATCCGAACGGATTTTCCTATTATAAAGGGCAGTATCATATGTTTTACCAGTATTATCCCTATGACGCGCACTGGGGTCCCATGCACTGGGGGCATGCGGTGAGTAAGGATCTGCTGCACTGGGAGTATCTGCCGGCGGCGCTGGCGCCGGATGAGTTTTATGATATGGACGGATGTTTTTCCGGCAGCGCGGCAGAACTGCCGGACGGAAGGCACCTTCTGATGTACACCGGCGTGGTCAGGGAGAGGCAGAGAAACGGCGGCACCTGTGAAGTGCAGACACAGTGCCTTGCGGTGGGTGACGGCGTGGATTATGAGAAGTATGAAAAGAATCCGGTGCTGGATGAAAAAGATCTGCCGGAGGGCGGCAGCAGATTTGACTTTCGGGATCCGAAGATGTGGAGAAAGAAAGACGGAACTTACCTGTGCGCTGTCGGGAACCGCCCCGCGGACGGAAGCGGGCAGATCCTGCTCTATGCCAGCGAGGACGGTTTTCACTGGCGGTATAAGAAGGTGCTGACAGCCAACAACAACCGGTTCGGGAAGATGTGGGAGTGTCCGGATTTCTTTGAACTGGACGGGAAGGGTGTGCTGATCACCTCCCCGCAGGATATGCTGCCTCAGGGTTTTGAATATCATAACGGAAACGGAACGCTGTGCCTGATCGGGGCGTATGACGAAGAGACGGATACCTTTACGGAACAGTATAATCAGTCCGTAGATTACGGCATAGATTTTTATGCGCCACAGACGATATTGACGCCGGACGGGCGCCGGGTGATGATCGGCTGGATGCAGAACTGGGACACCTGCGCGGTGCGGATGCCGGAGGATCTGTGGTTCGGGCAGATGAGCCTGCCGAGGGAGTTGTCCGTGAGAAACGGAAGGCTGTATCAGACGCCGCTTCGGGAGCTGGAGGAGCACAGATGCAGTAAAGTCGAATACAGAGAAGTCTTTGTGACGGACACGATCAGCCTCGAGGGCATCAAAGGAAGAAAACTGGACGTGGAGATCACGATACGCCCGGCAGATGAACAGAAACTATATCATAAATTTGCCGTCCGGTTTGCCCAGAATGCCCAGTATCAGACCTCGCTCAGCTTCAGGCCGAAGGAGAACGTCCTGAAGATAGACCGGAAGTTTTCCGGTTCCAGAAGAGCGGTGATCCATCAGCGCAGAAGCAGGGTGCGGAGCGAGAACGGGCACCTGAAACTTCGGATGATCCTGGACCGGTTCAGCGCGGAGATCTTTGTAAACGACGGAGAGCAGGTGATGACAGCTGTGATCCAGACTGTGCAGGAGGCGGACGGAATTTCGTTCTTTGCGGACGGAGAAGTGAAAATGGATATTGTGAAATATGCGCTGGAGTAACATCCGGCGCTTTTTCTTTGCCCGGCGTTTCCTGTGATATCATTTAGCTGATACCTCAGTCAGCCATGAGAATTCTCATGGCGTTCGGAGCCGTTAACTGGGATCGAAATAACCCGTCCGCATTTTTCGTTGGCATATTGCATGGTTTCATGCTATGATAAAAAACAGAAAGAAAAGGCAGTGGGATACATGGGGGCAGGCGGCTATGGGAATGTTTTTAAACAGTATCGTACCTTATGAAAAATATAAGTCTATTTCCGGATCAAAATATTTTGTGGATAAAACAGAAATGATAGGGGAACTGCTCCCGGGTATGGAGGGGGAGACACAGTATATCTGCATTACAAGGCCGAGACGTTTCGGAAAGACAGTCGCGGCGAATATGTTGGGCGCATTTTTCGGGAAAGCGGCAGACAGCAGAGCTGTTTTTGAAAAGCTGAATATAAAGAAGTTTGACAAGTATGAAGCGCATCTGAACCGTCATAATGTGATCTATATTGATTTCAGCGAGATACCTGAAAAATGCGGCTCTTATGACCAATATATTACCCGCATCATAGAAGGGCTGAAAAAAGATCTGCAGCAGGAGTACGCGGCGGAGGATGGCGCGCTCTGGGACATGATGACAGAGATCTTCCAGAAAACGGGGGATAAATATGTCTTTATCATGGATGAATGGGATGCCGTATTTCACCTGCCTTTTGTGACAGAAAAAGAACGGAGGGAATTTCTGTTATTTCTGAAGTCTCTTTTGAAGAGTAAAGTATATGTGGAACTCGCCTATATGACGGGGATTTTGCCGATCGCGAAATACTCGGACGGTTCGGAACTGAACATGTTTGCGGAATACAATATGGCATTAAAAAAGCGGTTTGGCGAGTATTTCGGATTTCTGGACAGAGAGGTTGATACACTATATAAAATATATTGTAACAGTGTGAAAAAACCGGGGATTTCGAGAGAAGATCTGCGCTGCTGGTATGACGGATACCACACCGCCGGAGGAGAGAAAATGTATAATCCCCGTTCGGTCGTATGTGCTCTGACGGATGACCAACTGGCAAATTACTGGACCAGTTCGGGAACCTATGATTCCGTTTTCGGATATATCAAAGATAATGTTGCGGATGTGCTGAATGATATTGCCGTTCTTTTTGCGGGGGAGCCTGTTCCGGCAAAAATGCAGGAGTATGCTGCGGTATCCATGCGGTTTACGACAAGGGACGAGATATATTCCGCCATGGTCGTATATGGGCTTCTGACTTATGAGGACGGATATGTTTTTATACCAAACAGGGAACTGATGGACAGCTATGCGGCGATGATGAAAAAAGAAGCTTCTCTCGGCTATGTGCATCGGCTCGCGAAGGAATCTCAGAAAATGTTGGAGGCGACATTGGCGGGGGATGCGGATACCATGGCACAGATTCTGGAATACGTGCATGATACGGAATCGCCGATACTGGCCTACAACAGCGAAACGGAATTGGCGGCTGTAGTGAATCTTGCCTATCTTGCTGCCAGGGACAGATATCGTGTGGAGAGGGAGGATAAGGCAGGAAAGGGATATGCGGATTTCATTTTTTACCCTGTAAAGCCGGAAGCGGATAGTATGATATTGGAGCTGAAGGTCGGCGGCAGCCCAGATGAAGCCATCCGGCAGATCAGGGAGAAGGGGTATGCGCTTCGTTTAAAGGGCAGGGCCGGAGAAAGAGGGATATATACAGGACGGATCCTGGCGGTTGGAATCAGTTATGATCGGGAAACAAAAAAGCACAGGTGCAAAGAAGTGATATTATAAAGATTTGAAAAGACGAAATAAAACGAAAAGGAGCAAAAAAGATGAAAGCATTGGGACTTGACATCGGGACAACGACGATCAGCGCGGTGGTCGTTAATATGGAAGGAAGGGAGATCGTAAAGGCGTATACGATCTCAAACGGCAGTTTTATCGAGACGGATCTTCCGTGGGAGAAAATTCAGGATCCGGATAAGATCATGGATAAGGCGCTGGGGCTTCTCGCGGAAATTTTGGAGGAGCATCAGGATATCAGCGTGATCGGGCTGACAGGCCAGATGCACGGGATCGTATATCTGGATGAGAACGGAAAGCATATCAGCCCGCTGTACACCTGGCAGGACGGCAGGGGGAATATTGCGCCGGGAATCGACCGGTCCGGCGTTTCTTTGGCGGATGATCCCGGAACTCAGAACACCCGGCCGGAGGATGCGAGAAGTATCTGTGAAATTCTGGCGGAAGAATTCGGGGTGAAAGCTTATACGGGTTACGGGCTTGTGACACATCTATATAACTGCAGAAACCATCTTGTGCCGGAAGGGGCGGCAAAGGTCTGCACGATCATGGATTATCTGGGGATGAGGCTGACAGGAAGAAAAACGCCCATGGTGCACAGCAGCAATGCGGCAAGTCTGGGACTTTACGATGCGAAGAGGGGCTGCTTTATGGCGGAAGTACTGCAGAGGGCAGGCGCAGACGCGGGTATTTTGCCGGAGGTGACGGATGATTTTGTGTTGATCGGTGATCACCGGGGTATTCCGGTCAGCGTAGCGATCGGGGATAATCAGGCGAGTTTTTTGGGATCGGTGGAAAACGCTGCGGATTCCATTTTAGTCAACATGGGGACAGGCGGACAGATTTCCGTATTGTCTGATTCCTACTTTACCGCAAAGGGAATTGAGGCAAGGCCCTTCGTGAGAGGATATTATCTTCTCGCCGGTTCTTCGCTGTGCGGCGGCAGGGCTTATGCGCTGCTGGAGCATTTTTTCAGGAGCTATGCGGAGGCGGCAGGTGTGAGCGGCATCGACCATTACAGCGTGATGGAAAAGATCCTTGACGAGAAGAGCGAGGGGGAAAAGCTGAAAGTAAATACCGCCTTTTCCGGCACGAGAGAAAAACCGGAAAAGAGAGGTTCCGTCAAAAATATCGGGACGGAGAATTTCACGCCAAAGGCTCTGATTGGAGGCGTGCTGGACGGCATGGCGGAGGAACTTTACAAGATGTACGGCAGGATAGAAAAGGGGCTTTCCGGCGCGAGAAGCAGGATGATCGCCTCCGGCAACGGCATCCGGAAGAACCGCCATCTGCAGGAGATCATGAGTGAAAGATTCGGCATGAGCCTGGAACTGGCGACGCGGGAGGAGGAGGCTGCATACGGCGCCTCGGTTTCCGGGATGATCGCTGCGGGGAAGGTGACGCTGAAAGAGGCAGGTATTCTTTTTGCGGAGAAATAAGTAGGATGAGGAAGCGAAAAGATGTTATTTAACACAGTACAGTATCTGTTATTTTTACCAATAGTAGTTTTGCTTTATTATTTATTGCCTGCAAAAGCGCGTTTACTCTGGCTGCTTGGCGTAAGTTATTATTTTTATATGCAGTGGAATCCAAAGTATGTACTATTGTTGTTTTCCTGTACAGTAATTACTTATGCAGGCGGATTGGTGTTGGAACACTGGAGGGATCAACCGGATCATGATGGAGATGGGCAAAGGAAAAATCAGAGAAAAGGAAAGATATGTCTTATTGTATGTCTGTTATTGAATCTGGGGATGCTGGCATTTTTTAAGTATTTCCTTTTTGGCATTTCGCTGGTAAATCAAGTATTATCGCACTTTCATGTGAATGTGATTCCATGGGATTATGATATCCTGTTGCCGGTGGGAATTTCTTTTTATACCTTACAGGCGTTGGGATATCTGATCGATGTATATCGGGGAGATATCTGTGCGGAGAAAAACTTTATACATTATGCGTTGTTTGTCTCCTTTTTCCCGCAGTTGGTGGCGGGGCCTATCGAGCGGTCTAAAAATCTTCTGGGGCAGCTCCATAAGCCGCATAGGCCGGAATATGAAAATTTCCGTAAAGGCCTGCTCCTCATCTTATATGGACTTTTTTTAAAAATGGTCATAGCGGACAGGGCTGCGATCCTTGTAGACAAAGTTTACGGAAACAGCGCGGAATATACAGGGGTTTATATTATTGTAGCAACGGTTTTCTTTTCCATACAGATATATTGCGATTTTTACGGATATTCTACCATTGCGAGAGGGTCGGCGCTGCTCATGGGAATTCACCTGATGGACAACTTTAATGCGCCGTATTATTCTAAAAGCGTAAAAGAATTCTGGCGCAGATGGCATATTTCACTTTCAGGCTGGTTTCGTGATTATCTGTATATTCCGTTGGGAGGAAATAAGAAAGGCAGTCTGCGCAAAGAGGGAAACCGTATGATCGTGTTTGCGGTGAGCGGACTCTGGCATGGCGCTTCGTTGTGTTTTGTATTTTGGGGCGTGTTGAACGGAATTTATCAGGTGGCGGAGGATCTTGCGGAAAAACTGAAGCGGAAAATTTCGAACGGGAAGGAGCGGGGTGCGTACTGTTTTGGCGAAAGATTGTTCCGGACGGTATTTACATTCGCTTTGGTCACTTTTGCATGGATGTTTTTTCGGAGCGGCGGACTGGATGAAGCGAAGGTTATTCTTGGCAGCATGTGCCGTCTGGATAACTGGCTGATTCTTCTGGATGGCTCTCTCTATGAACTCGGAATCGGAAGGCACTATATGGGTGTGTTGATGCTGTCTGTTTTAACGCTTTTTATAGTGGATTATCAGAAATATAAGGGAAAGGACGTAGTGGCCTTGTTTTACAGGCAAAATTGGTGCTTCCGGGTGACTGCCATTTTGATTTTGGTTTTTGTGGTACTGTTGTACGGCTGTTACGGCAAAATATATGACATACAACAGTTTATATATTTTCAATTCTAGTTTGGAAATGAGGCGTATCGTCGGATGGAGAGAATAAGAAAAATTGCAGGAATTACAGCGGGAATCGCGGTCGGGCTTTTTTTGTTCTGTGAAATAGCAAAGGGGCTGAACTATATTTATGTGCCCGATTCAGAGTGGGAGCGTATTGTGATGCACCATTTTTATGAAGATGAAGGGAAGATCGACAATTTATTTTTGGGTTCTTCACATTTGCATAATGATATCGATCCATTTTTGCTGGATGAGAGAAACGGACAATATAATTTTAATCTGGCGACGCCGGCACAGTTGATGAACGGCACCTATTATCTGCTGAGAGAGGCGGATAAAAAGAATCATTTATCCCATGTATATATAGAAATGTATTATAATTACCATGTGAAAGATGATGATAATACGGAACCGATCATAACAGAGCCCTTCAGAAACTGGCAGGTCACTGATTATATGAAATTTTCATACAATAAGCTGGCATATATGGAGTCCATTGCAGATATGGAAGAATATCCGGGTATTTTACTGCCGTTCAGCAGATATCGTTCGGAGCTGGACAACTGGGATCATATCAAAGCGACCATGGCAGGTAAAAAGGGGGAGGAATATATTAATTTCAAATCTTCCCATTATTTTGAGGACGGAAACGGCTATGAGGAATGCAGGGAGAAAGGATATCGATATAGCACGAGGATATATCAGGACAGGAACAGACTATATGAGCAGGGGTATATTTTAGCACAGAGATCTCTGGCAGAAACAAGCGAGTATTATCTTCGGGAGGTGATCTCCTATTGTCAGAAGAAGAATATACCTGTCACGCTGTTCGTGTCGCCTATCTATGAACTGCAGGTTATCAGTACGGAAGGCTATGATGACTATACCGGTCAAATACGGAAAATAGCGGATGAGTACGATGTGGATTTTTATGACTTTAATCTTGCAAAAGATGAATATCTGCCGATTCAGCAGACAAAGTATTTCATGGATGTTGAGCACTTAAATGCGGATGGGGCAGCTTTGTTCACGGATTTTTTCTGGCAGGTAGTGTCCGCGGATGAAACAGACAATGAAAGATATTTTTATGATTCCTACAGAGAAAAGCTGGAAAGCAAAGAGCCGGAGCTGTACGGGATATATTACCGGGAAGACGAGCAGGTAAAACGGATGCGGATCGCTTCGAACAGGGAGACCGGGATGGAATACCGTATCGTACTTACGCCCACGGAACCGGAGGGGAATGCAGAATATATGGTACAGGATTTCGGTGAGAATAAAGATTTTACGGTTGACGGGGTGGAACATGGAATCTGTACGATCACTTGCAGGATTTCGGGAAAATCCGAACCGGTGCAGGAGGTAGAAATAGAATATTAAGTCTTCGTGGCTTTTTAAATTTAGAAAGAGAGGATATCACATGGAAAACTTTACTTTTTACAGCCCGACATATTTTGTGTTCGGGAAAGAGGAGGAAAATAACACCGGAAAATATGTAAAACGTTTCGGCGGCAGCAGGGTGCTGATCCATTACGGTGGGGGAAGCGTCGTGCGCTCGGGACTTTTGGACCGCGTGA
>ERZ808028.594-NODE-594-length-28692-cov-4.427713_pt1 | contig 28692 bp, 24 predicted proteins | sample MGYA00380184_ERZ808028 | MGnify/ENA primary metagenome ERZ808028 (study PRJEB31490, sample SAMN06133397) | mouse gut metagenome | isolation source: J8_1 | host: mice | place: China: Chengdu | collected 2015-05 ...
AAATGATTATTCGAGAAAAAAGAGAGAAGTTTCGACTCATTTTAGAAGAACTCATTATTGATGGGCAACATAAAGGTGAATTTAGAGATGCATTAAACCCGAAAATCACAACGATGGCCATTATCGGGATTACCAATTGGACTTATAATTGGTTCAATGTGAAAGGTGAATTAACGACAGATGAACTGTTTCAATTGTATGTCGACTTCATATTTAAAGGGATGGATGTACCTTAACCATCGGCAATATTTCTCATACAAGAGGAATATTGTTGCCTAGAAGATACCGACTAGTAGGTATTTAAAAGATAATTGTAAGCGTTTTCACTCAGTGGGCAGTAATCATTTAAAATATAAAAAAAAAGAGGAGGAAAAATGATGAGCAACAATAAAAAGTTTTTTAGGTTTTTGATGACAGCTTTACTCGTATTATTTGTTTTAAGTGCATGTAACGAAGATGGAGCTTCAGGGAAGTCTAAAGAAAATGAAGGATTACCGAAAGATTTTCCATCAAAAAAAATTGATGCACTCGTTGGATTTGCACCTGGGGGTGGGCAAGATTTAATTATGAGAACACTTGGTCAAATTATGGAAGAAGAAGGAATCATTGACCAATCCTTTATTGTTGAGAATAAAACAGGTGCGGGAGGTCGTATGGCAGGGGAAGAAGTTAAGAAAGACAGTGCGAATCCGTATAAATTAATCGTCGTCCCAGAATATGGACTTGGTTTTGACCCTCGCCAAGAAATTGAATTTTCGGATTTTAAACCAATTGCCTCTGTTTCCACAAGTGAAGTATTTGTCATCGTAAGACAGGACTCACCTTATGATACAATCGAAGAATTTTTAGCTGCATTGAAAGAGAAAAATGATGTCACAATTAGTACGCTCGGACCGGTAGACGGTGGTGAAGCTGCAAAATGGGATGAAATTCGCCAAGCAGAAGGTATTGATAAATTAAATTATATTCCGACAGCTGGTGCGGTGGAAAGCTTTACAGGTGTTTTAAGTGGGCAAGTAGATGCAACGTTTTCTGTCATGCCTGTTATTAAAGACTATGTAGAAACAGGCGAAATTAAAGTGTTGGCGGTAGCTTCTGAAGAAAGATCAGAAGATTTACCTGATGTGCCAACTTTAACGGAAGCAGGATTAGATGTCATATTCCATCGTTATACAGGTATTTGGACTGGAGGAGACGTTTCAGATGAAGCAATTCAATTCTGGGCAGAAGCGATTGAAAAAGCGACTCAAACTGAACAATGGGAAAAGTTTTTAGCGAATCGTTTATTAAAGCCTTATTATAATGCTTCAGAAGATTATGTTGACATTGTTAAATCAGACGGTGAAAAGTTTACTGAATACGTTGAAAGTATTGAAAAATAACTTAAAAGATAGGCTGTTGACTTATACTAATTGACAGCCTATCAGCTAGAAATTTCACAGAAAGTAAGTAAATGGGGTGAGTTTATGCGTATTGAGTATTATTTTGTATTGTTTTTAGTTGCATTGAGTGGTTTATTTTTATTTATGACGTTGAAAATCCCATTTCAATCGACCAATATGGGTTCAGTCGGACCGGGATTCTTTCCAAGAATTATTGCTGTATTGTTATTAGCTTTGGTTGTCTGGTATGGCATTAAAATCATTCGACAGAAAATTGAAGTGGACGAAGAAATTTTCGTTAAAAAAGCGCTTTTGCCGCAACTTTCGTTAATTGTGTTTTTAATTGTCATGATTTATTTAACACAAGTTATTGGCATGCTCGTTTCAATTGCTTTATTTATGTTTATGATGTTAACTGTTTTTCAAAAAATTAACTGGAAAAATGCATTGGTTTTTACAATGCTTGTCATGGCTGTCATGTATGGGATTTTTGAATTTTGGCTTGATGCAAATTTGCCAGCGGGGGTGTTTTTTACATAATCTGAAGTTTTTGTTTCAACTATAAGGGGTGAGAAAATGTTTGTAGAGTTATTCGATGGTTTTATCAACGTTTTATCCAATCCAACAGTTATGCTATGGTGTTTAATCGGTGTAACGGTCGGTACAATTATCGGTGCTTTACCAGGTTTAGGGCCAGTAACGGGGATTGCTTTACTACTGCCTTTAACTTTTAAGCTCGATCAGTTAAGTGCTTTGATTTTATTAATTAGTATTTATTTAGGCACAATGTATGGGGGTAGAATTAGTTCTATTTTAATTAATGTCCCAGGGGATGGTGGGGCAATCGTCACGACATTTGATGGTTATCCATTAGCAAGGCAAGGAAGAGCTGGTTACGCACTAACATTGAGTGCGATCGCTTCATTTATTGGTGGGGTAATAGGCTTTTTGGGAATGATTTTTTTAACGACCATATTAGCTCGGCTTGCTTTAAAAATTGGACCTGTTGATTATGCCGCTTTAATTTTATTTACATTAATTGCTGCATGTGGCTTAACGCAAAGAAAGCCGATCAAGCCATTAATTGCCACATTATTAGGACTGTTGCTTAGTACAATTGGTACGGACTCAATTACGGGGGAACAACGTTTAACATTTGGTTTGCTAGGCTTGTGGGACGGCATTAATATTGCAGTAGTCGGGATTGGATTATTTGGTATTTCGGAAGCACTTTTCCGCCTTGAGGAAAATGCGCCTTCAGAATTAAAATCGAAATTAAAGTTTTCTTCACTATTTCCGAAAGTAAGTGAAGTTGTCAGTAATACGGGTGCGATGATTCGTGGATCCATAATCGGCTTCTTCGTCGGTGTGTTGCCTGGAACGGGTGCACTTTTAGCAACTTTTATGTCTTATAGCGTTGAAAAGAAAGTATCTAAAACACCTGAAAAATTTGGGAAAGGTGCACCAGAAGGATTAAGTGGACCTGAAGCGGCAAATAATGCTTCAGTTGGTGGTGCGTTAATTCCAACATTTGCATTAGGAATTCCTGGTTCTGCGGCAGCTGCTGTTTTATTAGGTGGACTGTTAATGGTTGGTTTACAACCTGGTCCTTTATTATTCCAAAACTCTTCTACGATCGTGTGGGGAGCGTTTGCAGGCTTTTTCGTAGCGAATGTCTTATTACTCATTTTAAACGTCGCATTTGTTCCAATGTTTGCGATCTTAATTCAAAAAATTGAACCTTATTTAATTCCTTTCATCGCTTCATTCTGTTTTATCGGTGTATATATGATTAATAATAGCCTTTTTGACATTGGCGTGATGATTGTATTTGGCTTATTTGGTTACTTCTTTAGAAAAGCGAATTTCCCATTGGCTCCCTTCTTTTTCGCATTTATTTTAGGACCTATGCTGGAAGAAAACATTCGTAAAGGAATTTTAACGGCAACTGGTGATTTAACGGTATTTTTAACGAGTCCAGTGTCATTCATTTTCATCATTTTATCAGTAGGCACTTTGTTACTACCTTACTTAAGAAATCGTAAAAATAATGTAGGTGATTTAGAAAACTAAAGGAGTGAATGGGATGAAAGTAAGTTATACAGATGAGATTACAAGTTTAAGAGAACGTTTACGCGCTTTTATTTATGATGAATTGCTACCTTTTGAAGAAGAGCATGGCATTGATTTAGAGAAAGAAGTGCCACTTGAAGCAATGAAGTGGGTACGTGAAAGATCTAGAGAATTAGGTTTTTATGGTATCACTTTACCAGAAGCTTATGGTGGGAAAAACTTAGGATTACAAGCACTTTGTGTCTTAAAAGAAGAACTTGCCCGTTCGGGTGCGATGTTATGGGGCTTTGTATTAGGGGAAAAAGGCGGCGTGCTACGTATTGGTCAAATGCTAGAGTCTTTCACACCTTTTCAAATTGAAAAATATGTACGTCCCGTCGTTGATGGCAATATGAATTGCTGCTTCGCCTTAACGGAACCAAATGCAGGGTCAGACGCTAGGGCGATCGAAACGACGGCGGTAAAAGATGGCAATGAATTTATTATTAATGGTAAAAAACATTTCATTAGTTCTTCACCTTATTCGGACTATGCGATTGTCATTTGCCGTGATCAAATAGACGCTGAAAATGTAGGTGCAACGGCATTTATTATTGAAAAACAGACAGCTGGGCAGTCGGGCTTTGAACTTGGTGATTTACAAATTCCAATTTCGGGTGAAGCAGAAACGGCTGAGTTATTGTTTACTAATTGCCGAGTCCCGGAAGAAAATATGATTGGTGAACGTGGGAAAGGTTTGTTACTTGGTCTAAACCGCATTAGTCAAAACCGAGCGATTTGGGGTGTGACGTATTTAGGTGTTGCAGAACGTGCTTTTGAGTTAGCTTTAGAACGTGTGAATAGCCGCCAACAGTTTGGTAGGAAAATAGGGGAATTCCAAGCGATTCAACATATGTTAGCGAATATGGCGACAGAGATTTACGCAGCACGCAGTATGGTATACGATGCAATTGAACGGATTGAAAATGGGGATGATAACCGCGCAATTGCTTCAATGGTAAAATTGTATACATCTGAAATCGCTGGTAGAGTGGTAGACTCGGCGTTGCAAATATATGGGGGACAAGGCTTAATGAAAGGCCATCCGATTGAAAGGATGTATCGTTCGGCACGAATGTTTAGAATTTTAACAGGTACTTCCGAAATTCAAAAAAATACGATTGCTCGGGATTTATTAAAAGGGAATGTGGAAATTTATTAAGAGGGGAACTGATAGTATGGAAGGGACTTTACAACATTACATGATGAAGTCGCTAGAACGTTATGAAGAAAATCCAGCGATTACAGATGTAATAACAAAAGAGACGATTACGTATAAGGAAATGCGAACAAAGATCGATGCCATTGCTTCTTATTTGCATCACTTAGGTGTTCGTCAAGAAATGCGCGTCGTTTATTCTGTGCCAAATAGTATTGACTATGTATTAATGAGTCTTGCATTAATGAAAATAGGTGTCACTTCATCACCAATGGGGGTTAAATTAGGCGAACGTGAAATTGATTTTATTTTAAATGATGTGGAACCTCATGTCTTAATTGTAGGAACAGACATTTTTTTACAACGTGCGGAAAAATATGCGCGTGAACAACATCCTGACATTCTCGTCGCGTTAGAAGGGTTTGATTTGGACATTCCAGATCATTTTCATGCATTTAATCGCCGCAAATTGGGTGATGTTGTGCTCGTAGAATCATTCCAAGATGCTGAACCAGAAGAAATATCTACATTAGCTTATACAGGGGGAACGACGGGGACACCTAAAGGCGTGGTCCATACGCAAAAAGGCATGCTTGCTGCACTTATTGCTTGTTCCATCGAATATCCATTAGACGATCAAGACATTGTATTGTTATCAACACCTTTACAGCATTCAGCCGGCAGCATAATGTTACGAACTTTAACGAGTGGTGCACATTTATTAATTGATACGTTTACACCTGAGCGCTTCTTAAATGTTGTCACAGAGAAAAAAGTGACGATGACTTTTGTTGTGCCGACGATGATTTATAGAGTTATTGATGCAGCTAAACAGCGAGCGTATGATGTGCGTTCTATCAAAAGTATTTTCTACGGCTCTTCTCCGATTTCTTCCGCAAGATTAAAAGAAGCAATTGAAATGTTCGGGCCAGTTTTTGTGCAACAATACGGTGCGACAGAAGCGAATGTGTTAATTTGTCGTATGCATAAATCAGACCATTTACGCGCTTTACAAACGAACGGAAAATTCATTCAAAGTTGTGGGAAACCGTGCTTAATGACGGAGTTAAAAATTGTCAATGAAGATGGCGATGAAGTTGCTCGCGGAGAGAAAGGTGAAATTATTTTACAAGCACCTTATTTAATGCAAGGCTATTATAAGCGTGATGATTTAACGGCTGAAGTGTTAAAAGATGGTTGGTTTTACACGGGAGATATTGGTCAGCAAGATGAAGAAGGCTTTGTTTATATTGTAGACCGTAAAAAAGATATGATCATTTCTGGTGGAATGAACGTTTATTCAGTAGAAGTGGAGAAGGTTGTCAATCAGCATCCAAGTGTAAAAATGAGTGCTTGTATTGGTGTTCCAGATGATGATTGGGGCGAAGCGGTTTTAGTATTTGTGAAATTGGAAGAAGGTCAAGAGGCATCAGAAGATGACATTATTGCTTTTTGTAAAGAAAGAACGTCTAAATATATGGTGCCGAAAAAAATTCTATTTCAAGATCAATTCCCTTTAACGCAAATCGGGAAAATTGATAAAAAACAATTGAAAAGTAATTTTTGGCAAGACCAATCAAGAATGATTCATTAAAATAGGTTGTTTTCGGAGATTTAAAAAAACTTGTTAGGAGGGTTTTCAGATGAGTGATCTTTTTTCAAGAAAGCCAAAAAGCGCAACATCATTTACTAAAAATGTCTATCATCAACTGGAAAATGAATTAGATTTTTCGAATCAAGATGATTTTGAGGATGCGAAAAGAGGGTTTATTGCACCTTTACAAGAAAACCGCATACAAATCGATTTTTCTAAAGGAAAATCTGACACGGTAAATCCAAGTTTATGGCGCAATGCACAAGTTCATGCTGTCACTGGACTTTTTAAAGTAGTAGATGGTATTTATCAAGTTCGTGGTTTAGCACTTGCGACGACGATTATTGTTGAAGGCGAGAAAGGCATTATTGTCATTGATACATTATCAGACTATGAATCTGCTGAAGCAGCAATGGAATTATATTACGCACACCGTCCTAAAAAACCTGTAACTGCTGTAATTATGAGTCAAAGCCATGCCGATCATTTTGGCGGGACAGAAGCAGTTTTACAATATGCGATTGATCAAGACATTCCAATTATCGTTCCTGAACATTTTGTAAAAGAAACGTACAGTGAAAATGTGTTACTCGGTCCAATTATGAAAAGACGAGCGATTTTCCAGTTTGGCCTTAGTTTACCATTTGAAGAAAAAGGCTTTGTCGGTACAGGAATTGGCGCAATATTTGATTCAGGATCGGGTCGTTCGGGCTTTGTTGCACCGAATAAAGAAATCGACGAGCCTTTTATGAACATGGAAATAGATGGCTTGGAATTTCAATTTTTACTGACGCCAAATACCGAAGCGCCAGCAGAAATGCATTTATTCATTAAAAATTATCATGCATTGTTCGTCTCTGAAAATGCGAATAAAATGATGCATCAATTGTATAGTGTACGTGGCGCAAAAACGAGGGATACTTTACAATGGGTGAAAGCTTTGGAAGATACGATTGAGTTGTTCAAGGATCAACCGATTGACGTCATGCTGATGATTCATACAGCACCTATATGGGAAAAAGACACTATTTTACAGCATCTAGCCTTGCAAAGAGACTTATATAAATTCATGCACGATCAAACGATTCGCCTGGCAAATAAAGGGTATTATATGGATGAAATTGCAGAGGAAATTAAATTACCTGAAAAACTGGATAAGTATTGGTCAAGCCGAGGTTATTACGGAACTTTACAGCAAAATGTAAAAGGAATTTATAACTTTTATTTAGGCTATTTTAATGGACATCCATCCGATTTAAATCCGCTTCCTGCCAATGAAAATAGTAAAAAATATATTGCTTATATGGGCGGTGTAGATGAAGCTTTCAAAAAAGCGATTGTAGATTTTAAGGAAGGTAATTACCGCTGGGTAGCAACGATTTTAAAAGACGTTCTAGCCGTCGATCAAGACCACGAGCAAGCAAAGTTTTTACTTGCAGATACGTATGAGCAATTAGGGTATCAAGCTGAATCCGCTATTTGGCGAAATATTTATTTGACTGGTGCTTTAAAACTGAGAGGATTGGCCCCACAAGTTCAAGGGAAACGACAAGGTCTTCCAGCGATGATGCGAGAAATGCCGTTTGAAGAATTTTTCAAACTATTGGCTGTAAAAGTAAATGCTGAAAAGGCGGAACATTTACAGTTTTCAATGTCTATTCAAATGGATGAAGAAAAGCATACGATCTATTTAAAAAATGCCGTCTTAACAGTTCTTAAAAAATTGGATGAAACTGCTGATGTTTCCTATGTAGGTTCAAAAAATAGTTTATATGGTTGCTTATTAACAGGTCAAAACATGGCCGCACTTTTTGAAGGAAATGCACTGACAGGCGATGAAAAGCAAATGACTCGTTTTCTAGAAGTTTTGGATACGTTTCAGGATTTCTTACCTGTAATTCATTAATTATGAAGAGGAGAAATAGGATGACATTTTCGACGCTAAAATTTGTAGCGAAAACACATATTGGACGGGGTGCATTAAGTCAATTAGTAAACGAGATGGAACAATTTCAAGCCAGAAAAGTTTTACTTATTACAGATGAAGTTTTACATGAGATTGGTTTGACACAAAAGATTATAGAGCCATTAACGAATGAAGGTTACGATGTTGCCGTGTTTACCAAAGTCATTCCTGAGCCACCCGTTGTATTGGCTGATGAAATTGTTCAATATATGAAAAATCATCAGTTTGACGCGGTCATTGGTCTGGGCGGTGGTAGTGCGTTGGACTTGGCGAAATTAGCAGCGGTGTTAGTACATCATGAAGGGCATACGATGGATTATTTAAATTTAACACAGAAGCGAGAAATTACTGAAAAGGGTTTACCTAAAATTTTAATCCCAACGACTTCAGGAACAGGCTCTGAAGTAACGAATATTGCTGTTTTATCATTAGGCAATACGAAAGATGTTGTCGTACATGATCATTTATTAGCGGATGTAGCCATTGTAGATCCTGTGTTAACGCTAACTATGCCAAAAAACTTAACGGTTGCAACAGGCGTGGATGCACTGACGCATGCAATTGAAGCCTATTTATCAAATGAGGCAACACCAGCAACCGATGCCTTAGCGTTAGAAGCGGTTAAGTTGATTGGTCGATCTCTTAAAAAGGCTGCCGAAAACGGCAACGATGAACTTGCGAAAGAAGATATGAGTTATGGCAGTTATTTAGCGGGACAAGCATTTTTTAATGCGGGTGTAGGCGGCGTACATGCGCTTGCGTATCCTTTAGGAGGACAATTCAATATTCCGCACGGTGAATCGAATGCTGTACTCTTAATATACGTCTTACAGCATATTCGAGGAAGTTGTCGTGAAAAGATGTCGGTCTTATACAAAGCACTAACCGGTGATGAAATAATGCTAAATGTTGAAGACGCTTCTGTTCAATTTATTCGAGCAGTAGAACGATTACTCACTGAAATAGAAGCGCCACTATCCTTACAAGTCTTCGACATTCCTAAAATCGCTATTGAGCAATTAACGACAGATGCACTCAAGCAAAAACGCCTATTAGCACGCAGTCCAATGCCTTTGGGAGCGTTGGACATTCAAGTGATCTACGAAGCGGCTTATGAAGGTAAATTAGTAAAGTAAGGTGATTGATATATGTATAAAACGATTATAGTACCTAGAGTTTCTGAAACGGATGCCATTGGTCATATTAATAATACGACGTTACCGGTTTGGTTTGAAGCTTCTAGACATGATATTTTTGCTTTGTTTTCTCCTGATCATGATTTCCAAACATGGAAATTGATTATCGTGAAAACAACATTGGACTTTTTAAATCAAATTTATTTTGGAAAAGATGTAGAAATCCATACATATGTTAAAAAAATCGGTCATACGAGTTTAACATTGTATGAAGAGCTTTATCAATCAGGGAAGCATTGTGCAACTAACGAAGTCGTTTATGTGAATTTTAATTTAAGTACACAAAAAACAGAACCGATACCAGAAAATATTAGAGTAGCGTTACAAGAGCATGTCTACGCATCAGCATATTAAACGACCATATGATGGCATTATTATCATTTAAATAGGATGAGTGAAACTCGGGATGATGAAGTTACGTTCCCGGGTTTTTATTTGTGTTGTAGGGAAATAACGAACGATTATGCGACTCTATTATAATTGATATATCTAGGAAGTTTTCCAACTAGGGAAGCGATGATTTAAGTGACACAATGTAAAACAGCCTATTATACTTTGCCAACAAGAGAACTAGTTTACATAATATTATTATGAATGAAACAGGTAAAAAGCGACATATATGTTGCTTTTTAATCCATATCGTCTTACACAAAGAAAAAATTAATGAGAGCATCCAGTATTATTAAGTGATTTTTATGCTACATATTATATTTCCTCCACACTTTCCGATAATCTATTCTACCGTTTTCATTTAATTTTATATTTTGATAGGGACTATTTTTCGGTTCATAAATTTTATGCGATCGGTGTTTTAAAAATAAAATTAGACCGTTCTCGGTTAAATATTTCTCAATTTTAAAATAGATTTTCCATTGAGTCGCTGCGCACTTACTTTTTTTGATTTGATTGATATGTTCGTCGACGAATTGTTTCATTTCACCAGTCGCAAAAGGCATAATATTTAAAGTTGGTGATTGAAATGCGAGAAGGGCAGATAATAATTTATTCTCGCCTAACGCGATTCCACCGACAAATAGATCGTAATTTTGAAATAGGGAAGGATGCATATCGTTAATATCAATCGTCTGGATTGTTGTACGAATTTGATGAGCAGCCAACTGGTTTTGTAAAATAAGCGCCTCTCTTATATGATTTGCATCAGGTCTAATTTGTTGTACAGCTATTTTTATTTCAAAATTTAAATCTGCTGTTTCATGTTTCACTTCGATTTCATTTTGCTTATTGATTTTTTTAGATTTCTCAGTTAGAAAGCTATGTGCAACGATTTCATTATCTGGATTCAAGCAAAATTCTTCAGGATGAATGAAGCTTAAAAGTTGTTTGCGAACTTCTTTCTTCAAAAATGGACCTTTTTTACGGCAATTGATTGAAATATAAGTGCCGCCTTCTTCATTGACAGACCTTTCGCGCCATGAATCATTTGGGGATTGGAGAAGTAAGGGATGCTTCTTTTCATTATGAAATGAAGTCGGTGTTTTGATAATTTCTACACGATCAAGCCAAGGTCTGCTGCGGTAGTACTGGTCGAATACATCGAGTCTAACCATTTCTTTGTCGTGACGGGACAAACGATATGGGCCAGTACCAATCGGATGTGTTTTAAAAGTTTCCGACTTCCCTTCAATCTCTTCTATAGGAACAATTGAAAACTTATTATTACTTAAGCTATTTGGAAATAAATAATTTACTTCAGTTAGGTAAAATACAACGATATATAGTGACGGCGTTTCAATGCTCTTAATATTTTTCTTTATTGGATCATTTTCTGGAAATCTTTGGAAAGTATTCTTTATATCTTCACTTGTCAATTCTCGTCCATTATGAAATTTCACACCTTTTTGTAAATAGAATACCCATTTTTTCCCGTCTAAACTTTCCCAATGGGAGGCGATTCTCGGTAATAGTTTGTCAGCTGCTGAATCGTATTCTAGTAATTTATCAAACACTTGTTGGACGATATGTGCGTCATGACGTGACATGATGTAAAGCGGATCCAAAATGAGCCGCGTTTCATAAAAGGTATAGCGAAGTAAATCTATGGATTTGTTGTCTTTTTCCTCAATTAGTCCAAGAGAAGCATCAAACCATTGTTGGAATTCTTGTTGCTTAATTAGTCCTAATAATTGCACATATTCGAATCCCCGTTGGTAATGTCCTTTTTCGACGAGATACTTAGCTTGAAGAAGTATGATATCTTCAAGCGAAACATATACAGTAATTTTCGGCTTTTTTCCTCTTCCCTGCTGCGTTTTCCAATGAATAAAATCTGTCTTGTGCAAATAAGCGACAACAGTTTTTACATGTCGATCAGAACAGCATAATAAATTTTTTAATTCTGCTACTGTTGTTTCTGTTTCCATATTTTTTTTGAAATGTTTGGCGAGTATTTTTAAATGCTCTATGTACTTCATGTAATCCTCCTAAAAGGTGAACTTATAATTTATTCTTCATCACTTTTTGTTCATCTATCTGTATTTTATAATCAATTCATAGATCATTGCAAATATAAGGAGGATAAAATGACAATTCACCATGCAACACTAGTAAAAAAGAATCGTTTTTGGCATAATCGAAATTTCATGCTGTTATGGAGTGGTTCGCTCATTTCTAATATTGGATATCAAATGTATATCATTGCAATTCCATTGCTAATTTATGATTTAAGCCGCTCCGCTCTAGCGATGAGTATGATGAGGGCAATCGAATTTTTACCGAATATTTTCATCGGAATTTTAGCTGGGGTATTTGTAGATCGATTGAATAGAAAAAGAATGATGCAGTGGACAAGTGGCATTCGAGTTGTTGCGATGTTAGGCATCGTTCTCTTACTTTTATCAGATGGGCTGTCTCTTTGGAGCTTATATTTACTCGGATTTATTTTATCTGTTGCTTCCTATACGTTTGGCAACGCGCATCATGCGGTGCTTCCACAAATTGTAGACAAAGAAGAATTGACTTCTGCAAATGCAAAGCTTTCTTTTATTAACACATTGATTCAAACAATTGGACCAGGAGTAGCGGGTGCGTTTCTTATGATCTATTCGTATACGGCGACCCTAACAATCTATGTGGCCAGCTTGTTAGTATTATTCGTGAGTGTCTCATTACTTAATTTGCCTTCTATTGAAAGAAAAACGCATAAAGATTCTTCCTTTAAAGAAGATATGAAAGAGGGAATAGAGGAACTTTTACATAATAAACTGCTCTTAACTCCCACAATCACAATTGTATTTATGAATTTCGCTTCAAGTTTGGTCATTGGTGTGCTTGTATTCTTTGTCAAAGATCAACTTGGGGCAACTGCTTCTCAAATTGGTTTTATGTTTTCGATATCCGCAGTCGGAGGTTTTATAGGCGCTTTAGTAGTAAGCCGTATTCGAAAGAAGCTTGGGAGAGGGAATATCTTTACGTATTGCATACTAATCGATGCAATTGGTATGACTTTATTAATTTTTGCACCTACGTGGTGGACAATTGGGATCGCGCTAGCTGTTAGAACTTTTTCCACTACTGTATCAAATATTGTCTATTTTACAATTAGACAGGAATTTACACCGAATCATTTACTAGGTCGCGTCGCAGGCACGTCGTCTATGTTAATGAAGTTAACATTACCAATAGGTTTATTTTTCGCAGGTTTATGGGCGGAATGGCTTCCAATTCGAATTTTATTTATAATTTCTACTGTTATAATCGTCATTTTATTTTTACGATTATTGTCCCATTCTTTTAGGAAACTAGTGTAATCGACGTAAGATGAATAGCGAACAAGGAAATTGGCAAAGTTGTCGGATGAAATGATATTCAAAAAGCTACGTAGGCGTGGTTTCATTACGCGATGTAGCTTTTTTGTAAATGCATACGATTGAGTGATGTTATCCAATTTTTGTTTTTTAATCAAGGTATTTTTGAAGGATTAAAAATGCTATACTTTTAATAAAAACAGGGGGAATTGGCAATGAAATTAGAAGCTTTTTCAATCGGGAAACCGAAAGAGATACAATACGCTCCAGATAAAAAGGTGGTCACAGGCATTTGTAAAGAAACAGTTCAAGAAGCCTTTTTAACAGTAGATGGCTTTCACGGGGACGGGGTAGCAGATGTACGTCATCACGGCGGATTAGACCGTGCTGTGTGCGTTTATCCATATGAACATTACGCTTTATGGAAAAGAGAATTTGGCAGTCCTTTAGCACAATCAACTTTTGGCGAGAATTTTACGGTGTCGAATATGTTGGAACGAGATATACATATCGGGGATATTTTTCAAGTTGGGGAAGCGGTTATTCAAGTGACGCAAAGTAGAATACCTTGTAGTACGATTACAAAGCGTACAGGTTTGCCTTTGCTTTTGAAGCGTATGATTGAAACAGGTTATACGGGCTATTTATGTCGGGTTTTAGAAGAAGGAATGGTTCGATCTGATTCAGAAATTACCTTACTAAAAACGGATTTAGCACGTGTTTCTGTACTATTTACCAATGAAATTTATTTTCATCAAGCGAATAATCATTCAGCTGTGAAAAAGATTTTAGAAGTCGATGCACTTGCTGTGAAGTGGCGAGAAGGATTAGAAAAACGAGCGGGATTTTCATTGGAGAAAGAAGGTAAATAGAACAGATGTGTGGTATAATGGAAGGGTAATAGAATAGGTTTTCAAGGGTGGTCAGCACTCCTGTTTTTGTTTCTGCCGGTGTATCTTCCTGGTGGAAGGGGGTGTTGCATATGACATTATTTCAGTCGCTAGTGATTATGATTAGTTTTTCTGCACTAATCGTTTCGATCATTACGTTGGCTTACAATATGTCTCAAAAGAAATAATCCACCCTTGAGTTTCGGCGCTCAGATGGATTATTTTATTTGGGAGTGCTGACCCCCTTAAAGGGAACCTACTATTACATTCGGTCGTCCGGTGGTGGTACACTGGACGACCTTTTTCTATCTTACGTACTTTATGTATTTATTATACGATGGAAGTTACCATTTTACAACAATCAGGAGCTAGATTGCTCTATAAGCAATTATTTAGATTTAACTTGAGTGTTTTATTTTTTTAATAATTCACCCTTGTTTTAATATATGAAATAAATTACAATATATAAAATATTAACTATTTATTTTAATTGAGAGGAGGGTAGAAAGTGCAAATATTTGATATACATTCAGATCTTTTAACAGATATAGCTTGGCGAAGGAGTCGTGGAGAAAAAGATGTATTTGATCGCATTCATTACCCAAGGTTGAAACTCGGAGGGGTGAATGCAATGGTTTGTGTAATTTGGGTTGAACCAGCATTTCGAAATCAACCACTAGCACGCTTTCAAGAAATATTCCGTTATGCAATGAATGATTTACAGACTTCTAAGTATGCAAAGCTCTGTCTAACAGTTGAAGATATGGCTAGTGATAAACAAGAAAAAGTTAATATTTTTTAGGTCTAGAAGGGATGACTTTTATTGAACATTGGGAAGGGAAGCATTTAAAAGATAAAATTGACAACGCTTTCAATCATTTACACCAAAAAGGTTTTCGTCATTCAATATTTGCTTGGAATGAATGGAACAGCTTTGCAAGCGGCACGGGTGCGGAAAGTATTTCCCAAGTAAAAGGTTTGCAAAAAGGTGGAGCAATCGCAATTGACAAGTCGAGAAAATTAAATTGGTTATTGGACGTATCACATTTAGACGAGGTTTCATTTTGGGATGTATATCATAAAACTAATCAACCACTGATAGCTTCCCACAGCAATGCTTACGCAATCTGTCCACATGAGAGGAACTTAAAAGACGATCAACTAAAAGCGATAGCAAAACGTCAAGGCTTGATTGGGTTAAATGCTTACCCAACTTTTGTTGACAAACAGCAGCCATCGATTGATAGATTCGTCGACCATGTGGCTTACATTGCGGATCTTGTAGGAACAGAGTATATCGCTTTTGGATTTGATTTTGTAGATTATTTGGCTACTTATGAAATAGGTTCTTCGTTTTCAACCCAAGAAACAATTGGTCTTGAAAATGTTACAAAAATAGCTAATTTAATTGAAGTTATGGAAAAGAAGGGATTTACAAGTAGAGAAATTCAGGCTATTAGTTTCGACAATGCCTTCGAATTCATTAAAAATAATTTGAAAGACTAGGGGGACTTCAAATGACATCTTCACTTATTCAACCGGATGATACGATTACACTATGGGGGATCATTGTTGTATGGGCAGTAGCAAGTATTTATTTAGAACAGAAATATAAATGGGCGGGAAGAGTTTCTGGTGCGATTATTGCGTTAGTTGGTGCGATCATTTTGTCAAACACCAAAATCATTCCATTTGACTCACCTGTATATGATGCAGTTTGGGCATTTATCATTCCGTTAGCAATTCCGTTGTTATTATTCCATGTAAACTTTAAGAAGATTTGGCAAGAGAGTGGCAGACTGTTAATCATCTTTTTATTGAGTTCAATTGGTACAGTTGCAGGAACAATTTTAAGCTTCTTCCTGTTAAGGAACTATATTCCATTTCTTGATAAAATCGGTGCAATGATGAGTGCTTCTTATGTTGGTGGGGGCGTTAACTTCGCGGCGATGGCTGGTAAATTTGAAACGCCCGGAGAAATGGTTTCCGCAACAATTGTTGCTGATAACTTGATGATGGCAATTTATTTTGTCGTTTTAATGATGATTCCAGCAATGGCATTTTTCCGGAAGCGTTATCCACATCCACATGTGTTGGAGGTAGAGCAAGGCCATAATAAGGCTAATGGAGAAACGCAAGCAGAAGGTTATTGGAAACGCAAAGAGATTTCATTGAAGGACATTGCATTATCGATTGGTACTGCATTTTTCTTAGTTATTGTTTCGTTTAAATTGGCGGAATTATTTGGTAGTTGGATTCCAAGTGGAGAAGATGCTTCTTTTGGGATCAATTTATTAGCTGGGCTTTTCGGTGATAAATATTTAGTGTTAACAACGATTACATTTATTGCCCTCGCTTTATTCCCAAGGTATTTTGAAAATATTAATGGGAGTCAAGAATTGGGAACGTTTTTAATTCACTTATTCTTCGTTGTCATTGGGATTCCAGCCTCGATTGGTCTAATTTTACAAAATGCACCATTACTATTGGTGTTTGTTGCAATTATTGTCATTTTAAATATGACGATTTCTTTAGTTGCTGGAAAATTATTCAAATTCGATTTAGAAGAAATTTTACTTGTGAGCAATGCGAATATAGGTGGGCCAACTACTGCAGCTGCTATGGCGATTGCAAAAGGTTGGACGAATTTAATCGGGCCAATCTTGGTGGTCGGAACAATTGGTTATATTATTGGGAACTACATTGGAACTACATTAGGTTTGTGGTTTGGAACAATGATGTAAAGTATAATGGCTTGGTAGTCCTATCGACTTCCAGGCTTTTTTACGAATGAGAGGATGATTGAATGTGTTCGACGGAAATAAGATACGTCAATTGCGTAACGATTTAAATCTTTCACTAAAAGATTTATCAGAAAGGTCTCAAGTGAGTAGTAGTATGATTAGTCAAATTGAGCGAGGAAATACAGATCCAACTTTGACTACATTATATAAAATTTGTAATGGGCTGAATGTTTCTATTTCTACACTACTAGGAACAGACGAAGATACGGTGCAAGTAGTTAGAGAAAATGAAAGGAAAACAATTCACTTTCCGAATCCGCAAACGAAATATGAATTATTGACGCCGATTAATAATGGGGAAATTGAAATGATTTTGATTTCTTTGGAGCCAGGACAAACTGAAAAACAACTTGTCGAACATGCAGGCGAGGAAGCTGGATTAGTTTTAAGTGGTGAAATGAAGCTTTTATTAGACGGAGAAGAAATCATTTTAAGAAAAGGAGATAGTATTCGATTTAAAAGTACGATCCCGCATCGATTATTTAACCATACAAATGAAACTGTAATTTCTGTATGGGCTATGACAGGTAAGGTGCTATAATCGTTTATCGAAATTTAAAATAATCCACCCTTGAATTTCACGACCCAGGTGGATTATTTTGCTGGGAGTGCTGACCTCCCTTAAAGGGAACCTGCTATACCATTTGGTCGTTCAGTGGTGGTGCACTGGACGACCTTTTCCGATTCTTACGTAAAGTATGATCTTATTTACGAGTCATTGGTTTCCTTTTGATCCAAACGGTAAGTAAAGAAATACATAGTGAAGCAGCAACGATCACGAGAAGCGCTAAATGATTACTCGTAATACTCGCATCTGTCCCACCGAATATAATTGTATAATAACCATCAGCTCCATATGTCGCTGGAAGGAATGAACCGATTTTAAAGTACCAATCTGACAACATGCTTCTTGGAACAAGCACCCCTGAAGTAACAAGTTGTAGGGAAAGGGCTAAAATATTGAAAACCATCCCTGCATTGCCAAATAGTACAACAAATATTTGCGCAAATGATAGAAAAGCCCAAAACATCATAAATTGAAATAAATAAATCGTCATAAATGATAAATCACTTGTAATATCAAATGCCTTCATTAAGCCGATCGTCAATAAAGGTAATACAAATGCAACACCTAAGTTGATGATCTGCCGTGCAAAAAACAACTGCCATTTTGAAACAACTGCTTTAATAGATTGTGCAGCCGCTTCTATTTGCATAATCATTACCATTGCGCCAACAAAAGATGAAATGATAACCATTAACGGAATTAAATTTGCAGCAAATCCTTCAACATCATTTGTTTTAATAATTGTTTCATTTACTGGAGCATCCACTAAAGCATCTAACATAAGTAAGACAGATTCTTCAATTACACCAGCGATTTCTTCTTGGAGAGGTAAATTCTGAATTTCCATCGAGAATTCATTTTTAAATTCATTGATTTGAAGAGCATAAATTTCCTCGTTTAGTTGTGCAGAAAGCTTAGAAGCAACATTTTCCATCGTAGATTTAGCGAGTGTGCCATTTGCTTGATTAATAAAATAATAAATTTGTGCCTTGTCTCCAGTTGCGATAGATTCTGTAAAGTTTTCAGGAATTTGAATGACCATATCAATTTCTCGTTCATTCATTGCTGACTTCGCTAGTTCAAGCGATTCGAAAACTTCGATGTTAAATGGAATTTCATCCTGAAATGTTTGATCGAACGCATCATCTTCATAAACCATTCCAATGCTTAAGTTTGCTGCTCGATCATTTACACCATCATAAGCAGTCATCCATACACTAAAAAATATGAGCTGAAAAGCAATTGCTGCTGCAATTCCTATATATGTTTCGCGAATTTGAAATAATTTTTTTAATGCTCTCATAAAAACACTCCTTGTTTGTAAGTACTTACTTTCATATATGATAAAATTTTTTCTAGGGTGTTAAGCCCCTAGAAAAAATGAGTATACTTGTTTTCAAAAAATCATCTGTTGAAATATCTGTTACTTTTGCGTCAAGTCGTGCACGAGATACAAAATAACCGAAATTCAAACTAATTAAAGCCATAACTGTTGCTTCAATATCGACGTCCGCCAATTTTCCTTGTACTTTCATAGCGTGAAAATAGTCCATCAACTCACCTTTAATTAATAAGGGAACTTTGGAAATTTCTTCTTCAATTTCAGGGAATATACCTGCTTCTTTAAAGGAAATTAGTACAAATTCTTTAATGCTCATCATGAATTTTTGATAGGTAATTGAAAAATTGTAAAGATCGGCTTCCAATTCCCAAATCGTCTCTTCCTGAATTATTTTCTGTAAAACAGGTCCATAGGAAAATTTTTGTACAATTGCATTTAACAACCCACGTTTATTTCCAAAGTTGCGGAAAATCGTAATTTCATTAACGTTTGCCAGCTCGGCAATGGCTTTAGTTGTCGCAGCTTTATACCCTTTTTGACTCACTAATTCAATCGCGGCGTCAATAATCCGTTCTGTCGCATCTTTTTCCAATGATCTACCAAACCCTTTCGCAAAAATGTAAGTGATTACTTGCATTATAGGTTTAAAAATAGCTATTGTCAACTGAGAGACGATTATATATAAGTCGATCACTTAAAGAACGTTTATTCATCTTAATTCAAAGGGGGAGGTGGTGATTTTAGTATTCAAATCATTAATATTTATAGTTTCTTTTGCAACGTTCATTATGACTCGTTAAATCCGCCACTCCAAATTTTCGTCAAATTAAAATCGTCATCCGTTATTCGCTTTTTGGTATTATTATAGGCTTATTTTAAGGGTTAAATCATATGTAATTAAGTGGTATAAGAACTAGTGTGTGGTATAATGGAAGGGGAGTAGAATAGGTTTTCAAGGGTGGTCAGCACTCCTGTTTTTGTTTCTGCCGGTGTATCTTCCTGGTGGAAGGGGGTGCTGCATATGACTATATTTCAAACGCTAGTAATTATGATTAGTTTTTCAACGCTAATCGTTTCGATAATTGCATTGGCTTATAATATGTCTGTAAAGAAATAATCCACCCTTGAGTTTCGCGACCCAGGTGGATTATTTTGCTTGGAGTGCCGACCCCTTAAAGGGAACCTGCTATTACATTCGGTCGTTCGGTGGTTGCACACTGGACGACCTTTTTCTATCTTACGTACTTTATGTATATATTATACGATGGAATTGATATTTGAGCAACTAAAGGTGATTTTTAATCTTGTTTTAGCATGTAAAATGAATCACAATATAATTAAAGGATAGAAAGTTAAGAATTCAAGGGTCGGAATATTGTAATGGCTGTAAATGAGAAGCAAGTAGGGAGGAATTGGTACAATGAGCAACATAAAGGAACTGGGTGAAGGATTTTACTATTCGCCCTGCTCATCCATATGGGGGTGGAAAACTTTGTTACGTCTGTGAAAGAACAAGAACATAGATTCAACATCTACTATTAATTAAATGTTTAGGAGGGTTCTAATTGAACAGAAATATACGGATTTCTAAATTAACAATGTTAGATGAATTTGATGTGCAAGGCTACTGGTGGTTGCCAGGGGAGAAGGACTATAATGTTCCTGGAAATCTGTATTCTGAAGATGGAGACTATTACTTGGAGATTTTAGGCTCTTTTACAGACGCTTTATTGACCACAAAGGAATATGATTATATTTATGGATTTACCGTGAAAGGCGAAAAAATTACATTATTTAATAGCATGGGGCTTGGTATAAGTTTTAATTCACCTGGGATATCTACTGAAAAATTATTCATCGGTAGTTTTATTGTTGGTGAACATTTATCTTTAATCGAAAAACAAGAGTTTCATTCGGTAGACATTGTCATGACTCACTCAACAAATTGGTTTAACACTCGACCATTTGAAATATCGACGGAGATCGATAAAGAAACTAATACATTATTGAAAGACACAACGACTTTCATACCACCGTCTACTAAAAATTATTATGTTCCTTTTTTAGATGCAAATATTAGTAGTAAATATAACTATTCGAGCAGATATGATTTGGATAAGGGACCTTCATTTGAATTTATCGAATTGTTTAAAATAACGCCTGATAAAAAACAAGATTACAATTGGTTTGACAATGTGGTTAAAAGTATCAATAGGTTATTAATTTTGTTAATAAATGAAACGTCTAACTTAGAGAAAATCACTTTCTTTGGTAACCAAAAAAATATACAAGGAACAGATTTAAAGGCTAGAGAAAAATATTACCTTTATTTCAGCTATAGGAACAGAAATATAAAAAGAAGCTTAGATACACGTAAAATGTTATTTACTTTTCAAGATGTTCAGGGTAAATTGAATGTTATTCTCGATAATTGGTTTGAAAAAGAAGCCGAGCTAGAGAATGTCTATAATCTCTATTTCTCCGACTTTTTCAACAAAAATGAGAATATGGAAACTAAATTCTTGAATGCTGTGCAAACGTTGGAGGTCTTTCATAGGTCGATAGGCCAAGGGAAATTATTTTCCGATGAGGAAAGGGATTCGTATATTGAAACTATTAACGAAGCAATAAAGGATCATTTGCCTGAATTTATATACTCAGAGGTAAATCAAAAATTGAAATATTTTAATGAATATTCATTATCCAAGCGTTTAAGAGATATCGGTAATGGTTTAAATGAAGAAACAAAGAAGTTTTTATTTGGGAAAAATCGCAATTCAAGAGGTTTTTTTCATAAAGTTGTAATGACAAGAAACTATTTGACACATTATGGTGAGCAAACTCCAAAAAAGTTTAAGGGTTTCGAATCATATTATGCTACGATTATTTTAAAAGTATTATCAGGAATTCTTTTATTTAAAGAGCTTGGAATGAAAGAAGAGGAAATCTTGGAAGCAATGATGGATAACTCCGATTTGTCATTTCGAGTAAAAGATGCCAAAGCTAATCTTGGACTTAACTCGTCCAGAAAAGATTATAAATAGCATACACAAAATAATCATTGAGTTCCGTCGCTTAGATAGATTATTTTATCTGGCAGTACTGAGCCAAACTCTTAAATAGAACCTGCTATTATGTATGATTATGTATTGTTTAAATACTGGACAATTGCTTTTGCAACATTGATTGTATTGGTACTTTCATTTAAACACAAATAACCCATCCTTGAGTTCGCAGCTCAATATAAGATGGGTTATCCCGACTTTTAATAGCTGACCCCCTTAAAGGGACCTACTATTACATTTGGTCGTTCGGTGGTTGCACACTGGACGACCTTTTTCTATCTTACGTACTTTATGTATATATTATACGATGGAATTGTACCTTTTACAATATTTCTAGTTCGAAGAGTATAAATATTGGATACTATACTTATCCAATAAAGGGAGACAGATGTATAAGTTTTATTGGAGATTCTTTTTACAGAAGTCACGATAAATTAATCAAAGATTAATTATAATTAATTTTGTTGTTAATATAATTAACATTCTGAATTATAAACTTGAATTTATTAATATTTAATCATATAATCATGTTAACAGAGAGGAGCTTCCTATGACCTATCCAATTATAAATCATTGCCCAGTTTGTACGCACACATTGCAAATTACGAAACTTGAATGTGCGCATTGTCATACAGTGATTGAAAATCAATTTAGTTTATCAAAACTTGCTTCATTATCAAAAGAACAAATGAAGTTTGTAGAGGTCTTTATCATTAGTAGGGGAAATATTAAAGAAGTTGAAAAAGAACTTGGCATTTCTTATCCGACTGTTCGCGGGAAATTAAATGAAGTTATTGCATTGCTGAACACCGAATCAGAAGAACAGAAGCCATCCGCAACTACTAAATCTGAAATCATTTCATTATTAGAAAATAAAAAAATTACTAGCGATGAAGCGATCAAACTTCTCAAGCTAGTTAAGGAGGAATGACAGATGGAAAAAGAAATTAGTCGAATACTTACGATGGTTGAAAAAGGGACATTAAGTGAGGGTGAAGCGACTGAGATCATTCAATTATTGGAGGCAGAACCTACGGGACTTGAAGAAGCGCATGTCGAAAATACGAACGCAGTTATCTTAGCAATTCGGGATTTGACGAAAATTTATCAGACGGCTGGAGGAAATGTCCGCGCATTGGACGGTGTTACGTTTAATTTATATGAAGGTGAATTGCTGGCGGTGATGGGAACGAGTGGGTCAGGAAAAAGCACCTTGCTCAACATTGTAGGTGCAATGGATCAACCAACTTCTGGGGAAGTGAGATTGAACGGACAGTTTGATGAAGCGATGTTTAAAGAGCCAGAAGCAACTGTTTATCGACGAAATAATATAGGGTTTATCTTTCAAGCATTTAATTTATTAAAAGATTTGTCAGTAGAAGAGAATATAGCATTACCACTTCTTTTACAAAATCAAACAAATGATGAAATGGAAAAGAAAGTGAATGAAATGTTGACGATTACTGGATTGGAAAAATGGCGCACCCATCGTCCCGTGGAGTTATCTGGAGGACAGCAGCAAAGAGTTGCAATTGGTCGAGCGCTTATCAATACGCCACCTATCGTTTTGGCGGATGAATTGACAGGAAATTTAGATTTTAATACGTCGACAGAAATACTAAATACACTGCTTGAAATGAAAGAACAATTCAACCAAAGTATTATGCTCGTCACCCATGATCCTTCCGTTGCCGCTTATGCAGATCGTGTATTATTTTTCCATGATGGGAAAATCGTCGATGAATATACTTGTCAAAAAAATGAAGAAGACCTAGATTTAATTTTAGGAAAATTCAAGCGAATGATGAGGCGAGTCGCATGATTAAATCAATTGAAGGTATTGCGAAACGTTTTTTCAAAGAAAATAAATTAATCGCCTTTACTTCAATTTTAGGCGTCATGATTTCAATCTCACTTATTATTACAATGGTTGTATTTGTTTCAAATGCGAAGCAATCACTTGTCAAAGAAGTAGAGAAAATGTATGGCATGATGGACTTAGCTGTCGGATACAATCCAGACCAAGAATTGTTTATTGATACGTCTCTTAGTAAAACATTAAGCGATCAAGATGGGATTACACAAGCGTCTCACGTACTTTTAGCACATTATGTTGTGGATGATGTAGCAGAGGCTTATTATACAGTTGGTGTTGAAAATGATTCATTAGCAAAAAGTAGGTATAAGTTTACTGAAGATATCGAGCAGAACGAAGTGAGTTTAAATAATGGATTAGCCAAATTGTTCGGTGTGAAGCAAGGTGATACACTTTCAATCGAATCGATTCACTTCACAGTCAAAGAAATTTTACCAGATTTTGAAGCAGCGGGGCATGTTGCAGATACTCTATTATTAAACTATACGCAAGTGAGACAACTTGAAACAGCATATACAAAGCTTGATAAACGAGCTGATTTTATGATGTTTGAAGTGGATGCGTCTACCAATATTTATCAAGTGGCACAAACCTTTCAAGAAATCGACTCTTCATTTCGCGTGGATATTGCTGCCGAAGATGATTTTATGAAGAATAATTTAGATTTATTAAACCGATTTATGATTGGCCTATCGATTTTGGTCATTCTCATCACTTCTTTATTGCTCATCTCAAATTTCGAACTATTTTTATATAAATATAAATACGAATTAGCCATTTTACGCTCGATGGGTGCTTCCAAGTGGCAAGTATTTAAATTGATTTTTATTCAATCGGCATTTATGAATTTACTTGGAGCTATTTCGGCAATTTTATTCACTGCATTCACTTATCGCTATTTACAATTTGGGCTTGAAAAAGTATTCTCCTTATCAATCGAAGTGATGAATTTTAATGTGTTGCCAGCATTATTCGTTACAATTATCAGTATGATTGTTATTCAAGTTTTTATGCTAATTCCAGCGTATCGAAGTAGTCAATTACTACCGATGACGATTATGCAGGAAAATGAAGCAATTGATTTCACTCATATTCGTTTACGAAAACAAATTGGGTTTACAGCATTTGGAATTAGCGCACTTTTCATTGTAGGTGGCGTTTACAGTGAAAATTTTCCATTAAATATTCTGATCGGCAGCATTGGCATCTTATTAAGTAGTGCTTTTTTAATCCCACTGTATCTTGGAACATGGATGCGTAAAACCCTGCCAATTGTTAAGGGTGTTTTTGGGAATATTTCATATGTATCGTTGAAAAATACAATTCCTCAAGTACGAAAAAATACATTTGTTGTCTTAATTATTAGCGCTATGATGATTATCGTTGTCTTTGGATCTACTTTCATCCAGACGATTCAAAACAGCGACAAATCATTCATTAAGGAGCAGTATGAAACAGAAATAATGATTAAAAACCGTTTGGCAAGTAATGGGGAGATCAATCCAATCGAATTTAAAGAAACGATTCAACAACTACATCCAGGGACTGCTGTAAGTACGCAAAGTGAGGGCGAAATGGTTGAATTGAGATTAAACAATGAAGTTATTTTAACGAACTTTACCTTTGCAGATGTTCGAGAGATGCAAAATCAAGGCTTGCTGAAAGGGGAGATTGATCATCACGATGGTTTAATCGTAAGCGAGGCATTCGCAGAGGAATACGATATTCATATTGGGGATCGATTGGATCTTTTACTACAATTTGATTATGACTTACAAGTGTTTAAGCAAAATACGACGATGACTGTAACAGGAATTGTCGACAAATTCCCCTTTTCTAGTTGGTATAGAGATTTTATGATTGATTGGGAAGCGACCCATGTCGATACAAGCTATAAGACATTTCAATTAGCTTTTGTAGGAGGTCAAAGTCCACAATTGACCTTAAATGAACTGGAAGGGCTAACAAGTCTTTATCCACAAATACAAATAGATAGTCTCACACAATCGCTAAAGCAATCAGAAGAAATGTCCGCTCAAAGATGGGGAATCTTCATCGTTGTTTTAGTTGTAATTTTATTAAGTGTACTGTTTGGCGTCATCAATACACTGATTAATAATATCAATTCGAAACGTAAGGAGTTTGCAATCCTTCGAGTAATTCATATGAAGCCTAAAGAAATTATTCAAGTGATTATGACGCAAGTGACAACTTATATTAGTTTAGGGATTGTGATTGGAATTCTACTGGGCATGGTGTTTACTTATTTGATTAGTTTGGTTGATGATATAAAAGTTTACTTTAATTTCACGTTAATTGCTTCCTTGTCCCTAATAGTTTTCTGTATCGCGTATTTAATTTTAGTGCCATTTGCTAATCATTTAGGGAAATCAAGAATTGCGGCAGAGATTACACGTAATCATCATTAGTCTATCCGTCAATAAAGTAGATGAGTATACTCTGCCTAAATGAATCATCAACTGTATAATATACAACAATCATTATCATTTTTTTGAGAGAATAAAAGCTATGCGGCGCTAATAATGCCGTGTAGCTTTTATTTTTGGAGATTTATTCATAAAACCATTGTCAAAAGACATAAAGTGTGTATATAATGTGATTAATGTATATACACACTTTTTTTGAGAGGAGGGCAATATGGAACTATTAATTACAAACCAATCGAAAGAACCGATTTACGAACAAATTAAAAATCAAGTAATTGCATTAATCTTAAACGGTGAATTGCAACCTGGCGAAGCCATTCCATCTATGCGTAGTCTTGCGAAAGATTTGCAGATTAGTGTAATTACAACAAAAAGAGCCTATAAAGAGCTTGAAGATGCAGGATATATTTATTCGGTCGTTGGTAAAGGTTCTTTTGTAGCAGAACAAAATATGGAATTGATGCGAGAAAAGAAATTGAAGATTATTGAAGAACAATTAATTGCTGTGATTGCAAACAGTAAAGAAATGAAGATTTCGCTCGACGAACTACAGCAATTAGTAAGCATTTTATATGAGGAGTGAGTCAGAATGGAGCCAATTATTGATTTAGAGAACGTCTCGAAAAAAATGAATGGTTTTTCAATCGATGAAATGAATTTACAAGTTGAAAAGGGAATGGTGACTGGTTTTATTGGAGAGAATGGAGCGGGGAAATCAACGACGATCAAGCTCATCATGAATTTGTTGAAACCAGATACAGGGGATGTAAAACTATTTGGACTAGATTACGCTACACATGAAAAAGAGATTAAAGAGCGGATCGGTTTTGTGTATGATAGCAATATCTTTTTTGAAGGAATGAATTTGAAAGATATCAAAAGAGTCGTTGCTCCCGCATACCGCCAGTGGGATGATGCTTTGTTTAAAAAGTATATAGACCAATTTGAATTGCCGATGAATAAGGCTATCAAATCGTTTTCTAAAGGGATGCAAATGAAAGCTTCTATTGCTTTGGCCATTTCACATTATGCCGAATTAATTATTATGGATGAACCAACGGCTGGTTTAGACCCGATTTTTCGACGGGAATTATTAAATTTATTGCAAGAATTAATGCTTGATAGTCATCAAACCATTTTCTTTTCAACACATATCACAACCGATTTAGACCGAATTGCGGATTATATCGCATTTATTCAAAATGGTAAGTTGTTATTTAATCATTCTACCGAAGAGATTAAAGATCAATATGCAGTTGTAAAAGGCAGTAATGATTTATTAGACCGTGATACGGAACAATATTTCATCAATGTGAAACGTACAAATAGTGGTTTCACTGCATTAACAAGTCAGCCAAAAACGGTTCAAAATGTTTTTGAAGATACGGTTGTCATAGAGCGAGCGAATTTGGAAGATATTATGTATTATTCGAAAGGTGGTAAAGAACATGCTAAATCTTATTAAACGAGATGCGATCATTCAAAAGAAACAACTCTATGTTTTCATTCCCTTCATGTTATTTTTTATTTTAATGCAAGTGCCGCCGATTCTTACATTTTTAGTTGTAAGTATTTATATTCCGATGAATGCTTATGCCTATGATGAAAAGGCGGAAACGAATATTTTACTGAATTCACTACCTTATACGAGGAAGCAAATTATCGCCGCAAGATACATTGGCTCAGTTTTTTATATTACACTAAGTGTCCTTTTAACAATTGCAATACTGCTACTCTTAAACCAACCCTTTGAATGGCATGATGTAGGAATTGGTGTAATGTCGTCCATTTTATTTTCATCATTTGCATTTCCAATGTATTATATTTTCAAACGTGGGTACGTTTCTTTAGCTACTATGATTGCCTTTTTTATCCTTGTAGCTTTTGTGCCAATGATTCTTCCAAAAATCTCTAACCAATTAACAAATTTTATTCATTTTGTGCAGGAATTATCGTTATCCGTCATCTACGGTAGCGTCGTGAGTATCACCATTGTGATTTATTTATTTTCTTGGCTGATTACGACGACAATTTATGAACGTAAAGCGTTTTAAGCTATATAATTTTCTTTGAAATTTTGTCAACTTCTTCTTAAACGTATCATTTACTATGGAGAACGATTCTGTAGTGTATTGGAGGAAGTGTAAATGGCAAAAAGAAATCGTGGGAAAGCTTTAAAAAAATTGCAAGCGAATGGCCGAGGGAAATGTCCAATTTGTCAGCGGAAACGAATTAAATTACTGTATGAACATCGTACGGAACAAAATGAGCGTTTACATGTTTGCAAAAACTGTCGCCATAAATCATAAAAAAGCTACGTATTGCAACATGAGTACGTAGCTTTTTCGCGCTTACCACATTAAACGCATATCTAATTTACAACAACTTTCTCCGACCTCCGTACTATCAAATTCAATGCGAATGCCCGATGGCGTGTAATCCGTTTTTGTTTTTATTGAAATGCCAGTAGACTCGATGAGTTGATTAACGGTTTTTTGATCGGATAACTGAGCGGCATTCATTAAAT
>ERZ808028.595-NODE-595-length-28689-cov-5.947295_pt1 | contig 28689 bp, 29 predicted proteins | sample MGYA00380184_ERZ808028 | MGnify/ENA primary metagenome ERZ808028 (study PRJEB31490, sample SAMN06133397) | mouse gut metagenome | isolation source: J8_1 | host: mice | place: China: Chengdu | collected 2015-05 ...
CCTCGTCGCAAAGTACGCTCCTGCGGGGCTTTCAGACTCATGCTTTTCCCGCTGGAGTCGCCGTCTTTTGCTACATGTACTAGTATCGTCCTTTTAATCAAGCACATATTTTGAATAAGAGCCACCTTTTCATTTCAAAATTACTTTTTGAAAATAATAGTAACTTATAGTTTATCATACATTTTTTTAATTATTTATACAACTTTCGATTGTAAAAACCCAACAATCAATCCCCAATATTTTCCGAAAATGAATACTTTATTTTTCCGCACATATATATTATAATGAACATACAGATTAGTCACAATAATCTGTTCATTTGAATAAAGGAGGAGAAAATAATGAAATTCATTCGTTCTATCATCGGTGCAAATCTATTGTTGATTTTTGTATTTGCTTTTCTCCCAGTGCTAATGTTTAAGCCAGATGTTGAAATTATGCAATCTTTTCTAGCATTTTTAACAAAAGAATCTTAAAATCTTCTACTTCTGTTATATTAGGTCTTTATTATCATTTGCATTAAAAGATTTGACATTTTAAAAAACTGGGCTTATGATTGAGCTCATTCAAATGAATAGTAGAATTATTTTGATGGAGATATATTTTAGGCTTCCCTATTTTCAGAGAGTTAGTGGTTGGTGAGAACTAACGATAGGTCCTAAAACAGCACTCCTGAATAGATGAACCGAACATAAGAGTAGGTTGATCCGTTACATGGACGTTATACATGCTTTGAGACGTTGATACTCGGGAGAAGTATCTTCGTGAATAAGGGTGGTACCGCGGTCTTTCGCCCCTTTAGAATTTTTTCTAGAGGAGTGGAGGGCCTTTTTTATATGGATTTTCATTTCCAAAACCGCCTTACAAGACAGCGATTTTGGTGATGGAAGTTCGCTTCACACTTCATTTATTACAAAAAAGAGTTTTCAAATTTGAGAGGAGAATGATTGTTATGTTAGTAGACCAACAAATTTTAAGAATTCCAGGACCAACGCCAGTTCCACCAACTGTAGAAAGAGCGTTAACAAAGCCGATGATTGGCCATCGTAGTGCGGGTACATCAGCAATTTTTCAAGAAATACGCCCGACTTTACAAAAGATTTTCGGTACAAAAGAAGAAGTGGCAGTCATTGCAAGCAGTGGTACGGGTGCAATGGAAATGGCATTTTTAAACGCGATTCATCCAGATGATGAAGTGCTTGTGGTCGTAACAGGTGCATTTGGAGAACGCTTCGCTAATATTTGTGAAACGTATGAAAAAAATGTTCATCGTTTAGAAGTTCCTTGGGGTGAAGCTGCCAATCCAGAAAAAATTAAAGCTTATGTCGAACAACATCCGACAATTCGTGCTGTATTTTTAACGATTTGCGAAACTTCAACAGGCGTTTTAAATCCAATTGAAGACATTGCAAAAGCAGTGAAAGAAACATCTGATGCGCTGGTCATTGTCGATGGTGTTTCAAGTATTGGGGGCGCTGAATTTAAATTAGATGATTGGGCGGTTGACATCGCAGTGACAGGTTCTCAAAAAGCATTTATGTTACCGGGTGGCTTATCATTTGTTGCGGCAACTGCGTCAGCTTGGGAAAGAATCGAAGCAAATCCACGACCACGTTTTTACTTTGATTTAGTAAAATACCGAAAAGCATTAGGTGAAGATACGACGCCATTCACACCTGCATCTGGTCTACTATTTGGCTTACAAGAATCACTCCGTCTCATCGAACAAGAAGGCTTAACAAACATTTACAAACGTCATCAATTAATGATGAAGATGACACGTGCGGCACTGAAAGCAATGGATTTACCGTTGCTTGCCGAGGATGCAGTCGCTTCCCCAACCGTTACAGCTGTTAAACCGACAACCTTTGATGCAAAAGCATTTAGACAACTTTTAGAGCAAGAATTCAACTTAATTGTCGCAGGTGGTCAAGCACATTTAACAGATACCATTTTCCGCATCGGGCATATGGGCTATTGTTCACCAGCTGATGTGTTACAAACGATTGCAGTCCTAGAAATCGCTTGTAAAAAAATAGGTCATGATTTTGAAGTTGGTGCGGGTACAAAAGCTGCACAGGAAGTTTATTTAACGGAGGTTTAATCGTATGACATATAAAGTTTTAATTGCCGATCCTTTAAGCGATGAAGGGATCTACCCACTCACGCAGGCAGAAAATATTGAAATTTCTGTACAAACTGAATTAACTGCGGCCGAACTCTTAACAGAAATTGAACAATATGATGCCTTAATCGTTCGCAGTCAAACAACCGTTACAGCCGAAGTCATTGCACATGCGAAAAACTTAAAAATCATCGGTCGTGCGGGTGTCGGTGTCGACAATATCGATTTAAAAGCAGCAACTGAAAAAGGCATCATCGTCGTCAATGCCCCAGACGGCAATACGAACTCTGCTGCTGAACATACAATGGCGATGTTAGGTGCACTCGCTCGCAAAATTCCACAAGCTTTCCAATCATTAAAAAGTGGCAAATGGGATCGCAAATCGTATATTGGGGTGGAATTAAAAAACAAAAAACTCGGCATCGTCGGATTAGGTCGCATCGGTTCAGAAGTAGCAAGCCGTGCACGTGGTCAACGGATGAAAGTCATTGCCTATGACCCATTTTTAACAGAGGAAAAAGCACAAAAACTAGGCATCGAAAAAGGGACTTTAGAAGAAGTGTTACAAGTAGCAGACTTTTTATCAATCCATACGCCTTTATTAAAAGAAACGCGTCATTTAATCGATGACAAAGCTTTTGGGCTCATGAAAGACGGCGTGCAAATCGTCAACTGTGCACGTGGCGGCATTATTGATGAAGATGCATTGTTTCAAGCGATTCAATCAGGAAAAGTACATGGTGCAGCACTGGATGTTTTTGAAACGGAACCTTTTACCGATCACCCTTTATTAACATTGCAAGAAGTCATCGCAACACCTCATTTGGCTGCGAGTACAGTCGAAGCACAAGAAAGCGTTGCAATCGATGTGAGCGAAGACATTATCCGCTTTTTCGAAGAAGGTCGTGTACGCAACCCAGTGAATTTACCATCTATTTCAAAAGAAACACTTGGCAAAGTCGCACCATTCTTCGATTTAACGGAAAAACTTGGGACATTTGTTGCGCAATTATCGAATGAAATTATTGAAGAATTAACCGTACATTATTACGGTGAAGTCGCAAGTTTCGATGTTCGCCCATTAACACGTAATACGCTGAAAGGCTTGTTAACAGGCAATTTAGGAGACCATGTAAATGACGTCAATGCCAAATACTTAGCCGATCAAATTGGCATTCAAGTGAATGAACATAAAACGTCGGTTTCGAAAGGCTTTACGAATTTAATTACAGTCGAAGCACGTACGAAAAACGGCATACGCTCTGTTTCTGGTACGTTGTTAAACGGACTTGGAGGACGTATCGTCAAAGTGGATAAATACTTTGTAGACGTTGTACCTGAAGGGAATTTAGTGTTCATTAAACATAAAGACCAACCCGGTGCCATCGGACGTGTCGGTACATTGCTTGCGAAATCAAATATTAATATCGCAACGATGCAAGTCGGTCGTGCTGAAATGGGCGGAGATGCAATTATGATGCTGACAATTGATAAACCAGCAGATGATTATGATGTCAACGAAGTCCAAACATTAGATGATATTTTCGACGTCACAGCTTTACAATTATAAATCAAACAAGCGCTCAAACAGTTTACGAACAATGTTTGAGCGCTTATTTTTAGTCGGTGATGTACATTGAATAAAACTTGCGCTACTAGGCGATTTTAGATCATGAATACCCTTTTTGGAAATTAATTCGACCGTTTGCAAAGATGATTCGACCATTCAATGGAATCATTCGGTCACTCGCGCAGATGATTCAACCACTCAACAAAAAGAATCGGTCACTCAAAAGAATCATTCACCACTTGTTGAGACATTTCAACCATTCATTCTCCGCTCAACATTTGCAGTTAGCGATTTAGCTCAACTGATTGCTCAAGAATTTCCAATAACCCATTCAATCTTTTAATCTCATAAGTCGGCTCAACTTCTGAACGCCCCGCCCCGTGATGGTTAATCCAAACAGACGGAATGCCAACACGGTTCGCGCCTAAAATATCTGTCATTCGATTATCCCCGACCATGATCGCTTCTTCCGCTTGTACATCGCATAAAGCTAAAGCTTCTTTATAAATATGTACGTCTGGCTTTCCAACCCCAACTTCTCCAGAAATTAAAACATGGTCAAAATAAGGCAGCAACTCCGGTGTAATTTCCAATTTCTTTCTTTGCAAACTCGGTGCACCATTCGTCATGAGCACGAGTTGATAACGCCCTTTCAATGCATCCAACACGTCAAAAGTTTCTTCATATAAGAAAGGACTGGCGATGCGATTGTCAATAAAGCTGCGTGCCAACAGTTCCCCTGCCGCTTCATCTTCTATACCTAGTTGAGCTAACCCTTTCGTCCAAGCTTCATTCTGATACGTTGGCACAATCTCCTTCATCTGTTGAAATTGTTCGCCTGGATCATCAAATGTTCCCCATAATCCTTCAAACGGATTAATGCCAATTATTTGCGTAAACGGATACGTTTCATAAGATGCATATAAAGCACGCGCTTCCTGTCGCACAGCATCTTCCAAAGCTTTCGCATCCACACCAAACTGCTTAGATGCTGCTTCACATGTCAAATCAAACGCCTCTTGAATACTTTTCTCATCCCATAACAATGTATCATCCAAATCAAAAAACACAGCACGAATCAACTGAATCAGCCCTTTCTTTTAAATCGTTTATATTATTCTTCATCAATACGTACATTTCGCTACAGACGACTTGACTTACTCACTTAAATCTAAATGCTTTTTAGCAGGACCTGAAAAGCCAAATTGATAAACTTGATCCTCTTTTATTTGATACAAATACACTGCACTTGGTTCATCTGAAAAGACAACTTCAACTGTGTAGCCCGAAACTGTTGAATCAGAACTTTTCGGTTCCCTTTTAGACTTCACCGATGAAAGATCTTTTTTATCGTACCCTTTCTCTTCTATCAAATAATTGATGACCTCGTCTTCAGTAGAGGCAATTAAATCTGGCGAAGACTCTGGAACATTATGATTCAGTGAAGACATTACAAAAAACAAAACGCCAATCATTAGTAAAACGATTAAAGCCCCTGTCATTAGAAATCTTTTCAAATACATAATCCCACACACCTTCCAAAAGTAGCCTGTTTCTGCATGCTCATCATCTTAAGTATAACATGATTTTCTTTTCTCTTTATCATTCAAGTAAATGATTTTACAAACTTCAGCACGAACGGTGAATTAACTTCATGAGTGATCGAATCATTTGCACGAACGACGAATTAAATTCATGAGTAATCGAATCATTTGCACGAACGACGAATTAAATTCATGAGTAATCGAATCATTTGCACGAACGACGAATTAAATTCGCAAGCGATCGAATCTTTTACACGAACGACGAATTAAATTCGCAAGCGATCGAATCTTTCCTACAAGCGGCGAATAAACTTCACGAACGATCGAATCAAAGAAACGACTTATGCTTCAAAGCATCTGTACTGCAAGGAATTTTATCCGATGTTAAAAACAAACCTGAACTGATATAATAGAAGATACTCAAACCCATAGAAAAGGTTGTGGCATTATGAATGAAGTGTTTGGCATGATTGTCTTAGGCATTATTGGGTTATTCCTACTTTACGTCGTCATTTTTACAGCTGTGAGAGAAGGCATTAACAAGTCTGTCATTGGTCAACAAGCAAACAGTAAGAAATCGATCTCCAAAAACGACGTGAATTTGTAATTCTGAATGCCAAAAAACCTTGAAGGAGTTTTATAAACCTTCAAGGGTTTTTTAATGCATTGTTTCATTTCCAAAGATGATTTTCATTAAAATACCGATACCAGTACATGTAGCGAAAGACGGCGACTCCAGCGGGAAAAGCAAAAAGCGTAACAACGAACGCTTTTCTGCGAGTAAAAGCGCAGCGTTATGAGCATGACCTTTATCAAAAGCCCCGCAGGAGCGTACTTTGCGACGAGGAGATTGAAGCCATGCCCGCGGAACGCGTCCGTCTGTAGCGAAATGTGCAATCCAGTATCTATTTTAATCAATCATTCAATTAGCCGTTCATTTTTTCGTTTAAACGAACTGCGATTTCAGAACCTACTTTTGCGTTATGTTTAACAAGTTCAATGTTCACATCTAAAGATTTACCATCTGTTAAATCTTTAACTTTGCCTAGTAAGAATGGTGTGCTGTCTTTACCGATGATGCCTTGTTCTTGTGCTTCTTGAATCGCTTGGTCGATAATGCCGTTGATGAAAGCTTCATCCATTGCATGCTCTTCTGGGATTGGGTTTGCAATAACTGCTCCGCCTTGTAACTCTAACTCCCATTTTGTTTTTAATGTTTCAGCAATCACGTCGATTGAATCTGTTGAGAAGTTCAATTTATGCTCACTTGAACGTGTGTAGAATGCTGGTAAATATTCAGTTTCATAACCAATTACTGGAACACCTTTCGTTTCTAAGTATTCTAGTGTTAATGGTAAGTCTAAAATAGATTTTGCACCTGCACAAACAACTGCAACATTTGTTTTCGATAATTCATCTAAGTCAGCTGAAATATCCATCGTCGTTTCAGCGCCGCGGTGAACCCCACCAATACCGCCTGTTACGAATACTTCAATGCCAGCCATTTCAGCACAGATCATTGTAGAAGCAACTGTTGTCGCACCTAATTGTTTTAATGCCACAACTTGTGCCATATCACGACGTGAAACTTTCGCCACGTTGTCACTTTTCGCGAATAATTCTAACTCTTCGTCAGTTAAACCAATTTTAATTTTGCCATCCATAATTGCGATTGTCGCTGGAACTGCACCATTGTCACGAACGATTTGCTCTACTGTGCGTGCCATTTCAACGTTTTGTGGGTATGGCATACCATGTGAAATAATTGTTGATTCTAAAGCTACGATTGGTTGGTTACTGTCTTTCGCTTTTTGTACTTCTTCTGATAATACGATATAGTTTTTCATTTAATTAATTCCTCCACGTCTTTTTGTAATTGTTGTTTGGATAGTTCATGTCTTACTGTATACTTCGATTGGATCGTTTTATGTGAGTTGACAAGGCCAGCTTGCACAACTTCATCTAATGTTTTACCTGCTAACCAGCTATGAATGACAGCTGAACAAAACGAATCTCCTGCGCCTGTTACATCCACAACACCTGGTGTTAAAATGGCTTCGTAATGCTTGATTTCTTCATCATGCGCACTTGCCATCACACCTTTTTTGCCATTTGTGACAATGACATTTGGAATGCCTTTTGCACGCCACATGCTGACAGCTTCACGCCATTTCGCTTCACTGTCCATCTCAATGCCGAAATACGTTTCCGTCTCGTCTCGATTGACAATCAACCATTCAACCCCTTCAAACACTTCTGGCAAATGATTGATTTTTGGTGACGATACAGGAATGATGGCGAATGGAATTTGATGCATCAAAGCAAATTCGCGTAAATATTCAATTGCTTCTTGTGAACAATTTAAATCAGCGACGATACATTTAGCCGTTTTTAACACATCTACTTTTTCTGCGAGTAATGCGGGTGTTAATTGATCGAAAATGTCCATATCTGCTAGGGCAATCGATAAATCACCAAGCGGGTCTAAAACTGCCGTATAAGAACCCGTTGCAGACCCTGGAATTTCTTCAACATGCGTTAAATCCATGAAAGATGCAGATACACGATTAATTTCTAACCAATCGGTATCAGCCCCTCTCACCGTTAAAAAAGTGACCGGCTCACCCAATCTCCCTAAATTTTCCGCGATGTTGCGCGCAACGCCGCCGACAGATTTGGAAGAAGTAACGGGATTAGACGTCTCCGCCATGATCCGGTCTTTGACATACAATTTACGGTCAATATTGGCCCCACCGATGCAAATAATAGGTGCTTCACCTGAAAAGTTTTGCGTAATTTTCCACACCCTCTCTCTTTTTCATCTTGCTAAAATATCGTTTGCAAACAGTCATTTCACCTAATCAAATTGATGTAGATGTTCGAAAATATCTCTTAAAAGTAAAAATCACAACCAATCTATGTAATTCTAAACAAGTTCACCATCTTGGATTTTCCTTTTACAATGCGGAGATAAACTTTTACCAACCTAAAGTAAACACTTGTTTATTTATAGGACTTATGTTTATTATAAATAATTATAAAAGATTGTCAATAAACTTGCGGAGAAAACTGCCTATCCTCTGAAAAACATCGACTATTTCCGCAATGGTAACGAGGCGACAAAAATAAATGGTATTTCCCCTTCATTTTCCAAGCTGGCTAAAAACAAACGAACTTCTCGCATCCTAATCAACTTTTGCTACACAACAAGATGCTTACCCACTTATAAGAAGCTTGCAGTATAGAATCCAATGATTGGGATATTTTATCCTCAACTATTCCCCAATTATTTCGCTATATTTACCAATCCGCTTTCGTACGTTATGATGGTCGATAAGTACTTTTATTTAAGGTAGGGATCTGGCGTGAATAAAGAACAACAAATATTACATTTCATCAAATTAAATCCATTTATTTCTCAACAAGAATTGGCTGAAAAAGTGAGCCTCTCTCGTTCCGCTGTCGCCAATTACATCGGTAATTTAACGAAAGCAGGTAAAATTAAAGGTCGTGCATACGTTTTACAAGAGGACGCCACAATTCTTTGTATCGGCAGTACGAACACCGACCGTAAAGCCCGCTCATTCGAAAAAATCCATCTTTATGCATCCAACCCTGTTCATACAACCGAGTTTAGCGGTGGTGTCGCACGTAATTTTGCCGAAAACCTCAGTCGTCTCGGTTATGAAACGACATTAATTTCTGCTGTTGGCGATGATAAAGAAGGACATTGGTTATTAGAACAGACGAAAAATCAAGGTGTTGATGTTAGCCAAGTATGGGTGTTCCAAACAGAACGTACAGGAACCTACACAACTTTACTAGATCATCACGGCGAAACAATTGTCGCAATGGCAGATATGGATATTTATGATCAAATTACACCACAAATGTTGGAAGAAAAATGGTCATTTTCCAGTAAGCCAAAAGCAGTCTTTTTAGATATGAACTTATCGAATAGTTGTACAAAATACGTCATCGATCGCTGTCATGATGAAAAGATTCCTTTATACATTTCATCCGTTTCTGCAGCGAAAGTTGTCAAGCTGCCCGAAGATTTAACTGGCGTCGATTTACTGCTTATTAATGAAGAAGAAATCAAAGCTTTAACAGGTGCAAATATTGCTTCTATTGAAGATTGTCACGCACTTTGCGAAACCTTGCATAAACGTGGTGTTGAGAAAATAATCGTTCAACTTGAAAACAATGAATTGTATTATTTTTCAGAGGAAGAATACGGACATTTACAACCTTTCATTACAGATGGCGTTGATTTCACTGGAACGAATGACGCCTTCTCAGCTTGTGCAATTTACAGTATTTTTAACGGAGAAACTTTTAAAAAAGCTTGTCAATTTGGACTTGCGGGTGCTGCATTAACAGCCCAAACTGATCAATCCGTTTCTGTCCAACTGCAATTAGAAAACATCGAGAAAATATTAGCTCAATTCACATCATAATCCCCAACCCTCAAAGATCTTTCGCTGATCGTTGAGGGTTTTCCAATTTATATGACATTACACATGCAAAACACTTCAATCATCAATCACAAATATTACCCATAGATGAATAAATCCTTAACTTAACAGACAATAAGCATGTATTTACCATTCATCATTCAAAAAACGATTCCTACTTTTGTGATAACTCGCCTATCAATTCAAGGTCTTTTCGGCTATACTAGATGTAGATAAGTTACAAAAAAATAGATGGAGCTGACTTTAATGAAAACTTCCGTAAAACTCAAATTGCAAATTGGTTTTGGAGTCATCTTAATGTTCCTGCTAATCATTTCAGCGATTTCTATGCTTTTTTTACATAATAATCAAAAAACGTTAGCTGAAATTGAACAGAAGCAAGAACAAGTAAATTATTACCAAGACATCGCCTTCCAAGCTGTGCGTGCGAATGCCGCAATTCGTGGTTATATGCTGTATGAAAAAGAAGAAATGAAAGATAATCATTATGAAATTAGAGAAGCCCTTCATGCTTCCTTAGATGAATTGAAAAAGACGACAAAAGACAACGCCGATTTTACTGCTTATTTAACGCAATTGGAAGAATGGCAAAACGGCATTGACAATGAAATTATTCCACTAATGGCAACAAACCCTGAGAGAGCGCATGAAATCGCACTTCCTATTTTAGGCGAAGGTTCTCGTTTACTTGTATCATTCGGAAAATCAATGGCAAGTGAAGCAACAGATGAAATCCATCAAGTGATTCAAGAAACGAATGATAAAGGCCGAGCAAACTTTACTTTAATGCTTATTTTATCCATCATTGCTTTAATTACGAGTTTTACAATTTCAACATTCTTCGGTCAAAGAATTAATAAAAACATCCAACAAGTGATGGACAAAATGCAAAACTTCGCTGCTGGAGACTTTTTCACTACATTGAATTTGCGGACAAAAGATGAATTCGAACAACTGTCTAACTCATTTAATTCAATGACGGAGAAATTACGCTTCACAATGAAACAAGTTGGCGATTCTGCTGAACAAGTCGCTGCAACATCAGAACAATTGACAGCAAGTAGCCAAGAAGTGAATTATGCAACGGAAACGGTGACGATGTCGATTCAAGATATTTCAAACGGCATCGATCAGCAAAATCAAATGACAACAGATGCCAATCAACTGGCAGACAATGTCATTGAAGAAATGCAGTCCATTTCTAGTCACATTCGAGAAATGAACGACTCAACAAATAAAACTAAAAATTTAACGTCAGAAGGGCAACGTTCAGTGGAAAATATTCGCGAACAAATGACGATTGTTTCTTCTAACACAAATACGTTAACGACAGATGTTGCCGAACTAGACGCCAACACCACTTTGATTACAGATGCAGTCAGTGTCATTCGTGGGATTGCTGAACAAACCAATTTACTAGCCATCAATGCTTCCATTGAAGCCGCGCGTAGTGGTGAGCATGGTAAAGGTTTTGCTGTCGTCGCAACTGAAGTACGTAAACTTGCGGATGAGTCAAACCGCGCTGCCATTGACATTGAACATATGGTAGACACGATTACTGCCCACACCGAAAAAATCGTTGAAGGCATTAAAGTGAATGAAGCTTCCGTAACGACAGGGATTGAACGAGTGAATATTGCAAGCGAATCATTTGCGACAATTGATGAGTCCATCGAAACTGTACAACAACAAACGGTTCAAGTGACAACGGCGATTGAACAAATTACGCATAATATCGATCAACTCGTGCACAATATTGGCGATATTCATGAAGTATCACAAAACACTACGGAGAATGTGCAAAGTGTTGCTGCTTCCTCTGAAGAACAACTCGCTGCTATGGAAGAAGTGGCCGCAGCTTCAACCCATCTTGCCAATATGGCAATTGAATTACAAGAAACAATCCAAGCGTTTAAATATTAACAGTTTGGTTTAAGGTATCGATTTAAAAACGCTGAGACGATATGATGTTTCAGCGTTTTTTACTTACTTATCTAGGATACTCCTCGCGACAATAAAAAAAGTAACCACCCACCGCTAGCGTCTAAGAAAGCTGGGTCGTTACTTTTGTAAAACTCTTCGATTAGTGGCCAACCACTCTTCATGCGTATTTCAGCTGCGTTGACTGGGTGTTAGTAGCACCCAGTTTTTTAGTATATCTTTACTTCATCATTATTCATGAAAATATACTTCTTTACTTACTAGATATTAATATATCAGGTTAAAATTTTAGCGTAAAAGAACGCTAATGAAATACTACACTCCTTGTTGAGTATCGCTAATCATTTTAAAAGTGCTGAAACGATGTTTATTTCAGCGTTTTTATCGCTCTATATTATCAGTGTATAAAATGTGGACGATTACGAATTGCAGTGTTCATTTGTATAAAAAGAGGCGACAAAATAATTCTGAATCTTAAATAATCAAAGACAATATAGTTTTTCTATAGTAAAATAGATGATAGTGAGAAGAGCCTATTAAACAAATGGGCCATTTCGCAGAATAAAGAGGTGGAAAAATATGAATCAAGCAGCACAGAGGTATTGGGACGAATATTGGAAAGGTAGAAAAGAACCGATAACCGTTAGTACCTGGCAATTTGGGGGAGAATCTGATTACCTTGCACAATTGGTAGTAGACGGAGTAAAAACTGCAACATGCTCTGGGCATATATTTTATGAATTGAACAACGAACCTCTTCCAACCGCTGAAGATTATGGCGTTATTTTAGACTCTCGCAGTCAACCTAAAGCAATTGTTAAAACGGTAGAAGTCACTTTAACTCCAATGAACGAAGTCACTGAAGAATTTGCGATTGACGAGGGAGATGGAACCTATCAAAATTGGTGGGATATTCACGAAAAATATTTTAAAGAACAATTAAACGCGATTGGACTTGAGTTTTCCGAAGATATACTACTTGTTTGTGAGCGATTTAAGGTAATTAATATAAAAGGAAAATAAACAATCTACTCTTCCTCAAACGAGCCTTATTGTCGAAGGAATTCCAACAATAAAAATAGGTCCATTAAAAACGCACAGACACTGTGCGCTTTTTGAACATGTTCTCCTCTTAACCGAACTTATTATCCCTACTGTAAAATAAAGGACGTTTCAATCCCCTGAATAATCTAACTACCACAAGACAAAACTGTTTTTTAGCGTAAAATGGATGATAGAAAGCCTATGATGGAATAATTATTAAAGGGGAGCGTCTTTAAAATCAAAGTACAGTTTCTTATCGAAATTCAAGCATGTTCGTGAAAATAATCCATGCACAAATCTTCAAAAATACCTTTAAGGTAAGAAATGGGGTTAGAAATTTGATGAATGCGATCGTTTCAATCTTCGGTGTATTATTTTTAGGTTTGATATCGTTGGGCGTATATAATGTCGTCATACGAAAAAAGAAAGTGGAAAATATGTATACTCCTTTCGATGACGCCACACAAGGGATTAAGCATGACAGCGAGAAGTTTAAATAAAGGATATTAGGATCAATCAGACATGTTTTTACATGATGGAGAGGTGTTTTAAATGTTAACAAAAAAACGAGTGGGGTCTATACTTGGTTTTATGTCCCTGTTACCATTGATCATAAGCTTCATTATTTTTTATATTGAGAGAGGTCCAAATGCAGATGTCTATCTCTTGATTAATGTCGGTGGTATTTCGGCAATTATCGGCATTTTATTCGCGGTGCTCTCTTGGGTAATGGCTAAACGTTTGTTCATACCAATTATTGGCATATTGGCGAACAGTTTTATTTTAGTTTATGTATTTTTATTGTTGCTAGCAATGGGTATTAGTGAACCATAATAAATATTTAGTACAACATGGAGCATCATGAAACAGTAGGAGATCATCAATTGATGGTCTCTTTTTTAGTATGGATTGAGTTCGATTTTAAACTCAAAAAACGTTAGTGAAACACGCCCCTTTGCACAGGAGATGTTTCGCTAACGTTTATTTTTTAGATCAGTTTACACTTAAATACTCATAACGCCGCCTTTAGAAGCGTTTGTTACAAGTGCTGAATATCTTGCCAGCCAACCTTTTTTAATTTTCGGTTCGAATGGCTGTAAATTTTCTGCACGTTTTGCCAATTCCTCTTGAGACACGCCAAGTTCAATTGTACGACTTGGTAAATCAATCACAATTTCATCGCCATTTTCAACAAGTGCAATCGGTCCACCTTCAGCTGCTTCTGGTGAAATATGACCGATAGAAATACCACGAGATGCTCCACTAAATCGACCATCCGTAATAAGTGCCACATCCGTTCCAAGTCCGCGTCCCATAATTGCCGACGTTGGTGCTAACATTTCTGGCATTCCTGGTCCACCTTTTGGTCCTTCATAACGAATGACGACGACATGCCCTTTTTGAACCGTACCATCATCAATCGCTTCTTGTGCTTCGTCTTGCGAATTAAAAACGATTGCTTCCCCTTTAAATACTTTGATCGATGGATCAACCGCCCCTACTTTAATGACCGAACCTTCAGGTGCAATATTTCCATACAATACGGATAATCCACCAACTGGGCTATACGGATTGTCTTTCGTACGAATGACTTCCGTATTTTTAATCGTATGTTCCGCTACAAGTTCACCCATCGTTTTACCCGTAACCGTCATTCTATCCGGATGAATCGCCCCAGGAATTTTCGTCAATTCATTAATAATTGCTTCTACTCCCCCAGCTTTATTAATATCATCCATTGAAATATCCGAAGCTGGCATAATTTTCGCTAAATAAGGGACACGCTCTGCCACTTTATTAATATCTGCTAAATCATAATCAATTTCCGCTTCATGTGCGATCGCAAGTGTATGAAGCACCGTATTTGTCGAACCACCCATTGCCATATCTAACGCAAATGCATCATCAATTGCTTCTTTCGTAATCAGATCACGTGGTTTCACATCTTCTTTGACCATTCGAACGAGTTGCCTTGCTGCTTCATAAATCAATTCCTTACGCTTTTCACTCGTCGCAACAATCGTCCCATTCCCTGGTAATGTCACTCCTAACATTTCCATTAAACAGTTCATAGAATTCGCTGTAAACATCCCCGAACAAGAGCCACACGTCGGACAAGCATTCATTTCAATATCTAGTAATTCTTCATCCGTCATTTTCCCCGATTTATGTGCACCAACACCTTCAAATACAGATGTTAATGAAATTTGTTGTCCACTCGCACTAACGCCCGCTTCCATCGGCCCACCTGATACAAATACAGACGGAACATTCGTACGTGCTGCCGCCATTAACATACCTGGCGTAATTTTGTCACAGTTTGGAATGTAAAAAACACCATCAAACCAATGCGCATTAATAACCGTTTCAGCAGAATCCGCAATTAACTCACGACTTGGCAATGAATAACGCATCCCAATATGTCCCATCGCAATACCGTCATCAACCCCGATTGTATTAAACTCAAACGGAATCCCACCCGCTTCAATAATTGCATCTTTTACGACATCTGCAAACTCTCTTAAATGCACATGTCCTGGAATAATATCTATGTATGAGTTACAAACCCCAATAAATGGCTTCTCCAAATCTTTTGGCTTCACTTTCCCCGTCGCATATAAAAGACTGCGATGCGGCGCTCGGTCAATACCGATTTTGATCATATCACTTCTCATGTAACCCACATCCTTAAAAAAGTATTTATAGATTATCTTATTGCTTATAAAGCCTACTGTCAATGTAATTGTCAAATAAATTAAAAGATTTGATTTCATTAGAACTTTCTTTATCACTTGCTACTTTCTCTAGAAGCAATAGCCACCGCAATGAAAACGATTACAAATTTATTGACTGTGTTGCAAATGTTTTTTATTAATAAAGTGAATTCTTCTTGTGAAAGATCAATTCTTCTCGTGAACTTTGCATTCATTATAAAAGAAAAGCTTAGTTTGGGGCATTCAGCAGGTGAAAACAACTCATTCATAACTTTTTTCAAACAATTTTTCCTAAACGATGAATTCTGCTCACGAGTGATTGAATCTTGGGCACGAACGGCGAATTAAATTTTTGAACGATGAATAATGCTTCTGAATGATTGAATCTTTCTCTCGAACGACGAATCTTTCTTCTGAATGATTGAATCTTTCCCACGAACGACGAATCGACTACCATCCACTTTCCCAGTGTAAAAGTAATGATTCATTACTTGCATTTAGCAGGTGAAAACAAGCAGCTAATCCCTCTTTTTCAATCGGTATGACTTCATAAACTAAGCTAGATCACAATTTATGACGACTTGATTGGAACTTCAGGGAAATGCGCTTTAACTTCGGGGAATTAGCTTAAAACTTCGTTGAATCCAGCTCGAACTTCGTTGAATCACCACCCAACTTCGTTGAATAAACTCTAAATTCCGTTGAATCCTCCCCTAACTTCGTTGAATCCCTCGCCCAGTCCTATCCCCGCCCCTTCATCCTCCCGTCCCCACGACAAAAGCCGACTGCATATGCAATCGGCTACTTCGTCATTCAAGCTAATTTTGCAATGTTAAATTGGTCGCGTAGGAGTAGCCAGTTTTGCGGGAAGCTTAAGCCTAATTTCCAATACATAATGCCTCCGATGCCGAGTTCTTTCATTAACTTAAATTTTGCATCGATACTTCTGGCATCTTCAAACCACACTTCATGAAAAGCGCCATTTTCATCTGTATAACGAAAAAAAGGCGCTTGTGCAACTGGGTCGTACCGAATTTCAACTTGGTGATCAATCGCAATTTGCAAAGCTTGTTGAGGACTTAAGGCTTGCGCAGGTTGGCCACCTGATGGTGGAAAGGGGGATTGCCAATCATAACCGTATAAATTTTGACCGAGGAAAACTTTTTCTTTTGGTATGACGCTAATCGCATAATTGACAACATCTCTCACTGGACCAATCGGGCTCACTGCTTGCGGATCGCTATACATATAGCCCCATTCATATGTCATCAGCATAACGTAATCGACAATTTCACCAATTACTTGGTAATCAAATGCACCATAAATGCCCGTTGTCACATCAGACGTTTTAGGCGCAACCGCTACGGACAACTTCAAGCCAGCTTGGTGCATGCGATCCCGTGCTTTTCTTAAAAAAGCATTATACAATTCTCGGTCTTCAGGATGCATTAATTCAAAGTCAAAATGCACTTCCTTATATCCTTCGTCATTTGCAATTTGAATAATATTGCCAAACAATTGATTTTGTGCCGCTTCATTTGTAAAAATGGCATGTGCTAAATCGGCATTAAAAGCAAAATCCTCCAAATTACTGACGACGAGTGAGTTTAATGCACCTCCCTCGGTTGAAATGCGCAATAAATCCCCGGTTGGTGGATGTTTTAAGGAACCATCGCGTTGTACTTCATAACTAAACATCCCTAAAAAAGTTAAATCAGGTGCGCGGCGACGTACTTCTTCTGTCATAAATGAACTGACAGGCGACCTCGGTTCTACATATAAAAATGAGCGAACGGGCCTCTTCTCTGCTGCTGGAACTTTTAACGGCTGCCCAATTTGTAAAACCGCCTGTTCTGTAAGACCGTTCAAATTCGCCAACTCACGAACCGTTATGCCGTACAATTGTGCAATCGTGTAAAGTGATTGACCTGGTTGCACGAGGTGATATTGCCCTTCAATCGGAATAACCAATGCTTGCCCGACGACCAATTTAGATGGATCATTTAATTCATTCGCTTCGGCAACTTCTTCATATGAAATTCCATAGGCATTCGAGATGCCGTACAAACTTTCCCCTCTTCGGACGACATGTATTTGCAAAAAACTCATCCGCCTTTCTACAGTAGCATTCCCTTCATTTTATGTTGAAATGACGTGTATTATGTATCATTTTAAGCATTTATCTCATACTAACAATGCTTCACAACGATAAAAGGAGGATCTTTATGAACACAAACTCACAGCCAGTTCCAGCCGAACAAAATCATGGCGGTCATGAATTATTTGACGTCCATGAAGTTTTAGGTGCAACGATTGCAGCACTTGATCAAATGACCATTTTCCGACCGAAAGTCCAGTGCCAACAACTCGCTAGCATTATCGATCGGCAATACCAATTTTTAGTCGATGAATACAATATTACCGTCGAAGCTTTTAAAACGGGCAAGCCACCAAGCCATCCGACACGCAGTTATCAAATGGAAATGGATCATCAATTTAAATACGGTACAGAACCTTCCGCACCTAAAAAGCCGATGCAATCTGAAAACGACATCAATGATGAAATGATTTCTGGATTTTTACTTGCCAATGCCAAAACAGGTGCCACTGGAAAAGCTACCGCAGCACTCGAAACATGTAACCCTGTTTTACGCCGCGTGTTAGCCGATTCCATTCCAAACTGCATCGAAATGGCTTATGAACTCGCATTGTACCAAAACAAAAACCAGTACTACCAAGTGCCTCAATTAAAACAATACGACATGCAAAACATCTTAAATTGTTTCGCACCCGCAACAAACTAACCCACCCAACAGCACAACAAAAAACACCGAAACAGCAATGCCTTTGTTTCGGTGTTTCCTCAATTATTTCGCAGTCGCAACTGTTTCGACTGGCACAGTTTCCACTTCAATTTCTTCATCTTCTTCGTCCGTTGATAAAAACTTAAAAATCATTGGATCATACAATTTTAATACTTTCACACAAATCATATTGACGACAATCGCAACGACAAGTGGCACGATAAAATAACAAAGTAGAATCACAGCAAAGTTCATAATCGCATTAAAAGATAAAAACTTCACTGCACTAATCGGACCAACCATCCCTGCCAATCCAAAACCAGCCGCTTCTGTCGCTACTTCAATGTTAAAGAAACTAGCAAAAATAGCACTAATCACAGCTGTTAAAGCGAGTGGCACCATCATAATTGGATACCTTAATAAGTTTGGCATCAACATTTTCATCGCCCCTAAAAACACAGCAATCGGCACACCTTTATTATTGACACGAATCGCACCAACAATGAGTAACCAAGTACCCGCGACCATTCCGACACTTGCCGCCCCTGCAGCGAGCCCAGTAATGCCAATCGCCATTGAAATCGCAACAGTAGAAATTGGCGAAACGACTAAAATACTAAATGTCACAGCAACAAGTATGTACATCAGTAAAGGTTGTAAATTTGTAAAGCTATTAATAATTTGACCCATTCCTGTCGTTAGCAATTCCGTATACGGCAATATTAAAATCCCGATAAAACCAGCCGTTCCACCTGCAATAATTGGCAGTAAAATAATCGTTAAACTTTTCAACTTATCTTGAATGACTAAAATGAGTAACACCGCAATCGAAGCTGTAATCATCGTATTAATTAAATCGCCTACACCCGTTAATACCCAGCGATTTTCTAAAAACACGGCTGCCCCACTACCGACGAAAGATGCGGTTCCAACAATGACAGTCTGCAAAGGATTCAATTTAAATTCCATCGCAATTAACACACCGACAATGACAGGCACAGTAAACTGAATACCAACGACGACACTATTTAACGTTGTAAAAATATCATGGTATGTCGATAAAAACTTAAACAATTCTCCTAGTATTGCGTTTGGAATTAAACCGACGACAATTCCCATCGCAACTCCAGCTAACACTTTGTTCATAAAAGCTTTAAAACTGACTTTCTCCATCTTTTTCATTCCTTTAAACATTATGCTCACATGTTCTTGTTGTTTCAACCCAGTTGAAGGAGCAAGTGGCGTGATATCATATATGTTTTAACAATAACAGGAAAAAATGCCCAATTCACTATATTTTGTATAACTTCATCAGTTCTTCATATTCGTTTGAAAACTTTTAGAAATCTTATTTTTTTGTTGCAAAATAATAAACTATCTAGCGTTAAATTATGTTAAAATAAAGAATTTACGGAGGAACATGAACATGACGGATATTTCTTTCCAACAAGAAAGTGGCGTTTTCAATTATCGCGTAGCAGGTGTTTGGCGCATGAATAACCATGTGCTCATTCACAAAAGTATTCATAAAGGAAATTGGGCGCTTCCTGGCGGTAGGGTTCAATTGATGGAAACATCAAAAGAGAGTTTAACAAGAGAATTCCAAGAGGAGTTAGGTGTAGAAATTAAAGTGAAAAATTTATTATGGACGACAGAAAACTTCTTCCATTTCGACGGCAAAGCTTTTCATGAAATTGGCCTTTACTATGAAGTAGTCGTACCGAGTGAGACGGTAATTCGTGCGGAAACTTTTTCAGGATTAGAAGAAGACCGCAAAGATTTAATTTACAAATGGGTGCCAATCACTGAACTCACGCAATATACCATTCAACCAGATTTTCTAGTAGACGCGCTACAAAACTTGTCACCGCATCCTGAACATATTGTCATTCGATAATTGGCGAATTTAGACGAACTTTTCTTTTGGAAATCGCACTTCTCCAATTGCACTGAAAAAACAAACAATGTATCATAAAAGAGACAAATAAAAAGGACGGGTGAATGAAATGCGTGTGGCAATATTTGATTTCGATGGAACATTATATGCAAATGAAACGTATACTTTGTTGATGGAACATTTAAAAGAACATCCACTTTATAAGAAAAGATATCCAAAATTTATGCGAACAATTTTACCGCCTTATCTTGCTCATAAAGCAAAAGTATACCCGACCGATAAAATGAGAAGTCGTTCGATGCAAATTTATTTAGACGCTTTAAATCAGCTTTCTGTAGAAGAGGCCGATACTTTCTTTGAACAAATCGCTCAAAAAATGCGTCAAGATTTCAACCAAGACGTCTTACAAAAAGTGCGTGAATGTAAGGAGCAAGGCATTTTCACAATGCTTGTTTCAGGAGCTTTCACACCTTTATTGCATAGCGCAACAGAAGGGCTCCCTTTCGATGCCATTATCGGGACAGACATTCCGATCGCCAATGGTAAAATTACCAATATGTCGCCGATTTACCATGTGCAAGGGACGATCAAGAACGAAAAAATCCAACAATATTTGCACGGTCAAAAAATCGATTGGGAAAATAGTTATGCCTATGCCGACAGCTATTCAGACCTTTCTGTACTCAGTTTAGTAGGTCATCCTGTCGCTGTTGATCCCGACAAAAAACTCAACGCTATTGCAAAACGACGTGAGTGGCAAGTTATTTAAAAATGTAAAACGTATGAATTCAAGTGGGATAACCCTTGGATTTATACGTTTTTTTGTAAGAGATTAGGTGGATGCGGAGAAATGATTGGTCCCGTAATCGACAGCGGAAAAACGCACCATGTGAGCTGTGCGTTTTGAATGGGTTTGTTTAGTTGTTGGACATTCTTTTGGAATAGTATCCGATTGCTTGCCTCGTTTCACTCTTTTGGTTTAGAACAATCTACGCAAAGGATTTTGCTCTCTTTTTTCAAATATGCTTTAATTTCTACCATCCCTGCGTAGTGTGGTACTCTCATTTTTGCATATATGACTTCCCCTGGTTGAACCTCACGATTACAGTTAGAACAATACAACTCACGCTTAAACAATTGACTACCTCCTTATGTAATAACATGGCTCTGTTACAGAATGGACGCAGATCACTTTTAACGCGATTGTGTCTGACTTAAATAAATTAATTACTACTATTTTTAATAAATAGCTTAGGTGAAAAATAAGCAATTGTTGCTGCTAACATAGCTAAAAGGATCGGGGTAAAAGTAGGACTTCCTTTAATAACGACACTGCTAGATAAACTTTCACTTTGATTCCAAGCAGCTTCCATATCTGGAGTATAAAAAAGCGTCATAAAATAGCCCGATGTAACTTGAAATGCTACGAATAAGACTAAAAAACTAACGGCAAACACTATAAACTTTTTCATTGATATCCCTCCATCTATTTTCTTAACTTTGACATATTATTTCTACAAAATAGTTCGATTGATGAATAGGCAAAATCCATCCTCAAAGAATTTTAAACTGTTCTCTCGGTATCTTTCTTATACAATCTCTTAAAGATAAATAGTATTATTAAATAAATTATAAGTAAGTTAATGACAAAAGTTCCCGGGTTTATTGCTAAACCGCTATTCCCATTAAAAAAATTATCCCAAAACCATCCACTATTCGGATTGTCTTGATATATTGTCAGATATCTAAACGGAAATCCATACGAAAAACCACTTTTCCCATCAACATTTAAAGCGCTAGGTAGTAAAAATGGCATTACTAAACAAATCCAGAAACTCCATTTTATATACTTCCAGTTTATTTTTTTCAAAGAATCCCTCCAATATCTTAATAAAACTTTTGCCCATTTGTCGAACGTACTCTTTATCTAACAACTATATTACCATGAAAAAACCTTCATTCCACACATTAATCAAATCATTCCGAAAACTTTTCTTGCAACATTTCTCATTTCAACATTTTTACAACTCAATCCGTACTCAATATGTAGTATTCAAAATTACTATATGTCAATTAACTGTAAATTTCTTTCCGAAGATGAATCTCATAATCAAAACCTCGGCACTCATTTATATTCGAATTGCTAGACATCTTGATCTATAAGTTAAAGTGTGGCCCTCGTATATTTTTCAACAATCGCTCGCTTCAATTCACTAGCTGATAATTGACCCATTTCATATTGCATTAAAAGTTTTTCAGTAAAAACACTCGATTTTCCACCATCCATACTCGCCATACCATCTTCAAAATCAATTTGTTTTTTGCGTTCATTGCGTGTATTTTTCTTCATGCATAACATCGTTATATAATAACCCTGATATCAATATGGAATGATCAAGTATTCATAAACGGATTGGATAGCAGTACAGGTAAAGCTAGTTTTCTTAGTTATGTGGAGGAAATTTAAGTTCAGCATATTTGAAAACGCACAGTTCATAATAGCTGTGCGTTTTAATCTCTTTATTTTACCGTCATAATTTTGTGCAACAATAGCGCGCGATTCAGGATTTATCAAATTTTTTTCTTACACTTTTATCAGTAAAAGTATCTTTAGTGTTTAAAAGTAACTCAAAAATGAAAAAAGCTACTAATCCACTCCAAAAAACAAAGATCGGAGAAAACAAGCTACTTGACTTAAATAAATAATAAAAATAATCTATTGCTGATACTAGCATGTAGGTATAAAATCCAAAGATCAATCCTTTTTTAGAATTGAATACTTCCCTACTACTCATTCTTCTAAAAAACTTTCCCATTTGTGTCCACTCCAATCTGGCCCTATTACTAAACTAGCGTAGCTTTTTGTTTAAAAATAGCACCCGTTAGTTTTGTAAAATTAATCGGCAGTCCTCTTTTTCGTTTTTCTTAATAAAAAATAGACAAATGTAATGGAAAACATAAATATAAAACTTTCAAGCCAATTTAGGTCGTCATTAGCTTGATATTTCCACAACATTACTCCAAAGTAAATAATGACGAATATAAATGCATAGATGATTACATCTTTAATTAACGACGTTTTATTGTCTTTTTGAAACATATTGAACCTCCTCCTATTGAGTGTAAATGCTCTGAGGATATCTCAACAAAATGGTTCTATTGTTGAAAGTACGCAAATCTTTCTTCAAGAAATGCGACCTTCAGCTAAACAAGGACTCTTCTAAAAGTTTTCTTAAATCATCATCCATTGTGTAGACAGAACTTTTGCTCAAAGTATGTTGAAATAATTGAACCAATTTTTCAGTGGATTTTATTAAACTTTCTACAGTAATGGTTTCAGGATATGTTTCAAGGTATTTTTGGATAAAAGTTGTGTCCAAGGTATCATAAGCTTTGAACTGGTGTAATTTTTTATTTTCGTTCATAGCTTGCATATACAAAGTGTAAGCTCTCATGGTCTCTAGCGTACTAAGTGCGTATATTAAGTTCTTTCTTTTCAAAGCTTTCTCTACATCCAGTGTACAATAGACAAACTCAAAAGGCACATCAAAACCAGCTTCATACTTGACTGGTTGACTTTCAAATTTTGCATTTTCAACAGCCATCTTTTTTGTAACAAGTCCTGTTTTATCAACAATTACTTTCCATAAAGGGGATTTTACTGATAATAATTCACGAGGAACTATAGATACGTTGAACTCCAACTTATTTTCTAATAGTACAATAAGAAGAAAAATCTCTTTGCTAAACTGTTTTTCTTTAATATATCTGGGATTTAGTTCTTGAAAATAATCTTTAATCATGTCCTTAGCGGTCTTTGAATTATTTATTTCAGTAGAGGCTACCATTAAGTCGATGTCAGAGTTTTCATCACTAAAGCCTACAACGCCAGAGCCGATTTGAACAATCCCTTCTACCTGTTCCAACTGTTCTATCTTCTTACTCATCTTATTTAAATAATACGCTCGCTCTTCTTGATTATCCATCTTATAATATCCCCCTTTTCGCAATAAAATCGCCCTTTTGTACAACTTCCGCTTGATCTAACATCTATTTTACCATAAAAAAGCTATCTCTCCGCATACTAATCCGTCTATTCTGAATATTTTTCGCATCATTTTAATTTCAACATTTTTACAGTTCGATTCGAACTCAATTTGAAAACGTCTGATGATTTTATGCAGGATTCAAAATCACTATATACCAAATAACTGTAAATTTCTTTCCGAATATGTATCTTGGTAAACATAAGCCTCTCGTATAGCTCCTTCATTTCTCGCTCGTTTTTTTCATCTTCATTTAAAAATAAATTTGAAATACCTTTATTTTTTCTTTGTTATGTTCCATTCCAACATACTTCATGTTGTTTGAATTCTCATCTTTTCCCTCCTTAAATCTTTGGCATTGCTTATAATATCGGCAAACAAAAAAGGAATGTAAAAAACACTTAGAACTACCTATCATTTATCCTAATAAGCTATTTTGCATTAAATGATCCTATTAAAGCGCAGTCAAATTTCAGCAACTGCCGACGTTTACGGAATAATACATTCTCAATATTAATTATCCACTATAATGTGCATTGCAGCATAATCTTAAAACATTTAAACCTTCCAATAAAAAGAAGGAATTTCGAAGGGTTTTGTCAAATATGATATACTATGAATAGAGAAGAGAAGGAATTTTCGAAAAACAACAAGAAATAGAACTCAAAAGCTTCTTTGATGGAGTCGAGATTTTAGACAATAATAGAAAAGTGGGTTTATTTTGAAAAGTTTTAAAATAATGAAGAAATATGTATTTATCCTTGTAGTGTTACTATTTATTAGCGGGAATGTCACTTATGCGGATGAAATTGGGAGCTCAGATTCAAAAGAACAAATTCTAATTAAAGAACTTGATAAAGAAATGGCAGACGAAATAAATCAAATAGCATCAGATGAACCTGAAATATCCACGTACAATGGTAAACTGATTGAGAAATTACCACCTTCTGGGGGTATACCTTCTGGTATTTTTGTATCTACCTCTATAGCAAACAGTAATGCGGCGACACTAGGTTATGGAAATGCCCATAAATTTAAAACTGCAATGGTTAAAAACCAAAAGATACCACAATAGCCCATTATAATATGTATGAAGTGAAGTCATCAAAAAAGCCGTTTCAAAAAGGGGATATTCTGCTTCATCATACTTCAACTAAAACATTTTATGTAACGCATCACAATATATTTGCAGCAGATGAGTACCGTCCAATCCCTTTATAAAATTGACCAAGATAGAGGAGTTCTTAGTGATGAATAAAAAAACAACAATTGAAGTATATTTGGATTTCAGAAAATTCGACCCAGATTGGGACTTTTCTTTGACAACTATAACAGACAGATTAGAAATATCTCCAACTGAAACTTTGAAAGTCGATGAATGGGCTACATCCAAAAGACGTTCCACTCTTACACAATGGAAATATAGTACAGGAGTTATTGAAACACTTGATTTTGAAAAGGAATTACTAAAAATAGTTAGCATATTTAAAAATAAAGTTGACCTTATTAACGAATTGAAAGATGAACTAGGTGTAAAAACTTCAATTTGTGCAGTTACGAATGTGTATAATGGACGCTCTCCTGGATATTCTTTTCCAATAGAGGTTATGAAATTCGCAGTGAGTATTGACACATCAATCGAAATCGACGAATATATTTATGAGTTTTCTGAAGATGATTTGAATAATGAAATGATTTACCCAAACTGACCAACTATTTAAAACATCAAGAAAGTCGATGCCTATTGACTTTCTTGATTTTTTTGTTGTAAATAAATAAGAATACGAGCTTCTATATGGAAATCTTAGTTGGAAGAATTTAATACATGCTTGTTGTTCATTGGATCGTGGAATTGAAATTGGTTGATCCACACCCGTCCTCACTCAAGCACACGCCCATCTTTCCAAAGACAAAATAAAAGCAACTTTAGCATGATGTTTTGTACATCGCACTAAAGTTGCCATATGAAAGAAGAATCTTATTGTGCGTTATAGAATGCTTTCGCTTTTTCTAAGAACGGTAAATCTTCTTCTAATAAATCTTCCTCATGGTAAATCGCGTCTACTGGACATGCAGCAACACACGCACCACAGTCGATACAAATATCAGGGTCGATAAAGAATTGATCGTCCCCTTCTTCAATACAGTCTACTGGACACACTAACACGCAGTCCGAAGCTTTCTCGTCCATACATGCACCTGTAATAACATATGCCAACTGTAACGCCTCCCTTTCAACATACTATTCTAATCTATAAGGCTAGTCTAATCTATTATACAATAAATAAACAACTATATGGTTGATTTTTCGACAAAAACTTTTTTCAGTTGTCATATAATTGCTATATTTAAGCCCACTCATACGGAGTTTCTTGATAAACATAATAATTTAACCAGTTGGAAAATAGTAAATGCGTATGCGCACGCCATAAATTTAACGGCTTTTGATGCGGATCATCATTTGGGAAATAATTTTTCGGCACATCAATATCGACGCCTTTTGCAACATCGCGCTCATATTCTTCTGCTAATGTACCCGCATCATATTCCAAATGCCCCGTCAACATAATGTTTTTCCCGTCTTTTGACATAATCATAAACGCCCCAGCATCATCAGACGTTGCCAATACATCTAATTCCGGATGCGCCTTTAATTCTTCTAATACGACATCTGTATACCTTGAATGTGGTGCATAAAATACATCGTTAAATCCACGTACCAATTTGACAGTCGGGTCCGCTAACGTATGATCAAACACCCCAAAACATTTTTCTGGTAAAGCATATTTATCAATGCCATAATGGAAATACAAAGCAGCTTGTGCACCCCAACAAATATGCATCGTTGACGTTACATACGTTTTTGCCCAAGTCATAATTTGCTTTAATTCATCCCAATAATTGACCTCTTCAAAAGGTAAATGTTCAATCGGCGCCCCCGTAATAATCAGCCCATCAAAACGACGATCTTTCACGTCTTCAAACGTTTCATAAAAAGTTTCTAAATGCGATTGGCTCGTATTTTTTGATTGATGGCTCGCCATATGTAAAAATGTAATATTCACTTGCAGCGGCGTATTCCCCAATAGACGCAACAACTGCAACTCCGTACGTTCTTTTTCAGGCATCAAATTTAAAATTGCGATATTCAATGGACGAATATCTTGTGTTTTCGCACGTTCTTGTTCCATGACGAAAATTTTCTCTAATTTTAATAAAGCACTTGTTGGCAAATTTTTTGGTAATTTAATCGGCAACTGAACTCTCTCCCTTTCCCCAAAAACTTATTTATCTCATAAGTATACATCATTTCAAACTGATTGGAATGTTTTGACTACATAATTCAGTAAGCTATTCAAATAAAAAACGTAGGGCATGGCATTTTCATCACTTCCTACGTTTTGGATTGATCAAGTACCAGGTTCCGACACTATTCAGAATTGTTTAGTTACCTAGTACCAAATACAATTCTTTACATGAGTGTCTAGTTTTCCAATTGGTCACTTGGATTTTCTTTCAAGATTTCTTCCACACGCTCCTCAGAGAAACCTGTAATTTGTGAAAGTATCGCGATATCCAATCCTTTTTTTGCTCCCTGTAAAATAACTCCTACTATTCCTTCTTCTTTTCCCTCTTCTTTCCCTTCTTTCCGCCCTTCCTCTAGCCCTTCTTTTCGTCCCCTCTTTAGCCCTTTCTCCAATCCTTTCTCTTCCCCTTTATGTCTCGCATAATCAATTTTCGCTTCGTCGTCAATGATTTTCTTTAGACGGGCCTCATAAGCAATGATTGATTCGGGCGTTTGACTCAATTCTTCCCAAGCACTAAATGCATCTGTTAAACGGGGGTCTTTCATCGCAAGTTCCTCCAATTCTTGATAAATATCATTGTAAACGCGTGCTTTTCTCACATCCACCATACCTAAAAGTAACAACCATCTCACCAAAATATCGTCCAATGGATCCAATTGCTTGTCATGCCATAGCTGAATGAACTTTCGCATTTCAATAAAATGAATCTCTAACACATCTTCTTTCGACGGCAATCTTTCAAAAGTGGAATCTTCGTACAAATGGTAAGTACTATGATAGTGAGGCGTTTCAAATAATGTAAAATCACATATGTTAATGGTAATTGTTGGGAGTAATGTTTGGTAACCTTTGCCTTTTTGTAACTGAAATGCATACAAACGAGACCAGTAAAACAACGTACGTTTCATCATATCATTGTCGTTCGTCAGCTGCATTTCAATGTTAATTAATTCGCCAGCTTGCGTTTTCACGACAATATCTAAACGGGACTGTTTATCCTCATCATACTGTCCACCATATTCTTGTTTGATAAATGTGACTTCTTTAATTGTATGACGTCCTGTTCGCTTTAATATCGCATTTAAAAATACAACCGTAATGTCCTTGTTCTTTTCACTACCGAACAACTGTTTGAACGCGAAATCTATTTTTAAATCCATTAACCGATCAAGCTTAATTCGCCTTAATGCACGTTCACTCACAACAATCACCTCGTAC
>ERZ808028.596-NODE-596-length-28597-cov-6.774544_pt1 | contig 28597 bp, 27 predicted proteins | sample MGYA00380184_ERZ808028 | MGnify/ENA primary metagenome ERZ808028 (study PRJEB31490, sample SAMN06133397) | mouse gut metagenome | isolation source: J8_1 | host: mice | place: China: Chengdu | collected 2015-05 ...
TGCTTATATTGAAAAAACAAAGAATATACAGTAGGTCAGGGAAATATTCTTTTGTTTAATCCCAACGATAATCATAGTTGTGTGCAATGTGATGGAGAAGCTTTTGATTATAGAGGTTTGAATATCTCAAAAGAAACAATGTTGTCATTAGTGGAAGAAGTAACAGGACAGAGAGAATTGCTTGGTTTTTCAGAGAATGTTATTAAAAACGATGAGCTTAATATCTATCTCCATTCTTTACACCAGAGCATTATGGAAGGTTCAAAAGAATTTGAAAAAGAAGAAATGCTATTGCTTCTCATCTCTTTACTTATTGAACAATACGGACAGCCCTATGAGGGATGTATTCCAGAGTGCAGAGAAGAAATAGAGAGGACCTGCGTATTTATGTCAGCGCATTTTGCAGAACATATTTCCTTGGAAAATCTCTGTAAATGCAGCGGTCTTAGTAAGTCTACATTGCTTCGAGCATTTACCAGGTCGAAGGGAGTTACACCCTACAGGTATCTTCAAATTGTTCGGATAGACAAAGCAAAGGAGATGTTAGAGCAAGGAGTACCTTTGGTAGATGCCGCTATACGGACAGGTTTTTCAGACCAAAGCCATTTCTCCAATTTCTTTCATATGTTTATAGGGCTGTCGCCTGCGGCATACAGGCGCATTTTTAAGGAGGGCGGCAAGAATCATGGATAAAGGAACTACCACAGGACATATCACAGCTCTAATTACGATTGCAATTTGGGGCACTACTTTCATATCTACAAAAATACTGCTTACAGAGTTTACACCGATAGAAATACTATTTTACAGATTTTTACTTGGATTAATTGTGTTAATAACTGTTTATCCCAAACGCTTAAAATTAAGGGACAAAAAACAGGAGATTATATTTGCGGCTGCGGGGCTGTGTGGTATATGTTTATATTATTTGCTTGAAAACATAGCATTAACCTATACAATGGCTTCTAATGTTGGTGTTATTATTTCTGTCGCACCATTTTTTACCGCTGTTTTATCTCATCTATTTATGAAAACAGAAGAAAAATTAAAAGTACAATTCTTTGTAGGTTTTAGTGTGGCTATGATTGGAGTATGCCTCATTAGTTTTAACGGTTCAAAATTGAATCTAAACCCTATTGGGGATATTTTAGCGATTGCGGCAGCCTTCGTATGGGCAGTTTATTCGTTACTTACACGAAAAATCAGCAGCTTCGGATATCATACAATTCAAACCACAAGGAGGATATTTGTATACGGAATTATTTTTATGCTTCCATTCCTTATTATTTTTGATTTTAACTTGAATGTTCAAAATTTTATAAAGCCAGAGTATACCATAAATCTTAGTTATTTAGGTATTGGTGCATCAGCGCTCTGTTTCGTAACTTGGAATTATGCTGTCAAAATACTTGGCGCTGTCAAAACAAGTGTGTATATCTATATGGTTCCTGTTATTACTGTTGTCACATCGGTTATTGTGTTGAAAGAAACAATTACATGGATGGCTATGCTTGGAATAGGCTTTACCTTAATGGGGTTGTTTCTTTCGGAAAGAAGATAAGCTTTTTATAAAGTCAGAAAGCTTATCTTCCATATGGAGAGACTTTTTGTAGTTATGGCAGGTAATTTTTTATAAAGATTTATGAAGCGATACTGCCATACAAATGGTAATGATGGCAGTCAGTAGATCCGTAATCGGCTGAGCATAGATAATTCCGTTCACCCCCATATATTTGGAAGAAATAAAATGACAGGAATAAAGCATATGCCTTGTCTGCACGCACCAAGGATAAATCCTCTGCCTTTTCCCAGAGCCAGGAACAGGGGGAATATACTGTATGAAATCCAAAAAGCATCATAGTAATGCCATTTGCGCGCAAAGAGGCAGCGCCTTCACTTGTCACAATATTGTTCATAGTCACATTAAACACATTAAAAATGCTGGAAATAATATAAATGCTCGCATAGGTGGAAGCATAGGGAAGGATACTGTCCGTTGCACCTAAAAGTGTCAAGATGGGATGTAAGAAAATTGTAAAAATGATAATTATGGCTGCACTTACGAAAATACTGCTGTATATAGCTGTACTTGCAACTTTATCAGCATTTTTTGCGTCTCCGTGGCCAAGCAGCCGAGAGATATAGGAGGCAGCGCCGTTGCCGAACAGCAGGCCAAGTCCGACAATAATTTGTCCAAGAGGGTATACCCAAGGGCACACCGTAAAGCATACCCTTCGGGTGGGTGGACTACGTCCAGCAAGGTATACGATGGAGATTACCCCCATTTGGCTTTCACTTAATCCGCTGACAAAATACGCGTCTACAAGATTATAGAAAGCATTTACCAACATCCCAATCATGGTAGGAATTCCCATTGCTAAGAGAGCTTTGGGAATAGGTGCGTTTCCGAGAAGTTCTGTCTTCTTGTTGTTCATAGTCTCATTTCTCCTTGCTAAAATAATTAATATTATAGTACTATAAAATATAGTAATTGCAATGTAAAACCTATAATACTATAATTTATACTAGGTGTCAAGAATTGAATATGGGGAAGGGAGTAGTTTTTTATGGCTACCATTGATTTAATTGTGTTGGGTATGCTGAGGAAGGAATCTTTGAGTGCATACGATATTCAGAAACTGGTGGATTATAGGAATATTTCAAAGTGGGTCAAAATTAGTACACCGTCTATTTATAAAAAAGTGCTTCAGTTGGAGGATAAGGGGTTTATTTCAAGTCATATTGAAAAAGATGGAAGAATGCCCGAAAAGGCTGTTTATACATTGACGGATGAAGGCAAGAAAGAATTTGAGAAGTTAATGCTTGAAATATCCTGCAAGCCTGTCAATATATTTTTAGATTTTAATGCAGTTATTGTGAATTTGGAGAGTATGTCTAAGGAGATGCAGAAAGAATGTCTGGACAATATTGAGGAGCATGTGAAGATGCTGAAAGATTATTTGAATGAAAACATTTCTCTAAAAGAAAAGGATGACAATGTCCCATTGACAGGGAAAGAGGTTCTAAAGCAGCAGTTTATATTGGTACAGGCAATTGAAGAATGGATTGCTTCGTTGAAAAGTATATGTGGGAGGGCTTGGTAAATAAATGATAGTGGTTGTATGCGTGGATGAAAAGAATGGAATGATGTTTCACCGCCGCCGCCAGAGCCAGGATCGGGTGTTGCGGGAGAATTTGCAGAAGGAATGTGGGGGAAAGAAACTCTATATGAACGGGTATTCCGGAAAATTGTTTAAAGATGCTGTGGGAATTGTTGTCTCAGAGAATTTTCTTGGTGAGGCGAAGGAAGGCGAGTTTTGCTTTGTGGAGGATGCAGATGTGGGGGAGTATCTGCAAAGGATTGAGGCTGTGATTTTGTATAGATGGAACCGCCGTTATCCGGCAGATGTTTATTTTACTCTGGACTTATTTAATGAAAAATGGATGTTAGAGAGAACGGAGGAATTCAAGGGATCGTCCCATGAGAGAATTACAAAGGAGGTCTATAAAAAGATATGATGAAGAATTCTAGGTTTTGCGGGTATAAAAAGGTATATGGCTGGTTGTTGGCGGTAATCTGCTGTTTGTTTCTGACGGCATGTGCAGAAGATAGCTTGAAAAGTGAGATACAAGGCGGTAAGGAGAGCATTTCCCTTGATGATATTCCAGAGTATTCCGGTGAGCCGTATGTGGAGATAAATGGAAATGAACCGGATTTTCCCGATGATGGGTCTGGCGAGGAGTCGTTTGAAACGTACAGTGAGTTGGACAGCCTTGGAAGATGCGGGGTGGCCTATGCCAGTGTGGGTACGGACTTGATGCCGACGGGGGAGAGGGAGAGTATTAGTCAGGTGAAGCCGACTGGATGGCAGAATGTTAAATATGAGCATGTGGACGGTAAATATCTTTATAATCGGTGTCATTTGATTGGTTATCAGTTATCTGGGGAGAATGCCAATGAAAGGAATCTGATTACAGGTACTCGGTATATGAACGTAGAAGGGATGCTGCCGTTTGAAAATATGGTGGCGGATTATGTGAAGGAAACAGATTGTCATGTCTTATACAGGGTTACTCCGGTTTTTGAGGGGGATAACCTTCTGGCAAATGGCGTTCAGATGGAGGCCTATTCCGTAGAGGACGAGGGAGAATCGATTTCTTTTAATGTGTTTGTCTATAATGTGCAGCCTGGTGTTTCCATTGATTATGCCACCGGAGATAATGCAAAGGGAGATAAGGAATTTACACAGGCGGAGGATTCCAAGGGAGTGATTCGCGGGAATTCCAGGTCGAAGATTTATCATTGTCCAGGGCAGGCGGCGTATGAAGAAATGGCGGATTCTAAACATTTGGTGGTATTCCAGACCGAGGAGGAGGCTCAGAACGCAGGATATCGGAAGGCAAAGAGATAGATTTTTAGGAAATTTATCTTTTCTTCCAGGAGGATTTGTGCTATAATTTGGGCATGGGGTATTAGCGCAGTTGGGAGCGCGCAACATTCGCATTGTTGAGGCCAGGGGTTCGACTCCCCTATACTCCATTCCATAAGGCTTAGTTCAATCGGTGTATCGGGACTAGGCTTTTTTCATTTTCCGGGAGAAAAAATCAGAGATTATCTTACGTCCCAATAGGGGGAAATAGGGTGATTTAAGAGGAAATAAGCGTTTCTGTACGGCTACTATATGGCGCTCATACATTTCATAAAGGGTTAATAAGCAGGTCAGCATATCTTAATTTTGGGGTATGTTGACCTTTTTTGGTGTCTCTATATTGCTGTCATTTACAATGGATATCTCCGTTTATGGCGACGACAACGGCGACGGCGTCGCCATCATCAAGTCAGATATATTGATACATTTCTAAAAATTCTACTATCTATAATCATATTTTACAAAACCAAGGATTTATTTGGTTAAAAATTCTATGATAATCTATTTATCTGAAAAATAATATGTTACTAAAAATAATACTTAACTTCTAAGAGACTTAATAATTAATTCATATGAAAGATTAGTAGAGGATTTTCTGTGTACCCCCGTCCCTTATGGGAGGGGATGAGGAACGGGGGTACATAGAATAAAGCTATTATGATGATTTTTCGGGAAAGGAACTACTATGAGTAAAAATTTTGAGCAGAGATTATATGAAGGCAATTACTGGGAAAATGGCAATGAATGTCTGAATCTGCATGATATTAACAAACCGCCGGATTTCTATGAGGGTACGGAAAAAGAATGGATTGAAGAACTGACTACCTATATCTCCCTTTATCCGAAAGAATGGGAAACCCTATATCAGCAATACTTATCGTTATATGAAAATGAATCCACCCTGCAATTCTACCGTAATGAGGAAGGCTATTTAAGGAAGTTTGGGGTAAATGAAATATATTTAAAAGTCTTTGGGCGTATTATGCCTCTTTCTTATAACGAATTAAACCATATGGGAAGATTGCTAACGGAACGGGGCGAAGAATTATACTGGTCATTCTTAGAATACTGCAGTATGGATGAATCCGGAAAAGACCTATGGAGAGAACGGATGGAAACCTATATCAAGAAACTGGTAAATAAAACAGATTTGTCTGTTTTGGTTACGGATACTTTAGATAACTCAGATTTCTTAGGGAACGAGTTATATTTTGATTTATTAAATAATTACTACATCATTCTTTAATCGAAAAAAAGAAAGGAGAAAGACCTATGAAAAACTTAGTAAAAACAGAAATAGCCGTGAAAACAGAGATACTATCATCAGAGGACGGGAACAGGACATACAGCATTAAGAAAGAGATTACGGGGATTGCAGGCAGTCATGCGTACTTTATCTTATTATACCCTACCAGAACGCAGGAAAATTGCTATGTGGAGGATTCCACTAATAACCATCTTCTGAACCATCTTGCTGAATTGGGATTAAATTCATACACCATCATTAATCTGTTTGCACAGGTGACGCAGAGCCGACTTTCCTTAGCCGGATTAACCGTGGATGAGGAAAATATGAACTATATTAAGGAAACTGTCTTTTCAAGCCTTACGGATGATTCCAAGGTGGTGATAGCATGGGGAAACAGCCAGCAGAACTCTCCCGTTATCTGCCAGTCGAAGCAGAGAATCCTTGAACTCTGGGAGAGCGAACAGCCTTCAAGACCACTCTATCAGCTAACGGCAGACGGGATGAAGAATGATAATATCAGCGTCCATCCGCTTTTCCTGGGAATCCGCCACAGCCAGTCCTATTGGAAACTGGTGGAATATCCCAGAAAGAAAATCTTAAAAGAGTTATTAGGACGGATGAAGCCTAAGAAAAACAAAAAAGAGACAAAGAGTAAAACTACGGCGAAGAACTCCGTTAAGGGGAAACAGAAATAGTACGGTTAATCTTTAAATATAAAAAGTTTATAAACTGGTATTTCCAAGGTATCGGCAATATTAAACAAGGTTTCCAATGATATAGACGTAGGAATATTAGGGGCTTCGATATTACTCATGTGTGTACGGCTGATATTGACCGACTCAGCTAGTTTTAACTGCGTTAATCCTTTCAACTTGCGGTAATAAGCGATATTCAACCCTAACTTGGTATATTCTTCTATATGAGAACCTGTTTTATCCATACAATCACCCCACTGATAAAATTTTATATGAATTAATGATTTGCATAAACAATGTAAAATATAATATTTGCAATGTAATATATTGCATTTATAAAATAGCAATGGTATAATGCCATTAATAGAAAATCATACGGAAGACAAGCCGAGGTGCAAAACATGCGCTTCGGCTTTCTTCTATATAGGGAGGAAGGTTATACATATGCAGATTAAAATATTTAACCAGAATCAGCTTTCAATTTTAAGGAATATAAATCCTTTACTGAAAGAATATAAAATCCCAAGAATGGTGCTTCATGAAATCGGCTATATTCTTGAGTTTAAAAAAGCGAGTAATAAAGATTATGTAACATTATTTTGGGAACCGCTTAAGAATGATTTGATTGATATTTTAGATAGACTACACTTATATCTCGAAGAAGTGGAGTATTCAGAGAATAATTTCCATACCATTGAGGTTAAAGGCAAGAAACATCCTATGAAGAAGAAACGTATATGGAGTTGGTACGATATCTCCATTCCAACTGAGGAACGTACCGTTTTTGTAGTCTATTCTATGAATAAGAAAGATTTAAAAAGGAAAGGGGGTTTTTAATCTATGAGAATTAAAAGATGGGGCAATCAACCAAGAAGAATTAAAAATATGGTTACCTGCAAAGAATTGGAAGTCGTTCTGATGGAACTGGAAACTGAGAACTTAAACCCGGATATATATAGATACCGTACTGAATGGGGGATTAACGTTGTTTATTATATATTCGATTTCCAACTTATGGATGAATTAATCTTTCAGCCGATTTACTTAAACAATTCTGATATTTTCTATTTTGGAATGACGGAAAATGAACTTTTCCAAAAAGTATTAAAAAATACCGTTATTATGACTCAGCCTAGAATTATGCTTTTCCCAGAATATTTAGAAGACTTGGAACGGGTTTGTGAAAGGTCATTAATTCCGGTAATCAAGAGATTGGTAGCAGTAATGAGGAAAATTGAGAATAAGAATAAACGGCTTTGGTGTGTTACTAATATCCTTGGAGAACGTGGTGCGGTTGGAGGATTCTATAAACGTTTATTAAGGAAATTTTGCATGGCTCACGATTGCAGGCAATTATTAGTAGGATTCTCTAATAACGATTATGCTCTCCTCTGCATGGTAAATGAAAATACCATTATGGCTATAAGGGAGTTGCTAGATGGAGTTGGAAGCGTGCGTTCGGATTCGGGGAAGATTATACAGAGACAACTTCTTATTTATGATTACGGGAAAGATTCTTTAGAAGAACTTGAGAAAATGGATTTCGTATGAAAAATTAATAGTATTACTCATATGTGTACAGATGATACTGACAGACTCACCAGGTTTTTTGATTGCGGAAGAATTTAAATTGAGTAAAAGTAAAAGACATGGTAATATAATATAAAGGAGATGAATGGCGATGGAGATGCAGGAAGCAATCAAAGCATGGGAAGAACTAGAGATAAAAGATGATTTCATGTTTGCCAAGGTTATGCAGGATAAGAAACTCTGCAAAAAGCTTCTGGAGAGACTGCTTCAAACCAAGATTAGGGATATTGTATACTTGGAAGAACAGAAGCCGATACTACCAAGGGATGATAGACTTGAATACAATAGAGAAGGGAGAAAATTACAAGAAATTAAAAGAAAGCTATGTGATATTTATCTGTACATTTGACCCGTTTCATCAAGGGAAAGCGCAATATACATTTGAGAATTTCTGTATAGAGGACAAGGAATTAAAGCTAAACGACGGTGCGAAGAAGATTTTTTTCAATGCCAAGGATTACATCAATGCAGAGGATGAGGAAATAAGAGAATTTCTTAAGTATGTAAACGGTGAAAAGAGTGATAGTCCCTTTGTAAAAGAGATTGAAGACAGGGTAGCGCAGATAAAAGCAAGTGAAGAATGGAGGTTGGAATACATGACTTTGTTAATGAGAGAACAGGAAATCTGGGAAGAGGCAGAAGAAAAGGGAAGAAAGATGGGAAGAGAAGAAGGAAGAGAGGAAGGCATTAGGGGAACAGTTAATTTATTAAAAGAGTTAAATATTCCTCTACAGACGATCCTGGTCAAGATTCAACAGCAGTATAACTTAAGTCCGGAAACCTCTGAAAAGTATATTTAAAGATAAATATTGGCGTATCAAGGTGAAAAGTTATAAGGAAATCATGGCGACGGAACGGCGACAATAACCTAAAAAGGGATAATTGGAAGGCGTTTTGCCGCCAGATTCATATTGAGGATAGGGGTATAGAGAACTTTTAAAGAAAAGTGTCTGCTCAATGCCATAAGGCTTAGTTCAATCGGTGTATTTGGACTATGCCTTTTTTCAATTTCTGGGAGAAAAAATTAGAGATTGTCTAATGTCCGAATAGGGGAAAATAATCTAAACTATTGGGTATGCTGCTCTTTTCTAGTGTCTCCATATTGAAGCAATTTACAATCGATACCTCTTTTTATGGCGTCACCATCGGTAAGTAGAATGCTGTTTATTTTTAGAATACCGTAGCAGTATGTATGCTTTCGATAAAGACCTATGTTTTGTCAAAAACGATTTATAACTTTGCTATAAGCTGTTATAATAAAATAAATTATCTTAATGCGACAGCTACATGTCATATTAATTGTGCTATAGTCTATTTGTAACATAAGGAGTGGCCGTAATGCAGATTGAGCGTTTAGTCCAGATGGTTTTTTATATTGTCAATCATGGACACGTAACAGCAAAAGAGTTATCCGATTTTTTTAATGTATCTACAAGAACGATATATCGAGACATTAACACCTTGACCATAGCCGGTATCCCTATATTATCTACAAAGGGGGCTGGCGGAGGCATATCTTTAATAGACGGATATACGATTGACAAATCTATATTGTCCAAAGAAGAACAGGAGAGCGTCTATCAAGGTTTGCAGATACTACAATCCACCAAGTTTCCGAATGCAGAGACGGCATTGAGTAAAATCAGCGCTGTTTTCAGAAATGTGATGGAGTCAAAATGGCTTGATGTTGATTTTTCATATTGGGGAAGTGATGAAAAAGAAAAAATTAAAATTTCTGATATACAGTATGCGATTCTCAATAAACATGTGATTTCGTTTTACTATTTTAATTCTGAATTAAGAAAATCAGAGAGAAAAATAGAACCCTTGCGGTTAATTTTCAAATCACATGCCTGGTATATTGCAGGACATTGTAGAGACAGAGAAGAAATTAGAATATTTCGTCTGTCCAGAATCAAGCATCTTAAGGTCACAGAGGAGACTTTTGAGCGCGAACTGTCTTCGGATTATTCATTGACATCTGAATGTAAAGAAGAATGTAATTTTCCCGTTTTAAAATTAAAATTTTCCACTGAAATTGCACATAGGCTATATGATGAATTTCAAGAAGATCAAGTCTGCTTATGTGATGATGGGAATTATTACGTAACAGTTCAATATGAGCTGAACAACTGGACTTTTAATTATCTTCTATCTTTTGGAAAGTATGTTGAAATTATTGAGCCGGAGATAGCCCGCACCATGCTCAAAGAAAGAGCGGCTGATATTGTTAAAATCTATATGTAATTTTGTGTAGTTTGGATGAAAACTGACGTAAATGACAGGATTTAGGAGGAGAAGACATGGAAAAATGGTTATATGTAATGACAATAAAAAAGGGAAAGACTTATAACAAAGTTACAAAGGCGGTAATTACGAGGCATGTAGAGAATCTGAGAAATTTAGACGCCGATGGGAAAATAGTGCTTTGCGGCCCGTTTAAAGGCTATCCAGGTGTTGCAGGTATGGTTATTTTTAAGACACAGAGCTATGAGGAGGCTGAAGCTCTTTGCAAATTAGAGCCGCTTGTAGCCGAGGGGTATGCGACGTATACGCTGGCGGCCTTGCAGGTGGCTGATAAAGAGAATAATTATTTACTATAACTCAATACGAGCAAATGATAAATAGGGGTGTCACACTAAGCATAAAATATACCATTTTTGCTTAGGACGACATCCCTATTTATGTTCTGTTTTTTCTGGAATCCCTTCCCGTCAGATAATCAAGGGATACGTCATAAAAATCAGCCAGCTTAATTAGCATTTCAATCGGGATATTAATTTTGCCTAATTCATATTTAGAATATGTTGTCTGTTTAATATTTAAGTATTCAGCCAGTTCCTTCTGTGTCTTATCGTTATCTTCCCGTAAATTCCGGATATTTTCAAATATCATATACGAATCACCATACCTTTTTCCCCATTATAAATAAAGAAAAAAACGTGTATTGAATAATAGTCTTACTGCGACTATAATAATATGGCAAATGTCTTCGGAACGTAGTAAAATATACAGTATAACATAGTACTTAAAGAGGATTTTAAAATGACAAAGTGGTTGTAGAGTCAAGAGTGTAAGGAGAGAAAGCGATGTTGAAGAAAAATGAATTAGCATTACTGACAATGGAACTGGAAACAGCGGATTTAAGTCCGGAGGTATACAGATACCGGACCAAATATGGGGTGTCGGTCGTATATTTTATGTTTGATCCTGAGTTACTTAGCAAATATATATTTGAGCCGGTTTACCTAAGTCCAGAGGATGTAGAATGTGAGGGGATGTCAGAAGAGGATATTTTTTACGCCATTTTAGAAAGTACGGTTACGATTATGCATACGGAGATTATTCCCTTTTCAGAGTATTTTCGGGAATTTGAGGAATTTTGTGAGGATAAGGATAAACTTCCTATTATTCGGGGAATTGCCAAGGCAATGGAGGATGCAGAGGAAGAAAGCCGCATATGGTGTGTCACGGGTTCTCTCAGGGAACGCTGTGCGTCGGGCGTGCTGTATCGACCCTTGCTTCGGCAATTCTGCGAAGCGCATAAGTGCTCAGGCCTGTTGATTGGCTTATGTGACAATGATTTTGCATATTTAGGTAAGGATAATCCGCAGATGGCTTCCATGATGCCGTCGTTAGTGCAGGGTCTTAGACATATCGTGGAAGGGGCGAAAGAGCTTTTGGAGGTAAAGATTCTTAGGTATAATTACGAAGCAGATACATTGAGCATATTTACAGAAGACAGTTTATAAAATTGATTTTTAATAGAAGGAAGCCTAATGCGAAGTATTAAAAAGTGGCTTCTGCCGAAAAGGAGGAGTATTATGGCATATGGAAAAAATGTAAAGGAAATCTTGTATGGAGGGGATTATAACCCAGAACAATGGCCGCAGGAGATATGGCAGGAGGATATGCGAATGATGAAGAAGGCCCATATCAATATGGTCACCCTGAATGTGTTCAGTTGGGCGTCCCTGCAGCCCAATGAGGATACTTATTGCTTTGAACGGCTGGACAAGATTATGGAGTTGGTGCGGGAAAATGGGCTTAAGGTCTGTATGGCTACGGCGACAGGGGCTCATCCTGCGTGGATGGCGAAGCGGCATCCGGATATATTGAGGACGGATGCAGACGGAACCAAGAGAAGCTTTGGAGGGAGGCATAATTCCTGCCCCAATAGTCCCACTTACCGGCTGTATGCGCCCAGGCTTGCGGGCGAGCTTGCGAAGCGGTACAAGGCTTATGACAATATTGTGGCATGGCATGTGTCCAATGAATTTGGAGGGGAATGTCATTGCGAGAACTGCGAGAAGGCATTTCGGGAGTGGCTTAAGGACAAATATGGAACGATTGAGGAAGTCAACCGCTGTTTTTACACGGAATTCTGGGGCCATACCTTTTATGACTGGGACGAGATTGTACTTCCCAATCTAAAAAGCGAGCATTTTATTCATGGAGATGCAGGAGAGCGCACGATGTTTCAGGGGATTTCTCTGGATTATCGAAGATTCATGTCAGACAGTATTCTTAATTGTTTTCGCCTGGAATATGATGCAATAAAGAAGGAGATGCCGGATGTGCCTATTACCACGAATCTGATGGGATTTTTTAAGGATTTGGATTATCAGAAATGGGCAGGGGAGATGGATTTTGTCTCCTGGGACAGCTATCCGGAACCGTTAGACAGTCCGGCGGCGGTTGCTATGCGCCATGACCTGATGCGCGGCATTAAGGGGCAGCAGTCGTTTGTATTAATGGAGCAGACGCCAAGCGTGACGAACTGGCATCACTATAACAAGCTGAAAAGGCCAGGAGAGATGCGGCTTTTGAGCCTTCAGGCGGCGGCGCACGGGGCGGATGCCATTCAGTTTTTTCAAATCCGCAGAGGCCGCGGTGCGTGTGAGAAGTATCATGGCGCGGTGATTGACCATGCGGGAAGGGATGATACCAGGGTATTTCTTGAAGTGGAGGCTCTGGGAAGGGAGCTTGAAGAACTGAAGGACGAGTTCCTTGAGGGACGCACGCCTTCTAAGACGGCGATTGTGTTTGACTGGGATAACTGGTGGGCCTTAGAGTATTCTGCAGGGCCGAGCGTTCTTATGAAATATCTGGATGCTGTGAAGGATTATTATACGGCGGCATTTGAGCAGAATGTTCCGGTTGACATTATCAGCGTTGAGGATGACATGTCTCCTTATAAGGTGGTCATTGCGCCGCTGCTCTATATGACAAAGACAGGATATGCCCAGAAGGTGAATCAGTATGTAGACCAGGGAGGAACGTTTATTACTACATATTTCAGTGGGATTGTGGACGAGCATGACCTGGTGATTGAAGGCGGATATCCTGGGGAATTGAGGAATGTGCTTGGAATATGGGTGGAGGAAAATGACGCCTTGCCGGAAGGGGAGAGTAATTCTTTTGTCTATGACGGTGTAAAGTATCCGGCCTCCATGCTTTGTGATTTAATGCATTTGGAGGACGCCCAGGAGATGAGCAGATATGAGGAGGATTTCTACAGAGGGATGCCGGTTTTGACCAGGAATCATTATGGAAGCGGAACTGCTTATTATGTGGGAACTCGGTCGAATGAGGAATTTTATCTGCATTTTCTGAAAAATGTGTTTCAGGAGGCAGGTGTTGAGCCGGTTATGAACACTCCGAAGGGTGTGGAGGCGGCAGTCCGCGTCAATGAAAAGGGTAGGACGCTGTTCTTGATCAACCATGAGAAGGAGAGTAGTACGGTGGTTCTGGACAGGGATTGCCGGAATCTGGTTGACGGGAAGGTGTATAGAAGCGGAGACTGTCTGGAGCTTAAGAAGAAAGGGGTTGTGATTCTTAGAAGCTAACAGAATCACGTGCAGGAACTTTACACCTAAGATATATTTTAGTATAATAAGATTGGCAGGAAGGAATTGGTATGATTACGGTTGCTTTTGCTGTCCACTCACCCGAAGGGCATATGTTTTGGAATGTCCGGAGGAGATAAATATATGGAATGAGGAAATACTATGGCAAAGAAATCAAGAAAAGAGCGCAAGCAAGCTGCGGCAAAGCAGAACACGGGAAAACAGAATATTGTAGAACAGAATGTAGCGGTGCAGGCGGCAGAGGTCAAAACAAAGGTGGAGAGTGAGGATATGGAAGCTGTTAAAGTGGAAACTCAAGAGGAAGAAGCTGTAAAGACGACAGAAGCGGTTTCTGAGAGTGCCGTAGAAGAAGTGAAGGTATGTGAAGATGCAGCCGAAGCAAAAAGTACGAGTGAAGCTGTGAAGGCAGAAGATAAGGAAGCTAAAGCAAAGAGTACGAGTGAAGATGTGAAGGCAGAAGATAAGGAAGCCAAAGCAAAGAGTACGAGTGAAGAAGTAAAGGCAGAAGATAAGGAAGCCGAAGCAAAGAGTACGAGTGAAGATGTGAAAACAGAAGATAACGAAGCTTTCAGAAAGGCAGAGCAAAGAGCAGTTTATGAGAAGCGGTTTGCAAGACATTTCGATGAACTAAAGTGGCTCTATATGGAGTTATACGGGAATAGTTCAATGTTTGCAGAGTTATGCGACAATCTTTATCGTTTTTACGAAGAACGTAACAAGGATTTGAAGGAGATTGACCAGAACCGCGAGGCGTGTCCTGACTGGTATAAGCAGAACGATATGCTTGGCATGATGTTCTATATCGACAATTTCGCCGGTAATATGAAGGGTGTGGAATCAAAGCTTGATTATGTTGAAAAAAGTAATGTAAATTATATCCATCTGATGCCATTTTTGGATACGGTGGAAGGGCGTTCTGACGGTGGATATGCGGTAGCGGATTTCCGTAAGGTGCAGGAGAAGCTTGGTACCATGGAGGATCTGGAGAGTCTGACTGCGGCATGTCATAAGAAGGATATCAATGTCTGTATGGATTTTGTCATGAATCATACTTCGGAGGATCATGAGTGGGCTAAGAAGGCAAGACAGGGAATCGGAGAGTACATGAGCAGATATTTCTTCTTTGATAACTATTCGATTCCGGCTCAGTATGAAAAGACTGTACCGCAGGTATTTCCGACGACAGCGCCGGGGAATTTTACATGGCTTCCAGAGGTAGAGCATTTTGTTATGACCTCCTTCTATCCGTACCAGTGGGATTTGAATTATAAGAACCCAAGAGTATTTAATGAGATGATGTATAATTTCTTATTCCTGGCGAATAAAGGTATTGATATTATCCGTATTGATGCGGTTCCATATATATGGAAGGAACTGAATACACAGTGCAGGAATCTTCCTCAGGTACATACTATTGTCCGCATGATGCGTATGATTGGTGAGATTGTATGTCCAAGCGTTCTTCTTCTGGGTGAGGTCGTGATGGAGCCGGAGAAGGTGGTTCCATACTTTGGAACTGTGGAGAAGCCGGAGTGTCATATGCTTTATAATGTTACGACCATGGCTACCACATGGCATACTGTGGCAACCAGGGATGTGGGACTTCTGCGGCAGCAGCTTGACATTGTCAACCGTCTGCCAAAGGAATATGTGTTCCTGAATTATCTGCGCTGTCATGATGATATTGGATGGGGCTTGGATTATGCGTCTCTTTTACGGGAGGGAATCCGTGAGCGTCCTCACAAGCAGTACTTGAATGATTATTTCCAGGGATATGTGGGTGAGAGCACCAGCCGCGGAGAGCTGTATAATGCAGACCCAATCACTGGCGACGCAAGGTTCTGCGGAACGACTGCTTCTATGTGCGGTATCGAGAAGGCAGGTTTCGAGCAGGATGCCGAGGCTATGGAGAGGGCAATCCAAAAGGATATTATGCTTCATGCGTATATGTTTATGCAGTCTGGAATTCCTGTGCTTTACAGCGGAGATGAGATTGGACAGGTAAATGATTATACTTATAAAGAAGATCCGCACAAGGCGGCTGATTCCCGTTACATCCACCGCGGTGCAATGAGATGGGATTTGGCAGAGAATATTACAAATGCAGATACTGTGGAGGGCAAGGTATTCCAGAGATTGGGACAGTTAGAGAAGATTCGTAAGTCAGAGAAGGTATTTGTATCTACTGCGGATACATGGACCATTGAGACTTGGGAAGCCGGCGTTCTGTCTATCGGAAGGTATTTTGAAGGCGAGAAGTTAATTGGAATATTTAATTTCAGCGAGTATGATAAGACAGCATGGATCAATGAAGAAGATGGTATGTATGTGGATTTGATTTCAGGTGAGAAGATGGAGGCAAGAGGCGTGAATATTCCGGCCTTTGGCTTCTATTATCTGAAAAAAGAGGCAGAAGCCGAGTAGATATGAGACGGAGAAAACAGATATGGATTGCCGCCTGGGCGGCAATCCTTTGGATATGTCTGGGGACGGCCGCATCTGCTACTGATGCAGGGCAGGGTGAGGCGCCCCCTGCACAGGAGCAGGGGGAGTTGACAGAGGAACAACGTCTTCAGCAGGAGTTGGACACAGTCTATGCTATGCCGGTTCAGTCAAATGAGATAGAGGGCTGGCCTCAGGCGCCAGGGACGTATGGCGAAGCAGCCATTGTCATGGAGGTGGAGTCAGGCGCGATTTTATATGCGAAGAATATAGATGACCATCATTTTCCGGCGAGTATTACGAAGCTTCTGACATCGCTGGTGGCGCTAGAGAACGGTGAGTTTACAGACCCTGTGGTATTTTCCCATGAGAGCCTTGCCTTTTTAGAGCCAGGTGATGCCTATATTGGTATGAAGGAAGGCAATCAGATCACTCTTGAGCAGGCGTTGTACGCTACCCTTCTTGCCTCGGCAAATGAGGTCGCTTATGGGGTTGCCGAGAATGTGGGAAAGAATAAGGAACATGATTATGCCTGGTTCATAGAGCAGATGAATAGCAGATGCAAAGAGCTTGGCGGGGAGAATTCTAATTTTGTCAATCCTCACGGACTGCATGATGATAACCATTATACTTGTGCCAGAGATATGGCGTTAATTGGCCGTGAGCTGTTCAGGCATCCGGAATTTTTTAATATTGTCCAGACTTTGCAGTATACGATTCCGGCGTCTGAGACTACGGAGGAGCATATTTTCCAGCAAAAGCATAAGATGCTGAAGGAGGGCAACGCCAATTATTATGAGTTTGCGATTGGCGGAAAGACCGGATATACAGATGAGGCGCTGTCAACCTTGGTTACAATGGCGGACAACGGGGATATGCAGCTTGTATGTGTGGTGCTTAAGACTCATGGGGTGAATGTTTATCCGGATACCAGGAACCTGTTGGAGTATGGCTTTGCTAATTTCAGCAAGGCGCTTCCGGCGGCCAATGAGAAGTCGGAGGATGTGGTTGAGATTTTGGCTGAGAAGAATATCGTCGTGCCCAATGGAGTTGAGTTCCAGGATTTAGATATGGAGATTGTGCCGGACGAAGAAGCTGACAAAGAGGGTGTTCTGACGTACAGCTTTCAGGGTAATCCTGTGGGAAGTGTCAGGGCGGTCTTAAGCCAGACTTATTATGAGAAGCAGGAGGCAGAAAAAGCGCAGAAGCAGGAGAATGTGAAAGGTGGAGAGGCTAAGAAGGAAGGGCTCCTTGAGGACAAGGAGATAATAAAGAAATGTGCCCTTGGCGCGGCAGGAGTCCTGCTTGTCGGGTTAGTGGCAATTCTTGTGAAGCTAATTCTTGACGGAAAAAGAAAGAAAAGGAAGATTAAAAGGAACAGCCAATGAAGAAAAGAACCGTTGTAAGACCTTGAAATACAGGACTTACAGCGGTTTTTTTCAAAATATTTTGTTTTAATTTTTTAAATCCATAATCTGTTCAGGGATTTCGACTTGGCTCTCTTTATACGCAGCATGGGCTTTGGCACGTTTTACTTTTAGAGCTTCCGGCGTTGTTTCAGCTTCCGCAAGTGTCATTTTGTGCTCTTGCAAAATAGCTCGGTTTCTTTGCTCAGCTTCATGGAGTGAAGTATCATTTACTGTATCCTTTAGAATATCCTCCGTCACACTGTCTGCACTTACTTCGTTCTTATTGCGATCTGTATCATCCATAGTTTCTTCGGAAGCTTCGATTTCAAGTTCTGCAGCTTTTGCTTCTTCAAGAGCCTTTTCTGCCTCCAGTTTTTCTGCTTCTGTGGGAAGCTGGGCATATCTGCCGCTTTCTATAAATGTATTAAGGGTTTCCTCTAAAGCTTTGCTTTTCATGAGCTCCTGCCACATGATTCCAAGTTTTGCGCTTTCGGGTATAGCAGAATTACTCTCAACACTTTTGACTACGCTTAGAGAAGCTGCCGTACGATTCATTCTCACGCGTTGGACATCTTCCTTCGTCTCACACCTTTTAAGCTCCTCCTCATAACTTTTCTGTTCTTCTTCCAGCGCTTTTGCTTTCTGATATGTCTGAGGATCATTCTTCTGCAGATATTCCATTTCCTCCCGCGATAATTTCTTGCCGCTTGCCAGCTTCGCTCTGATCTGTGAAGAAAGCTTGGATGAGCCGTCCGCCTGGGCTAAACGGATTTGTTCTGCCTGCCGTGCGATTGGATCAGTTAATTTTGTAGTGCCGTCTGCAGTAAAGTCATTGTTTGATTTCTTCTGCTGCCACTTCATCTGCATTTCCATAGTTTTTGTATATTTACCCAATGATTGCATCATGAAAAAGTTCAAAATATTCACCTCCTACTTGTATAATGACACTTTATTCTATTTTTTTTATCGACAGGATATGGTAGAAAAATAAGATTTCTGCGAATGAGGTTTAAAAAACTCTTGACGATATCCTGGGTTTTGACTATAATTAAACCCACACAGAAAAAGTGTTGACGGAGACAGTAAGACATATCGGAAAGCTACAGCGAGTCAGGGAGGGTGGAAGCCTGATACGAGTAAGGCATGTCTGAATATCACTTCCGAGCTGCGGCTGTCGAAAGACGAGGTATCTATTGAGATACCCAGAAGGTTAAGTAGGCGCTGACGGAGTTCCCCCCGTTACAGGGAAGGCATATGATTGTATGTTTAGGTGGTTTATAAACGTGAGGTTAGCTCTCGTCCTATTCAGGACGAGAGCTTTTTTGGCTTAAGTATACCCAAAGGACTGGTGGACTTCGTCCAACAATGTATAAGAAGGAGGAGCATATGTATAAAAAGGTTTCAACAGATTTGAACTTTGTTGACCGAGAGAAAGCGATCGAGAAGTTCTGGCAGGAGAACCATATCTTTGAAAAAAGTATGGAAGAGAGAGAGGGCAACGAGCTTTATATGTTTTACGACGGGCCGCCGACCGCTAACGGCAAGCCCCACATCGGGCATGTTCTGACCCGTGTAATTAAGGATATGATTCCAAGATACCGCACCATGAAGGGCTATGAGGTTCCAAGGAAGGCAGGCTGGGATACTCACGGACTGCCGGTAGAGCTTGAGGTGGAGAAGGCTTTGGGACTTGACGGCAAGGAGCAGATTGAGGAATACGGTCTTGAGCCATTTATCGACAAGTGTAAAGAGAGTGTGTGGAAATATAAAGGAATGTGGGAGGATTTTTCCAGTACCGTCGGGTTCTGGGCAGATATGGAGAATCCTTATGTCACTTATCACAATGAGTTCATTGAGTCCGAGTGGTGGGCGTTAAAGCAGATATGGGATAAGGGTCTGCTTTACAAGGGCTTCAAGATTGTTCCCTATTGTCCCCGCTGCGGAACGCCTCTTTCCGCCCAGGAGGTGGCTCAGGGCTACAAGGACGTGAAAGAGCGTTCTGCCATTGTACGGTTTAAGGCAAAGGGGGAGGATGCGTATATCCTGGCGTGGACGACAACGCCTTGGACCCTGCCTTCTAATCTGGGACTCTGCGTGAATCCCACAGAGACTTATGCGAAGGTAAAATGTATCGACGGATATACTTATTATATGGCAGAGGCTCTTTTGGATACGGTGCTTGGTTCTCTTGCGAAAGAGGGAGAAAAGGCTTACGAGGTGCTTGAAACTTACCAGGGCAAAGACTTGGAGTACAAGGAGTATGAGCCGCTGTATCAGTGTGCAGCAGACGGAATCGCCAATCAGCACAAGAAAGCCTTTTATGTGATCTGCGACGATTATGTTACACTGACAGACGGTACAGGCGTCGTTCATACTGCGCCTGCGTTTGGTGAGGATGACGCCAAGGTTTGTCGGAAGTATAACATGCCCTTCGTCCAGTTAGTAGACGAAAAGGGAAATATGGCGGAATCGACGCCATTTGCCGGATTATTTGTGAAGAAGGCAGATCCAGAGGTATTGAAGGATTTAGAGGCAAGGGGAATGCTTTTTGATGCGCCGAATTTCGAGCACAGCTATCCTCATTGCTGGAGATGTGATACTCCGTTAATCTACTATGCCCGTGAATCCTGGTTTATCAAGATGACGGACGTGAAGGAAAATTTGATTGCAAACAATAATACCATCAACTGGATTCCAGAGAGCATCGGAAAGGGACGTTTCGGTGACTGGCTTGAGAATGTTCAGGATTGGGGTATCAGCCGTAACCGTTACTGGGGGACTCCGCTTAATATCTGGGAGTGTGAATGCGGACATCAGCACTCTATTGGAAGTATTGCAGAGTTAAAAGAGATGTCGGATAACTGTCCAGAGGATATCGAGCTGCATCGCCCGTACATTGATGAAGTGACCATCAAGTGTCCGGTCTGCAAAAAAGAGATGCACAGAGTACCGGAGGTAATTGACTGCTGGTTCGATTCCGGCGCCATGCCGTTTGCGCAGCTTCACTATCCTTTTGAGAATCAGGAATTGTTCAAGAAGCAGTTTCCGGCGGACTTTATTTCCGAGGCGGTGGACCAGACCCGCGGATGGTTTTATTCTCTCCTTGCAATTTCAACGCTGATATTTGACAAGGCGCCTTATAAGAATGTTATTGTTCTTGGACATGTACAGGATGAGAAGGGGCAGAAGATGAGCAAGTCCAAGGGTAACGCAGTAGATCCCTTTGACGCTTTGGAGAAATATGGTGCAGACGCCATTCGCTGGTATTTCTATGTGAACAGCGCGCCATGGCTGCCAAACCGTTTCCATGGAAAGGCTGTCGTAGAAGGACAGAGAAAGTTCATGGGAACTTTGTGGAATACCTATGCATTTCTCGTATTATATGCGAATATTGATGGATTTGACGCGACAAAATATGCATTAGAATATGATAAGCTGTCAGTTATGGATAAGTGGCTTTTGTCCAAGCTCAATACGCTGATTCAGGATGTGGACAGCCATCTGGAGAATTACAGGATTCCAGAGACCGCCAGAGCATTACAGGAGTTTGTGGATGACATGAGCAACTGGTATGTAAGAAGAAGCCGTGAGCGTTTCTGGGCGAAGGGAATGGAGCAGGATAAGATTAACGCTTATATGACTCTTTATACAGCGCTGGTTGGTGTGAGTAAGGCGGCGGCGCCGATGATTCCCTTTATGACAGAGGACATTTACCAGAATCTTGTAAAGAGTGTGGATAAGAGCGCACCGGAGAGTATCCACCTGTGTGATTTCCCGAAGGCGGACGAGTCATGTATTGACCATGAGCTTGAGGCGAACATGGATAAGGTGTTAAAGCTGGTTGTCATGGGCCGTGCGTGCCGGAACACGGCAAATATTAAAAATCGTCAACCTATTGGCAGGATGTATGTGAAGGCGGATTTTGAACTTCCGGAATTTTATCAAAAGATTGTAGAAGATGAATTGAATGTAAAATCTATGACATTTACACAAGAGGTTCGTGATTTTACGACATATTCTTTTAAACCTCAACTAAAGACAGTGGGTCCAAAGTATGGTAAAATGTTAAATGGAATCAGGGCAATGCTTGGTTCTATGGATGGCAATGCTGCTATGGATGAATTAAATGATACGGATGCCTTGAAGCTTCAGATTGACGGTCAGGAGGTTGTACTGTCACGGGAGGATTTACTGATTGAAAGCGCTCAGATGGAGGGATATGTATCTGAGAATGACAACGGTATTACGGTTGTTCTGGATACGAACCTGTCAGAAGAACTTCTTGAGGAAGGTTTTGTGCGGGAGATTATCAGTAAAGTACAGACCATGCGTAAGGAAGCAGGGTTCGAGGTTATGGATCAGATTGAGATTACCTATGAGGGAACCGACAAGGCAGAGGCGGTATTTGCCGCTAATAGAGATACCATTGGAGAGGAAACTCTTGCGCAGAAGGTTACGAAAGCTGCACCGGCAGGATATGTGAAGGAATGGAAGATTAACGGTGAGATGGTAACTCTTGGAGTTGAGAGGAAATAACGTTACTTTGGGGGGCAGTTTTTGTCTGCCCCGCAGGGGAAAGGAAGAGGTAGGAAAAATATGTATAATCCGAGATTTGAGAAAGAGACATTTAAGAAGGAAGTTAAGCAGAATGTAAAACATCTGTTCCGTAAGGAGATTGAGGAGGTCTCAGAGCAGGAGTTGTATCAGGCAGTTTCCTATGCTGTGAAGGAGGCGATCATTGACAACTGGATTGCAACACAGAAGCAGTATGAGAAGGATGATCCGAAGATTGTTTATTATATGTCTATGGAGTTCCTGATGGGAAGGGCACTTGGAAATAATCTGATTAACATGACAGCTTACACGGAAGTGAAGGAAGCCTTAGAGGAGATGGGTGTGAACCTGAATCTGCTTGAGGATGAGGAGCCGGATCCGGCTCTTGGAAACGGTGGTCTTGGCCGTCTGGCAGCGTGTTTCCTGGATTCTTTGGCATCCCTTGGATATGCGGCTTATGGCTGTGGTATCCGTTACCGTTATGGTATGTTCAAGCAGAAGATTGAGAACGGCTATCAGGTAGAAACGCCGGATAACTGGCTTGTGAACGGTAATCCTTTTGAGCTGAGAAGGCCGGAATATGCCAAGGAGGTACGTTTTGGCGGAAATATCCGTGTTGAATATGATGATAAAGGCAAGATTCATTTTGTTCAGGAGAATTATGAGTCTGTCAAGGCGGTTCCTTATGATTATCCGATTGTGGGCTATAATAACAATGTTGTCAATACCTTGCGTATCTGGGATGCAGAGCCGATTGTGGACTTCCAGTTAGAGTCCTTTGACCGCGGCGATTACCACAAGGCAGTTGAGCAGCAGAATCTTGCGAAGAATATTGTAGAAGTTCTGTATCCCAATGATAATCACTATGCTGGTAAGGAATTGAGACTGAAGCAGCAGTATTTCTTCGTATCTGCAAGCCTTCAGGCAGCAGTTGCGAAGTATAAGAAGAATCATGATGATATTAAGAAGCTGTATGAGAAGATGACCATCCAGATGAATGATACTCACCCCACGGTTGCCGTAGCAGAATTGATGCGTATTCTGTTGGATGTGGAGGGACTTGGATGGGAGGAAGCATGGGAGATTACAAAAAAGACCTGTGCTTATACCAATCATACCATTATGGCGGAGGCGTTGGAGAAATGGCCGATTGACTTGTTTTCAAGGCTGCTTCCGCGTGTATACCAGATTGTGCAGGAGATTGACCGCAGATTTATTGAACATATCCGTAAGACCTATCCGGGAGATGAGAATAAGGTCAAGAAGATGGCAATCTTGAGAGATGGACAGGTGAAGATGGCCCATCTTGCTATTGTTGCAGGTTATTCAGTCAATGGTGTTGCAAGGCTGCATACAGAGATTCTTAAGAACCAGGAGTTGAAAGAATTCTATCAGTTGATGCCTGAGAAGTTTAATAATAAGACGAACGGCATTACCCAGAGACGTTTTCTCATGCATGGAAATCCAAGGCTGGCTGATTGGGTAACGGAGAAGCTTGGCACAAAGGATTGGATTACAGACCTGTCTCTGATGTCCGGACTTAAGAAGTATGCGGACGATCCAGATGCCTGGAAAGAATTTATGGAGATTAAGTATAAGAATAAGGAATTCCTGGCAGCGTATATTTTGAAGCATAATGGAATTGAGGTAGACCCGCGCTCTATTTTCGACGTACAGGTGAAGCGTCTCCATGAGTATAAACGGCAGTTGTTGAATATCCTTCATGTGATGTATCTGTATAACCAGATTAAAGAGCATCCTGAGAAGAATTTCTTCCCAAGAACCTTTATCTTTGGTGCAAAGGCATCTGCAGGATATATCAGGGCAAAGGAGATTATCAAGCTCATTAATTCTGTTGCAGATGTGGTAAATAATGACCGTAGCATCAATGGAAAGATTAAGGTAGTATTTATCGAGGATTACCGTGTATCCAATGCAGAATGGATTTTTGCGGCGGCGGATGTGAGTGAGCAGATTTCTACGGCTTCTAAGGAAGCGTCCGGTACAGGTAATATGAAGTTCATGCTGAACGGCGCGCCGACTCTGGGAACTATGGATGGCGCAAATGTGGAGATTGTAGAAGAAGTTGGTATTGAGAATGCATTTATCTTCGGTCTGAGTTCGGATGAGGTTATCAATTACGAGCAGAACGGCGGCTACAATCCATGGGATGTCTATAACAATGACGAGGATGTGCGCAGAGTGGTTAATCAACTGGTTGACGGTACTTATGCGAATGGCAATACGGAGATGTACCGTGACCTTTACGATTCTCTGCTTACGACAAAGGGTGGAAACCGAGCAGATATGTATTTTATTCTGAAGGATTTCCGTGCATATGCAGAGGCCCAGCAGAAGGTAGAGGAGGCCTATCGTGATAAGGAAAGATGGGCTAAGATGGCGTTGTTGAATACGGCATGCTGCGGTAAGTTTTCTTCTGACCGTACGATTCGTGAGTATGTGGAGGATATCTGGAAACTTGATCCGGTAAAGATTGACGTAAAAGTAGAATAATAAAAATTTTGGTATAAAACAGCCTGCCCTTCCATACAGTGTATGGGAGGGTATTTTTTATGCGGCTGAAACTTAAAAGACTGGGGTGCTACTTGATTATCATCATTTTGCTGCCATATGTTATCACGGTGTTTTTAAATGGGTCAAGCATTACTTCTTATTCCCACGTTGACAGTGCAAGGGTAAAGGTAAGGAGCGGGGAGCAGGAATCGGAGATGCCTATTGAAGAATACTGTATCGGGATATTGGCGAAGGTGATACCCGCATCCTATGAGAAAGAAGCATTGAAGGCACAGGCAGTACTGGTTCGGACAGAGGTTTACCGGAAGATTAAGGAATCGGGCAAAGATACTGTGCTTGAGGAGGAATTCTGGACACAGAAGCAAATGGAGGATGCCTGGGGAAATAAATATCCGAAGTATTACCGTAAACTTGAGGAGGCTTGGGAAGACACGGAAGGAATGGTGCTGCTTTATGGGGAAAATCTTGCGCTGACGCCGTTCTTTCGGTTGAGCAATGGCTGTACTCGTGACGGGAAGGAGGTTTTGGGGAGTGAAGACTATCCATATCTCAAGATTGTGGACTGCCCTTACGATATTGAAAATGAGAAGCAGATACGAACTGTTATGGCGGAGGATATGGATGCAGAGATTACGGCTGCGGATACTGCCGGATATGTGTTGAGTGTGCGGGTTGGTCAGGAGAATATAAGCGGAGAAGAATTTCGTAATAATTATGGCCTTGCTTCCGGATGTTTCACGCTGCAGCGTTACAACGGACAGATACGGATTACCACGAGAGGCGAAGGTCATGGACTTGGAATGAGCCAGTATTCTGCAAATCAGATGGCTAAGGAGGGAGGTACATACGATTCTATTTTACAATATTTTTTTGAAGGAACCGAGATAAAAGAAGTCGCAGAAATATTACTGGACGTAGAATAAGTCTATCACTATCTGGCAAAAATATAGTCAGAGGTGGTGATAAGATGAACAAGAGGCAAAGACCTTCACAGAAAAAGAGAAGTGCTGCTGTTGCGGCCGTAGTCTGTTTCGTGGCAGCTATTGCGTTAGTGGGAACATATACATTTAATGACTACAAACGGACGCAGCAGAAGGAGAAGCTTGCGCTTGCAGAAGAAGATGATACAAAAGATGAGAAGAAGAAGGAACCAGCAGAGGAAGCAAATAACCTTGTGATTAACAATAAGGTAGATGACGAACCAGAAGAAAAACCGGAGGAGCCGACTCCAGAGGATACGACAGAGCAGACGGACAGTACAGACGTACAGCAGACGGAAGGGAGCAGCAGGGCGATTACATTTAATGAGAACAGCCAACTGCTGTGGCCGGTCAACGGTACGATTATTATGAGCTACAGTATGGACAAGACGGTATATTTCCAAACATTGGACCAGTATAAGTACAATCCGGCTGTGGTCATCTCTGGTGCAGAGGGAGACCAGGTAATCTGCGGAACTACAGGAATTGTGAAGTCCATTGATGTGACGGCTGAGACTGGAACGACGGTCAACGTGGATATTGGAAATGGATATGAGCTGTTCTATGGGCAGCTTAAGGAGGTTCCTGTGAAAGTCGGGGATTATGTAGAGGCGAAAAGTGTGATTGGATATGTGAGCCAGCCAACGAAATACTATAGTGTAGAAGGAAGCAACGTGTACTTCGAGATGCGTAAAGACGGACAGCCCATTAATCCGGTTGAATATCTGGAGGAGTAAGATATATAGGAATTACGATATGGGCTTTCAGGCAGATTGAGTTAGTTCAGGTATTCCATACAGGCAAGCAGGAAATGACAGGGCTTGTCTGTATGGGATATTTTTATGTGTAAGTAAACCTCGTCCACTAATGTATACCCAAGGGCACACCGTAATACATGCCCTTCGGGCTGGTGGACTTCGTCCAGTAAGGTATGTTTAAGAGTCCTATAAGAGCGTATAGATAGCCCTTTGATTTTTTGGTGATATGGGATATAATCTTGATATACGAAAGAGTCGGGAGAAAGGTTATGAACTATACTTATATATTGCGGTGTAAGGATGGGACTTTGTATACAGGATGGACGAATAATCTTAAGAAGCGTATTAATGCGCATAATTTGGGAAAAGGCGCCAAGTATACCAAGTCAAGGCGTCCTGTAAAGCTGGTTTATTGCGAGGAGTTTTCTACAAGAGAAGAAGCAATGAAGCGGGAGTATGCAATTAAGCGGATGAAGAAGAAGGAAAAGGAGAAGATGGTTGCCAGCCAGGAGGGAGGAAGGAAAGAACAAATGTTCTGAAAAGGTTGCAAAAAGTAAAAAAATTTAGTATAATAACAAAAGAACAGTACAAATATATAAGTGTAGCTTTTTTAGAAAAAATAACATATAATAAAGGAGGAAGGAGGTCTCCATATGGCATTGAACTATAAAATGAAAGAACTTATTGATGCTATGACACAGGAAGTCATAAATATTTATGATATACAGATTCCTATTACCAATATAGATGAAGTGGTACGTTCTATGGGAGGTACTGTAAAAGAAGATCCTACGATAGACAGTTTTTCTGATGGTAAGATAAGAAAGTCTGGTTCAGATTCTTTTATAATTAAAGTGTCTCCATACCAGACGGAAGAAAGAAGGAATTTTACCATAGCGCATGAATTAGGACATCTCTTTCTGCACATGGGATTTCAGACGAATGAACAGCGATGGAAAAAGCAAGACGATATTTCATATTATCGGAATGGAAACTCTGAATTGGAATATCAGTCAAACGAATTTGCGGCGGCATTTTTGATGCCTCAGGATGAATATAAAAGAGTGATGGATGAACATACAGATGGAAGCTTAGTGAATACTGCCGAGATTGCCAGATATTTTCATGTTTCGGTGAGTGCGGCGGCGAATCGAGGAAAATGGTTAGGGTATTTAAAATGGTAGAAAGAAAAAGAGAAGCGTTACAGTCAATACAAAGCAAGATTGATTCATTACCAAAAGAGAAAGAGAGGACAGAAGAACATCCAGCTAGCAGGAAGCCAGATGTAGTTCTGTTCTTTTCTTTTGATATTGTAAATTCTACAGCTTATAAGACAATTAATTATTATGGATGGGCACAGGTTCTTAATCTTCTTTTCAAAGAACTTCGTAGGGAAGTTGGAAATCAGATTAAGAGTTCTGAGATGTGGAGAGTGTTGGGAGACGAGGCAATCTTTATAATTAAGATCCGTGATGAAGATGAATTGTGTGAATATGTGAGCCGAATATTTAGAATTATGGTTTCGACAATTCATCGACTTAAGAAAGGAGATTTTTTTAATTTTAACCAGAATTTTAATATGATGAAACTTCAGAATATTCTGTCTTTAAAGACGGCTGCGTGGCTGGCTGCCGTAACTGATGTTGGGGATATTGAAAGTGAAGACATTCTGTTGGAAAATGCGGATAATATTTTTGAAAGATATCAGTCTCAGGAAGGGCACGATATATTTGAATTTTTGGGCAATGATATTGATACAGGTTTTCGTATTGCCAGACATACGGAAGATGGTCGTATGATTCTGAGTTATGAATTGGCCTATCTAATTGCGCAAAAGACGGGGAGTCTGTCTTGTTTACATATCATAACGTACCGAAGGCTTAAGGGTATTTGGAATGATAAACTATACCCTGTTATTTGGTATCACGACCCCAAAGCGTATTGTGATGTTTATAAGAAAGAGCTTGAATTGCAAGATAGTTTTACGTTTGATGTATGTGATGAGAGTGAGCTTATTAAAGAGTATTATGATAATCGGGAGTTAGGCAAGGACGAAAAGATTATTAGGGATGCCGAGATGTATAC
>ERZ808028.598-NODE-598-length-28533-cov-6.021507_pt1 | contig 28533 bp, 32 predicted proteins | sample MGYA00380184_ERZ808028 | MGnify/ENA primary metagenome ERZ808028 (study PRJEB31490, sample SAMN06133397) | mouse gut metagenome | isolation source: J8_1 | host: mice | place: China: Chengdu | collected 2015-05 ...
CAACACCTTCTGTTTCTCTCCAATGATTATATCACCTCTTTCGAAAAATGGCCCCGGGATTTTCCCGGGACCGCAGTTTGTCTTTCCTTAGAAAATCAGGCTGGCGGGGTCGTCCCACTGGCTATACAGCTTGCAGTCCGGCTGCAGGATAAGGTACTTCACCGCATCTCCACCATCCACCGTTACGTCCTTCTTCTTGGCCATACAGTCATCGTCGATAACAACAGACAGCCCCATCAAGGAGTACTTGGTTGCGCCATAGGGCAGGCGGCCAAGGGGCTTGCCGGCGAACATAACATAGTTGCAGATATTCCGCACCGCCTCATCTTTCGCCTTCTTCTCCCGAATCCACTTGGACTGAGGAGAGTCGCCGTTGTCGGAGTACAGCACCCGCAAGGTCACCTGGTTGGCTCCCAGCTCCCTGCACTTCTCAAACAGTTGGCAGGGATCCCCCTCATACTGATCGAAGCTGCTGGTGAGATTCAAGCTCAGCCGCAGGGAGAAGTCATACCGCTTGATTTCAGAGCACAGGAATGGAATATCCACTCTGTACTTTTCCGGACTTCCGATGATGGCCGCGTTCTCGCCGTTCTTCAGCGAAGAGAGGGAGAGGGAGATCAGGTTAACACCGACATGATTGCGCAGAAAACGCAGGTAGTTGGCATCCAGCATGACGCCAGTAGTCTGCATCTCTACCCACTCAAAGGGGTCCCGCATCATCTGCTGAAACAGGCCGAAGTAGGTCAGGAACTTCCTGTTCTGCTGGGGCTCACTGTTGCCAGTCAACATGACGGTATTGCAGCCATTGTGCCGGGCGAACTCCAGGCGTTTCAGGTAGTCCTTCAGATACAGGTCGAAGAAGGGCAGGTTGTCGTCCATTTGATTTTTGTAGGTGTCACAGTGCATCTTGGATACGCAGAAAGCACAGTTGTTGACGCACGCTTTGTTGGGAACTACGACACTCAGAGACTGAATTTCCATTTCTACTTTTTCCTCCTTATATTGGGGGCTTTTGGCCCATATGCTCTTATGATATGCAGGTTGGGACAAAACAATTTTGGCCAAACAGCTCACGGTTGTTTTCAACACAGAGACCTCTTGACGAGACAGTGACGTCAAGAGGTCTATCCAAATATCATCGATCGGTGGGCAGCTCGGAACACATGAGCTTGGAGCTCATGAAAAACTTTCCCCACCACACTCCTTTGTATCTACCAAAAAAGATGTCTCTCTGTACATAATATCCACCCCTCTGCAGCTGCACGCCGCCCCAATCCCAAAATAGTTTCAACTCCGACCGCATAATATAAGGCACAAGCAAAAGGAAGGAGCTGTTATACAGCATATGGCAAAGAAGAAAGATACCATCGAAACTTCTGCTCCCGCTTCCAACAAGCAGAAAGCTTTGGAGACCTGCATGGCCCAAATCGAAAGGGCCTATGGTAAGGGTTCCATCATGCGGCTGGGAGAGAATACCGACATCACTGTTGAATCCATTCCCACCGGTTCGCTCACCTTGGATATGGCCCTCGGCATTGGTGGTGTGCCTAAAGGCCGTATCATCGAAATCTACGGGCCCGAATCCTCTGGCAAAACCACCCTGGCCCTCCATATCGTGGCTGAGGCTCAGAAACTGGGCGGCGAGGTTGCATTCATTGACGCGGAGCACGCGCTGGACCCCGCCTATGCCAAGGCTCTCGGTGTCGATACCGATTCCATGCTCATTTCTCAGCCCGACAATGGGGAACAGGGCTTGGAAATCTGCGAGGCGTTAGTCCGCTCCGGCGCTATCGATGTGGTTGTGGTCGACTCTGTGGCCGCCCTGACGCCCCGAGCTGAAATTGAAGGAGATATGGGCGATGCCCACGTTGGTTTGCTGGCCCGTCTTATGAGCCAGGCTCTACGTAAGCTGGCCGGTTCCATTGCAAAGACCAACTGTATCGTCATCTTCATCAATCAGCTGCGTGAGAAAGTGGGGGTAATGTACGGCAATCCCGAGGTCACTACTGGCGGCCGGGCCCTGAAGTTCTATTCCTCCGTCCGCATCGATGTCCGCCGCATTGAGTCTATCAAGGTTGGCGGCCAGCTGGTAGGCAACCGGACCAGGGCCAAGATCGTGAAGAACAAGGTGGCTCCACCCTTCCGGGAGGCTGAGTTCGAGATCGTGTACGGTACCGGCATCTCCAAGTGGAGCGAGCTGGTGGACTTGGCTGTCAAACTGGATATTATCCAGAAGTCCGGCTCCTGGTTCTCTATGGGGGATACCCGCATTGGTCAGGGCAAGGATGCTGCTAAGCAGTACCTGATGGATAACCCCGATGTAGCGGAGCAGGTGGATGCTCAGATTCGTGCCAATGCCGAGGTATTGATGGGGAAGGCTCCCAAGGTTGAGACTCCGGTTCTTCCTAATTCTGCAAATGGCCACTTCGACGATTGACAGAACCTGTGTTTTTCCGTAGAATATAGGTATTCACTTGCCGACATCCTATAGAGCCGGAATTACAAGAGGGCTGCTTTGGTTCCCCAGGGCAGCCCTTCTTTCAAATAGAGAGGAGGAGGATGATTTATGCAATACAACGAGGCAAAAACTGTCAAGGTTGGAGATACTCTCCTGATAAAGCAATCAAACTACAGGTCTACTCATGTACTCGAGATAACCCATAACAGTCTGTATCACACCTTCCGTTTTCGCTGCACTGATGGAGAATTTTATCACAAAGAGCTTTCTCTTCCTATGCCTAACGAAAAGCTCATTCAAAAATTCATCCAAAATCCGACTACCCGTGTCTATATTGAGCACAATACCGACAATGGTGAATGGCAATACCACGTCACTGTTGAGGATTCTGATGGGTTTTGGCTTGACTCCTTTCCAACCATAGAAGAAGCTAGAGCCTATATCAATAAAAATCATCTAAAAATGGCCAATCTTGGTCCGCACATTGAGGGCATGTGCTGTGACTGCATTCATAAGGGGCCTTGTTGTGATTTTTCTGAGAATGAGGATTGCATTCACCACAAAGCTGATGGTAGCTGCTGGATTGGGTTGGGTCCAGCTTGAATAGAGGTTTGTTTATGCAAATTATTAAAAATACATGGGGGGGGATACAATTGGGAGCATCTACGAGTTTGCTGATTTCTCCGTCGGCGATTTGGTTTGTATAAAGCGCGACGTTCGCCCTCAATATTTGGGTGGCTCTTGCGGACAGATAGTGAAAAAGAATTCCAAAAAAGCAAAATTATCTATTCCTGGATTTGATGAAGAATATCCCGTTGAATATATGTTCCTGGAACCGAAACCCAATTAAAACAGGACGGCGACCCAAAACGGGCCGCCGTTAATATATTTTCCAAAATAAATTCTTTTTTTGATTGACAACCTAAATAGTTACAATATATAATCCCTTTTATATATTTCAACCCAACGGAGAGGAATAATCTTATGGCCGAGCTTGAATGCCCCCACCTTGAATGCATCGAAGATTCCCCATCCCACGCCAGATTTATCATGGCCCCGCTCAATCCTGGATATGGTATCATAATCGGGAACTCTATGCGCCGCATATTGTTATCATCGATGCCGGGCACCGCTGTTACCTCAATTCAAATTTCTGGGATTCAACATGAATTTTCAACCATATCTGGTATTAAGGAGGATGTAACGGAGATTACCCTCAATGTAAAGGGGATCATTGCCAAATTAGAATGCGAAGGCTCTAAAACAGCATACATCGAGGCAGTTGGGCCCTGCATCGTATCGGCCGGTGATATAAAGGATGATACTGATATTGAGATTTTGAATCCCGACTTGCACATTGCGACGCTTGGAGAAAATGCATTCCTCTCTATGGAACTGACCATTTCTCATGGCCGGGGCTACATTCCAGCCGAGAACAACAAACCTGACAGAATAGTTATCGGAACAATCCCTGTCGACTCTAACTACAACCCGGTTCAAAAAGTAAACTATACGATAGACAAACTACATGATGGGGCTCATGACCACCTGACACTGGAAGTGTGGACTAATGGGGTGCTTACAGCTCGGGACGCTGCAGCCCTTAGCGGGCTTATTCTCAGGGATCACTTTGCGATGATGTCTGGAGCAAAGGAGTATCTTTTCACTGCCAGTGAAAAGAAAAAGGCGGAATCCTTTGACATATTGGATACCCCCATTGAGGATATGGACTTATCAGTTCGAGCTCACAATTGCCTAAAACGAGCCGGTATTGATACCATCAGAACTCTGACATCTAAGACAGAGTACGACCTATTTAGAATCAAAAGTATGGGGCAGAAATCTCTGGATGAAATCATAGGTAAGGTAACCAGCATGGGTCTATCTTTGGCAATTGATGAGGACCGGCCTATAAAATATGAGAAAAGAGGCGGCTTTTAGGCCGTCTCTTTCTGTCTCAAAACTCAACTTTTCGAAAAGCTGCCCCTTTCAGGGCTTCCTTACACTGGATTCCATCCAAACGATCAAAATTCCGGGCTATATTCAAACACCCAGCTCCACTCCGCCAGACAACTTCTCCGGCTTGTAGCACTCCATTTTCTCCATTCTCACTTACTTGGTATACCTCATAGAGAGGGATATCATCCAAGGCTTGAAATGTCAGGCTGGTTTTTGTATGAGTTCCTTCTGCGCATTGACCCATAATACCGCCACCTCTTTCTGCTTTTTACCTATGCTATGCAGATTGGGCCGATTCTATTTTGTCTGAAGTAGTGCTTACAGGAGGGAGTGCTTCTTTGAGTAGTTCTCTCAGCAGCGTATTCCTCTTTGTGCTTGAAATCTGCTTGATAGCCCGGCAGATAGCAGCCATCTGCCCAACCAGGACCACCTGAACCTTTGCCCGGGTGATGGCCGTGTAAAGAACATTGCGCTGCAGGAAGAAAGACATTGAATTGAAGATTGGGATAACAACGACCGGAAACTCCCCGCCCTGACTCTTATGGATGGTGATGGCATAGGCAAGTTCCAAGTCAAGAGCCATATCGTAGTCGTACTCCACCGTCTCTGTGTCGTATTCAACCGTCATTGCGAAGGTATCCCGCTGCCCTTTGAGCATTGGCGTAATACTGGTCACATATCCAATATCCCCATTGGATGCGCCGGCAATATTTCGCGTCTGCATCACCTTATCGCCCAGCCGAAAAATTGTTTCCCCAACCTGGGCGGAAACCTTCCCAGGAGTCTCCGGATTGAGAATGTCCTGCAAAGCAATATTGAGCTGGGAAGTACAGGTCGCGCCGCGGCTGCGCATAGGAGCCAGGACCTGGATGCCCTCCTGCATATCCTTGGCCTTGTTGCCGGAGAACATCTTCTTGATGATTGATGCCCCTTGTTCCTCATTGTCACATTTGAACAATTTGAAATACCGATTAAAGTCGATGGCAGTATCACCAACTCGAATTTTTTTGCTGTTCTGTGGTATGATGCTATCATCACCCTGCCGGAACACTTTTGTCAGCTTGACGCTCTTGATTTGGGGGACAGCTAGCAACTCTTTCAGCACGTTGCCAGGGCCCACTGAAGGAAGCTGATCCGCATCGCCCACAAATACCAGCTGCGTGTTGAAATCCACCTTGGCCATCAGTTCGGCCAGCAGATGAGCATCAACCATTGAGAACTCATCCACAATGAGCATCGCTGGGTCTAAATCCCGGTCTGCACTTCTGAAATCGGTCGATTCATCCGGACGCAGACCAAGAAGGGAGTGAAGGGTGGTGGCTTCCCGGGCAGTTTGCTCCGTAATCCTCCGAGCTGCCCGGCCAGTGGGCGCTGCCAGCAGGATATCTGAGTTTCCGGCTGACGAGCTCTTAATGGACATGAGTGACTCCTTTGCCTGAAGCAGTACCTGAATAGTGGAAGTCTTCCCGGTACCTGGGCCACCGGTCAGGATGGAGATAGGGGAGGAGAGCGCCATGATAACGGCCTCTTCTTGGAGTGGATCAAGGGTTATACACAATTGCTTCTCAATGCCTTGGACAACACCTCTATACAACTCCGCATCTCTTTCTGTGGCTGAGCCGAGTCGAACAAACTGCTCAATGCTCCTGGCCGCATTGGTTTCGTAGAGGTACATGTCAGGGAGATATATGCACTGCTCCCTCGTTTGGGGATGCGCCATCTGGTACAGAACTGAATCATCCACCATTCCTTTGATGACTGTCCCCACCTTCCCTTTATCCACCCGGGGTGGGATCGTTCCATTTATGGGTCTGTTCAGCACTTTTTCGGAACAACAAATGTTGACTAGGTTAGGGAGCGGAAGATACATATGGCCGCCCTGATGCTGGGCGGTTTCCAAGGCATACTGGACCGCGCCGGCAATGCGGGAGTCGGAATCCAGCGAGGAACCCATTTTGAGAGCGATATCATCAGCCTTGATAAAGCTAAATCCACTGACTTTGCACAGGCTGTATGGATTATCCCGGATGATGTCGGCGGCCTTATCTCCCAATTTGCGATGGATACGAACAATGGTGGGGTAGCTGATTCCGTATGGAGTCAACAGCTCGGCCAGGATGTGCATCATCTGTCGTTTTTGGAAAGAGGAGACGATCTTCTCCAGCTTCTTTTCTTTGATGCCGGGGACTTTCAAAAGCTGTTTGGGGTCTGTAATCAAAATGTGGACCGACTGATCGCCAAACATCTTATAGATGCCCTCAGCTGTTTTCCGGCCAATACAGGTCAGCATACCGGAGCTGAGGTAGGAGACGATCTCCTGCTTGGATTTCCCCACATAGTCGGCGCAGCTGGTAACCCGGAGCTGAATCTCATCCTCCCGTTTCTTGTTGTACTCCCAGTTCCCAGAGAGGAGTATACTGACACCGGACTTGGTGGGGAGGAAATTACCCAAGGCGGTGAAGACATAGCACCGCTTGTATATACCCCGGTCCCATCTAAAATCAACCGGGACCTCTATATGGAGTCCATCCCGCCTGTTGGCGATGCATTCACAGATGACGAAATCTCCGTTAATGTAGATGATATTACCTGTGGTAACCAGGAGATTTTGTACTTCGTTGGTGGTTAAAATGGGGTTGTCGCTCATGACCTCAATCCTCGCTTCCTTTGATTCTTTCTGCCTTATATTATGCAGTTGGCGAGAATTGTATTTAGACCAAGCTGATATTGGCAAAAGAAAGGGCCCCGACTAGCGGGACCCTCGAATAGCGTAGTATTTAGATGAGGTCTGAATCACTGAGAGGACCGTCGCTGTCATACCGAAGATTGCTTTCTCTGTATTTCAATTTCTGTATGGCATTCTGCGGCTCTCTCATCAGACTGGTCATCATCTCATACGCCTCAATGGGCGAGTAGTGCAGGTCATGTATTAGCCGACGGGGTGTATAACCACAGCGAACGAATTCGGTATCGGTCCTGCTCTCGTTGAGATACTTAGCAAAGCTGGCCAGAGCCTCGGCGTCATCGTTGAAGCCAACCATCATACGGTGGACATCTTCCTCCCCCATCTTCTTTGCCTTGATAATCCACTCCAGGACAGTCTGCTTGTCTTTCTACATTTTCTCTTCAGGCGTTTCGGAGGTGTAGCATTTTTCCCCAGTCATCCTAGGACCTACCTTTCCAGGCTGCCACTATCGGCGTTGAGGTGGCACGGATTGAGATGGATGCCGTTGCTTGTTCTTTTCCATCTCTTTCGGTTTTACGGCGGTTTCGTTCATCAAAATCGCAGCAAGGACACTCCCGCCTCTATAGGCGGGGGGGGGAGGAATGTGGCGTGTTTGATTTTCCTGGCCTCCCAGCCCGTGCCTTCTGAACTACCACACCGATCGATAGTATTTGATCAGGTCTCCTGTTTTTCAAATCATCTGTGTTGAAAACAACCAGGAGCTGTCTGGAGACGACGACGCTGTGTCGCCGAGGATACAAAAAGCCCCGATCAATTCAACCGAGTGGCCACATCAACTATGCGGTATCTCCTGCACTGCAACAAATGCTTGGAGGGGATGGTATACAAGGAAGCAGGAACATATCGGCAGGACATAGAAAAGCCGGAGTTAATACTCCGGCTTGGCTTTGATTATTGGGGGAAAACTTTTCCTAGGTCGATGAAGCAACCCTCCAGGACATTTACTCGCGCCACATCTCCCCGCCCATATTCCTCAGCGATGCGAAGAGAACCGGTCCTGTCCTGGGTAAACACCTGCACGGATTTATATTCCGGGTCAACAATCCAGTACTCCCGAACCCCAGCCCGCTGGTATAGACCCAACTTGACAAATCGGTCATGCCGCAAGGAGGAGGGGGATAGGATTTCAATTATTAGATCAGGCGCACCCTTGCACCCGTGCTTATCAATTTTGCTTCTGTCACACACAACGGACAAATCGGGTTCTACCACTGTATCTACATCCTCTGGGGTCTCGCCATCCTGCTCAAAGAGCCGGACACCAAACGGGGCTGGATATACCTTGCATTGCTTTCCCTCCAAGTAGTTGCCAAACTGACGGGTGAGCTCGGCAGCAATTTCTTGGTGGACGCTCGACGGTGGGGCCATCATAAATACCTCGCCGTCAATGATTTCAACTCGGTCATTTTCCTCCCATGTAAGGCAATCCGCAAACGTATTACGGAAAGATCCTGCTGGCAACGCCATACAATCACACCCCTTCTATTTCCGCTAGTATGCGTTTTTCAGTATACCACAAAACAAGAAAGCTGTAAAGCAAGTTGCTGTCGACTACCTGGGAAATTACAGGCAGGAGAGCAAAGGACGAACGGCCCGTCCCTTAGACTATCTGCCCAAATACCATCGATCGGCCGGGACGCTCGGAGTCTATGAGCCAGCAGTCCAGAAAAATTCCCCCGCCACGTTTTCTCATATTCACCAAAAAAGAGACCTCTGCCCCAGAATACCCCAACCTTTGTAGCCCCCGAAGAAAAGCGTCTTATCGTATCAAAGCCTCACAACCCAATTGCCACAGAAAAGCTCTCGCCCTGTATACACAGAGCTGGGGCAAAAATTATCTGAGACAGTATTATGATTCCAGGGCTTCCTCCACCAAGGCAGCTCCTACATCTTCCGGGAAAACCTGCACAGGAAGCGCATATCCCATGTCATTCACGCCCCAGAAGGCAACCGAGCCGAAAGACCGATGTCGGAAGGAGGACTCCGTTGGAAATGCGTCGCTGCCAACAAAGGCAGTGGCAAATTTGGTATCATCCTCTACAGAAATCCCTCCAAAGATAGCCCAGTTCTCACATAGAGCCGTAATCTTATCCATATATACGGCTCGATCCGTCAGGCCATATCCAAGAACTTTGGGACTGATGCAGTTGATGGTGACCGCGACTTTCCTCCGGTTCAACTCTTCCAACATGATAGGGAAATCATCCGACAGACACCCGCCGTTGACACTGAGATACAGAGCGCTCTTTGCTTCATCATCCAGTCGATCCCGAAGAACGGAGTAATACTTCTCTAAGCAGACCTGGATCAAAAACAGGGATTCCAGGCACAGCTTCGACCTTGGGAGAGAGATGCACACAATACCACCTTCAGACAGGCACTTGTCGAGATCGGTAAGAGTCAAAACTTCTGCTCCCACCTCCGGGGACAACTTATCCCAAACAGACAGCCTTGCTTTCAACTGCTCTGGCCAGTTCCGTAACCCAATACAGCTCTCAAATATATTGGACTGTTCAGAGTAATACTCATTCATGAACCAGCAGGCGATATCCGAGGCTTCCTTTGTTTCATCGGCTGTAGAGCATGGTATTTTAGAAAATCTCGCAATCAAACCTTTTCCCTCGTTGGGATTTGCAATTATAATTCGCAGATACTCCAAAGTTGCGTACCCTCTGTCCGGATATGCCTTGTCCAGACGCTTGACGACCTTAATGGATTTTTCCAAAACAAGCCGTTCAAGGTCCTGGAAATACTGCGGAGCATTCTTAGTCACCATCTGCCGCGCTCTCGTAATCGCTGTGATAACATCGTTCTCTTCACCACCCAGCACATCAAATGCCGCGCTGTCGGGCAGGGTGGGGTCAAACAGGATACAGGGCCGGCCAGCCTTCTGGGCCATCAGGGCCGCGATTCTAGCCAGGCCAGAGCCATTGTCAACAACAACCATCCCCATTTCTGGGTCGCGGATATCCTGAGCTACCATGGGCATCATCCATTTTCGGTTGGCATCGGTTACTTGGGGAGAGACAACCAGCATCCCGTGGCAACGATCCTCATAGGACATCTCCGGGGTATCATTGGCCCCCGGGTAAAACAGTTTCTTCTTTTCACTCACAGATTGAGCACCTCCTGAAAAAATTGACTTCTTGGAAGTCCTCTATATGATATGCATTCAACTGGATATTTATTTTGGGATATAGCGCAAAGGGGGAGAGGTCTGCCTTTGTATAAGGCAGACCTCTCTTAGCTAGTGTTGCATTCGGAATTCATTGAAAACATCGCTTTTTAGCCCCAACGCCTGTAGGCCGAGCAATCAGAATTCCGCCAAGCCTTATGGCAGTACTGCTCCAGAAAGAAGTCAAAGAAATCTAAGCACTCCTTTCGCAAAACATATTCTTCAATCTTGTTATGCTCCTCGTGCTTCGGAGAATTGCTATCCTTCTTTTTCTTTCCTGTGTACATTTTCTTTTCTCCTCTCAAATCTTGTTCTCCACATATTCCCGGTCCTGAGTAAAGATGGGCGGTTCCCGATCGATAATCCACTTCCGTCTGTCTACAACGATTTCTTTGCCAGGGTTTCTGGGATCCTCCATAGGGGTCTCCCACAGAACTTTGCTGCAGCATGCTCCTCGCTTATACGCAATGGGATAAGCATTCCAGTTGATACCGTGCTGCTGCCAAAGCATCTCCTGGATTTCGTTCTGAGACCTACCATCCAATTCCTTCTGACTGAAGTAGGTCTGTCCGACCGTCGCAATACTGTTGCGGGTAGCATCCTGCTGCCGCCAGATAAAGTAGTTGCACACCTCATCCTTTGGTATGGAAAACACCCGTGCGTCAAACATTGCGGTAAACATCTTGGGTTGGATGATATCAACCATGTAGGACGTGCCGGCACTCCACGCTTCCTCATCCAGGTCATCGATCCGCATCTGGAACTTCTCCACCCAGAATCTGTTGAAAGCGAGCGTTGCCATAGAGGCGGACACACTGCACATCTTCTGGATGTTGTAATCAAACCATGCATCGGTGGCGATGGTCTCATAGTCGGTCAGCAGGAGCGAGATTTCATCGGACTGCGTGTATCCAAACACGCAACCCTGGATATTCTCACACATGTACTGCATAGTCAGCTGCATGACATTCCGGAAGAAGTTGTCGAATGGCTTCTCGAGTCCCTTGGTAAACGAAGAGAATGCTTTCCCATCGACACGGATGATTGCTGGAATACGACGAGGGAGATGGCTTCGGGTAACGTGCTCATACTCCCTCATCCGGGTTTCAATGGACTTGTTTGTCTTTCCCAAAAGTAAGACCTCCTTACATCGAATCTGCCTCTATACTATGCGCTTGTCCGAAAAAGTATTTTTTACTTCTCATTCCCCTTTTGGTGGTAATGTGGGTACTTCTTTTTCCTCCGCGGAAATAAAAATTAGTTTGAATATACAAACACTCCATCTTCTTTGGTGGATACGATAAAAAGGGCGGGGAGACTCTTGCTGAGTCCAGAACTCATATGTTCTGAGTTACCACGCCAATCGATGATATTTGGTCAGCCATCTCCCAGCCTACAAAAAAAGCTGGCCTAGCGGCATATGCCACTAGGTCAGCTTGATAATGGTTGTCTTCAACGCTGTTCTACACCTGCATTATTCCACCAGGTGGAGACGATTCGTATCCTTATCCCACACAGCCGGAATCATTCCTCCCTCGGTCACAACGAGCAGCGGCTCCCCATACTTGGGCAGCACCTTGTCGCTCGTCAAGGAATAGATGTCTCCGGTGGAAAAGTCCACTGTCGCTGTTCCAACCTCGGTTCCATCGGCCTTGCGGACTTCTGCTTCTACCCAGGGAGCCAGATGCTCATCCTGGTTAACACAAATATCCACGCTGGCATTGATGGCCATATCTGCGATGGAATTTTCTTTTAGGGCGACGCCGTTCATATCAACGGGCAGCCCTGCCACCAAATCGCCCCAATTGAAGTCCAGAGACGTGCGCACATTTGCCCGCCAGCCTTTTTCGGTAGTAAGCCAACTCTGCACCAATTGACGCACCTCGGTTTCGATATTGTTGGCATCCTCCCAGTAATGAGGCTCCTTTTCATTGAACTTGTCTGCATTGATGATCAGGTAGAGCTCATCTACCCAAACAGAGCCTTCACAGTCACGGCGGCGAACAAGATTGACTTTAACTTGGCGGACATTCTGGACTACCTCGGGAATACACCCAGGCCGCTCATTCCACCCCAGTGTCGGGGTGAGATCAAACAGCAGCCAATACCCGTTGTTGGGGAATGAAGCGGTCTCTCCATTGTCCAGGTACAGAGTGATATATCCATTCCGGACTTCCTGCCGTACAACATTTTCATATTTGGTCCTGGCAGCCCCGCCTGTCTCCACCATGAGGATGGTGTGTCTGATCTCCTTGTAGAAATCGAACTGATCGAGTCCAGGGAAATTGTGCTCACAACCAGGACACCATTTCCCCTCAGCATAGTTCCCGCAGTTTAAACATTTTGTTCCTCTCATTGTTTTTCCTCCTAATATTTTAAAGTTTTGTAGCCAATCCGGTCACATCTTCGAAGATGCGGCACATTTCACCGGCGTAGACATCCGTATATACCGCGATCTCCTTCTCTACGCCTGGAACGAACTTCCCGGTTTTCATGCTCAGATACCCGGAACGGAAGTAGAAGAATCGCATCACATAGGTGTCTGTGGTCTGGTCCAGGGTAATGGTCAGGAAATTTGCTTTGGACTTGTTCCTGGCTAGTCGCATCCGCAGAGAATTTCCATCGGACACAAAGTTTTTGGAACCAGTCATAGCGATAAATCGGTTTCCACCCAGCTGAGCGAGAATGGTCTCAGCAACTGTGATTTCCTTATCTATTGAATATTCACCTTCTTGTTATCTTTTCCTGATTGGACACATACCATCAATATATGCAGATTGGGATTATATGATTTTGAGCAAAAAGAGAGGCCCCGTATGGGTGCCTCTCTGATGTAGATTTTATTCAAACAGTCCGTATCCAACGCAGCCAATATGTCGGCCTTTATCATCCAGCCCATAAAATGTCAGCATCACCCGCTCTTCGGGTGCAATCTTCATTTCCAAGCTGGGATCTGTCTTCATGAGTAGTAATACCCAAAGATTAGCCATGTCTTCTGGAGCGGGGCTGTTGAATTCCGACATTCCAGCCTCAATTTTCCAACCTAATGCGAGGAGCTTTTCCATTACATCTGGCTGAATACAATTTTCCTCGTACCTGCTGCAAATTTCCTCAATATCAATTCCGGTAACATCCGGAATCCTGAAGTGAGCTTCCCGGACCTCCTCCACAGGCTTGTTGGAGCTGACCAGGAAATTCTCCACTGTCCCATGGCCGTCGCTGGACCAATCGCCAATCGGCATGCAGAAATGATACATCTTTTTACCTCCCCTTACAGATTGAACAGGCAGTCAATAGCTTTCGAGGCCTCCTCATAGCCCTGGTCCTGGAGCATCCCAGACAAAAAGTCTGTATATGCCAGGACTGCGTTGGGGTCGGTCAGCCCCAAGAAAGGGAATGGCTCGTCATCCAGGAGGGAGCCGCTATACACAAAGGCCAAGGCATCCTTCCTCCGAGCCTTATCTTCCAGCCCTTCGGTAGCATCGTAAGTATATTCCTTCATAAACACGTCTAAGGAAGGCCAGTCCTCTTTGCGTGCAAATTCGGTAAGGAAATCCTCACGAACGGCCAAGATAACAATAGGAACCTCATCCTCATTTTCCATAAGGGCCCTCTCAAGGAGGTTATAGGAGGCATAGGCAGTCACAGTAACGTAGCCGCCGGCCAGTCGAGCCGACTGCAGATCAGTCGCCATGGACTCCGCCTTCGGAGCAGAAGTCGTTTTGCCATCATTGGCCTTGGCCTCAACGGCTGTCTCAGCCTTATGGTTACCATCAACAGTGGGCTCATCCGGCTCGTCCAGAGAAATTTCTGTCGCCACCCCATTCACTCTGCCGACGCACCTGATGATGCCTGCATTCTTGATAAACCTACGACAGATTTTGCAGGGGGCCGGGTTTGCATAGGAACCATCACTGCACTCAAGGCCCACAATGTAAATTGTGCCACCAATCATGTCTTTTCGGGCAGCGGAAATAATGGCGTTTTGCTCTGCGTGAACTGCGACACAGAGCTCATAGCGCTCGCCCTTGGGAATCCCCAAAGCCTCCCGCTGACAGAAGCCGCAGTCACAGCAGTTCCTCTCGCCCCGGGGAGCGCCGTTGTAGCCAGTGGAAACCACCTCGTCATTGTTCACGATGATGGCGCCATACTGGCGGCGCAGGCAGGTAGAGCGCTGAATGACAGACTCGGCAATATTCAGATAATAGTCGTCCTTTTTAATACGATCCATAGTTTGAAACCTCCAAATTTTTAAGTAATTCCCTTGATTGAGGGTTATTGGGATGATATGCAAACTAATGGATTTCGATTTTGACTTGGTGAGCCACCCCACACCTAAAGGCGGGAGATTTACGGCGGTTTCGTTAATATCTCAAGGGAAGATAGAGGGACGACTTCAATCAACAGTTCTGTGTAGACAACAACAGAGAAACCGGATGCAAAGGACACCCCTCTGGCTTTCTCATACCACAAAAAAAATCCCCCTTGCTGTTGCAAGAGGGACTTTTGTATAGATCGGGACACTGTTGTTTTACCAGTCGTAGTCATCTGCCTCATCAATGGCAGGAGTTTCGTTGAGCTTCTCGAACTTTTTCACGGCCTTGTCGTATTCTTCATGCTGGAGCTGGCCGGTAACAGTCAACCGGGCAGTGAAGTCTTCCAGGCAGGCCTCGTTGTTGGCCTCGACCTCGCCCCAGTTGAAGTCTTCATAGTCATCCTCTCTGAGTGTTATTCTCTGAGGAACGCCCGCCTTATCGATGGTTATACCACGCTCGTGGAACAGCTTTGTCCCAGGGATATCAGTGGTGATAACGTGTTCTTTTTTACAATACAGTTCTGAGCCGAGGGCGCATTTGGAAGTACGGTCATAGGCATTGCCATACAAAGGCACATATCCACGGAATGTCTTACCGTCAAAGTAGATGTAGGCAGTAATTCCTTTCTCCCAATCGCCTCCAACGAGCAAACGAGCCGCAGGCACTCCAGTACTGGTGACCACAAACGCTTTCAGAATGACGTTTTCATAGTTTACCTGGACCTTATCAATATCCTTCCGAACCTTGTCAAAGGGGGCAACCATGTAGTATTCGCTTAAAGCATTGAGGAGCATACTCTCAAGCTGATACTTTTCGTAGTCCTCCATATTATCCGGAGTCCAGCCGCTGTCATCATCGTCGTACCGCTGCAGTGCCAGGGCAAACAGCTCCTTGAACTGCTCCAGCGGCATGGTCACAGCATTGCGGCCGCCGCTGCGGATATATTTCCTGTCCATATTCATATAAATCGCCATTGCTTTATATCTCCTTTTGTTTTGAAAATTTGCACGTTGCCTATACAGAGTGGGCCTCAAATAGTCCTCTTGATGACATCCAGCAAAATCTTGGTCGTCTCCTCGATATTCGTCCTGGAGCAATCAACCAAAGTGGCTCCATCAGCTTGCTTCAGGGGCGCGATTTCCCGGGTCATATCCTGATGATCCCGCTTTGCCATCTCATTGACCAGCTGGCAAAACTTTACGTCCTGCCCCTTTTCGGCCAACTCCTTCATCCGGCGCTGTGCCCGAACAGTCAGGTCAGCAGTCAGGTAAATTTTGACCTTGGCATCAGGCAGAACGACGGTACCAATATCCCGGCCCTCCATTACCACGTTGTTCGCCATGGCCTGTCTCCTCTGGCAGGAAAGCAGTGTTTTGCGGACGGCAGGATGGGCGGAGGTAGTAGATGCCTCCATGGAGACCTCTGGTGTACGGAGGAAGTCCGTCACATCCCGGTTCCAGACCATGATCCGCTGATTGCCCGCCTTATCCCGGACAAACTCAAAGTCAAAGGTGTTGAGCGCGCTGTCAATGGACACCTGATCTCCCGCCTCTTTCTCCAGCCAGAGCTTGTGGATGGCAAAAGCACGGTACAGGGCTCCGGTATCCACATAGACAAATCCTAACTCCTTTGCCAAGATTTTTGCCTGAGTAGTCTTGCCAGCGCCGGCAGGACCGTCAATAGCGATCGCAATGAACTTGCCGATATTCTCCATAGTTATATGACATTCCCTTCTTTTAGTTTTATTTGGCTGCTCCATTATTGGAATCATGGGCATATCATATGCTTATTTTGATTTTTTAATTTCAAGAGACCTGATGGTTGATTTCTTTCTGGTGTATACAGAAAAACATGGCAGGGGATTTTTCTGAACATCCAGACCAAATAGAACTGGTCTACCACACCGATCGATGGTAATTGGGATGGCTCCCTCTCTCCAATGTTTTCTACACACAGTTTTCCTCACATCCCATTCGCAGAATCACATTCCTCCAATTTGCATAGGATACCTGAGCTATCAATTCAGGGATACCTAAAATACATATTTGGAGGAAAAGAAAATGTTAAGGAAGATTTCTGTCGCTGCTGCCTGTGGATTTGCTTTCATCATGTTTGTTGCCATCTTTGGGGCTGACGGCTTCATGGACATGCTTGGCCCTGCCAAGTTTCTGGGTCTGTATGCCGTACTGCTCGGTCTGGCGGCCATCTGCGTATTTCTGAGCAAGGAGTACAATCTGCGTGCTATCCGGCGTATCTACCGCCGGCTTCACACTCAGCAGAACACTCGCATCAACCACAAAAGAGCTGCCTTCTAGGGCGGCTCTTCTTTTTCTAGCCAAATTCCATCGATCGGTGTGACAGTTCAAACAATAAGCCTGAAGTCCAGAAAACCACCCCCACATTTCTCCGTACCTACCAAAAGAGATGGGTTCTACCATATCAGGGCGGTCAAATCTCTATCTCTACAATTCGTGAAAGCGCATCCGCGATTCAACCCATTCTACAGCGACATTCCCACCATCTCACTCAAGAATTGAAATACCCCTTTTTGCATATGATGTCCCTATCCCACAATATGAGGAAATACATACAAAAAGGAGACAATATGCTTATGGAAATGCTAAAACTGTTCGCAAAAATAGTTTTTAACCCGGCGACAGACGGTTCCTTTCAGATGTGCGGAAAGGATGGCAACTACTACTATTTTATGCAGTGCAAAGTATGTGACGCCACATACATCTTCCGTATCGACTGTTATACTGAACCTGCCAATCTCACCAAAGAAGCCAAACTGACCGCTATCGTTGCTGATGGACTTATCTACCTCATCGACGATTTCTGCTTCGGCCGCCTCCTGAGCTATGAAGATTTCCCTGCTGGAGTTCAGCTGTTCTCCGACAAGTTGAAAGAAATCAACAATGAAGTCAATCTGGTCATCATTCGGGAGTTCTTTGACGGACTGCCCACCAACTTAATCAAAGCTCCTAAAAGACTTGATTATCTCAAACAGCTGGCTAGAAAAATACTTCTTGAGGGAGAGGAAAATCCGTATACCAAAACTCTCGACCCTATCTTTGATGAATCCGATTTGTGCAAAATCCTATGTGGCCAAATGGACATGAAGGAGGAAGCATTAGAGCGACTGAATGCAAAGCGAGATGTCTGGGTTGAAAAAAAAGGAGCAGCCAGCCAACTCGAAACCTACTTCCAGTCGCCGGATTTGATTGCGCCCTGGGAACAGGAGATGGCAAACGCTCTTGCCAACACGGAGGCTGTTCAAGTTGTAGTTGAATTTACCTTCAATGGCATTACGGATTCCATCAAGGCTGAACCTGACACTATTCGCCATCTTCTGGCAGAAAAAGACGATTTTTCCTACTGGAATTTCTCTGTTGCTAAGGAGGGGGAAGCCTTTCTAAAGAAACTCGGCGTGAGTAACAGCGCCTCTTCAACAAAACTCTACTGCTTCCACATCACCAGAATCCTCTACCGTGGCAAACCGCTGTACGAGAGACAGAAGGTGATCGCATGATGGAACGAAGCACGCTCATTCAAGAACAAGAAGAAAAATTATCGGAAAATAAGGAAGGGGAATAAATCATGAACAGACCACAGTGTTCCTACTGGATCGATATCACTGGTACTGAAGAAACCCTTAAGGCGGTAGAGATCGCTATGGACAGCAATCCCACCATTGAAGGGGACTTCTACAAGGAGGTCAACGAGTACGGAGAGCTCCATTACGAGGTCTCCGACGGCACCATTGAACAGTGGACCGATATGGAGGAGGATATCTCCAAGATTGCGGCACTCGTTCCCGATTGCGTCATCACAGTGGATGAGATCGATGAGGAGAGCCACAACTTCCATATCCTGCGGACGTTCCTCGATGGAAGGCTGGACTCTGCCCAGCATGGCCGCCAGCTCGACCCTGACCAGTACGACATCAAGACAGCCGAGCTCTGTATCAAGCTCCTCACGGATGCCGGTATGATAGAGGCAGCTGAGTTCCTGAAAGGGAAGTATATCGGCGTATAACCACACAAAGCCCTGCGACACTGTGTCGCGGGGCAGATTTTTTACAAAAATTTTGGAACATCGTTTGGCATCGCACTTAAAAATATGTATATTGCAATTGAGAGGTTATATTCCATTCCATTTTCCTATGATTCAAAGGAGGTAATCTTCATGGCAAACTGTAAAATATGCGGCGAATCAGTATCATGTACCCCTGTTTTCCACTCAGAATGTTTGGAAAAGTTGATTGACAGCGTATCGGAAGACTTCTGCGACAACTACTGCCAGTTCCCCAAGGCAACCCTTGATGAAGAATCTTTACATACCCTTCACTGTAAAAACTGCCCCCTGATTCAGTTTCATAAGCTGACCAGCACATGATGCAAGCTCAAAATCGCGCCACCTATGGCAGTGGGACAAAACAGTTTCCCGCAACTCCTGGCCGACGTAATACACCGCATATGGAGTCTATCTACCTGGGCCACCTCCTCCCATTGGAGGACTACGACAAAATCATAGTCCTGTTCTCCGGCGGCAAAGACAGTCTAGCCTGCATCCTTGATCTGTTGGAGCGGGGAGTACCTCGGAACAAAATGGAGTTATGGCATCATGATATTGATGGCGGCCACCCCACCCGATATATGGGATTGGCCAGTTACCCAAAACTATGTCAGAGCTGTGGCTGAGTATCTTGGCATTTCGTTACGCACCTCCTGGCGTGTTAATGGATTCTTTGGAGAGCTATATCGCATTGGGGCTAGCTGGCCTGTTCGCTACGATGACCCCGAAACAGGAGCCGTCTTACAATGTCGGCTGTCAAAAAATCAGATACGCTCGGCCCAGTTGAGAGAGAAGATTTTGAATGATTTGGAGTGGGATGAGTTAGAGCGTATCGGGCAACGGCTCAAATTCCCAGCAAAGAGCAGCAACTTAGATATTCGTTGGTGTAGTTCAATCCTCAAGATTACTGTCGCTGATACGGTTATTCGAAACCTTGAAGAATTAAAAGGGTATGGGCAACGTATGAAGTTCCCTGCAAAAGGGAGCTGTCGGCAGGGAAGATGGTGCTCTGGCTCCTTAAAAGCCCAAGTGGAAGGGACTCTATACACTGAAATCGATGAAATGTCCAAAGATACTAAAATCCTAGTCGTTTCCGGGGAACGCCGGCAAGAGAGCTCAGGACGGGCCAAATACAACGAAATGGAACTTCACCGTACTAACGCAACTGCCAAAGCTCACAGGTTGGTTCACCAGTGGCGCTCTGTTATTGATTGGGACGAGGCCCAGATATGGGATATTATTCGTCGATATCGGATGACGCCTCACCCTTGCTATGCAGCTGGTTGGAATCGTTGCTCTTGTATGATGTGTATCTTCAGTCTGCCCACACACTGGGCTGGTATCCGAGAGCTGTTTCCAGAGCGGTTTGCAGAAATGGAAGAAGATGAACGCCTCCTGGGCTTCACTATAGACAATAAAAAATCTTTGGCTGAGTACGTTGGTCCGGCCAAAAGTTGTGTGTGCCATAACGACCCAAAAGCAATACAACAACTGATTACTGGGGATTTTTCTATTAAAAATGTCGAAACTCCTGTATGGACTATGCCTGCTGGAGCATTTCATGGGGCAGGGGGTGGGCCCTGCTAATATCCCGCAAAGATGAGACTGGATGAAAACACCTTACTTTGCTGGAATGAAGTTCGAATTGCTCACCTACCTGATGGGAAATAGAAAGGAGAGAAGCAACAATTCCTCCCCGTTTATAAATGAGGGAATATTATTGTTGCGATTTTGATGAAGCGTAAAAATTGGCCCGCAGTCGGTACAAAGATGTATTTTGTAGTTGAACATCGATATTACATTCCCGACCATGCAGCGCCAATGATGGAATATTGTGTTTGTGAAGGCGAGGTTACTGGGTATTTTACTCTTGGGTATACAGAAATGCACCTTGTTGGATCAAATCCAGACGGATTTACAGCACCATCCCATTACAAAGTCAAAGAAATTGGAGAAAAAGTGTTTTTCACGCCAAGAGAAGCTGCATTATTAGCTAAACACATGACTAAAAAATACGAGCAAGCCTGGGGCTGGATGGGTAATCCACCCATGCGCCGGCCTTGGATAGTTTTCTTGGACGAAGGGCAGATGGAAAACTTGAATAGGGAAGAAGAAAGCAGAGTAGTTAAAAAAGGTTTTTCAAGTCAAAAAGAGGACTCGGATCTAAGAGGTTTTTTGAATATATATACCAGTTGGTAGAGTCTGTGCATCGGGAGGGTGCTGGTAGAAATCTTATAGAGACGGAGGTGATATCTGATGAATGAGCGTATTCACATATTGATGGTTGCCCCATGGTCTGCCCCTAAAATTGTAACCATCCCAAACACTTTGGAGGTATTCCAGGCCATAGTAGGTGGACTTATTCAGGCTGTGCCGCTGGAGGCTAACGTAGACATCATTTGTAATGAGGAAGGGAAACTGATGAGGCTGCCTCCAAATCGACGAGTCGGGTGGGACATTATTTTTGGAACGTTTTTGGTTGTAGGAGTGAGTGGTGAGAACTTCGACTCTCTCCCAGATGAAAAGGTTGCTCAATATATGGATTTGTTCTCTTGATCTGCACACCTGTGAATAATCCGGGGACAAGTCCCCGAATTTAAGGAGGAGTACTAATCGTGAATATTTCAATGTCTGATTTTCGGGTTGTTGATCCTGGCTGCTCCGCCTTCAGTGCAGCGGAGACCCGTATTAGCCGCACAAGTATAAGACTGAGTAGCCTAGCTGCTGCGGAACTCAATTATCCCAACTACGTTCGTATCATAATCGGAGACCCGATACCCTTCTTTGGCATTGTCCCTTGCGACATCAACGACCGCTTCGCCTGTCCTTTCAAACAGCAGATGACCTTCGTGGACAGAAAAAATGGATCGTCATTAAAAACAGGGCTGTTGCAACTATCCTCCGGGCAAAAATGAGCTGTGAAAACGACAAGGCTACTAAACGTGTGTACGGCTCCAAGTGGACTGAAGAGAATGCACTGCTGTTTGATCTCTCCAAACCAGCAGAAACGGGAAAGAGAACTGCGATGCGGTCGGCAGAGGAGATGCTCCGGTCTTATGCGCTGGCAACAGTGGGAGTAAATGCACAGATTATAGCAACCGGCTTCGTTCCACATTTTTATTCGGTGCCAAATGAGCAGGTTATAAATGAGCGGGTTATAAATGAGCGGGTTATTGATGCTGAATTTGTTCAAGTAAGGTAAATAGGGAGACAATATATGTCAGAACAGACGCTGGAAAAGGGAAACAAAAATTTCCCTCCATGGGAACTCTCCTATCTCAAATCTCTTGCCGAGTTGCTCATCGATATCTCTCCAAAGGCTGAGGCTCTGACTAAGGCTAAGATTAGCAGCCTTCGAAAGGTATATTCTGCTGTATCTGTATACGCATCGAATATGATAGATAAAAATCTTTTAAACGCAATTATGGCGAAAAAAGCTGCTTTAATTTTAGCGGCGACCAGTATGCAAGACGTTCGAGAATTAGGGGATCTCCCCAAACCTTACTATCGTACAGGAGTTGTCTGCCCGTCGTCTAATACAGTCCCAGAGGAAGAGTTAGCCATGTGGGCGCTTGTTTTCCCATACGCAAAACTCTCCTCTGAGGCTACGGAGCGAATATTGAAATTGTTTGAGGATTTCTATGGATTCAATCCATGGAAATCTCCTCCCTAAGCATTTGGTTCCTCTCTGGATATATGCACAGATCAGGGTAAATAGGCAGAAGCCGCCTTTGAGGTGGATACGAAAAAAGTGGCGGGAAGGGTTTTTCTGGATGCTGGATCATACGTTCCGAGCTGCCATACAGATCGATGGTATTTGGGCAGCTTTCTGTGCTACTGTGTCGCCAGACAAAATCTTCGTTGTTCACAACACGGACTAGGCATTTTCCTATTGGTATCGATCGATGGGGTTTGGTCAGACTCCCGCCCCGGAGATTACGAAGGCAGAAAGGATTGCAGTGTGATAAACATTGATAAATGGGTGGCCGGCTACAAGGTCCGTGCCTTTGATTGGGTGGATGGGGAGAACATCTATTTGCACATCGAATACTACAGGCCAGGCGCATCACTTTCCAAACCACCAGCAGTAGAAAAAAGCTTCCTCATTCCGAGGGAGGAGGAGGTAAAGGTGCGGAACTTCTTACACAGCATTGTAATCGGATTGATGGAGCCCCGCTCCAGCATGGCCGATTGACAGCCAGCTGAAACACCTCCAGGGTGTCCGCCGGATGCCGCCGCGCCCGGCTTTTCGGTGGTGTGATCTACACAGTTTTTGAATTGTCTTGCTATGTTTTATTAGAAGGCTGGAAAGGAGTGCAATATGAAGATTCTCTCCTTCGGTGCTGGAATGCAGTCCACGGCGTTGGCTCTGATGGCCTGCGAAAATGCCAACATAAATAAGCCGGTGTTGCACACTGCGGTTCCGATCTACGACGCGGTTATTTTCTGTAACCTTGGGCTGGAGCCACCTTGGGTGATGCGGCAGGTGGAGTTCACCCGCAAGGCTTGTGAAGCGGTTGGCATAGCCTTCTATGTCTTAGATACCCCTTTATATCGGGACTTCATACAGAATTTTGGAGAGCGCCGAACAATTAGTATCCCTTGGTGGACATTGACGGAGGATGGGCACAAATCCAAAATGCCCCGAAACTGCACCATCGACTACAAGATCGAGGCCATTTCAAAGTTCGTCCGCTGGGAACTGCTTGGGTACCGAAAAGGGCAACGGCTTCGATCGGAGGATGTCAAGGCTCATGAAATGCACATGGGCTTCAGCGCCGAAGAAAAGCAGCGTTGCAAAGAGAATCCGAACCGACTCTTTACAAATCATTTTCCCCTAGTCGAAATGGGCATGACACGAGCTGACAATTATAAGTACATTCTGGAGGAATGGGGCCTAGACACTAAGGCCAGCGCCTGTGCGTTCTGTCCCTTTCACCGCAACTATTTTTTCCAATACATCAAAGAGCACGAGCCGGAAACCTATGCTGCGATAATTGGTGTAGACAATCTGCTCCGGGACAAGAACCCGAAACCGCCTATGGATTCCGATTTGTTCATTTCCCGGAGCCGGAAACGCATAGAGGATCTGACCTTGGAAGATTGCGCCGATGCTGAGTGTTTTGAATACTGCGGGTGCCAGGTTTGGAACGGCTTTTGAGGAGAAACAGGAGAAAAACAAATGAACAACAATGATCTTTACCGGGAGGCCAGGGGTGTAATGACCCAGTTTCTCCCCCTGACCGAGGAACACCTGGCCCAAATCCAAGACAGTATTTCGTTCCAGGAACTGGCCGATGAGTTATCTTGTCAAGGCCTCAACATTTCAAATGTGGTCCATGATCCATCCCGTCAGCTATTCAATACTTATTACGCCGATTATGACCGCGGCCTGTATAGTAGCATTATGCTCTGCAGAGAGAATTTCTCCCAAGTTCTCTCCACTTTGCTCCAGCCAGTCGCCGCATTCTATGGCGAATTGGCCCCCGAACTGGCAAATAAGGAGTGGGATGCCTACTACGCCTTCCGTGTTCCGCTTCCTATGGCAATTTATGATTTCCAGCGCCGGTATCGGGACATCCCTCCCAATGAGACGTTCTCTGTATGGTACAGCATCTACAAACGAATTGACTATTCCAACAATATGTGGCTGCCAGAGGTGCTGGATTATGTCTTTTCTCAGGCCCCTCCACCCAACTTCCCACCCTCAGACTCTGATGGCCTGATCACCATCTACCGTGGGATGGGGGAGTTGTCCACCCCGCCTGAGCAGGCTATTTCCTGGAGTACACACCCCGGCAACGCTCTTTGGTTTGCCAACCACTCCGGACTGGGGACCCACATCGCCGTGGCCCGCATCCATCCTGAGCAAATTGTTGCATACTACAATCAATTCAGCCGGGAGAATGAGGTCATTGTCAGACCCGGGGTGGTAAAAGAATACTGGTACGAAGATATGATTCCCGCCAAATACTCCACCGTCACGAAGCTGCTAAGTTCCGGCCTTCTCGAATACATTTGGTTTGGCCGACAGGCAGCCAATCTTGGGTATCAGGAGGAAACCTTCCCCTTCCAAGTTCATGGGCTAAAACATATTCTGCGTGTGCTCATACTCAGCCTGATATACATCCACAATTCAGATGATCCGCTTAGCCGCCAAGACCGACAAATACTCATATATTTCAGCCTACTTCATGACATTGGCCGCACAAATGAAGAGCGGGATGATACGCATGGGAAGAAATCTGTCTCCGTGATTCACAAAAGGGACCTGCATATCGATGGATTGAAAATGTCCAAAAAGGATATTAGGATTGCCGAATTGATAATTCTCCATCACTGCCACGACGATGGGGTAGGGGAGGAGGCCATCCAAAACGCTGCTGGATTCTCTCAAAAGGACAGATCCCGGGCAACTCATCTCTACCATATCTGTAAGGACATGGATGGGCTGGATCGTGTTCGCTTCAATGGCCTTGACTACCATATGCTCCGTACCTCGTATGCCAAAAGGCTGCCCCTTGTTGCCGGATGCCTGTTGGAGGAGCAGGTTGTAAAAGTTCTGGAATGGGATATCGGGACTTTGCTTTAAGGAGGTGCAAACATGGATAGATCAACAAATATTCCCGTTCGACCCAAAGCCTGGGTATCATTTCAATGCAATAGGTGCTCTGCCTGCTGCTGTAATATTGAGGATCAACTTAATCTCAGTCCGCTGGAAGCCTATCGAATTGCTTCGTTTTTCTGCAAGCAGGGAACTAATATGAGCGTTCGGGATGTGTATGACAAATATGCTCATCTGCATATAGTTGAAAAACTTTTACCACTTTTTGTGATGAACACCGATGGCCCCAACAATTCCTGCGTCTTCCTCCAAGATGGCCGATGCAGTATATATGATGCCAGGCCTACTACCTGCCGCATATATCCCTTCTTTGCGGTCCCTGGGGTGCGGGGTCGAAAATGGGAGATATTCCAATGTTTCGACCGCCATGCAGTACACTTCTCTGATGGAAAGATTCTGGTCAAGGACTGGATGTTTCAGAACTTCAAGAAGGAAGATCAAAAATTTATGATAATGGAAGCTGAATTCATGCCCAAGTTTGGGCAGATGATGAGGAAATTTGGTGATAAATGGTTGAATAAGAACATAACAAAGATTCTTGGGGCCATCTATTTCGACTATGATCTGACACTGCCATTTCTGGCACAATATGCTAAGAATACAGAAATGGTGTTGTATATGGGAGGAGGCGAATCTAACGAAACACAAGCTTGACAATTTGCTGTTGACAATTGCGAAAATAACTCATGGGCGAATATCTGAACCTCAAATATTTTCTGACTTTCTCCAATACAGCGCTCTTCTCTTGAGCATCCGCACCGACCCTGTCCATAGAGAACAGCGGGCAAAGGCCTTTGAGCAGCTCAAAACTAATTATAAAGATAGCGAGTGGGATGCCTTTCATCAAGAGTTGACAGATTTGTGCCGCAGATTTGACCAAAACACACAAATAAACCGATATGAAGATATCTTTAAGAATTTTTTCTCCCTGATTGGGGCCTCCAGCAAAACCAACAAACAAGATTTTACCCCTTCCGATGACACAGACTGATTAGTTTGATTTCCATCCCTGACCATCCATCGCTCCCGGAAGAAGGTTTCTTTACGCTATGCGACCACACGTGCGGGAGCGGGGTTCTTCTCCTGGAAGGGGTACAGCGTTTCTCAACTTCCGGGTATAATCCATCAGCACAGCTGGTAATTCAAGCAGCAGACATTGATTCCCGCTGTGTCCACATGACATACCTTCAGCTTTCTCTTTATGGAGTTCCAGCTGTAATCGTCCACGGCAATACAATGAGCCTAAAGGAATATGATAGATGGTATACCCCCGCATATCTCTGGGGGAGATGGATTTGGCGTGCTCCTATGCAATTTGGGAATGACGGATATATCAGCGATGAACAGCTAAAATACTTCGATGAACCTACATATGCTGCGGCTCGGTATATAGAGCATTTGTGTTCAACCCCTGGTGACAACACCTGTGATACAGGGAACACATGAGATATTCTGAAAAAAATTTGAGAAATTTTCAAAAAGGGGTTGACAAACCATACCCCTATGAGTATATTACAGTTAGTAAATGAGTTTCGCGCCCTTTGTGCGCCAAACGGAAAGGAACAGCCATGACTTGGTATTTGAGCAAAAATACAATAAGCATGAAGCAGGAACACTATTTTAGTGAGTCCTCTGATTGCATGCGCATTTTTGCTGGTGCCAAGCCGATTATTGGCTGTCATTTCACAGGGTAGTGCATCCATCCCCCCATGCACATCTTGTTTTTGACTCATTTCGCGCCAGCAGTGGTTTCATACCACCGTTGGCGCTTTTTCATTTTCAATACGACATTACATTTCCAGTGCATTGAGGTATCTTCAATGGGCTCAGCGGAGCTATACTATTTGTAATCAAATGTGGAGAGGTAAGCCTAAATGGTAAGGCAGCAGATTGCTAATCTGCCAGTAATCCGACTCATCGGACGTGAGGGTTCAAGTCCCTCCCTCTTCGCCATATGGCAAGGATTGCAAGTGGCTGCGCAGTCTGGTCCCGAAAACCAGTGGTCTATTCAGGCCTGTGGGTTCGACGCCCACCCTTGCCGCCATGGAATACCTTCCTCTTTGACCGCATAATATATGATTGGACTGGGTCGTGGGACAAACACAAGTCGGTTTTTGGAATACTGATTCAGCCAACCGCATATAATAGAGAGGAAACAGGAAAACCAAAGTGTAGGATGTAGGCTTAGAAGCGGCCATCATCTAAGGAGCGAGTCAATAACCCCACGCCTAAAGTCGGGGGTATCCGCGGTCAGGATTCGATGACATTCCGCGTGTGACGAAGGTAAGTTTCTCCGTGCAACCGCCAGAACCGATAGGGAGGGCCAATTCGGGAGAAAACGGAGCTTAGGCTGGTCAGCCAGGAACGATGCAACGATAAGCCTGCTGTGTAAGTTGTATTGTGAAGCGTTGGAGCCAGTACGGGAACAGTCGCACGGGCGGGGCAGGACATAAGTGACCAATATTCCCTTGGCGTAACAGCACACTGCACTCTGGGTCATTTGGGGGTATAGCGCAGTTGGGAGCGCATCTGCTTTGCAAGCAGAGAGTCGCCGGTTCGAGTCCGGCTATCTCCACCAGCTGGCCGGCACCGGAATTCCGGACAGACATTCTCCTTTCTTTTATTGCCAGTTTTCCATCTCTGGCAAGCCCTGTACGGGGCAACGATCCTCCTGATTTTTCCATAGCGGGAGGCATCCCTCCCGCAAATATGCTGGTGTAGCTCAGTTGGCAGAGCGGCTGATTTGTAATCAGTAGGTCGGGGGTTCGAAGCCGTCCACCAGCTCCAGCCCAAATTTGGGCTAATCCTTCTTTCTTTGTTGACAGTATGCGGGGCTCCAGCCAGGGCCCCGCGACACGGAGTAGTGTGATAATTGGTAGTCGGCTCGCTTGGAAAGCGAGTGCTCGGAGAAATCCAGCTGCAGGTTCAAGTCCTGCCTACTCCGCCACATGCCTTGATAGCTCACTAGGGAGAGCAGCGTCTTCATACGGCGTAGGTCGCTGGTTCGACTCCAGCTCAAGGTACCAACGCCGGTATCCTCTCTGCCGGCATGCGGGCCGGCCGCATGGCCCTGGCCCACCGGGCGGCGGGAATCTCCCCGCCCCAAACAGAACCTCTCTGTTGTTTCAAACAGAGACTGGCATTAGCCTACGGTCTAGCGGAGCACCGCGCAGGTAG